>Ga0209540_10002368_pt1 | contig 13456 bp, 14 predicted proteins | sample BarGraIncu01121A_FD_184501 | JGI IMG/M metagenome (GOLD analysis project Ga0209540, IMG submission 184501) | Arctic peat soil microbial communities from Barrow, Alaska - Barrow Graham LP Incubations 011-21A (SPAdes) (version 2) | ecosystem: Environmental > Terrestrial > Soil > Wetlands > Peat... | reverse complement strand
CCCCGGGTTTACCGCCATCAGCATGTTCCCCAAGTTGTGGCAGGCGCAAGGCATCTCTTTCACGGAGCTGCTCGACCGCCTGATCGCCTATGGCTTTGAATATTTCAAAAAACGCAAGGAAAACGTCGATGAAGGTCTTGGCCGTTGATTACGGCAGCAAGCGCATCGGCCTGGCCGTGGGCAATTCTTTGACCCGCGTCGCCACCCCGCTGGGACAGATCGCCGCCGGTAACATCGCTGCGGTCCTGGCCGAGATCCAAAAGCGGGTAGGGGAGTTCGAGGTCGAACATATCGTGGTCGGCTATCCCCTGAACGCGGACGGCAGCCGCAGCCGCACCTGCGGCCAGGTGGCCCGCTTCGTCAGGTTTCTGCGCAAACGCATCGCCCTGCCCGTCACCCTGGTCGACGAAAAATTAAGCAGTGTCGCGGCCGCAGAGAAGGGTGAGGCGATGCAAAGCGATTTTCGCAAGCGCAAAAAATTCCTGGACGCACTTTCGGCCCAGGTGATCCTGGAGAATTATTTCGAGAAACCATGAAACGAAGCAAAAAAAGATACTGGAAACGGCTTTTCTTATTCCTTCTGCTTTTGGTTCTGGCCGTGGCTGCCTGGATCGGCTACAGCGCCTATCGCAAGATCTACCATCCCTTCCAGGGCTACGCCAAGAGTGTTGTCGTGCAGATCGACAGCGGCATGACCGTGGCCGCGATCGCCGCGAAACTGCAGCGCCAGGGAATCATCGCCAACGCCGCTTATTTCACGCGCTATTACCGCCTGTTTTTTTCCAAGAAAAAACTGAAGGCCGGCGAATACCTTTTCGACACTCCGCTCACCATGCGCCAGGTCATCCAGAAGCTGGACCTGGGCAAGGCGATCCTTTATAAAATTACCGTCAAGGAAGGCTTGTGGATCGGGGAAACGGCGCAGGTGTTCGCGGACGCCGGCCTGTTCTCGGCCGGGGAATTCCTGCGCGCGGCCGGCAATGCGAAACTCATCCGCGATCTCGACCCGCAGGCCAAGGACCTGGAAGGGTATCTTTTCCCCGACACCTACCTGGTGCGCAAGGACATCACGGCCTCCGACATGGCCGCCCTGATGGTGGAGCACTTCCGCCAGAATTTCAACAACACGTTCTTCTGGCGGGCGCGGGACATCAATCTCAGCGTGCGCCAGGCCGTGACCATGGCTTCCCTGATCGAAAAAGAGACCGCCAACCGCGACGAACGTTTCCTGGTGTCTTCGGTTTTTCACAACCGCCTGAAGCAGAACATGCTGCTGGACTGCGATTCCACCATTGTCTTTGCCCTGAAAAAAGCCGGTCGCTATAGAGGCAAACTGGACTGGGACGACCTGAAATTCCCTTCCCCCTTCAACACCCGCCTGCACAATGGGCTGCCCCCGGGCCCCATCGCCAATCCCGGCTATGCCTCGCTGGAGGCGGCCCTGTATCCAGAGAACACCGAGTACCTGTATTTCGTGGCCAAGGACGCGGACAGCCACTATTTTTCCAGGAGCCTGGCCGAGCACAACCGCGCCGTCCGGAAATTCATCATCGACCGCAAGGATATCGGCCTTGATTGAGCCGTCGGCGCAAGTTTTCGAGGGATCGGGCCTCTGGCTTTTCGAAAACGAGCGCCTGCTCTTCGGCTATACCGCCGCCGGCTTCACCTCGTCCGCCCTGCAAAGGCTTTTGCCGGGCCGGCCGCTCCTTTTCCTCAAGCAGGTTCATTCCGACCGCATACTAAGCCAGGCGGAGTGGCGACCGGCGGCCGAAGGTGACGGGCTGATCCTGGACCGGCCGGGAGCGGCGGCCGTGATCCAGACCGCCGATTGCCTGCCCCTGTTTTTTTACCACGACGACTCCAGCCGCGGCGGCGTCATCCATGTCGGCTGGTGCGGCCTGCAAAAAGGGATCGAGGAAAAGCTGGTCGCCAGGCTGGCCGGCGATCTCGGGCAATATAATTTTTTCCTGGGACCGGCCATCGAAAGGAAATGCTACGAAGTAGGGGAGGAACTGCTGCGCCTTTTTAAGGGCAAAGCTTATGCCGACAAGATATTTACCCCCCTGGGCGGCGGCAAATTTTCCCTGGACCTCAAGTCCGGATTGATTCTGTCCCTGCGCGCGGCCGGCGTGGTTCCCGGGCGCATCCGTGACAGCGGGCTTTGCACCTATTGCTCCGGCGGTCTCTTTCCTTCCTACCGCCGCGACGGCAAAACCGGCAAGCGCATTTTCAATTTTTTCATGCTGAAGAACGGCGCTCCTGCCTTTATTTAAGAGCAATAACCGATTCTCTGTTCTCCCTGCTTTGCTAGGCCTGTTTTTCGGCATTTTCCCGGCCTCTCAGGCCGCCAAACTTAGCCCGGTCGTGGCTGGCACTATGAAGTAGAGATCGAGCCTCTCAAGAGCTTTAAAAAAGAAATTCAGTGTCGGTGATAGTATTAGGACAGCAAGAAATCAAACGAAATCTAAAAAAAGTAAGGTAAAATCATTTACGATCTGTCTTTTCAAAGCATTACAGGTGCAAGCTCCGATATAATTCGGCAAGGACTTTGCTGACACCATCACTGACATTCACACTAATTCAAAGAACTTGTTCAAGTTCTATATTGAATGCAGTGTCGGATAAGATAGATTATGTAAACCATTATCCCGCTTTTTTAATAAAAATCAGTTTTTTTCACTAAAAATCAGTCAAGATCCTTTATTTTGTTTTCCCTGATGTCTTGTATCAATTTTTCCAGGATCTCTATTACCTTGCCCCGCTCAACCTTTTCCTGCTTGAAATGAAAATTGATCTTGACTTTTTTGTCGACTGAAACAAAGTGGAAGTTAAAATTTTTTTGAGTTTCTTTTTTCCTCTGCTGCTTGATCTCTTCTCGGGAAAACGGCTTCTGACCGTATTGGCGCAGTATCGCTTCCATTTTGTCAAGATCTTCGATCTTGGTGAGTTCCAAAAGAAACGTTTTTGAATCAATGCCCAATTGAAGACACTTTTGTTTTATTTCTTCCGGCAAGTCGGTGATGCGGACCAGTTCGGTCACCGTTACCCTGGATTTTCCTATTTTTTTCGCGATTTCCTCATGCGTATACCCGTAGATCTCTGCCAGTGAACGGATAGATTGGGCCTGCTCGAACACATTCAGGTCTTTGCGCTGAATGTTTTCGATGATCGACATTTCCAGGGCTTCATTGTCCGGTATATCATGCTCAATGCAGGGAATTTCGTGTAATCCGGCTTCCTTGGCCGCACGAAAGCGTCTTTCGCCGGCAATGATCTCGAAGTTCCCACTCTTGGGCCTGACAATGACCGGCTCGATTATTCCATTTTCCCTGATCGAATCGGTCAACTCAGACAGATCTCCCATATCACGGCGCGGCTGCATCTGGTTGGTTATGATCTTTTCAATGGGGATGCTCCTGATGACCGGCGTTTTTGTGCGCAGGGAAATTTCATCGACCAGGTGGTGCTCATGCTTCATTTTAATGAATTCCGGCAAACCGACTTTTTTAGGCATTTTTCAATATTTCCTTAGCCAGCTCTTGATATTCGATCGCCCCCCTGGAATTCGGGGCGAATGTGAATATCGATTCCTTGTAAGCCGGGCTCTCCTCGAGGCGGACGTTTTTTGAAATGATCGTTTTAAAAACACTATCGCCGAACACTTTGCGGATATGGTTCTCGCTGTCCTTGGCGATCACGAGGCGCCTGTCATATAACGTGATGAGCACTCCCAGTAAGGTAAGGTCCGGATTGCTGCGCGCCCTTACTTTTTCATAGGTTTCCAGAAGGTCATCGGTGCCCTCCAGGGCAAAATATGATGATTGTATCGGGATGATCAGATGTGTTGCGGCGACGAAGGCATTGATGGTGATCAAGCCGAGAGTGGGAGGCGTATCGATGATGATAAAGTCAAACTTATATTTGAATGTATCCAGCTTGTCCTTTAAACGGAAATGACCATCGATCTCCCCTACCAGCTTGGATTCCAGCTTTGCCAGGGCTATCGAGGCCGGCAGCAGCGTCAGGTTGATGATGCTGGTCTGCAGCGCCACTTCTTCGAAAGTCAGGTCCGGATTTTCCAGCAGATCGAACACCGAATGCTTCTGTTCGCTGCGGTCCATAAAAGTCACTGTGGAATTGGCTTGCGGATCCATGTCAATGAGAAGAGTTTTATGGCCCATCAAAGCAAAAGCCGCTGCCAGATTGATTGATGAGGTGGTTTTGCCCACGCCCCCCTTTTGATTGGCGATGGTGATGATCACGTTTTCTCCTTAATCTGTTAGGTTATCATAATTGATTGATATTTGAATGTCAAGACAGAAAAATGAGTCAATTCAACCTCTATGTCGACATGTCGACATTACAGGACACGCGTGAACCGCCCTCCTTGAGGAACGACGCGTATCGATAGCGTCAGCGGGAAGCGGAGACCTTGAAAAAAATGGGGATGCCTTCGAGTTGCAGCTCCTGGGTCAATCTTTTTTTGAGGAACATTTCATCGGCAGTTTTGAGCTTCAAATTGGACTTGCAGTGGAACTTTATAAAAAAAGGCCGCTGTGACTCGATGGAGATGTATTTGGGGCTGAATATGCGATGGTCGGCGGTGGTCAGTTTCTTTTCGCGCAACAGCCTTTTTACCAGCTCATTGAATGAAGAGAGCTTAATTTTCTTATCCAACTTGGCCAGGATGCTTTCGGCCAGGTCCAGCGTTTGAAAAATATTTTTACCGGTCTTGGCGGAAACCGCGACAAAAGGTGCGAAATAAAGGTCATTGAACCTCTCATGAATGCGTCCGAAAAACTTGTTGCTGGCAGTGTCGGCCTCCAGCAGGTCAGCTTTGTTGCCGGCAATGATCACCGGTTTTGCCGCTTTGATGATTTTCTGAGCGATCAGCAAATCGTTTTGATCGATCCTCTTGGAAATGTCTATGACAAAAATTATGATGTCCGACTGGCGCATCTCTTTTTCAGCCCGGATCACGGCGGCGCTCTCGGTGTCTTCCTTGACCTTCTGCAGTTTCCTGATGCCGGCATTGTCCACCAGGATGAACCTTTGGCGGTTGCGCCGCACTTCCAGGTCAACGGAATCGCGGGTGGTGCCCGGCAGGGGGCTGACAATGACCAACTCATCGTTGACGATCTTGTTGATCATGGAAGACTTGCCTACGTTCGGCTTGCCCATGATGCTGATCCTGGGCGCATAGGTGAGATCCGGAGCGGCCTGCTCAGAATTCTCCAGGAAGCTGGTTATCCGGTCCAGAAGGACTTCCACGCCCAGATTGTGCTCGGCTGAGACATAAATATAATCGGCTTTCAATTCAAAATAAGTCAAGGGCGGGATGAATTGGTCCAGGTTATCGATCTTGTTCAATACCGGGATTATCGGTTTGTGCAGCTTTTTGATCTGCAGGTACATATCTTTTTCATAACCGAGCAGTTCCCTTTTGCCGTCAAATAAAAAAATGATCAGGTCGGATTTCTCGGCGGCATTGAAAATTTTCTTGTTGATCTCAACGGTGAGGATCTCTTTATCCAGGAAAAATCCGCCGCTGTCCTGCAGGTCGAACCATTGGTCGTTGATCTCTACTTTCTGGCGGAAAATATCCCGGGTCATCCCGGGCAGGGAATGGACGAGCGCTTTTCTTTTCCCGAGAATGCGGTTGAAGAGGGTCGATTTTCCGGTGTTGGGAACACCGACGATGGTTATTAACGGGATCGCACTCATTTTTTACTCCTGATCATGGCCATGCTGAAACATTCGAGAGCCTCTCCCCTGCCCACGGCGTCGAGCTTCTCTTTGGTCTTGGCTTTCAAATTAAAGTCAGACCGGGGGATCGCCAATATCCCGGTGATATTTTTTATTATTTCATTCTTGAAGGGACTGATCTTTGGCTCTTCAATGACCAGCACGCTGTCAAGGTTGAGTATTTCAAAATTGTCGCCGGTGAGCAATTCCCTTACATGGTTCAACAATATTGAACCGGCGATTCCTTTGAAGGCCGGATCGCTGTCAGGAAATAATTCCCCGATATCGGGTTTTCCCATGGCTCCCAGCAGAGCGTCGATCAGGGAGTGGATCAGGACGTCGCCATCGGAATGGGCTTGCGCCTGGAGCGAATCCGCGACTTTGACTCCGCCGATCATCAGCCCGTTTCCCGGGACCAGCCTGTGGATGTCGTAGCCGATGCCCGAACGGATTTTTATCATGAGGTTTTCTTGCCGAAAATGATTTTGCCTGATGTCGATTGCAGAACCGAAGTCACTTCGATCTCCACTTCGCGCCCGATATCGACCTTGGCATCATCGACCACGATCATGGTCCCGTCTTCCAGATATGCCAGGCCCTGCTTTTTCTCTTTTCCTTCCTTGGTGATCCGGGTCTGCAATTTTTCTCCGGGATAGACGATGGGTTTGAGAGCGAAAGCCAACTCGTTGACATTCAGCACTTTGACATCCTGCAGCTTGGCGATCTTGCTGAGATTGACATCATTGGTGATGACCTTGAAATTGTGTTCCTGGGCCAAAAGCACAAGCTTTTGATCGACTTCCTTGACACCGGGAACGTTCTTGTTCAAGATCGTGACCGATATTTCCTTGTTCTGCTGCAATTGTTCGATGACGTCCAATCCCCTTTTGCCACGGATCTTTTTATTGGGATCCGTGGAATCGGCTATGAATTGCAGCTCGGCCAGGACGAACTGGGTGATGATCAATTCACCTTCGACGAATCCCGATAGAGCTATGGAAACGATCCTGCCGTCAATGATGGCACTGGTGTCGAGCAGGTAAGACTGGGTAAAAGCGCTGCTGCCCCGGAAAAATTCCTTGATGTTCAGCGGCGAGAACATATTGGGCTTGCTGATGCCGATGAAAAGCCCGGTCACGGGGATGCCGAAAAGAAACAGAGCTTTAAAGAATACATAGGCAGAAAAAGACATGGCGATCAGGTTGAAGAGCTGGAACATGATCCAGCCCACGGCGATGCCCCCCAGCAGGCCCAGGGAAGCGCTCCAAAGATGCTTCAATTCTGATTTCTTGATCTTAAAAACCAGCAAAGACAGGGAAAGGGCGAAAGCGGCGCCGAGCATGGCGCCCAGTTCCCTGGAAGTTCCTTGAAAAGGCGGATATGTATAACCGATTATGCCGAAAATAACAACGAATATCAGTTTATAAACATAAATGAACATCTCATCTCCTTTAATGAAATTTCATATAATTTTAATAATACTGAATTGTAACCTATTTTGGCAAAGATTTCAATCGTTGCGGCAGCCCCGGGGCTGCTATTTTTTCAGGAAATCGAGCAGGTCATGGATATTTTCAATGGAGATAACCGATATATCTTGGTAATTTGGCAACTGGCACTGTGAGGCCGGGAGGCAGAATGTTGAAAAACCCTGTCTTATAGACTCTTTCAACCTAGTCTCCAGGAAACTGATCGGCCTGATCTCGCCGGTCAACCCGACCTCCCCCATGACCACCGAATTGGGGCGGGGGCTGATATTTTTATAACTGGAGATCAGGGCCGAACAAACGGCCAGGTCGGCGGCCGGTTCCCGGATGACCATGCCGCCGGTGATGTTCAGGAAAACATCCGATTTGTAAAAAGGCAGCCTTAATTTTTTTTCAATGATCGACAGGAGCATGGACAGGCGGTAGTTGTCAAAACCGATGGCGATGCGGCGCGGGTTGCCGGCGAAAGGGCTTTCACTGACCAGGGCCTGGATCTCGGTCAACAGCGGACGCAGTCCGTTCATGGCCGGGAAAATGGCCGTGCCGGGGGCATGCGACTGCCGGTTCTGGATCAATACCTGGGACGGGTCGTTGACCGAGGTCAGGCCTTTTTCGCTCATTTGAAAAATGCCGATCTCATTCATCGGGCCGAAACGGTTTTTTTCGGCGCGCAGGAGCCGGATATCGGTCTGCATCTCGCCCTGGAAATAGAGGACGGCATCCACCATGTGCTCGAGAGTCTTGGGGCCGGCAAGTTGCCCCTCCTTGGTGATATGGCCGATGAGGAACACGGTGATGCCGCTTTTTTTGGCCATTTCGATGATCTCGGCCGTCACGTAGCGCAGCGAGGACACCGAGCCGCTCATATGCGCGGTTTTTTTGGAGGTGATGGTCTGGATGGAGTCGATGATCAGGAAATCGGGCTTGATCCCCCGGACATGGCTTTTCAGGTCCTCCAGCGTGCCGATGGTGAACAGGAAGATGTTGTCGGAATGGATGGCCAGCCTCTCCGCCCTGAGCTTGATCTGCAGCGCGGATTCTTCACCGGAATAGTAAAGCACTTTCTTGCCTTTTTCGGAAAGGAGCGCCGAAACTTCCAGGAGCAAGGTGGATTTGCCCACCCCGGGTTCTCCGCCGATCAGGATCACCGACTGGCTGACGATGCCGCCGCCCAGCACGCGGTCGAATTCATCCATGCCCGTGACCTGCCGCTGGATCTCGCGCGGATCGATCTCGCTGATCTTTTGCGGCAAATTCGCGGCTGCCGGTTCTGGACCGGCGGCTTCCCCACTATCACTTTCGCTTTCGGCCATTGTGTTCCAGGCCTGGCATTGCGGGCAGCGCCCATAGTATTTGGGGCTTTGGAACCCGCACTCGATGCACTCGAACTGGCTGGTGTTCTTCGTACGTTTAGTTGCCAAAACTGATTCCCATCATGAATTCACGGTTGCGGGACTTCAGCAGGTCGTAGTAGCCGGCCTGGATATTGATGTTTTTAGACAGCGAAAAACGCAGCATGGCTTTCAGCAGCGGATTCTTTTCGCGGTAGAACCGGTACGCGTACACGTCCAGATTCAGCTTGCTGTTCAACATGCTCAGGCGCATGGCGGCGCCGAGATCGGATTCGATCAGGCCGGCGCTCACGGCAAAAATCGCGATTTTTTTCCCGCCCAGGACGGTGAAGCGCGGATCACCGTTGACGGGATCCTCGTTCACCCCGGTCATGATCAGAAAGTTTGGCGTGGAGATGCCCATTTCCAGCGCCGAGCGGGCTTTATTCAGACTGGTAAAATAATCGAAATGGATGGCATAGTTGAAGGCGATGGCGTCCAGCGACTTTTTCTTTTTCTCCAGGTCCTTCAGCATGGATTGGACCGAACTGACTGAATCGTCTATTTTTTTGTATAATTCTTCGTCATTGAGCAGTTTTCCGGCCGTCCCCTTGCCCAGCCGCATATCCTCGCTTATTTTCGCCAGGTCGGTGGTGATTTTTTCTATCTGGGTAGCCGCATTCTTGAATTCCTTGAGAATGCCTTGCTGGCCGCCGTTGATGGACGAGTCCATCCCTCTGATCAAATGGTCAGCCTTGTCGGCCGTCTGGTTTAATCTCTGGGAAAGCTTTGAGAAATCATCCAAAAGGTGGCTGGCCTGGCCGCCTTTGGAAAGCATTGTTTTGAAAGACTCGGTTATCGCTTTGAAATTGACGAAGGCCGCCCGCAGGGAATCCTGCGAAGGCTTGTCCGAAACGATCCTGTTGATGGAATCGGTGATCTTGATCGTGCGCTCATAGATATTGTCAAATTTCGTTTTCACTTCGTCCAGGTTGAAAGGCTCGATGACCAGGATCTCGCCGTCGGGCTGGATGATTTTGGGGTTGTCCGTCTTGAATTCATCCTTGTAGATGATCTCCACATATTTCTCGCCGATGAAGCCGATGGTGGAAATGATGGCGCGGGCATCGTCCAGAAGCTGGTAGCGTTTCTCGATCATCAGCAGCACCACGGCCTTGCGCCCCTGCAGGGAGATCTTTTCGACGATGCCGATCTTGATCCCGGCCAGGCGCACCGGCGCGGTCGGGTACATGCCGGCGGTCGTGGCGAACCTGGCGTTGATCGGATAGCGATGGCCCTTGGAAAAGAATTCGCTGCAGGATTCGGTCTTGATGATGAAATAGGCGAAAACAATGAACACGATGATCAGAAAAAAACCCAATTTAATTTCTTTTTTCATATTTTCACCTTATTTTGATCGGGCCTTCGGCCTTGCCTTCTATAAATTGCCTGACGATAGCGTTTTTGGTTTTCCGGATCTCCTCAGGGCTGCCGGTTTCAATGATCCGCCCTTCGAACAGAACGGCGATCTTGTCTGAGATCTTATAGGCGCTGACCATGTCATGGGTGATGACGATGGAAGTGATCTCCTTGTTGCCGCTGACCTTGATGATCAGGTCATTGATGATATCGGCCATGATCGGGTCCAGACCGGTGGTGGGCTCGTCGTACATGATGATGGCCGGTTTTCTGGCAATGACCCTGGCGATGGCCACCCTTTTTTTCATGCCGCCGCTGAGCTCCGCCGGCAGCAGATTGGCAATATCAGCCAGACCTACCTGGCTCAGACTGTGCTCGATGACGGCGTCGATATCGGCGCGTTTCAGGTCATCGCGATTTTTGATGCCGAAAGCAATATTCTCACCAACGGTCATGGAGTCGAACAGGGCCCCGCTCTGAAAGACCAGGCCGAACTTGTCCACCATGCAGTACAGTCCCTTCTCGTTGATTTTGGTGATATCCTCGCCGTCCACCAGGACCGACCCGGCATCGGGCTTCATCAGGCCGATGATATGCTTGAAAAGGACGCTCTTGCCGCTGCCGCTGCCGCCGATGATGGTGGTCGTCTCTCCGCTAGCGATGTCCAGGTCCACTCCCTGCAGCACCTTTTTATCGGCGAACGATTTGTGAAGCCCTCGTATTTCGATCATCGCATGCTGAAGGGCAGGATCTTGCTCCAGAAGAAATCGGAGACCAGGATGATCACCGAGGCCACGACCACGGCGGTGGTGGTGGCCTGTCCTACTCCCCTGGCTCCGCCTTCGGTTTTCAAACCGAAATGGCTGCCGATGACGGCAATGGTCAGCCCGAAAAACACGGCCTTGATCATCCCGGATATCACGTCCCAGATCTCCAGGGAGACATAGAGCTGGGAATCGAACAGATAGGGATTCTGGTGAACCACCAGCGAGGCCACCAGCCGTCCGCCCATGATGCTGACAAAATCTCCGAAAAGCGTGAGCATGGGGGTCATGATGAGCAGGGCGACCAGGCGTGGGCTGACCAGGTACTTGACCGGGTTGACCCCGAAGGTGAACAGGGCATCCACCTGCTCGGTGACCACCATGGTGCCGATCTCGGCGCTGTAGGAAGCGCTGACCCGGCCGGCCAGCATCAATCCCGTTAAAACGGGAATCAACTCCTTGGCCAGGCTGACCCCGACCAGGGAACCGGTGAACACCTCGGCGCCGAAACGCTGCAAGCCGAAATAGCTCTGCAGGGTCAGAACGGCGCCCGTGAAAACAGCCATCAAAAAAACCACGGGGATGGACTTGATGCCGTCCAGGTACAGGCGGTTCTCGATCAGGCGGAAGTTGAACGGCCTTTTGAAGATCAGTCCGAAGGCTTTGCCCGCCAGAATGGATATTTCGCCGCAGGCCTGGGCGAAACTGTGTAGCGGCTGTTTGATCGCCTTGATGCCCATTATTCTCTCTCGCGGAATTCCATGTTGGCGAACTTGGTGAATTTATCGAGGAAGGCCAGGACGATCTTGCCGGTGGGACCGTTCCTCTGCTTGGCGATGATCAGGTCCGCCTCGCCCTTCCGTTCCGAGTCCTTGTCGAACTGGTCGTCGCGGTGGATGAAGATGACCACGTCGGCATCCTGCTCGATGGAGCCGCTCTCCTTGAGGTCGGAAAGCTGATACTTGGGGCCTTTTTCCCTCTTGCCGCCGCGCGTTTCAGGGGAGCGGTTCAGCTGGGCCATGGCCACCACCGGGATCTGCAGCTCTTTGGCCAGCTCCTTCAGGGCCGCGGTGATGACGGTCACTTCCTGGGCCCGGGTGTCGCTGCGGCGCAGGTTCTCCCCCGCCACTTTGATCAGTTGCAGATAATCGACAAAAACGATGTCCAGGTTCTTTTCCGCCTTCAGCTTGCGGGCCCGAGCCTTCATCTCCACGATGGACAGCGAGGCCGAGTCGTCGACGTACAGCTTCGCCTTCTGCAGCTCGGAGGCGGCCAGCTCCAGGTCGCTCCACTCCTTGTGGGTCAAGTGGGGCTTGGCGGTGCGGATCGCGCTCATGCTGACCTTGGCGTGGATGGCCATCATGCGCATCAGCACCTGTATACTGGACATTTCTATGGAAAAGAAGGCCACCGCTTTTTCTTCCTTGACGGCCATGTGCACTGCGATGTTCAGTGCCAGTGCGGTCTTGCCCATGGAGGGGCGGGCGGCGAAAACGATCAGGTCGCCGTTCTGGAAGCCCGAGGTGATGTCGTCAAGCTCGTAATACCCGGTTTTCAGCCCCGGACTCTCCCCTCCCTTCTGGATTCTCTCGATCAGCTCCATGGCATCGGGGACCATGTCGGCGGTGGCGACAAATCCTTTCTTGATACGGTCTTCGGAGATCTTGATGATGTCTTCCTGCATTTCGTTGAGCAGGCTGATGGTGTCGGCCCCCGGCTCCACCCCTTTCTGGCCGATGCCGCGCGAGGCCAGGATGATCTTGCGCAGGGTCGAGCGGTCCTTGACGATCTTGATGTATTCCTTGATGTCCAGGTTTTCCGGGATGTCGTCGACCAGGGAGGTGATGAAGGCGTGGCCGCCCACGAATTGCAGTTTTTTCTTTTTTTCCAGGTGGCTGGAGACCGTGATGATGTCGGCGGCGGAATTGCTGTCGACCAAGTGCAGCACGGCCTGGGCGACCAGGATATGGGCGTCGCGGAAAAAATCCTCGCTGCTGATCTCGGAAAAAACCTGGTTCACATAGTGGTTGTCGATCAGCATCGCCCCCAGCAGGGCTTTCTCGGCTATTTCGTCGTGGGGCAGTGCCTGGTTGAATTCGAGCGCCATGGGTATGGTCAAGCCGGAGTCTCTTCGCCGTCCTTCAACACTTCAATTTTGATTACCGCTTCCACGTCCTTGAAAAGCTTGATCTTGCCTGCGAAAACACCCAGCTTTTTGATCGGCTCTTCGAGATGGATCTTCTTTTTCTCCACGTCGATGCCAATGGCCGCGAGCTCCTTCTCGATCTCGGCCGTGGTGACGGAGCCGAACAGGACATCGTTCTCCCCGGCTTTCTTCTTGATGGTAATGGACACGCCATCCAGTTTCTGTTTTTGCTCCAGGGCGGAGAGTTTTTCTATTTCCAGCTTTTTCTGGTGCTTCTTCTTCTTGCCTTCCATGAGCGTGACGTTGTGCGCGGTAACTTCCACGGCCAGTTTCCTGGGCATGAGGAAATTGCGGGCAAAGCCATTTTTCACTTCGATGACATCGCCCAGGCTGCCCACTTTTTCGACATCGGAGGTCAGGATGACTTTCATGTGATCCTCTTTTTTTCTTCGGTGAACCTGAGCAGGGCCATCTGCCGGGCTCTCTTGATGGCCTTGGACAACTGCTTCTGGTGATAGGCGCAGGTGCCGCTGACCCGGGCCGGGAAAATGCGCCCGGTCTCGG
>Ga0209540_10002367_pt1 | contig 13458 bp, 13 predicted proteins | sample BarGraIncu01121A_FD_184501 | JGI IMG/M metagenome (GOLD analysis project Ga0209540, IMG submission 184501) | Arctic peat soil microbial communities from Barrow, Alaska - Barrow Graham LP Incubations 011-21A (SPAdes) (version 2) | ecosystem: Environmental > Terrestrial > Soil > Wetlands > Peat... | reverse complement strand
GCATAGCCCCTAAAACACTATCAGTATTTATAATTTCCAATTTCGTGATCTTCGTTTTTTCGTGTTGCTTTGAGGGCTCTATGGCAAATACATTAACCACAAACAAACAAAATACAATCGCAAAAAGTACCTTTATCTTCATAAATCACATCATTAAATCATTTATACAGGGAGCAAATGCAGGCATCATCACCCTTACTCAATCAGGCATTATCAAAACCATCAGGTAATGATTTATTACCTGTTTTTGCCCCTAATTCTTTTATCTTTTCGGCTGTCCGGATTATGTTTCCGTTGCCATCTTTCATCTTTTTCATTGCATCATCGTATGCACCAGATGTTCGGTCAATATTGACTTTTATTTTGGCCATGTCTTCGGCAAAACCAATAAACTTGTCATACAACGAACCACTTAAACGGGCAATTTCCTGCGCATTCTTCGTTTGGTTTTCCTGTTTCCATATCGACGTAATGGTTCGCAAGGTTGCCAGTAAAGTTGTTGGACTCACAATCACAATCTTTCGCTCCCAGGCATACGAGAAAATCTCACCGTCACCCTGCACCGCTACCGAAAAAGAAGCCTCAATGGGCAGAAACATCAATACAAAATCGGGGGTATTCAGATTTTGTGCATTCTGATAGTTCTTTTCGCTTAGCAACTTTACATGACTCCGCAACGAATTGATATGGTCTTTTAAGTGTGTCACCCGGTGCTCATCAGTCTCTGCCGACACAAACCGTTCATAAGCAACCAGCGAAACTTTAGAGTCAACAATAATATGTTTATTGTCGGGCAAATGAATAATCACATCCGGACGTTGTACACTCGAATCGGCACCATCCACCACTTCTTCGCGCTCATATTCCTGACCTTTAGTCAGCCCTGAGCGTTCCAAAACACGTTCTAAAATCACTTCGCCCCAGTTGCCCTGCTTTTTCACATCGCCTTTAAGTGCTTTAGTCAGATTATTAGCCTCCTGACTCACACGCGTATTTAACTCGGTAAGCTTACGGACTTCTTCACGCAAACTTATCTTGTCTCGCAATTCCTTATCGTAAGTTTCATCCACCTTCTTCTCAAAAAGTTGGATTCGCTCTTTTAATGGATTCAGGATATCGCTTAAATTTTTATGGTTCGATAAGGAAAACTCGTCCGAACGCTCTTTCAAAATCTTGGTAGCTATATTTTCGAACTCGGTAGTAAGGCGTTTCTGCAACTTTTCAATCTCTCCTTTTTGATTTTCGAGTTTCTCTGCCAGACTTTCATTGACAGCCTTTAATGTAGCAAGTTCTATGCCACGATTATTAGCTATTTCCAGTTGCGATGCGAGTTGCAGCTCCAACCGTTGCAACTCTTCCAGCTTCATTCGCAACATTTCCTGAGCAACCGATTTCTGCATTTTCAGTTCATTTTGAAGCGACAACAAATTTTTCTCGGTAACGTCAAATGTTGATTTCAGAGTTGCCCTCTTACCCAAACAGATAAACCAAGCCACTAAAAATCCCACAATTAATGCTAACGGCGCCAGAAAGTATTCCATAATTTAAAATGTTTTATGCGTTTTTAGAAAACAGAAAAAACTCTATCGGCAAGCTCAGTCAAATAAAGTAGGGTGGTCTTCCTCTAACCTTCGTATAATTGCCAGCATAAGCGTTTCTCGAATAAATTTCGATTTATTTTGAACTTTATATTTTGCAATATAACGATTTAAAGCTTTGTTTTCTTCGTCATTTAAAGTAAATATTTGTCGGTGTGTTCGTAATGAATTACGCTGAGAAGCCGGAATTGTAGTTTTTTTAGCCATAGGAGATCGATATTCCGCACAAAAATAATATTATCCTCGCACATTTAACGGGAATATAACAAAAAACTGTATTTTTGAAAATTGTTCGCTGATAATCTGTACATTTGTTTTTTACAATGATGTTTCAATATTTCTATTTTAGTCATATATTCTTTTTAAACCATGGCAGATCATAATGAATTGGGTGAACTTGGAGAAAAACGGGCACAAGAATATTTGCGGTCCAAAGGTTTTAATATACTCCATACAAATTGGCAATGTGGTAAACTGGAGCTTGACATTGTTGCAGAAAAAGATGGTCAGTTGGTTGTTGTAGAAGTAAAAACCCGTTCAACAGAAACCTTTGAACATCCTCAGGAAGCTATTACCAATCGGAAAATTCGTAATATTATCAATGCAACGCACGACTATATTTTTCAGTTCGATTGGCAGGGGGAAACCAGATTCGATGTCATATCAGTCATTCCACATGGATCTGACTTCACAATTGAACATATAGAGGATGCCTTTTTGTAATAGACAAACTTGTTTTACATAAAACGCAGGGAGTTTTACTCTCCTTTTTTAAGGTCATATTCGTTTTTTCATGCACATATTCAGCACGAAAAAATGTTTTAAAATATATCTTTTTATGTTTTAGGTCTCAACTTGTTTGCGTACTTTTGCAAAATCAATGAGATAAATGTTTACAAACAATAATTGTTACTCATTTTCTTTTAAACCGACTAAAAATGAAATCATTAGAAAAAAACGTAGCTGAAAAGCTATTGAAGATCAAAGCTGTCAAATTGCAACCAAACAATCCGTTTATCTGGGCATCCGGATGGAAATCTCCTATATACTGTGATAATCGTAAAACATTATCCTATCCACAAACCCGAAGCTTTATCAAAATAGAATTAGCTCGATTAATTTTGGAAATGTATCCCGAGGTTGAAGTTATTGCCGGAGTTGCTACCGGAGCTATTGCTCAAGGCGCTTTGGTGGCTGACGCACTTGGATTGCCATTTGTATATGTGCGCCCTACCCCAAAAGATCACGGTTTGGAGAACATGATTGAAGGAGATTTACGTCCCCGGCAGAAAGTAGTGGTAATTGAAGACTTGATTTCGACCGGTGGAAGTAGCCTTAAAGCTGTTGAAGCTATCCGTAATGATGGCTCTCAGGTACTTGGCATGGTGGCCATCTTTACTTACGGATTCCCGGTAGCCGAACAAAAATTCAAGCAAGCCAAAGTAAAACTCACTACTTTATGCAGCTACGAGGCAATTCTTTCCGAAGCATTAGCAACAAATTACATCGCGGCAGAAGACATAGAAACATTGCAAGAATGGCGTAAAAATCCTTCTACCTGGAGAACAGAACAAATCTAAATTGACAATTGGATAGTTGCAATTGAACTTTAAGTAATTAAAATCGTTGGAACAAATATAAACTCATTTAAATATTTCAACAATTCAATTGAAAACTCTAAAATTGCTAATAAAAAATATATGACAACATACGAAAGCGATATAAAAACCATTTCTTCGGATGAAGAAGTGGTTTTTGGTATACTAAGCGACCTGCAAAATCTACAGAAAATGAAAGAGAATGCAAGTCTAGCCGATAAAGTAAAAGATCTCCAATTCGATGCTGACAGCTGTAGCTTCGTAGTAGAGGGATTCGGTAAAATGGGCTTCCGCATTGTGGAACGTGAGCCGTTCAAAACGATCAAACTTGCTTCAGAAAAAGCTCCCGTAGAAGTTGGCGTCTGGATTCAACTAAAGCAAACAGCCGAAAATGAAACACAGATGAAGCTGACTCTGAAAGCAGAGTTACCCACCATGATCAAAATGATGGTAGATAAAAAGCTTAAAGAAGGAATAAACGTGATTGCTGATTTATTGGCAAACACGTTAAGCAAATAATTTTTATTACTAAGATTTTCAATATGGCAACAAAACTCTGGGAAAAAAACACGCAGGTAAATGCAAAAATTGAAACTTTTACTGTGGGGCGTGATCGTGAGATGGATGTATTTCTGGCTAAATACGATGTACTCGGTTCAATGGCACATATTCGAATGCTTCAATCGGTTGGATTATTAAAAGCAGATGAATTGCTAGCATTGCTGGCAGAGTTAAAGAGTATATATCAATTAGCCGATACTGGAAATTTTATCATTGAAGAAGGTGTGGAAGATGTACACTCCCAAGTAGAATTACTGCTGACACGCAAACTGGGAGATATGGGTAAGAAAATCCATAGTGGACGCTCGCGCAACGATCAGGTGCTGGTGGATCTGAAACTTTTTGCCCGAGCTGAAATCGAGAAAACGGTTTCAACAGTCTCTGACTTATTTGATGTCCTGATTTCACAAAGCAACCGCTATAAAGACGTTTTACTTCCCGGTTATACACACCTGCAGATTGCTATGCCATCATCATTTGGACTTTGGTTTGGAGCTTATGCCGAAAGTCTGGCCGACGATCTTCAGCTCTTACTTTCAGCTTGGAAAATAACGAACCGAAATCCGCTTGGTTCTGCTGCCGGATATGGTTCTTCTTTTCCTCTCAATCGTCAATTAACTACAGATTTATTGGGCTTTGACAGCATGAATTATAATGTAGTTTATGCTCAGATGGGCCGAGGAAAGATGGAGCGTACAGTGGCCAATGCCTTGGCAAGCGTTGCCGCCACAGTGGCTAAACTGGCATATGATGCTTGCATGTTTACCTCTCAGAATTTCGGGTTTATAAAATTGCCCGATGAATTTACCACCGGATCAAGCATTATGCCGCATAAAAAGAATCCGGATGTATTTGAATTAACTCGAGCCAAATGTAACAAAATACAATCACTGCCCCAACAAATAATGATGATAACCAATAATTTGCCTTCAGGTTATTTTCGTGATTTGCAAATTATCAAAGAAATATTCGTACCAGCATTTGCCGAGCTAACCGATTGTTTGGAAATGACGGCTATGATGATGAGCCAAGTTAAAGTGAACACTAACATACTCGATGACTCTCGCTATGATTATTTGTTCAGTGTTGAAGAAGTAAATCGATTGACTTTAGCAGGTGTTCCTTTTCGCGATGCGTACAAGCAAGTAGGACTGGAAATTGAGGCAGGTAACTTCAAACCAAATAAATCTATCAAGCATACTCATCAAGGTAGTATTGGCAACCTATTTAATGCCGAGATTTCGACTTACAAAAACGAAATCCTTACTCAATTTACATTTGATAAAGTACGGAAAGCTGAAAAACGGCTATTGGAAAGCTAGGTTTTTCTAAGAATACAATTTCAACATCTAAAGTATTTCCATAAAGCCGATTTAAAGTCGGCTTTTTTTATGCCTAAATTTTCATGGATTAAATTTAGAAAAAGTCCAAATATTCACAACCGACAACGCAGTGGCTAGTTTGAAAAAACAAGAATAGCAAGCAAATTGGGGTTGAAAAGGTATAAAAACGGTACAGTCAATGCAAAATTACGATTTATTATCCTCTTTTGAAAGGTTTAGGCAATGAGGACAAATTATAATAATTGATGTTCACTATACCCGAATTGACCATACCGTTTCTTACCTCTGTCTTTCTATGATAGAAACTTAAAATTATTCGAAATTAGAGAAGATTGAACCAAATCCCCAAAGAATATCCTTGCAAAAAGAATAAGTAAAAAATGACGGCTCCACTATTTCGCAATTCTGAATACTGGATATCTCTTGTTTCGATGAGCTAAATTAGGCAAATTGAAGTGTTGTACCAAAATTTCGACAAAATAATTTTGGACATTTGTTTTTTCAACTTTTTATCAGTTAGCATATTACAATTTAGTCACCCACAAATTTTGGACATATGGTTGGACAAAGATAAATTTAAGCAAAAACGACTATGATTTGAGCGGGCATGAAGTAAACAAACGAAAAAACTAATCATTCAGAGCAATCAACTCTTCAAGAAATAAATCCAGTTTTTTGGTAGAGCTGAGATTCATTTTTTGAGCCAGTCGTTGTTTAAGCTTATACAAACTATCGGACGTGCACTCAAGCAATAATATTTTATCGTTATGTGGAATGTCAATTAACTGCAAACAGCACAATACTATCTCTTTATGAGAGATCCCGGGATAATTCAATTGAAGCTTATCAACTATTTGATTGAAAGACTGATTCATTTCTGCAACAAACTTATCCCAGTTATTCAGATGTAGACAAGTATTGTATAATTCCTTATCCAGTTTTATCCGCTGATCCGCAGAAGTATTTTTGCGCTTATTAGCCTGTATAACTTTAGTTTCTTCGATTTTCTTAGTCAGGCTCTGTGCCACAACTTTTTGTTTATGATTTAGTCTTTGTTTATAAACATCCAATTGCACTTTTTTTAGTCTATTTCGTCGATAAAGGAAATAAACAAGAAAGGAAGACAAGAATAAAACAAGAACCAAAGCAGTTACAATCAAACTCACACTTCGTTTTGATCCTTTAGCTTCAAGAGTCGTATTATGAAGGTTTTCAAGAAGAGTACTTTTAGTCTGAGATTCAATCTTACGAATAGAATCTCCGCAATTTTGATATTGAGTCATGTATTTCCCCATCTGTTTTATATCCTTTCGCAGGTATTCCACATTCACCAATATCCGGTAGCACTCTCGTTGGGTAAAAAAATTTGCCGGATGTTGTAAAGCCATAATTGCATAATAATGTGCAGAATCATATCGTGCTAAATCAAATGATAAATCTGCTAAATTGAAACATCTGATAGAATAATTTGTGGTTTTATAAGGGTAATGTAAACTTTTACGAAGATAATATTGAGCCGAATCATACTGCTTCGTCCAATAGTAGTTAGAACCTATTTCTTGATAAATAATACCACAACCTATAGAATCAGAAATGTGTTTTGATGCACATCTATAGTATTCTTGAGCTATATTGAATTTTTTAGAAAAACGATAAGTTCTTCCAATATCAACAAGCCTACAATATGCTTTCTTTCTGTCTTTGATTCTGTTAAAGCACTCAAGCGAAAGATGATACTTTCTTAATGCTTCTTTATAATCTGATTGAAATGAACAAACATCTCCCATATCTGCATGTATTTTGCCTAAGAGATCATATTCCTTGTTATTCTGAAGACAATCCAAAGCCCGTATGTAAAAAGAAGTAGCAATATCGTAACGTTGAGCATTTTTATATATTCGAGCTTTATAAAAATAACATAAGGCTAGATGAGGTTTATCGTTTTTGTTTGAATAATATTTAGTCGAGAAATCAATTAAAGAGTCTGGTGCTAATGGCTTTTCATTCTTGTCTAATGCCTGGAAAAGAAGGATTCCATACAATGCTCGATTTGAATCAAACTTAAGGTTTTGCTGTTTTATATGTTGCAATATAAACAAGGCAGAGTCCGGTTTAGAATTCATAATCTGCTCGGCAGTTCTTAATTCATTTGGAGTAAACGAACAGCTAACCAGACCTATAGCAAAGGCCGAAAGTAACATAGATATCTTAAAACTCATAATTCAAATGTATTGTCAACAAATAGTTTTTCTCAAAACTCATAAACACAAAAAGTGATCAAATGCAAAAGTATAAAATTTAATTTGCATTTAATCACTTAAAAGAAAGTTTAGGTACTAATAAAAACTTATGGTTTGTAAACAACACAATCTTTTATGACTTCCACAACCAGGTTCTGAAAGCAATTCCGCAAGCAGGATCTTCTGTAACATTCAATTTAAGATCTCCAAAGTCAACTTTATGTTGACTTCCTATATTACTTTCGGGCAATCTACCAGCCTGATCAGAAAGCCGATAAGTTTCAATAACAGTCTGTTTTTCATCAATTATTTCTACAGTAGTTTCAGACATTGTTTGATTCAAGTCACATCCTGCAATAATAGCTATCTCCACTCTATTAACTTTAGGATTCCATATCTTTTCATTCAGTGTACCCTTAATAATCGGATTTATATTAACAAGACCAGTACATACATTTTTTCCTGAAAATACTTTTTCCGACACCTTTTGATTAAATCGGTTGATAATGCTCAAGGCCAGCTTCTGATCAACCTCAAGGCCTTCATTACTCAGCTCATCAATAATATCAGTTATAGTAATGTTTTGATTATCTATAATCTGAGCATTATAAATATTAGAATACTTATAATGCATATTTTTGGCCAGTGACACTTTTAATAAATTTTGCATATATAAATAGCATTTAAAAACATTACTTCTTGACTAAAAATTTGAAAACGAAGCGGATTTAACTCCGCTTCGTCATAAATTCTGTTACAACTGAAATGTTCCAACTAATTTAGTTGAGCCATAAGTTATTTGCAAACTGTAATTTCCACTGTCAAAACCACCAACTTCAATATAAGTTTCAGTTGTTGAATTGCCGTCAATTACTTCCTGATAAACAACATTACCTGTTTCATCCACAATCGTAACTTGGGTAACCCCAACCGATTTATTGAAGAAAATTCCAAGTTCTGTATCATCCAAAGAAGCAGACACGGGAATAACAGTAAATACGGATTTACTTAACATATAACTTCCACCTACAGTTCCAGAATCAGAATTTCCTTTTTTCAATGGAAGATCAACAGCAAAGACTGCCTGTACAGAGAATAAACAAATTAACGTTACAAAAACACTACAAAGAGCGGAATTAATTTTTTTCATAAAACATAAATTATTTGTGTGAACATCGGGTTTAAAGAATTCCCAAAGGATATCTTTTCAAAGTGCTAAGTTATGCATTGTATAGCGTCATCCCAAATTTTACGCCAAAATAATTTAGGACAAGCAATTTCTCACAATGCTGAAATTCAATGATGTATAAGTGGACAGATAGAAATAATTAGGACATCGTTAAACTGAGTTCAAAACAAAGAGAAAAAAGAAGAAAGAAAAAGGGAGAAAAGAAGAAAATTCCGACTAAAGCAAACAAGTTAATTTTAGAAAAGGGAGAAAGACACTACTTTTGGAATACATAATAGTGCAACTAAAATTTGAGATCATTCTAGACAAAGAGTGATATTGTTATTTGTCGTAATTTTTACCAAGTTATCTGAAAAGGAGTTATGGCGGAATACAATTTATATAATTTTATTCGCTATAATTTAAAACAAAGATTACTTACCCTTAGACTTGTTTTTTAATACAATATCTAAATCTCTCGTACTATTCAGATTCATTTTCTGTGCCAAACGTTGTTTCAGTTTATACAGACTAGCCGGTTGCGTGTCAAGAATTAATGCAATATCCTGAGTTCTGACATCCAGCAAAAAAAGGCAGCACCAAATCAATTCTTTGCGAGTTATATCAGCATTTTCATTCTCCAAAAGGCTAACAATACTGTTAAAAGTCTTATTCATCAATTGTTTAAATGCATTCCAATCATTCAAATGCAAACACATATTATATAAGTCTCTATCCAGTTGTTCACGTTGAGATATTGAGGCTTTTTTGTATACTTCAGCATGTAAAATTCGTGTTTCTTCAATTTTCTGAATTAAATTATCAACAAGCAACCCCTTTTTCTCATTTAGCTGAACTTCCAATTGAACTTCCACCTCTTCTAGTTGCTTTTCTTTTCCTTTATTGCGTTGACGAAGACGATATAAAACATATAAACTAATTAAAATAATCAGTGGCAGAAGCCAACCCAGCGCAAGAAGATATTTCTTTGTTTTATTTGCAGCTTCCGAAGTTTGATGCAAGTCTTCGAGGACTGTTATTTTAGTTTGTGATTCTATCTTCCGAACAGAATCAGAACATGCCTGAAAATGCGTCATAAAAACAGCCATTTGTTTAAAATTCCCCTTAAGATATTCAGCGTTAGCCAAAAGCCTATAACACTCACGTTGAGTGAAGAAACTTGCAGGATATTTCAGAGCAATTGAAGCATAACGATAAGCTGAGTCATATTTTTCTATATCAAAATACAAATCTGCTAGCGTAAAACACCTTATGGCATAGTTAGTCGTTTTAAAAGGAAAATGGATACTCTTTTGAAGATAATACCGTGCAGAATCATATTGTTTAGCTCCGTAATAATTTATTCCGATCTCTTGCAATGCAACCCCATAAAATATAGAGTCTGTTGATTGCTCAAGAGACTTCCTGTAAAACTTTAAAGCTTCCTTATAGTCTTTAGTTAGCCGATATGTTCTGCCAATATCAAGAATTCTATAGCTCGCATCAATAGGTTTGCCTGCCCGTTTAAAACAATCAACCGAAAATTGATATTTCTTTAAGGATTCTTTATAATCTAACTGTATTGAGCAAATATCTCCCATATCAGCATAAATCTTCCCCATTAGGACATAATTTCTTTCGCCTTGAATACAATCCAATGCTTTCAAATACAAAATAGTAGCATCATCATAGCGTTGAGCATTTTTATAAATTCTCGCTTTATAAAAGTAACAAAAAGCCAAGCGTAGTTTATTATTTGAATTTTGGTAATAGTTTAAAGAAAAACTTATTACAGAATCAGGTTGTAACGTTAGTTTATTATTGTCCAATGCCTGAAAAAGCAATACACCATACAGTGCTTTATCAGAGTTGGATAAGTATTGTGTAGATTGGATACGTTTCAGAATCCGCAAAGCCGAATCAGGTGAAGTTTCCATGATCCGTTCCGCTGTTTTTATCTCATTTGGCATAAGAGAACACCCAACTAAAATCAGGAAAAATAGAGGGAAAAAAAATCGGATTTTATAGAGCATAATTCAGCATCACAAATGTATTTACCTTACTTGTATTTAAATGCAAAACTACAAATTATTATTCACTTTCAGGTCTGAGGACATACATCAATTCTCAAAACTTCCGTTAAAAGATAAAAGTATCTGGAAATGATACCAAACCACAAGATCTATTTAAAACCAATTCTGGATAAACCGGCTTTAAGCTACTCCAAGCGTAAAAACACTTACTTTTATATTCTCTATCCCGATCAAAGTGCGAATACACGCTTCAACAGTGGAACCAGTAGTAAGGACATCATCAACCAGCAAAATATGCTTACCAATTAAAACGTCTCTATCACATAATTCAAAAATTCCTTCTGTATTTTCATACCGTTCAAATACAGATTTTTTAGTTTGAGTTACATTCTCATGAATTCTGCATAATGCTGTAGTGTTCTGAGGAATCTTCAATATCTCAGATAATCCCATTCCAATCCATTCACTCTGATTATAACCACGAATTTTATACTTTTTTGGATGAAGAGGAACAGGTATAATGAGATCTACAGATGTAAAATCGAGAGAATCTAGCAAATCAACCCCAGCATACTTACCTAAAACAAATCCTATTTCTTTATTCCCTTTATATTTAAGACTATGCAACAATTTTTGAAAAGGAGATCCCTTCTGAAAAAAGAAAAAGGCTGTTGCACGGTAAATAGGAACTTTACCCAAGAAACGCTCCTCAACAGGGTTATCAATAAGTAAATGATAATTAGTTTTGGGGATGTTATGCAAACAATTCAAACATAAATGTTGTTCGGATTTCAACAAATTCTCACCACAAACCAAACATAAATTGGGATAAATCAAATTTAAAAGGTCGATAAATGGATTTTGTTTTTTCATAATCTGCAATATCTAGATGGTTGACAATCTAAAAGAAAGAAGAGATAACATTCCATACTTTTGGTTCGAAAATCAGCAAACCAATAATAACAGAAATAATAGCACAGAGCAGAACTGCACCGGCAGCAATATCTTTTGCTTTGCCAGCCAAAGGATGAAGATCGGGAGATGCCAAATCAACCACATTTTCTATAGCTGTGTTCATCATTTCTGCTCCAAAAACCAATCCAATACAGAGCAGACATACAATCCACTCCATTATACTTATTTTAAAAACAATCCCGAAGATCAAAACTAATGCAGCAACAACAATATGAATTTGCATATTAGTCTCCGACGAGAAAACAACTTTTATTCCACGTGCCGCATAGACAAAACTTTGTATCCGTTTTTTCATAAGTGTACTTTAAAATATTAATACGCAAATAACGTAAATAATTCGCAAAAATCAATCTTATTTTGAATAAAAAAATCCGCCAGACATAGTTGTTTGGCGGATTTTTTATAAATGTATAGTGAGATTACGCTTTCACACGCTCAACATAAGAACCATTACGGGTATCTACTTTTATTGTTTCACCCTCATTTATAAATAATGGGACACGAACAGTAGCACCAGTTTCCACTGTCGCTGGTTTAGTGGCATTCGTAGCTGTATCACCTTTTAACCCCGGCTCAGTATAAGTAATCAATAGTACAACCTGCACAGGAAGATCAACAAAAAGAATAGTCTCGGATTTAGCATGAAGTACAACTTCACAAATCATGCCTTCTTTTAGAAAGTCAACACCATTTATTATTTCCTTATTTACAGAAACTTGTTCGTAAGTTTCGTTATTCATAAAGTTATAACCCATATCGTCCTGATAAAGGTATTGATATTCCCGACGTTCAATACGTATTTCCTCAACACGCACTCCAGAGTTAAATGTTTTTTCAAACGTTCTGCCAGTAATAACATTTTTCATTTTAGTACGTACAAAAGCCGGACCTTTACCTGGTTTTACATGAAGAAACTCTGTTATAACGTAATATTGACCATCAATATCAAGGCACATTCCATTTTTAATATCCGCTGTAGTAGCCATAAGATTTTCGTTGTTATTTATTTAAGGCGCAAAAATACAATTTTTATTCTAAATATCAAAATAAATTGAATTCCAATGATTTATAAAAAAGCCTCTACCTGTTTGGCAGAGGCTAAATTTATCTTTTTTGGTTTTACCTATTTATCTATTTTATTTTTCGTTCCGCTTCTGAACATTATAATAAATCTTCATTTGATTACCTAATATCTTGGTAAATCCTTTGACATCATCAGCACTCCACGCACGGTTTACTTCGCCATATTCACCAAAATCTGTTTTCATTAAATCAAACGAACTTTCCACACCAACGAGAGTATAGCTCCGAGGCCGAAGTTTTACGATAACAGTTCCGGTCACATTTTGTTGAGAACTTTGTAAGAACTGTTCAATATCACGCATGACAGGTTCCAGATACTCGGCTTCATGAAGAAACATTCCATACCAGTTACCCAACTGATCTTTCCAATATTGTTGCCATTTCGTGAGCGTATGCTTTTCAAGCATTTTGTGAGCATTTATTATCAACAAAGGTGCAGCAGCTTCGAATCCAACGCGACCTTTAATTCCGATAATGGTATCGCCAATATGCATATCACGACCGATACCATATTTATTAGCAATATCTTCCAACTGATTAATCAATATCACCTTATTGTCATTTTTCTGACCATTTACCGCACAGATTTCTCCATTCTGAAATTCGAGGGTCACAGTTTCCTCTCCTTGTTTTTCAATCTGGCTTGGATATGCTTCTTCCGGTAATGTCTGCTCCGATTTCAGAGTTTCTTTACCACCGATACTAGTTCCCCACAATCCTTTATTAATGGAATATTCCATTTTTTTGAAATCGGCCTTAAACCCATGTTCTTTCAAATAGTTGATTTCATACTCGCGTGTCAAAACCATATCACGTGTTGGAGTCAATATTTTAATTTCAGGAGCCAACACATCAAAAG
>Ga0209540_10002366_pt1 | contig 13459 bp, 16 predicted proteins | sample BarGraIncu01121A_FD_184501 | JGI IMG/M metagenome (GOLD analysis project Ga0209540, IMG submission 184501) | Arctic peat soil microbial communities from Barrow, Alaska - Barrow Graham LP Incubations 011-21A (SPAdes) (version 2) | ecosystem: Environmental > Terrestrial > Soil > Wetlands > Peat... | reverse complement strand
AAGTGTGGGAAACAAGCTGCCCGGCCGATTCAAGCGTTGCGTCCAACAGCCGCGAGAGTATGGGTGTTGCGATGAAGTTGTTTTCAGGCCTTAAGTTTTCCGAGATCGCGATTTTGTCTGTGAGTCGGACCTGTTCAAACTCCAAAGCCAAAAACAAGCGTGCGCCGTCCGGTGGTGGTGTGGTGATCATAAATTCAGTGGCTCAATGCGTGGTTGGCCTGTCCGGCGAGGGCTTGATTGACCACTTTCAACTCCTCGGCGAGTTGTTTCCTCGATAGCGCATGTTCTTCTAAGACGGCAATCACAACGTCTTGATAAGTTTCGTCGGCATCCTTGATGTTCTGGAGAGCACGCTTGAGGGCGATGAGTTTTTCTGGCGTTTGAGCGCCTGAACCAGTCATGAACGATGCAGCCTCCCCGACATCGGTCTCGACTTGTTTGGCGACGCGCTCGCGCTCGGTAACGCCCTGCGTTTCCACTTTTACGCCGGTGGTCTGGCGTTCGATTGGGCGGGTGGCGGCTATGACAGCGCCGTGTTGTTTGATCTGCTCGGTGAGGTCGGCAAAAGCCTTGGCGTTGGCGGTGGCCTGGGCGGTGGCAATGGTATTCGCGGACTCCAGATCGGGCACGGTTTTGGCATCGGTTTTTTCGGTGAGGAATCTGGAGCGGCCTTCTTCAAGTTGTTTGAGTGCCGCTTGGGCTTTTTCCAACTCTATCGTGCCGGCAGGGGTTATTCCTTCCTCGCGGAGTTGTATGGCTCCTGGGGTTTGGGTGAGGTCGGCGTTCAGGCTTATTTCTTTCTTTAGTTCTTCCAGTTTTTTATTGTAAGCCTCGTCGCCGAAATCTTTTTCATCGCGTACGCGGCGGCCCTTCTCTTTGGACTCAGCATCGGCGGCGGCATCTTGCTTGGCCTCCAGTTCAGACTGTTGCGCGGCTGCCTTGCTGAGCGCCTCCAATTTGCGTTTTAGTTCGTTGTCCTGGGCGGCTTCGTGGTCGGCCTGCTGCTGCTGTAGATATTTTTTCTCGATAATGGCGCGGGCTTCAGCGGCTTTCTCGGGAGAGATTTGATGGGCGGCCTCGGCTGCCTGGATTTTAGCGATGTCGAGTCCCTTTTGGGCGCTGACGAGAGCGGCACGGGCCTGCTCGATGGCTTTGTCGAGGTCGAGTTGGTTCTTCAACTCCTCAGTGACCCCGTGCTCGCCGCGTTTAATATCCGCGAGTTTATTGGCGTAGGCTTCGGCGGCGCCGGCGGCATTGCGGAGGATGTCGAGCTTGGCCTGGATGCCGGCGAGGAAATCCGGCTGGGCGGCGGCGGCGCCAAGTTCATCGAGTTTTTTATTCGTCTCGTCAATTTCGCGTTTGAACATGACGAACATGCCTATGGCGGCGGCGATGGAACCGCCGACTGGATGGAGTGCGATGCGCAGCGCCTCGCCCAGCATCGGGGAAATGCGGTTGAGTTCACCGATGACGCGGTGCATCTCGCGGCCTTCGCTGGAGAACAGCCTGGTTTTTTCGGCGGCTTTCCCGGTGCCCGCGCCGAGATCGCCAATCACCTGCTTGCCCTTGCCGCCGGCATCCACGAGCGAGGAACTGTCGCCCTCGATGACTACTTTTATTTGGCCGGCGTTGCTCATAAATTAATTAAAATTCGTGTTTTGGTGGGTTGGTTGGTTGAATGGGGGTTTCAAACGAGGTATGGCCGAATGGATTTTGGGTAACCAATCGGCGGGATTCACCTTGAGACTCCGAATCCGCCTCCAGGTGCGCGGGCAAAACCCGAGCTTCGCCGCCAGTTTGCGCTGGCTCCATTTCCCCTCTTGGCCCAGCGATTCCGCGCCTTGCACGGCCACAGCCAATTCGGCTGCCAGGGCATTGCTGGCGGCCTGCTGCTGGGTGAATCTGGCCTGCCGTTGGATGGAGGCGGTCAAAATTGCCGGAATCCGGACTTCTGACGACTTCAGGATAGCCCGGATTTGCGCGCTGAAGGGCGGGGCAACGGGGGTTGCCCCACTTTTTGGGGTGAGGACAGCGGAAGGCGGTTTGCGCGCGTCCTGGCCAAAACCGTATTTCGGGGTTTTCATGCCTTCGGTGACAATGGAGATCATTGCAGCCTCCGTTTCAGAAACGCAGCCAGGCTGGACCGCGTCAGTTCATGATTCACCTCCGTAAACTCCCCGGCCCGAACGAGGTGGGAAATGGAAATTGCCGACATGGTCCATTGAATTTCGATTTCGGTTCGTGGGAAACTTTTCCTGTCGCCAAGAATTTTCCCGATGACGATTGCCGGTTCAGCCCACTTATCTACATCGCCGAAAATTTCATCCTTCCAGAATCGTAGTTCTCGGTTGCGAGCCGGTTTGCCTGCCACATCGAATACCCAGCGCAAAAATTTAGGGTGCATGGCGTCCCCAACGCTTTTTCGAACCGTCCTGGCATCGCAGCCGCGAACAGACCGAACCATGCTGATGCCCACCAGCTTCACACGTGCGCTGACTTCCAGTGATGGGCGAGGCAAAGGCGTTGTGGAGTTGAAGTCGGCTGCTTTCATCGGGCAGCCTTGGTTGAATTCGAAAGTTTGAAACAGGCTGGCACGGTCAGGGCCGTGGAGATTGCGCCTTTGCACGGCAAACTAACCAGCAAGCGTCGGCCATCGGCGGACTGGTAACAGATGGCTTGCACCCGATTGACGCGGCCTATGCCATCCAAGCACGCCGGGACGGTCCCGGTTTGAATAATGTGACGGGCAACCAATGGCGGACAAAGTGGACTGCCAGCGAATTGCTGCCAGGCCGCACGCCGGTTGCCGGCAACCACAATCAATCGCTCAATTTCGCGCGCCGCCGCGACTGGAAAACGCACTTTAGAAAACGGCGAGCGTCGTCCGCCGCTGGCCGGCTTGGGTTTCAATCCAGCCAAACCTCGCGCCGCGAATCTTTTCTGCCAGCGCCAGAGCGTCGGGACGGATGCCCCCACCATTGCAGCGGCTTTGGCCACACTGTGCCGGCCTTTCAATCGGGCAAAGAGCTGCAACGTTGCATGGCGTTGCCTGGCGATGGGATCGGCGGCCGGTTTGGCTGGAATTTGATTTGTGTTTTGGAGAGATTTCATGGCGACCAATTTATTTCAGGAAGGAGGAGAGCTGGAACATCGGCCCCAGCCCCCCCGTGGTTCGCCCGACCGGCATCTCTCCAGAGCCGGTAAAATAAAAAGGATAACCGCCAGCGATCCTGGCCGGACCGCCAAGCAAAATTCCGCTCCGGGCAACCTGCGCTGCCCAGCGTGTGATTCGCGGTGCTGAAATTGGCTTTGTTTGTGTCGGCATCATGGGCGTTTTATGGAATCGTCTTCAACTCACTTGCCCTTAACGTGAAACGAGCGCCGATACTCTTCGGCAAGACCAGGTCTTCTGAACGCGATCGCGTTGACAGCATTATCGAATGACATCCCGCCAGATTGCTTGGCTTGGACTTCACACAAGAAACCTTGCTGTCGGGAATTAGCGGCTTTGCCGACAAGCGGCGCCTGAGTCGGATTAATCAAGGCTCTAGCATAGGCGACAGCAGCGCGGGGATTCTCGCTTTGAATTTCTCTCACTGCTTGGCCAAGCGAAATCTTTTTTTCGGCTTTGCGTGCCTTGACAAGGTTGAAAAAATCGTCCGGCTGACTGTCATCAGAATGGCGGGCCCTTGCCGTTATTAACCTCTGACAGCTAAGCTGCATCTCTTCAACCGCCCGATGCATCGGAACCAATGCGACATCCATTGCGCGGGCGGTGAACATCTCCAACTTTTCAAGCCCCGATTTCGCAATGATGGGCTGAATCTTCTGGAAGGCGGCGCGGTTGACTAGGCCGCCAAGATTTGTGCCGATACCAACCGGCTCATTGGTGTCCTTATTAATCGACCAGGCGGGTGAAAATCTGCGATACATTTTCCCCTGAATTGCGGCCTTTCCCGCGTCAGTCCAATAAATCTTCATGCGGATTCCGCCGTTCACGGCTTCGGGGCCACCCCAAAATAATTCCAGCACTTCACCACTGGCCTCCGCGTCTTCGTGGTTAAAGTCAATGAACGGCACGTCGCCTTCAACTTTGCTGGCTTTCTGGCGCATGACTTGAAGCTGCGAATTCAATTTGTCCGCCAGTTCCTGATCAACTTTAATGGTCATTGGCCACGGCTCACCATCCACCCATGGACAGATATCTTGCACGCCCGGCGGCATGAATTGGATGTCTGTCGGCAAGGCGTTGGGAACTAAAGTTTTGCTAAATAAATCGGCTTTGAACCCGGCGCGGGCAACGGCTTGTGGGTTGTGTCTGTTCATGTTGTTTGGTGGATTTTGGGTTTAAAAACCCTGCTCCAGCACAATCGCGAAACCGGAGCAGGGCGGGGCATGACTGACCAAGATCGCGAAACGCGTCCAGAAAAACTTTGGAAACTTGGCGTGGGCAGCGCGCAAATAATGGTCGCTTTATCAAACATCTGCGAGGTTGGCGATAGCAGCGCGGGCGCGGGAAATCACCGCGTCCGGATCGCTTAGTTGGTTGGGGGTCAGTGTCGAAAATCGCGAGTTTAGGTAATCCAATTTGAGAACGGTCTTGGCGTTTATGGTAATCTGGCGCGTGAACTCCTCAATCAAATGCGCAGACTCCAAGTGCGTTTTTAGAAATTCTTTGGCAATCGTCTGCATACGCTGGAATTCCTTCTTGTAAGCCGTGGCAACATCGAGAGACAAGGCCGGTAGCGAATTGCGCAGGGCAATAATTGCGCCATCAAATTCCCGCTGCACGGACGCCACTTCTGCGGGCAACACTTCTGATCGCGACTTTGCTATGGTCAGGGCGTTGACAGTTTTTTCATCGCCAGCGGCAACGGCATTCGTCAGTGTTTGAATCTTGGTCTGTAATTCCCGCTGTTCAGCCTCCATCTCCAGGCGGCGCCCGGTGATCTGGTTGACTTTTCCCAAGGCGGTTTGAACGAGTTGTAAATTTTGCTTCATGGTTTCAATGTGTGGTGTTGGTGGTTGGTTTTTGTTGGCCAGATTTCCAGTCGCGGAGGCGCTTCATCAATGAACGTGAGGATCGCTCGCCAGCTATGCACCTGCGCAAATGGCTATAAGAAATGGAAAGGCTTTCCGCAGCGGCCAGGACTCCCGGCCGGCGTTTGTAAGCTCTGTGCTTTGCTTTGTGCGCGCCCATTAGTTACCAGTATCCAGTCTGTTTTGGCTTCTGTCAACAAGAGAAATGAACTTTTTTTTGGCTCGTGAAACTCCTAAGCTTTGCATGTGCCTCGAAAGAATCCATTCCCAGATCGAGAAAGACAAATTGGCGAGCGCCTCCGGGAATTCCGGGCCTGGATAAAACTCTCGCGGTCTGTGTTCGCCGGGCAGGCCGGACTGGATGCGTCTTTGCTGCGTAGTTATGAGTGTGCTCGGTCACAATTGAATTATTCCGCCGCCTACAAGGTGATCATGGCTTTCGGGCTAAATCCTGAGTGGCTCGCGACCGGAAATGGCCTCATGTGGCTTGCTCTTCGGATTCCCAGCCCAAAGGAATTGAACGTCGGCATACGCGCGTCATTCAGTAAAATCTACGAAAAACACCTTGCAAAAGTTGTCGCAGAGCAGACCAAAAAATGGGAATCGAGGCCGCCGCCGGAGCCGATACCACTGCATATAAACGCCGCCGACCCTCGCGCCCGGTTGATGGCGGAAGCGCAAATGGTGAACTGGCTCAGGCGGTTGGTCCTTTGCTTGCCTGACTCCAAGTTGGAAGATTTTTTGAACTTTCTCTATCTGTTAGGAACCAGACTCGCCCGATCCTACCCAGCAGACCTCAAGGGGGTGTTTGAAAAACGCATCGAGGCGATGGACTGTGCGCGTGCTCAAATGGAATCCCACAAACATTTTCTGGCCGATGAACAGCCGGGCAGGGGTAAACCTTTGGGAAATAGGAACGTGGAACAATGTAAAGATATTCTTGACATGCCAAAACGCCCTGATAAGATTTTGGTCGTGAAAATGCCAAGAGTGCCAACTTGGGCACAGCTCAAAAAAGACGTAGCGAGGCTTACCGCTGGGCGTGGTGAAAAAGCTGCGCTGGCCGCCAAGCTTGGCGTCTCTCGCCAAGTGCTTGGCAATTGGTTATCATCCGACGATCAAGGCACTCCAAACGCAAACCTCTCACTTAAATTACTCGATTGGGTCTTCGAGAAAATGAATGAAACAAAAAGCCCTGAACCTGCTCTAACAAGTTCAGAGCCAAAGACCCGAAAAAGGAAATCCAGTTATGAAAAACCAAAATCGAATCCTCAAAAACCGTGCCACAAAACCCGTTGAGTCACAAGCTAAAATCCAAACATTGTCCGCGCCGGCTGAATTCAAAATTGTCCGCTTGCGTGAGTGTCCTGTGGATAATCCAAAGATAGACGTGCCGCAAGAAGTGGCTGCTTTCTGGCGTGAGCACGTCGTCTCCGCGCCGTGGTACAAAGACGACAAGGAATGTCTCTGCGTTTTTCTGCTGAACACACGGCGCCGGTTGCTCGGCTTTGAGTTGGTTAGCCAGGGCACGCTCGACACGCTTTTGTCGCACCCGCGCGAAGTGTTTCGACTGGCAATCGTCCGAAATGCGGCGGCCATCATCATCGCTCACAACCACCCTTCCGGCGACCCGACGCCGAGCGAGGACGACATCACGGTCACGCGCGGCATGATCCGGGCCTCACAGTCTTTGAAAATTGAATTGCTCGATCACGTCATCATCGGCGATGCGCGGCGTGAAAAGAGCTACAGCAGCTTGCGCGAGTTGGGATTTTTTTACACCAATGATTCCGGTCCGGTTCCTGAATCCGGGGCGGCGAGCGCACCCGGCAAAACCGCCGCATTGAATCTTTCGCCTCCCGACCTGTGCAAAGAGGCCGCGGCCGCGTTCGATGAATTGCAAAAAAGTGGAGCGGCAGCCATCGCGCTGGCCATGATGAACGCCAGTCACATCAGGTTTTGCGCGCAGGCTTTCGCGGGCTGGGAAGATTTTGAATCCGCCTTGTTTCAAGACGGCAACATCGAACTGCCGCGCCTCCTGGAGGCCCAGTTCAGCCGTGAATTCTCCGCCTGGTCTACTAACCTCGACCGGCTTGTCAAACAATGCGAGCGCCGCGAAACATCCGCGCATGACGCCGGCGGACTTGGCTATCAAATCGAAAATATTGTCAACGCGCTAAAGCACGTTGTCGAGATGCAAGGGAATGAAATCGGCGACCGCAATGACAACGGTTCGCTTGCTTGTTCTTTTCTGGTCACGGAACGTTTGGCTGCGGCGTTCGACACGGCTTGGAAGGCTTTTGGCAAACTCCAGAGCTCCCTGGATGGTGGAAAAATCCCCCAAGCGGCCTGATGCCAGATTGATTTACACCCCGCGCTAGCCTGGTTTTATCTTGGGCCAGTCGGCGCAAACAAAATTCCGAACCTATGAGCTACGAAAGTAACGACGAACGCATGGAGCGTTTGGAACAAAAATTCACGGAACTGCTGGGCATCCAAAAGGCCATGCTGAAATTGAACCTGGACCAGGTTCAGCACCAGAGAACGTTGAACATTAGCTTCCTCAAGGAGGCTGTTTTTTTAAAAAACAATCAGGACGCGTTGGTGCGTTACATCTCAAGCAGCTCATTGATTACCGATGAGGGGGTGCGACGGCAATTTCTGGATGAAGTATCTCGCTGGGAAAGCGCCTCTGAGAAGATGGAGAAAATGTTAGCTGACTTGGAAAAAGAACCTCCTGAACCGCTGCCGCCTGATGAGCCGGCGCCTCCTGGCCCGGCAGAATAGCCTTGCGGTCTGATGGAGAAATTTTAGAGTGGCCACATGAAAGTCCTGCTTGGGATGGCCTTGGCTGTTTTGGTGGAAGGTTCTGTATTCGGTGCCGGGCTGAACGCCGTCACAATCAACGGCAAAGGATACACGAACGTCAACGACGTTCACCTGACTTCTGATAATCGGATCATGATTCTCTTCCCCGGTGGGGGAATATCACCGAACGCAGACACGATCCCGACAGATTTTCTGGAATCCTGGAATATCGGCAAGGAGACGCTCGAAAAGATAAAATCCAGTGAGTCAAACAAGGCCGATAAAAATCTGCAAAGTGCAATTGCATCCGGCTCTTTCCGTGAAGTTGACGGGGTTGTTTATGATACTCGAAAGCCGCAGTCAGGATGGGTGCGTTTCAATAATACCAGAGTGCTTCAAGTCGGTTTTGACGGGGCTATTGTCCTTTCAACGCCCGATGTGCTGACGGCCATTCCAATGCGTGTGAAAAACCTGCCCGCCGCGACTTCCGACACGGACATTATTAATTTCAGCGCCAAAATGACGGGCAGTTATAGCTACATCAACAAGCGCGGCGATGATCGAACAATCCGCGCTTACGATGTTGGCCGGGCGTGCGCGCGGGAAGAAATTCCCGATTCCGTTTTGACCGGGAAAAAAGCTTATGCTGCGTTGCCAATTGATGGGGCCCCCAAGGTGGATGTCATAGCCAGTCTGCCGGAAAGCGATGATCTGAGAGCTTCGGGGTCCGGTTTTTTCATCACCGAAGACGGCTATCTAATCACAAATAACCATGTCGTTAAGGGGGCGAGGAAAATCAAAGTCAAAAACTCAGCCGGCGTTTTTCCCGCAGTGGTTGTGCGTGTTGACAAGACCAACGATCTCGCCCTGGTGAAAGTCGCCGGGCAGTTCAAACCGCTTTGCATTTCAACCAATGATGCGCAACTGGGGGATGCGGTTTTTACGATTGGCTTTCCTGCCATTGATTTGCAAGGCACCGAGCCGAAATATACCGATGGAAGAATCAGCAGCCTCTCTGGCCTGCGAGATGACCCAACTGAATACCAAGTCAGCGTCCAAGTTCAACCAGGCAATTCCGGCGGTCCATTGGTGGATATGGGCGGGAACGTCAAAGGGGTCATTGTCGCTCGGCTCAATGACTTTGCGGCGCTGCGCTCAATGGGCAGTTTGCCTCAAAACGTGAATTATGCCGTGAAAGGCAAAGTGCTCCGCGATTTTTTAGGCCAGTCTTCCGAAGTTAAATGGACTCCGGGACCAACGCCAGTTGACAGCAAGTCAGCGATTCCGTCTGTTCAGCAGGCCGCTGCAATTGTCTTGGTGTATTGAGGCTCGCAAACGGCATTTTAGAGCGCGTTAATCGGCCTTTGTCGGTGGCTTGGCATGGCGGCTTCTCCGCGACGGCGCTGCAAGACAGCTGCAGGGTGGTGGCAATGGTGTGGCCGCGGCGACGCTGCCGAATGGCCGCAGCCCGGCTGCAATGGTAAAAAACAGGTTCCTGGTTCCACCCTCTTTGACCTTCGGTGATTCTGTCCGGTTTAGAGGTGGAACCAATATAATCATTGGCTTTTTGGCCGTGTTTTTTTGGAACTGTGAAACCGGACATCGCCCGCCATTCCGGACATTTTTAAAACTCTCACCCCCTGCGCAAGTGCTTGGTTTTGCGCTTCTTTGTCCCTCTTTGCGCTTATTTCCTCATTCCGGACATAATCACCAAGACTCTTCAAGTTCCGAGCGAAGGATGGTGCGCGCTGCAGGGTTTGAACCTGCGACCCCTTCCGTGTGAAGGAAGTGCTCTACCGCTGAGCTAAGCGCGCGACCGTCTAACAGGGTATTCACCACCCGCGTTATTTCAAGATTTTCTTAAAACCGTGTCACGCTGCGCCCATTCGAGATTTGCCTCCGGGTAATCCAGATTGTAATGCAACCCGCGGCTTTCGGGTCGCATCAACGCGCAGCGGACGATCAGTTCCGCCACCGTGGCGATGTTGCGCAATTCCAGCAGGTCGCTCGTCACGATGAAATTCCAGTAATACTCGTGGATTTCCTCCTGTAAATTCGCGATGCGCTTCTGGGCGCGCGCCAGCCGCTTGTTGGTCCGCACGATGCCCACGTAGTCCCACATCAGCCGCCGGATTTCGTCCCAGTTGTGCGATACCACGACCATTTCATCCGGGTTGTGCGCGTTGCCGGATTGCCATAACGGGATTTTGAACGTGGCGTCGGGCCTCTTGCCTGACGTGGAGCCGGGCGGCAAGATGCCGCCCGTTACGGCAGGCGGGACGCCCGCCGCTACTTTCTCCGCCGCGCGATGCGCGCAAACCAGTGCTTCCAAAAGTGAATTGCTCGCCAGCCGGTTCGCGCCGTGCAATCCCGTGCAGGCCACTTCGCCGACGGCGTAAAGCCCGGCAATATCCGTCTCGCCGTCCACATTCGTCACCACGCCGCCGCACTGGTAATGCGCCGCCGGCACAACCGGGATCGGCTCTTTCGTGATGTCAATGCCGTAACGCAGGCAGGTCTGGTAAATGTTGGGAAAGCGTTCGATGATGAATCGCGCCGGTTTGTGCGTGATGTCCAGCCACACGTGTTCCGCACCGCTCTTTTTCATCTCGCTGTCAATCGCGCGGGCCACCACGTCGCGCGGCGCGAGCGATTTTAACGGGTGATAAGCATCCATGAATTCGACGCCGTCGAGCGACTTGAGCACGCCGCCTTCGCCGCGCACGGCTTCGCTGATGAGAAATGACTTCGCCTGCGGATGATAAAGACACGTCGGGTGAAACTGGACGAATTCCATGTCCGCCACCGACGCCCCGGCGCGATACGCCATCGCCACACCGTCGCCGGTCGCAATGTCGGGGTTCGTCGTGTAAAGATAAACCTTGCCGCAGCCGCCCGTGGCCAAAATCGTCACGGGCGCGGCGAACGTCTCGACGCCGCCCGATTTTTTGTCGAACACATACGCGCCGAGGCAGCGATTTTCGCCGACGTAACCGAGCTTCTGGCTGGTGATCAAATCAATCGCCAGGTGGTTTTCAAAAATCCGGATGTTCGGTTGTTGCGCTACCGCCGCGAGCAGGGCGCGCTCGATTTCGCGTCCGGTCACGTCCTTGGCGTGCAAAATCCGCCGCTTCGAGTGACCACCTTCCCGGCCGAGGTCGAGTTGTTTGCCGCCGTCCTCGTCCGGCGCGTCGCGCTCGGAAAATTTCATGCCCAGTTCGATCAATTCCGCGATGCGCGCCGGGCCTTCCTCGACGATGGTGCGGACGACGTTTTCCTTGCACAACCCCGCGCCGGCCGTGAGCGTGTCGCGCACGTGCGACTCGAACGAATCCTCCTTGCTCGTCACCGACGCGATGCCGCCCTGCGCGTAATTTGTGTTCGACTCCGCCCGGTCCTTTTTGGTGACGATGGCCACGCGCCCGCGCGGCGCGACCTTCAACGCAAAGGACAACCCCGCGATGCCGCTGCCGAGAACGAGATAGTCGAATTGTTTCACCGGGCGAAAAGCTAACGCAAAGTCGCAAAGACGCGAAGATAAAATGTCCTGTATGTGGCAGTCACAAAGTCTTTTCCATAAAAATTTCAGCAAAAGGATCGGAATTGTATCTGGCAATCTCGTAGAAACCTAACTTCCTGAATAATGCCAGTGAGGCTTGTGATTTTGTGGTTGTGTCCAGCCTCAGAAATTTATAGCCAAAGTTACGGGCATCTTTGATGGCATTGATGCACACCGCGCGCCCTAATCCTAATTCGCGGCACTCCTGCGCAATATAAAGACGCTTTAATTCGGCAATCTCATCTGAAAATCCTTTTACGCCAACACAGCCGCGAATTTCGCCTTGGTTGTCAATCACATGAAAAGAACCACGGCTCTGGATATATATGCGATCAATATCTCGAATGTCCGCGTCTTTTCCGTCAGGCAAAAATTCATAGCCCATTTCATTGAGCGCGCTATTCAGAAATGAAAGCAAACCTTGGTAATCGGCAGGTCTATAACGCCTGACTTTCACAATCGTCCATTATCAATCAACCGCGTTTTGCCGACGAACACCGCCAGCGCCATGTGTATTTGGAATCTTACGGTTGAGACAGGCACAAGCGTTTCCGAATTAAAAAACTCAACGTAATCCAGCTTGGCGTCTGGCTCACTCTCAATCAATTGTTTTAATTGAGCCTTCAAACGATGCTGTGGAACTGGAAATTTTCGTATGGCAAACCGAGCCGCTTGAATCGCGCGCCAGAGAACAGTTGCCTGTCGCCGTAAATCGCCTTCGAGATATTTGTTGCGCGAACTCATCGCCAGCCCGTCGCGCTCTCGCAACGTCGGGGCGACGACGATTTCCACCGGAAAATTCAAATCCGCCACCATGCGTTTGATGATGGCGGCTTGCTGCCAGTCTTTCGCGCCAAAGACCGCCACGTCCGGCAACACAATGTTGAACAGCTTGGCCACGACCGTCGTCACGCCGCGAAAATGCGTTGGCCGCGACGCGCCTTCCATGCTCTGCGATAATTTTTCCTCGATGACGTAGGTGCTGTAGCCGCGCTTGTCAAAGCGCGGTCCATCCGCCGATTCACATCGGCGGCTACCAGTTCCGCCCGGATACATTTCCTTGTCGCTTGGTGTGAACACGACGTCCACGCCCGCTTCGCGGCACAGTTTCAGGTCGCGTTTCAGGTCGCGCGGGTATTTTGAGAAATCCTCCTTCGGTCCGAACTGCGTCGGGTTGACGTAAATGCTCACGACAACCTTGCCTGCCTTCCCGACACGTTTCCGCGTCTCACGGACAAGACTCATGTGCCCGGCGTGCAAATAACCCATCGTCGGCACAAAGCCGATGCGTTTGCCGGCGCGCTGCCATTGTCGGGCCTGACGCTGCATCGCGGCGATGGAAATGACGATTCGCATGGTGAAAAAGTGCGGCAGCTACGCCAGCCAGGCAATTCAATTGTCGGCGGAAATTTTTGTGCCGAGCGGCAGCTCGGCCCTACCAATGAAGGTAGGGACGCGTTGCCGCGCGTCCCCATCTTTTAACAAACAAACCGCGCAGATGCCTCAGCGCGGCTTTCGTCTGTAGCGGCGGTCTGTGACCGTCGCAAAATTCAACCTTTCAAGGAATCACCTGCGATGATGTGCGCCGCAGGCCCGGTCGATCGGCACTCCCGGATCGAGATCGTTCGGCTGCACGACCTTGTTCGCCAGTATCCACGCTTCGACTTCCTCGCCGCTGATGTCGGCGAGCATCTGGCCGTTGATTTCGACGCACGGACTGAGCATCTGACCGCTCTTTTCAACCATTTCCTGGCGTTGGGCCAGGTCGTTGATGATGTCGCGGTCTTCGTAGGGCAGGTCGTATTTCTTGAGCACGGCGCGCACGCCGTTGCTCCAGCCGCAGGTTGGTTTCAAATAGGCGATGATTTTCGGTTTTTCCATAGGTTTGCAATAATTGGTTTTCCAATGCCAATATATTGCCACACCCCTCCTCAACTGCAAAGAGTATTTATCGTTCGATTTCCGTTGGCCGCGCGGAAAGCACCTTTCGCGACGGCGTATAATGGGCGATGAACTCGCGGTAAAATTCCGCGAAGGTGCCGGCGGCAAGAT
>Ga0209540_10002364_pt1 | contig 13460 bp, 14 predicted proteins | sample BarGraIncu01121A_FD_184501 | JGI IMG/M metagenome (GOLD analysis project Ga0209540, IMG submission 184501) | Arctic peat soil microbial communities from Barrow, Alaska - Barrow Graham LP Incubations 011-21A (SPAdes) (version 2) | ecosystem: Environmental > Terrestrial > Soil > Wetlands > Peat... | reverse complement strand
AGACTTGCCCTGGGCAAGGCCATTCTTTTCTATGTCCTTGCAGAGCCTGTCGCAGACCTCCTCGATATAGGCAGTTGCGCAGGCATCTAGTATCAGCGCCTTCGCCAGATTTATTTTCTCATAATACCTTATCTTTTTGTCAACTTCAACACCCAGCGTCGCAGCCATCAAAATGCATTCTGATGACTTGCTTAGATGCCTAGAGATTTCCTTGCCAGGCAGTTCAAAAAATCCGTTTTCCAGTCTGGTCTCAGGTTCCCTGGCTGTAATACAGAATGTCTTGAAGATGTATTTGGGAGAAGCTGTCCTTTTCATCTCTTCAATGCATTCTTCAACAAGCTCCCCCAGTTTATCATCGACTTTCTGGTTTCTGTGCCCCAGGTACCTCAGGACTTCCTTTCTGTTTATCTCAACATTCTCCATGTGCTATACCGCCTCGTTCAATGCATTTCGTATGGATCCTATATTATCAGTTATCTTTTTCGCAACATAAGGGTTGTTCATAGTGTAGAGGTGCACACCTGGAGCTCCGGCCGAAATCAGGTCGACTATCTGTTCCAGCGCGAAAGCTATGCCTGCTTCCCTCAGTGCAACCGGATCATGTTCGTACTTGTCCATGATCCTGATAAATTTCTTCGGGATGGCGGTTCCGCACATGTTCATTGTCCTTTCAATCTGCTTCTTGTTGATCACAGGCATGATGCCGGCCTGTATAGGAATGTCTAATTTTTTCTGCGCCGCTTTATTAACAAAATCGTAATAGAGGCTGTTATCGAAAAAAAGCTGGGTTGTGAAGTGCTCTGCACCTGCGTCTGCCTTCAGTTTCAGGATCTCAAGTTCATGGTTCAAATCCTTGTTTTCAGTATGTCCTTCCGGGTAGCAGGCAGCTGAGATTCCAAAATCGCTTTTATGTTTAAGGTAGGCAATCAACTCGTTGGCATACTTGAAATCCCCAGGGGTGTACTGATTAAGCGGCAAGTCACCTCTTAGCGCGAGCACATTCTCGACGCCATCTTCCTTGAGGCTCCCCAATATGGTGTCTATTGTTGATCTCGTTGAACTAATGCAGGTGAGGTGTGCAAGAGCTTCTATTCCGTATTTATTTTTGACAAGCGATGCAAGCTCGGCTGTCCTGTTGTTGGACAGATTCCCGCCCGCACCGTAGGTTACGCTTATATAATCAGGCTCAAGCGAGCTAAGTTCGTCTATTGTTCTAAAGACGGTTTCGATAGGTGATGTCAGTTTTGGAGGGAATACCTCAAAAGAAAATACAACTTTCTTTTCTTTAAATAAATCACTGATTTTCATGTTTAATTCTCCTTTTACAAATGAAATGCAAAACAAAAAACTCTTCGCAGACAACAACGAAGAGAATAAAAAGCAAATCTTTTAACTTATCTCTCAGCATCGCTGCAGGATTTAGCACCATGTATGCAAATGAAACATACTGGTTGCCGGGTTTCATAGGGCCAGTCCCTCCACCTCTCTAGATAAGACGCTATTTAATTATAAAATATATTATACTAAAATATTTATTTCAAAGCAATCTTTTTTGATTTTCTCCAAAAAAAATATTTAATAATGGAAACCAAAACTATAATTGAAATCCCGCTCAGCATAAACCCCTGGGAAGGCCCCAGCCTGTCAGAAACAACCCCTGTGAAAAGGCTCCCAAGCGGTGTAGCGCCTGCAAACGCCAAGGAATAAACACTCATTACTCTTCCCCTGTAAATATCTTGCGAATTCAATTGGAGAGTCGAGTTCGCTGTGGTGGAAAATTGTATATTGAAAAGTCCTGTAATACATAGCAGCAACGCAGCGATAATATAGTTGCTGTTTAATCCGTTCAGTATCAGCATGATTCCTACCACAATTGAACTTATCAACATTACCTTTGTTTTTAATCCCCTTTTGCTCCTCATCGAAGCAGCTATGGCTCCAAGCAGCGACCCTGCTCCTAAAAATGACATCAATATGCCGTAGGTTTTTTCATTCTGATGGAGAACCAGTTTGGTAAAAGACGGAACAAGAACATTATAGTTAAATCCAAAAATCCCCACAACGAGTATCATTAAAATAGTTTCTAATAGAATTTTGGAGTTACCTATATATTTTAATCCATCCTTAATTTCATTAAGGATATTGCTCTCCTTAATATTTTTCCTGAAATAGGGTTCTGCTGTAATACGGAATAAACCTAAAATAACAGCCATATAACTTATGCCGTTAAATAGGAAACACCATCCTGTCCCGAAATAAGCCATTATCAGCGCACCGATACTTGGCCCAAGTATTCTGGCAAGATTAAAAGTAGCTGAGTTTAATGCTATAGCATTCATCAGATCTTCTTTTCCTGCAATTTCAATTGTAAAGGACTGTCTGGTCGGTATGTCGATGCAGTTTACACATCCAAGAATAAAGGCAATAATGAGAATATATTCATATTTAACAGTATTAGTGAATACGAGGAGTGCCAAAACAAAAGCAAGAAGCATGGATAAAAACTGGGTAAAAATCAAAAGCTTTTTTTTGGAAAATTTATCAACTATCACACCTGCGAACAAAGAAAAAAAGGTGATAGGAAGAAATTGCACAACACCCAATAAACCAAGAAGAAATGGCGAATTAGTGAGAGAGAGCACAAGCCAGCTTTGACCTATGCTCTGCATCCATGTGCCTATCAATGAGGCGCATTGACCTAAAAAGAAATATCTGAAGTTCTTATGCGTAATTGCATGAAAATTTCCGTCAATGAACCTGTATAACCTGCCTTTTGTTTTCACTTTATCACCTTATGAAATTTGTCATCACTTTTTTCGCTAATTCAGGTTCTTCGATTTTCCCTTTGCCGAATTCCACCAGTTTCAGGAGCCAAGCCATATTCCTGCCCAGATCTGACATTATCTGCACGCCCTCTCCATCTCTTTCAGCTTCGCCTGGAACTGTTCCATGAATTACATTCCAGTAGCTTGAAGTCGGCATAAGCATTTCGGAATAGCAGATGTATTTATTGAGCTGATCGTATGCTGCAACTCCGCCGGATCTTCTCACTGCTATAACTGCAGCCCCGACTTTGTGCCTGAAAAGAGAGCTGTTCGAAGAAGCAACATAAAATGCTCTGTCCAGGAAAGACTTCATTCCTCCACCTATTCCTGCGTAATGTACAGGGGAACCCAATATGACCCCGTCGGCTTCCTTTATCTTTTGAATCCAGCTATTTACCTCGTCTCCTCCGAGCACACATTTTTCATCTTTGTTTTTCATGCATCCATTGCAGGCAGTACAGTCTCTGATAATCTTATCTCCTACTTGGATGATATCCACTTCTATGCCTTCCTTCTCAAGTTCGTCAGCTACGGTTTTTAATGCAAAATATGTATTGCCCTTTTCATGAGGACTTCCGTTAAATGCGACTACTTTCATAATTCTTCACCTTCCCTTATTCTTAAAGCTCGGATGTGCAGTTCGGGCATCTTGTTGCTTCCAGCGGAATTTCGCTGAGGCAGTACCTGCATTTCTTTGTTGTAGGCTCAGTTGCTACCTCTTTTTTCTTGAAACGGTTAAGCTGCTTAATAACTATGAAGATTGAGAACGCAACGATCAGAAAGTCAATGATATTGTTGATAAAAAGGCCATAATTCAAAGTACCAACTCCTGCGGCTTTGGCTGCCTCGATTGTCTTGAAAGAGCCTTTGCCTAAAGGTATAAATAGGTTTGAGAAATCCACATTGCCGAGGACCATTCCAATCAGAGGCATAATTATGTCGTTCACCAACGAGGTAATTATTTTACCGAAGGCACCCCCGATGATAATGCCGACTGCCAGATCAAGCATGTTGCCCTTCATAGCAAATTCTTTAAATTCTTTCCATATATTGCAACCTCCTCTTCGTTATTATTATTTATTATACCATAAGCCCAAAACATAAAAAATGCCTTCCTGTGAGGAAAGGCACTTTTCATGTGTGTATTGTGTACTATGAGGGTATTTTATCAGTATTTAAACTAGGATGCTGCTGCGGATATTACAAGGGATAAATATTTTTCCTCTGAGGAAGATCCTCTCGAGGTGAGAACTATAGGAACCTTAGCTCCTACAATGAAGCCTGCCATCTTTGCACCTGCAGAATACACAAGGCATTTACCCAGTATATTTCCTGCAGTTATGTTTGGAACTATCAGTATATCCGGATCTCCAGCAACTGGACTTATAAAGCCTTTAATTATACCGGACTCCTTATTCATAGCTATGTCGTAGGAAATAGGTCCTTCGACTGTACAGCCTGTTATCTCTCCGTTCTGGTTCATCTCCTTGAGCTTGCCTGCATCTACAGATTCAGGCATCTTCGGATTTACAGTCTCCACAGCCGCAAGTACACCTACCTTTGGATTTTCATATCCAAGGGAATGAAGTACGCCGACCGCGTTTTCAATTATCTTTTTCTTCTGTTCCAGGTCAGGGTACATCATCATTCCGCCGTCTGTTGTAATCAGAAGCTTGTGGTAGGTAGGTATCTCCTGAATGCTTATATGCGACATTACTTTTCCTGTCCTCAGTCCTTTTTCTTTGTCAACGACTGCCTTCAGGAGGTCTGCTGTTTGTATTTTGCCTTTCATGATGAAGTCAACCTCACCATTCCTGGCCATCTCGACTGCCTTTTGGGCAGATGCAACTTCGTCTGCAGCATCAATGATGGCATCGTCGCTTATCTTTTTCCCGAGTTTAGCCACTATTTCCTTTATTTTTTCTTTGCTGCCAATCAAAATAGGTTCAACAATATTATTTTCTGCGGCATGAAATACTGCTTCAAGTGTATGCTCGTCCTGAGCAGCCACAACAGCAACTTTTTTCCTGCCTTCAAAATTCTGCACTTTTTCAATCAGCTGCTCAAAGTCTTTGATGACCATATATATCCCCCTCGATTATTTAATAGCGTCCATGCCTGCCTTAAGTGCTTTAATATTGACCTCAACAAATGCAGGCTTTACGTTATCGTTTATTATTTTTTCCCAGTTTATGTCGGTAAGCTTCATCGCCTTAATCAGTGCTCCGAGAAGAACAATATTCATTGTTCTTGGATTCCCGACTTCCTTTGCGATTTCAGCCGCATTTATCACAATTGTATGGGCACTTGCTTTAAGTGTGTCCATTATTCCTTCAGGATAGTCTACCTTTCCTGAAAGAATAGGAGCTGAAGGTATTTTGTAGTCATTTACTATGACTTTACCATCAGGCTTTAAATATTCGAGCATTCTCAAAGCTTCCATTATTTCAAAGGAAACAAGGATGTCAGCTCCTCCGATCTCTATGACTGGAGCTTGAACTTTGTCTCCGTATCTAACCTGTGAGGAAACGGAACCTCCCCTTTGGGACATGCCATGAATCTCGCTCATCTTGACATCGTAGCCTGCTTCCATTAGGCCGGTAGTTAAAAGTTTACTAGCAAGAATAGTACCTTGTCCGCCTACTCCAACCAACATTATGCTTTTAGTCATATTATTTTGCCTCCTTTTCCATAGCATTAACAGGACATACCTGCGCACATACTCCGCAACCAACGCAAGTGGCTGAGTCTATTACAGCTTTCTTTGCTTCTTTATCGAAGGAAATAGCCGGGCATCCAATAGTTGTGCATTTTTTGCAGCCTATGCATTTTGCAGAATCAATCTTGAGTTTGCCCTTGAATACGCCGCTGAACTCTTCCTTATCTTCCTTGGACAATTTCTTAAGTACGCAAGGCCATCTTGTGATTATGACACTCAACTCATCTAGACCGAAGGCCCAGTCCAAAGTCTCCTTTACTTCTTGCAGATCATTCGGATTTATAACCCTAACATTTTTAACGCCGAACGCTTTTACTACAGCTTCAATGTTTACTATTTCAGTTGAGTCTCCCTGAAGTGTGTATCCGCTTCCAGGATTCTCCTGATGACCAGTCATTCCTGTTATTCTGTTGTCGAGTATTATGTTTATTGAATTTCCTTTGTTGTAGACTGCGTCAAGCAGAGAATTAATTCCTGAGTGGAAGAATGTTGAGTCTCCGAGGACTCCCACAAATCTCTTTGTGTTTCCTTCCTTCATGTTCAATACCTGCTGTCCGCCGTGAGCCATGCTCAAGCTTGCGCCCATGCACATAGACATATCCATGGCATTATATGGAGGTGCAAAGCCGAGTGTATAGCAGCCAATATCTCCAGATATTATTGCGTCTTTTCTCTTTCCTATCTCGTAGAAGAATCCTCTGTGAGGGCATCCTGCACAAAGTCCTGGTGGTCTTGGAACTACCATGCTCTTGTCATACTCTATGGAGTCAAGGTATTTACCGTACACTGATTTTCTTATAACGTCTGGTGTCATTTCACCCATATAAGGGAATACATCTTTTCCGGTGCACTCTATTCCAAGCATCTTTAGTTCATTTTCGATTATCGGGTCATTTTCCTCTATTACGTAAAGCTTGTCTACTTTTGATGCAAATTCCTTCATCATTTTATGCGGATATGGATTTGTGAATCCGAGTTTAAGATACGACGCATCGTCCCCGAAAACTTCCTTCGCAAATGCATAGCAGCAGCCTGATGCTACAACTCCTATTTTGGTGCCTTTGATTTCCATGTAGTTCAGCGGAGTTGTTTCTGAATACTCGGCAAGCTTGCCCTGTCTCTCTTCAACTTTAACTCTCAATTTTTTTGCATTGGCAGGAACAGGTATATTTTTATCTACATTTTTTACGTATTCTTTGATTTCAACTTCTTTTCTGTCTTGGCATTCAACTATGCCTTTTGAATGGCAAAGCCTTGTTGTTACTCTATAGAGTACAGGTGTGTCATACTGTTCGCTTAAATCGAAAGCAACCTTAAGCATGTCCTTTGCTTCCTGGCTGTCACCTGGCTCGAACATAGGTATTTTGGCAAATTTTGCATAATTCCTGTTGTCCTGCTCGTTCTGTGATGAGTGAGTTCCTGGCTCATCTGCTGAAACAAGAACAAGTCCGCCGTTAACTCCGATATATGCATCTGTGAAAAGCGGATCTGCAGCAACGTTGACTCCAACGTGCTTCATTGCTGCTATACTTCTTGCTCCTGCAAATGATGCTCCTATCACAGCTTCCAATGCGACCTTTTCATTTGTTGCCCATTCAGCCTTGATATCCTCATTGTATAAAGCTATGTTTTCAAGGATTTCTGTGCTTGGAGTTCCCGGATAAGCTGATGCAAACCTTACACCCGCTTCGTAGGCTCCGCGAGCAATTGCTTCATTTCCTGTAAGTAATTTTTTCATCTTATTTCTCCTTTTCCATATATTTTAATTATTTTATTAAGCAATATAAAATTTAGCCTTCAGTGTATTCGTGGGCTTCTTCTTCACCCTTCAGTACCCTTATGGCTCCCTGTGAAAGGGCTTCCATTTCGTTTTCGCCCGGCACTATAACAACGGGCGCTATGAACTTTACGCTTTTCTCTATTGCCGATGTTATGAATTTAGAATATGCTATCCCCCCGGTAACAATGATACTATCAACTTCACCATCTAGAACTGTTGCCATCTCGCCGATTCCTTTTGCGATCTGGTAGGCCATCGCACTGTAAACAAGCTTTGCATGCTCATCGCCATTCTCTATCATTTTCTCTACCTCTAGAGCGCTGTTTGTGCCAAGCAGTGAAACGAGTCCGCCTTTGCCGCGAAGCTTTTTGCTTACAACAGATTTTTCTTCCCTGTAGCAGAGGTTCATCATCTCTTTGGCAGGAATTCTTCCCGATCTTTCAGGTGAGAAAGGACCTTCATCGTCTGAAACTATGTCAACCATTTTTCCTTTTTTAAGAGCGCATACCGAAATGCCTCCGCCCAGATGGGTCGTTATGAGGTTCAGGTCCGTTAACTCCTTGCCCATTTCTTTGGCTGTCCTTATTGCAACAGCCCTCATGTTCAGAGCATGTGCAAAGCTGCTTCTCTTTATCTCGGAGATACCTGTTATCTTAGCTATAGGCTCCATTTCGTCAACAGCTACCGAATCGTAAATGAATGCAGGAATTTTCAGCGGCTCAGCCATTGCGAAGGAAATTATCGCGCCTAAATTTGATGCATGCTCAACAACCGGATTGTTCTTCAGTCTTTCCACCATCAGTCCATTCACCCTGTATGCGCCTGATTTTACAGGTGGAAGCAATCCGCCCCTACCTACAACCGCATCCAGTTTTTTTATGTCAAAGTTGTTGCTCTTAAGGACATCGAGGATTGCATCATACCTGAATTCATACTGGTCTGCAATGCTCTTGTAATTCTCCAGCTCTGAGCTCAGATGTTCAATGTTTGTCTTGAAAACCTCAGTTGAATCCTCATACAACGCTATTTTTGTTGATGTGGATCCAGGATTAATAGCCAATATTTTGTAACCCATGGAAAACCTCCTTAATTACTTTTTGGTTTTTTCTTTGCAAAAGCAAGTATTCCCCCCAGTGCCACAGACAGGAATGCTGCTGCTATGACTCTGTACTCTGCAGGGAGTAAAAACACAATTGTATGGGCCGGTATCCAGAAGAACGGAATAGTCTTCACTATAACGAAAGAAAAAAAACCTTCCCAATCAATCCTTTTTGATATGCTGCTCACTGTTATTGTGCTCACATTTTCATATTTCATATCGAGGAATGTGTCAGTAAACCTGTGGAATATCATCATCGCAGGTCCGAAGGACAGGTTCATTGCAGAAGATACGAAAAATGCCCATATGAAATTGTTCCCTTGTCCAGGCAGAAGCCCCTTTGACATTGCTCCAGTTACTCCACTGGAAAAAATCGCGAATGTCAGGGTTATGGCCATTCCCAGGAAACCCCATATGATCGCCCTGAAAATCCAGCCTTTCGGCACAGCCCATCCTGAGGTTATTATCCTGATCGCCAGTAATTCACCCATTGTTGCCAGAATACAGAATTTTACGAAGCCCGCTAAATACGGATGACTTGTTGTAAAGCTGACAAATACAGCATGACTTGCCGGAACAATGAGTATCGCTGCAATAACTGCGATGCCCAAGCCCCAAATAACGTCCCCTTTTTTCAAAGATAACACCCCTAACTATTTTTGTTAGCATAATACTATTGCCAAGATATTATATAAGCAATAACCGTGCCAAAAAACACATTGGTCATCCGTCCCATTTTATAACAGCAAATTACAAATTTTCTGCAAACAATGGGTAAATCGGGACTAATGGTATGTCCCATTTAACCCGATAATGTGTTATAATATATGTATATCGTTTGCAAGGAGATAAAATTATGAAAACCATAGCCATTTTAAATTATGATCCCAAGTCAGCAGATATATACGCAGCACAGATTGAAAATGTATTCTCAAACAATATAATTGTTAAAAAATACAGCATAAACAGCGGGTCCCCAAGCGGTTCAATAACTGCGGATCTTGTCCTTGTTCAGAATGAAGACGTCTTTGAGAGAACTAAAGACAGCATACCCGAAGAAACCCCGCTGATATTCTGCAATAGGACAATATCCAAGGAAGGCTACTATAAAATCCTGAGTATTCCCGAATACAGCGAAATATATATATTAGACGAGACGCTTGAGATGGCAAAGGATATTATCTCTATAATATACGAAAGAGGGATCAGAAACTTAACCCTTCTTCCGGCAAGTCCAGAGAACGTAAACTTGCTCAAAAACAAAACGGTTATCATTTTAGGGCAGTCCAGCATAATTCCTGAGGACGCTAAAGAAATAATCAACATAGGCAGCAGTCTTCTGGATGTGAGCACGATAATAAGTATAGGGTTCAGGCTTAAAATTGATTATATAATCCAGAACAAGGATGTGCAAAGCAGCTACAGCGAGATAATCCCGGCTAACTTCGGCTTAGCCGAGTTGCTCGGCAAATTTAATATTACCGAAGGTATGCTCAATGTTCTCCTTAATGTAATTGAAGACGGTGTAATAAATATTAATCTTAAAGGAGAAATAAATTCGCTTAACAAGAAGGCTAGACAGATACTCGGAATAGAGACAGAAACTTTAAATTACTGCAAGGTCATAGAGCGATTTCCAGATATCCCTTTCGAGGATGTGCTGGAAAACCGCAAACCAATAAAAGACAAGCTCATTAAAATCAACGGCTATGACGTAATTGTGTCCATAGACCCTATTTTTCACTCAGGAAAGCTTTTCGGCGCTTACGCTATCATGAAGGAATTCGGAGAGGCTGAACTTAAACAGCACAAATTCAGGACAAGGATCATCGGAAAAGGCCATAGGGCAAAATACAACTTCAACAACATAATCGGAAGCAGTGAAGAAATAGTTAACTGCAAGGAAAAAGCTATGAGGATGGCTGATTCCAATTCCACTGTTCTCATAACCGGCGACAGCGGAACAGGCAAGGAACTCTTTGCACAGGCAATACACAACAATTCTGTAAGGCGCAACTATCAGTTTGTTGTAATCAACTGCGGTGCCCTCCCTGAAAGCCTGCTGGAAAGCGAGCTATTCGGGTATGATGAAGGTTCCTTTACAGGAGCGCGAAAAGGCGGTAAGCCCGGACTTTTCGAGCTGGCCCACAACGGCACATTATTCTTCGATGAAATAGGAGAAATGCCTCTTTCGCTCCAATCCAGGCTGCTCAGGGTTCTTCAGGAGAGGCAGGTCATGAGACTTGGCGGTGACAGGCTTATAGACATCGACGTTAGGCTTATAGCTGCAACTAACAGGAACATCAACGAGATGGTGCGAAAAGGCGAATTCAGGGAGGATCTTTTCTACAGGCTCAACGTCCTCAAATTAAAAGTACCCTCGCTTAATTCAAGAAAAGAAGACATTCCGCTCATCGTAGAAAGCTTGAAGGAGTCATTTAACGGCAGCTTCGCATTAACCGATGAGGCTCTAAATGAGTTGATGAAGCATGACTGGAGGGGAAACGTAAGGGAGCTTAAAAATTATGTCGAATATCTGGTGAATCTAAATATCGAGCTGGTAGACGCAGTTGATCTCCCATTTTACGGAGATGATCCCGAGGAAACCCAAGTTGGAAATACCAACAGGGAATACATTCAAAGCAACCCTATCGAGCTGCTCAGAGAAACTGCCGGCAAGACAATCGATTCCCACATATTAGTTCTGAAGCAGCTGGAGAAGGGCTTCAAAGAAAATAAACGTCTTGGCAGAAGGAGCATTTACAAGGCATGCGAGAACAACAGCCTTTTCATAAGCGAGCAGGAGATAAGGACCATACTGATGAATCTGGAGAAATGCGGGATGGCTAAAATTCTGAAAGGAAGAAGCGGCTCAGTAATTACTGAAAAAGGGCTGGAGGTGCTGAAAGACTTATAATAAGGTAGTTTTTTTAGCAACGGATTTAAACGGAGCAAAACCAGGGCTATTCTCTCCATGGTTTTGCTCCGTTTTGGTACTTCTCTGTAATTCTTTTTTGCTCAAAACTATCGAGACTTGAAAGGCGGAGGTTCAAGCGCCTAAAGTTTATTTATCATGCTTGCCAAATATCCTGCTCCAAACCCGTTATCAATATTTACTACGCTGGAGCCGCTGGCGCAGCTGTTCAACATTGAAAGAAGAGCTGTTATGCCGCCAAAGCTGGCTCCATATCCTACGCTTGTCGGCACCGCAATAACCGGCTTGTCTACAAGGCCTCCGATAACGCTGGCAAGAGCTCCCTCCATTCCGGCAACAGCAACTACGACCTTGGCTCCCCTTATTACGTCCAGCTTGCTGAATAACCTTTGTATACCTGCGACGCCTACATCGTTGATTTTAACGACCCTGTTGCCGAAAAGCTCCGCTGTGACTGCAGCTTCCTCTGCCACCGGAATATCCGAAGTACCTGCTGTAACAATGGCGATATAGGTGTCAGTTGTCATTACGTCTTTCTTTTTAACTGTAATTGTTTTTGCGAGCTCGTTGTATTCCGCTTCGCTGCAGATCTCCCTGACGGCTTCATACATTTCCTTTGTAGCCCTGGTACCCAGAATGTTGCAGTCTTTTGTATCCATAAACTCAACTATACCTGAAACCTGCTCGACTGTCTTTCCTGTGCAGTATATTACTTCCGGATATCCTACTCTTTTCTCCCTGTGGTTGTCGATTTTAGCATATCCCAGTTCCTTATAGGATAAATCCTCAAGCTTAACGACTGCATCATCTATTGAGATGTTTCCATTTTTAACTTCATTTAAAAGATCTCTCACCATTCTAACTCTCCATTCCTTCTATACTAATATTAAGGCTTCCTGTTGTGTATCCCTGCATATCAAGTGAAACATATTTAAATCCATACTCCTTGAACTTTGTTGAAATCTTATCCATTAAATCCAAAGCAAACAATTCTTCCATATTCTCTTTTGGCACTTCTATTCTGGCCAAATCCCCATGGCACCTGACTCGCACGGCCCTGAAACCATTATCCATCATAAACCTTTCCGATTTTTCTATTTTCTCAAAGTCCTCTTCCCTTAGCTCAGTGCCGTATGGAATCCTCGAAAGAAGGCACGCATAGGAAGGTTTATCCCAGGTCGGCAAATCAAGTTCTTTTGACAATTCCCTTATTTCATTCTTAGCCAGACCATTTTCAAGGAGAGGGCTCTTGATTCCAAGTTCTTTCAATGCCCTTAAGCCAGGCCTGTACTCATTAACATCGTCAGCATTTGTTCCATCCACTACATATTTAAATCCATTATCATGTGCAAAATTCTTTACCATAGAAAATACAGCAGTTTTACACAGATAGCACCTGTCCTTTGGATTGAACCTGATTTCATCGATTATAGTAGGAATTTCTAAAAATTCATGCCTTATGCCTATTTCTTTCGCCAGTTCCTTTGCTTCCCTGATTTCCCACTTAGGAATATAAGGTGAGACTATTGTGACCGCAGCAACTTTGTCCCCTAATGCTTCTTTTGCTGCCTTCAGTACAAATGTGCTGTCCACACCTCCTGAAAAGGCTACAACAATGCTCCCTAGATCCTTCATGTACTTCAATAGGCTTGTATATTTTTTATTGTCCATTGTTAATTCCCTCCATAAATCTTTCCTGATATTTCATCATATATATCTTTAATGGGTATATTGTTATTTTCTGCAAGCCTTCTGCAATCATCATATTCCGGTTTTATTTTAAGCAATTGCCCTTTATAATAAACCTTTTTTATGCTGGCCTTACCGTAAGCCGTGTCGACAACCTCAAATTCCCTTTTTAATTTTGTCCTCGGCAGCTTATGTTCCCTGATCCCTATAGTGCTTGTTTCCAGGAAAATTATCTCTTTAAGGTTTTCTTTGTGCTCTTCTTTGCATATCACGCATAATATAACACCAAACCTTTCCTTCTTCATAAGAATTGGTATCCTGTATGCATCGAGAGCTCCATTATTAAAAAGCCTTTCCATTATATATTCATAAATCTCCGGGTTCATATCATCGATATTGCATTCGAGAATGCA
>Ga0209540_10002363_pt1 | contig 13463 bp, 17 predicted proteins | sample BarGraIncu01121A_FD_184501 | JGI IMG/M metagenome (GOLD analysis project Ga0209540, IMG submission 184501) | Arctic peat soil microbial communities from Barrow, Alaska - Barrow Graham LP Incubations 011-21A (SPAdes) (version 2) | ecosystem: Environmental > Terrestrial > Soil > Wetlands > Peat... | reverse complement strand
AAGGTCTTTAATAAAAGCATCATAAAATGTATTCTGGTTATATAGACGAGAAGGTGATAGGTTGTTCATTTTCGCCCCTTCTTAGAAAGACTTGTTAGATCATAAATGGTTCTGTAATCGTCCTGGAGCCCCTGCCAGATGCGACAGCAGAAATAGTAACCCAGGTTTCTAATTGTATTTTTAATAGCAGAACTACAGCGAAATATCCATTCCTCACACTAATTCAATTGACTAAAGCTAATCCTTACCACATAATGTAACAATAAGCTTTATAGTATAACTATAAGAAGAGAAGGCTCGAAATTTAATGAATACAGCGTCCTACGGAAAACAGGTCTACCGTCTTAGTCTTTATGTCTTAATATTTTTAATTATTGCGGCATTTTCTATCCTAACCAATTATAAGTTTGTTTCAGCTGCCGCTGTTCCGGAAAGTTGCTTCACCTTTAATTCTGGTACTATCACCACCTATGATCCAAACACCGATCCACTTTGTCTTAAAGACGTAGATATACCAGCTACGATTGGTGGTGTGGGTGTAACAGCGATAGGAGATGGGGCATTTTCGGGCAAGTCTCTTATAAGTGTTAGCTTTCCTGAGGGTATAACTAGTATTGGAAATAACGGGTTTACGCACAATCTACTCAGTTCAGTCAGTCTGCCAGACTCATTGCTGACAATCGGGGGTTTAGCTTTTCAGGGTAATCAAATAACTTCTGTACACTTTGGTAACTCCTTGCAAATAATTGGACCTACGGCCTTTTGGGGGAATAAGTTAACAACAATAGATCTGCCAGATTCGCTAGTGACGGTAGGCAGTTCCGCTTTTTATGGTAATCAGTTAAAATCGCTTGTACTACCAGAAAATGTTACTACCCTAGACTTTGGGTCTTTTCAGAACAATCAAATAAAGAGCGTTGTTATGGGCAATAAATTATTAAGTATTGCTCCTGGCTGGATCGGCGGTAATCCTCTAAGCAGTGTAACTATTGGTACGAACGACTATGCTGGACCGGCTAATACTCAACTTCGCTCAGGAGAATTCTATAATCTCCCAATAGCATCTCTGGTGATTGGCAACTCGGTTAGTGCGATAGGTGGTGGTGCTTTTGGCGGTATATTAGCCGAGTACGTAACTCTACCTGAGTCGGTAACATCACTAGGGGCGAGTGCTTTTGCCCATTCACACTTAAAACAGATTACCTTAAATGGCGACACAGTCATATCAGGTACTCCATTTGATGGTGTTGTCTCTACTACGGGCGAATACATACGCCTCCTCACTTCCGATCTATCCAACCCCCAGGGCTACGTCGACCTTGCTGATACCTACATCGTCAACCCAGCCGCTGTTATAGTAAAGTATGTCGACAGCCATGGCAATCCACTATCCCCAGAGCTCTACAAAACTGGCACTACACTAGCTAACTACACCGTGGCTTCTAATCCCACCGCTGATTTCAGCCTCTATTACCGCTCTGGTGAGACTCTTCCATTCAGCCCCCCTGCAGTAGATGGTTATAATACTCCTACCGATCAATCAATAAATCTAATACAGGGTTCTAACACGGTAACCTTTGTTTACTACACTCCAGCAGAAGTAGCTGCCATGAATCAAATAGGAGCTCCCAATACAGGTCTAGCTAAAGCTATTTCTCCATTAGTCTATGTATTTTCTGGACTAGTCGGCATTACAATGATGGCACTATTGGTAGCAAGACGACTCAGAGCTAACAAATAACCTTAAAAGTTAGGTTCTTTTGTGTAGAAAGTTTGATTTATGTTCTTATTTCTACTTTTTCATATAAACTATGAAAGAAAATCATGTCAATACCCGTAATACGTAACATAAGAATTAAAAAGTTTATATTCAGCGTTATTTTTGTTACCTCTTTAGGCTTTATTGTCTATAGCTTGCATGGATTTTGGGTCCAATACGCTGCAACACATCGAACACCTATAGTTGTACAGCCCGATAATATTATTACTTATTCAACTGACACGCCAGACGAAACACTTCCGTTGTGTGAAGAATCTAATTTCTCGGCTTCTCAACCTCGTTATATTGACCTACCTACCATTGGCGCATCAGGCTGTATTCAGAAAATTGGTATCGATCAGCATAACAATATGGCAGTACCTAATAATATCCATCTTGCTGGCTGGTATATTAACTCCGCTAAACCAGGCCAGGGCAATTTGAGTATTATTGATGGACACTCAGGCGGGAGATACTTGGACGGTATATTTAAGCATTTAGCTGATTTAAAAATCCGTGATCAGTTTACTGTTGAATTTGGTAATAAATCGATAAAGACTTTTCAGGTGGTTAGCGTTACTAATTACAGCGTAGATGAAGCCGCTAAAAAAATGCTAGAACAGGACGCTGATATTCAAAGTCAACTTAACCTTATTACTTGTGGTTCTAGCTACAATAACAACCTACATAAGTACGAGGATCGGATCCTGGTTGTTGCGAGAAATGTGGAATCAACTTAGATCATCTAACATGTAACTATTATTAGTGACAGGATGAGACTTTATAGTCTTAATAGGGCAGGTAGGAGCAAGGTCATGCGTTTCTCGGTGATAAATGGGCTTTCGATAACAACACGCGACTGAGCGTTTTCTAGATCGCGCAGGAATGCCTTATAGAAGGTAGATTGGTCATAAAGTCGAGAGGACTGAGGACTAAACATCAGACTTCTCCTTAGAAAAACATACTATACCACAATAGGTTCGGTAATCATCCTGGAGCCCCTGCCTATAGTAGATTATTTCTTTCGCCCTAGCCCAAGAAACCATCCCTTATACCTTATGATATGGTCCGACTGAGGCGGGCGAGAAAAGTCTGTGGCTTTTCTCAAGGCTCCTCAAAGCCCACCAAAATTAATATATTATTTAGAAAATTATATACCAAAAACTCTGCACATCTGGACAAACAATGCCTGCCACCAAGGAGCGGTATAACGAAGGTGAGGGTTATTTGATTCAACAGCTTTAATAATTTTATTAACAATCGATCGAGTCGTTTTTCTCTCCAACAATCCAAAAGTTGTCTCTTCCTGCTTTTTAATCTTATTTATTATTTTATAAAAGTAAGATGATCCATCCATCCAAGTGTATTTTGTCGCCATTACACCTTGATTGAAGCCAGTACGATAAGTGCCCGGTTCAACCACAGAAATGTGGACGTTCCGAGTAATCATTTTTATTTCTTGACTCATAATATATGCTGCAGTTGATATAGAAAATTTAGTCATACAATATGGACCCCAAAATGACATCGGCAAACGGCCGGCGATTGAGCTGATAAAGATAACATGACCTGAGTTTTTCTTCATCATCTTTTTTAACGTCAACTGCGTCAATTCCAAAGTTCCAAATAAATTTGTTTCAAAATTTTTTCTAACTCTTGAAAGTGGCACTTCAGACAATGACCCAGACTCTCCTATGGCCGCATTATTAATCAAAACATCAATATCTAAAGCCAATATTTTTTTCTGATCTTTTGTATCAGTAATATCTAATTTAAATACATCGAGAGTCACCCCTTTTTCTTTTGCATATAATTTTAAATCCTCCACTGATTCTTCGTGGTGCACAGTTGCAATGACATGATGTCCCAATGAAGCTAGCTTAATGGCTGTGTCACGACCAATTCCCCTGCGAGAACCCGTAATCAAAATGGTTTTTTTATTCATAACTACATATTAAACATGTATGCATTCTATTGCAAGAGAGCAGTATAAAGCCCAAGGAACCGTCCCTCATCTCTGTTGTTGGACTCCCTGAGAAAAATTAGTTATACCACAATAAGTTCGGTAATCGTCCTGGAGCCCCTGCCAAACATAAGCACAATGACTAAGACTATTTTATTAGTCTTTTTTGTTTTAATATTATAGAAGGAGAATATTCATGAAGAAGACCAACGATACCTATTGCATTATATTCAAAGGAAAAAATATTACTGAACGTTACTACCGTGATAGTGAAGGGTGGTTAAAGATTAGTAATCGAGGCCGCGTTTTTCGTGCAACTGCAGAACAAGTACTCAATCATCTATTACCAGCCTTAGCCTTCAGTGACAAACTCGGGCTTACAGTCACAGTGGAACATTACGAAGAACCCTACTGGCAAACCCTTGAGGCTAGGAAACAGCTCTAGGAACTCATGATGGGATTTGCGACGCTGATATCAACAATGTTCTAACTTCGTTCAGTATGCTCTGCCAAACATAAGCCCAATAAAAAACGTCACCAAAATAGTGACGTTTTTCTATTATCTAGCAATCTTTAAAGATTAATAAGCCAAATAAACACACCGATTGAGACCATGGTTAATGCAATAAACAGACCAAGTCCGACAGGTGAGCCCCAACTAAACCACGAACCCCACGCTCGCCAGTGTTGAACTGGCCAACCAAAGTTTTCGCGATACTCTTTCCAGGCCTCAAGCTCTTTTTTGTGCTTTTCTTCTTTCGTATCTTTCATGTAAATGCTCCTATAAGTATTTTGATTAATTTATTCGACCTATAAATTAATGCTCTGTGGAGTGAATCCGCAGCCTCTTTTTGTCCGAGCTAGACGAGGTTAGTATAGCGGAATTATTTCATAGCTATAATAACATATTTCATAAGTTATCACTTAGCTATCAGGTTCTAACTTCGTACAACCTAAAGAAGAGTATAATAGTAAATACAGTGGGAGTGGAGAACAATTATGACAACAGGTGATGATATAAGGGAAGCGGCCAGAAAAACACAATTAAAAGCTCGGCAAAGTCGCGAGAAAGTTGTTGATATGAGAAAAGCCGAAGATGATCTGGTGCGAATTTCGGGTGAGCTTGATAAACAAGTCACGGTCTTGGAGCATCAAGCCAAGGAGGTTGACGACGCTGAAAGACATGCCAAAGAATCAGTTGATAATTTTAATCGATTAAGTTAATTAATAGGAGGAAAGCAAATGTTATTAACAATAGCTGCTGTTCTAGTAATACTATGGTTACTAGGATTTACATTAAATATCGGTGGTGGTCTTGTCCACGTATTAATCGTAATTGCACTCATCGTATTTATTTACGACATCGTCGTACGTAGACGGTCTAGATAAGTTCAATTTCTCAAATGTTATAAAATAGTCTACTAGGGGCTGCCAAACATATGCACTATAAATAGATTTCTTCGGATGTCTATTTTTTGCTATTATATAGACATGAATCAAATAGAATGGGAAGCAACAATTGAAAGAGCCGCAGTAGTCGCTGCCTGCCTTATTAAAAAAGATCATCTTGAATATTAGTGTTGATATTACCAACAGGTCATTCACATAACTCGAGTTAATTTGCTATAATCAGTATTAATGAAGATCAAATTTGTTTGGTTAAATATTGCTTTAGTATTTATAGGTTTATCAATAATCTATTACTTCATTGCAATAGGTGAAATCGACAAAACCTTCCTAACTATTTCTACATTCGTATTTTCTATTTTTACTGGTTTCTTTATTTCTCGACAAAACAGTCGTTATGATAAAATTCGAGAAAAGTTATCTCAATTTGATGGTAATATGTCATCGATTTATCGTGCGCTATTTCACTTTGGTCCATCAATCCAAGATGAAGCTGGCGAAATCATTAAAAAGCATTACAAAAAAATAATTAAAAATAACGCCTGGTATTACCACATAGTTCACGAATCTACGACCGTAAAGGACCTGCATGAATTAATAGAATCCCGATTAGCAAGCAAAAAACTTACGACACTACAGTCTACAGCGATGACTAGAATATCGTTTGCGCTTCATGACCTGCAACTAGCCAGAAAAGGGTTTATCGCGAGTTACCAAGAACGACTGCCAAAGGTTCAATGGCTATTAATTGACGGTTTAGCGATAATTATATTGATAAATATATCTGCGATTTCATCGCAACATATATTTCTCACTTCACTACTAAAGGCTGCCTTCGGGACCGCAATTATTTTAACTTTGTTTCTTTTGCGTCAACTGGATAATTTAGAACTATTCGAAGGTGCAGTTGGTGAAGATTCGGCTCGAGACGTTATAGATATTATTGAATAAGGCGCAAGATAATTTATTTTCTGCCGTTGTTATTTTTCTTTTTCTCGGCATACATCCGTTCATCGGCATTTTTTAATGTTTCGTCCCATGTTTTTGTGTCGTGCGCAGTTGCTATTCCAATAGATAATGACAAATGAAAATTCGGATTTAATTTATTATGCTCATCTAGTGCTAATTTTATTCTTTCGACTGACCTTTGTGCCGCCTTTCCATCGGTATTAGGCAAAAGTACCACAAATTCGTCACCACCGGCTCGCGCTACACAATCTTCGGGGCGAAAAGCATCTTTTAGGATTTGACCGACACTTTTTAGCAACACATCACCCGCTAAATGACCGCAGGTATTATTGAAATCATGTAGACCATCTACATCAATATTAATAACACTGATTGGATAACTTCGACTATATTTAAGTATCTCAGACTGTTCTTCAAGATGATTTCTGCTGTAAAGACCCGTCAAAGAGTCGACTAGGCTTAAATTCACCAATCTCTCTTCAAGCTCTATACGATCCGTGATGTCCATCATTAAACCCGCAATACCGCACGGCCTTCCATCGTCGAGTAGTACATTAGTGGACACGCGCATCCAGCGAACATCATTATTTTTATCAATTATCCTAAATTCAAAAGGTTTGTTATTAGCTAAAAGAGTTTCCTTAAACTTATCAGATAAATTAGGTAAATCATCAGGATGTATTAATGTGCCAAAAGGCAAACCAATTAAATCCTTGCTGTCGTAGCCAGAAATCTTATTTACGACAGAATTTATATAAGATAAATTTCCATCTAGATCTAGAGAAAATATAATATCATTAACACCTTCCACTAGAGAGTGACACAGTTCAAGTGATTTTCTGATCTCATTATCGGTCCGGTTACCCTCTAAGTCGTCTAGCTGAGCCGACTCTAAGATTCTAATCAAACCTAGACTACCTGTTTCCGTCTCTACGGCACTCAAAGCTACTTTCGCAAGCATTCTTGCGCCCAGTTGTCTGGCCTCAACGTCAGGGCTCCTAAGGAGCTCAGTGACTACTTCAACATCTTGAGAACTAATGATATGTTCTTCGATACGCTCATCCATTTCGACTATCCGATCTTGAAACCGAATTCCTGAATAGAATTTAATCGGTTTCGCTACTAGCTAGGTGCTACACAAGCGACCACATACGTATAACACATCACAGCTTTATTGACAGATTATAGCACATTTTTTGATATTCACAAGGCAATATATTTATTTTCACACTTTGCCAATAGCCATAAAAAAGAATAGTGCCAAAACAGCAATTGTCATAACAATAAATGCCAAACGAACAAAGATATTTGAAAATAAACCGTTTTTATAGATACCCATAATATTTGAATTGTTTCCAATCCTGGCAATCATCCAAAGTAGTGGGACGGCCGCTATTCCATTAAATACAGCTGTAAAAATCAAAGCTTTTATGGGATCGATACCAACAAAATTTATTAGTAACCCCACAACCGTCGCAACGATAATAATTACATAAAAGGCGACAGCTTTATTGAACTTACGATATAGCCCTTCTTTCCAACCAAATGTTTCGCATACAGCATAAGAGGCTGAACCCGCGAGGGTCGGAATAGCCAGCAGTCCAATACCAATAATACCGACTGAAAATATAAGTTTAGCTATTAAGCCAGCATAGGGGAAGCCGTTCACGAGTGGCTCAAGTGCACGTGCAGCATCGGCTGCAGTGTTGATATTATGTACACCGTTTCTGAATAAAACCGAAGCACAAACAACTACGATAAACCACGCCGTAACAGAGGCTAAAGTCATTCCAAAAAAATTATCTAATCGAATACTACCAAGGTATTTCTTGCTAATCCTCGGTCCCAAGCCATTTTTACTTAATCGATGTTGTGATATTTCTTCCTCAACAACCTCAGAGGTGTCCCAAAAAAAACAATACGGTGATATTGTCGTACCTAATATACCGACAAGAATATATATAGTCGTTGCATTAATAGTTGGAATTACGCCAAATGTAGCATGAAATAGCTCAGGCCAATTTTGACCGACCAAAAAGGCTGTTACTGGGTAGGCAAGAAGCGCAATCGCTAGCCATTTCAAAATCTTGGCATATTTTCTATAGTTAACAAACACTACAAGTAAAATAATAATAACGGCGTATATTACCGCGAGCAAACCAAAGTGAATATCTACAAATAACCTTGTCGTGGCCGCCATAGCACCAAGGTCGGCACCTATATTTATAGTATTAGCTACAACCACCAAAAGCACTGACATTAATAATAGCTTTTTACTATAATTATCTTTTATTATAGTCGCTAGCCCCTTTCCGGTAACTGCGCCGATTCGGGAGCATGATTCTTGAACTGCCAAAAGTAATGGGTACATAACCGGAAAGATCCACAAAAATCCATATCCATATGCCGCCCCGGCTTGTGAATAGGTGGCAATTCCGGACGGATCATCATCGGCTGCACCGGTAATAACTCCCGGACCAAGCACACGAATAAAACGGTTAAATCGACTACGATGAATCATGTGTTTGACTAGATTTTTAGAACTGTGGTCAGTTTTGAGGCTATTTTTTTTAATTTTTTTTGCCATAATAATATTGACGCCGCGCTTATGGTTAATACTGCTAGCATACTATATGCCAGTGTATATTGATACACTTATTTGGCCACGTATTTGCTAAATCATTGAAGTAATGAGTAAAATACGAAAATATTCGTTTTTATGAGCGTTGAGATGTTACATCTTTACAAAAGTAATGATATAATGTCATATATGAAATCATCGGATACTATAAAGCCGCATTTAATAATCATGGTGGGAATTCCCAGGTCGGGTAAAAGTTTTTTTGCTGAACATTTTGCTGAAACCTTTAAGGCTCCAATTATAAGTTTTGATAAATTACGAAAAGAAATATTTACAAATCCTTCATTTAGTAAAGATGAGGACGAAATTATTTCAAAAGTTGCCAGCCACGTACTTGATGAGGTGTTAAAAACAAAACGAACCATTATTTACGAAGGTCAGACTAATCTTCGTAATGAGCGCGCCACAATTGCTAAAAAAGCCCATGATGCCGGCTATGAGCCTCTATTCATTTGGGTCCAAACTGAAACTATAGCCGCCCAGAAACGTGCAACTAAATCTAGTATTGAAAAACCATCCCTTAGCGATGAAGAGTTTAACGATAAATTAAAACATTTCAGCGCGCCCCACCAAAACGAAAAAGCGATTGTTATCAGTGGAAAACATACATATGCCAGTCAACTGAAGATAGTCTTGAAGCACTTAATCCAGCCGCGTGTTAGTGATGTCGAAACAGCAAGCCCAGTTCGCCCACCAATGAATCGTAATTTTCTGATTCGATAAGAAAAGAGAGAGAATGCCTGTAATTCAAGATAAAGAATTTGGCAATATCACAATTCGCCGTAGCCCCAGCGCTACCCAGGTCCGCGTGCGGGTTGCACCTGATGGGTCGCTACGTGCCTCACTGCCAATACATGCGCCATTATTTTTATTAAAACATATACTCAGAAACTCACGGGACGAATTACGAAAATTACTAGCCCAATCTAAACCTGAATATAGTTTCGAGAACGGTGCTCAAATTGGAAAAAGCCACACTCTCATAGTCCAAGACTCAGACAATCAAACACTAAACGTCACAAGACACGGACAACAAATAATCGTTAAACTTCCAGCTGATATGAGCCTGAACGATGCTGACGTATCGCGCAAGATTCGAGAAGTCGTGATTGCATCGCTTAGAGTAGAAGCAAAAAGCTATTTACCGAAACGTTTAGCATTTTTAGCTCAAAAATATGGCTACACCTACGAAAAAGTCCGTTTTTCTCACGCTAGTGGACGATGGGGAAGTTATAGCAGCAATGGCACCATAAGCCTCAACATTGCACTTATGAAATTACCCTTTGAATTAATCGATTATATTATTATTCACGAATTATCACATACTAAACAAATGAACCACAGCCAAGATTTTTGGTCATTGGTTGAATCAGTCGACCCAAACTACAAATCACATCGTCGTACTTTGAAATTACAAAACCCATCTATATAAAAAAACGGCCTTTACATATATAATAAGCACAAGATGTATGAGGGTGGATCCGTTTTCAAGCCACGTTCGGCACAAGTTTTCCGATATGCCGGTTTGTTTATTCCATTTGTTTTAATTATTTACGGTGTCCTAGTTCAGAATGGGGTCTTCGGCTCTACACGTAATATCGATAATTTTGGGTTTTTAGTATTTGTTTTTTGGTGGCTGTATATTGGCTCCCTACAGTTTTTATTTCCTATTAAGTCGAAACTTGATGCCTTCCTAAGACTTGTTGCGTACCATCTACTTTCCGGTTCGTTCCTGATATTTGTTTCCGGAATTTCCTCACCTATTGTCGTACTCTGGCTGTTATTAATGTTAGCGTCTTATTTATATTTCTTAAAACGTGGATTACTATATAATATTTTATTTTTTACATTTGTAGTTGTTGTAGGGATCTCATTAAGAGAGAATGCTGGTCAGGCAATAATTAATAACCTGATGACACTGGCAATGATCGCAATAGCCAGCGTATCAATTATCATCGTCTTGAAGCATCAAGAAATATCTCGAAAAGAATTGACTGATAGTAAAGCCCAGGAGTCTCTTCAGCGCGATAGAGTTTTAACCATCGTGAACAACCTCACCGATGCTGTCCTAAGTACAGATATTAACGGAATCGTAAGAATATATAATGCTGCAAGTTTAAATTTATTAGATACGAATAATAGCTTAAATGGCCGCCATGTAGATGAAATACTTCCGTTGATTGATCAAGATGGCAAAGAAGTAAGTTTATTTAAAGAATTTCAATCAGCAAAGACCGTCGTTAAGCGCGACGACTTAAGTTTTGTTTTTGACGGGGATGACAAAATGCGGCTGGAAGTAACATTCTCACCAATCCGAAGCAGCTATAGCCGTTCTAAGGTGTCGAAAACACACGATGGATATATTATTATCATGCGTGATGTCACAAAGCAAAAAAGTCTCGAGGAAGAGCGTGATGAGTTTATCAGCGTTATAAGTCATGAATTGCGCACACCAATTACAATTGCCGAGGGAAGTATATCTAATGTTCAAGTTATGATGAAACATCCCGATGCCACAAACTCAATGTTGATTGACGCAATTAATGTTGCCCATGAACAGATTCTATTTTTGGCAAGTATGGTAAATGATTTGAGCACACTTTCGCGTGCCGAGCGTGGAGTGGCAAACAACGCCGAAGATATTGACGTTAGGGAATTAGCCCATGAGTTGCACAAGAAATACGCCGATGCAGCCAGTGCAAAAAAATTACATCTTAACCTGGACCTAGCCGCTAAAGTCGGCAAAGTTCATGTCAGTCGATTATATTTGGAAGAGCTATTACAAAACTTCATTACTAATGCCATAAAATATACCAAAAAGGGCAGTGTAACGATCGTCATTAAGCAAGAGGTGGACATAATATCATTTGCCATTAAAGACAGTGGTATCGGCATCAGCAAATCTGATCAGGCGAAAGTTTTTGGTAAATTTTATCGCAGCGAAGACTATAGGACACGAGAAACGAGCGGCACGGGCCTTGGTCTGTATGTTGCATCAAAACTAGCTCATAAAATCGGTACTAAGATTCAGCTAACTAGCCGTTTAAATTTTGGTTCTAAATTTAGTTTTGACCTACCAGCGTCAAAATAACAGCGTATGCCATTGACTATTGATACAAAATCAACTATATTACTACTTGACAGTCTGCCTCGAGCAGACTATTTAATTTTCGCTGCATTGCGAAGGAGTAAAACGAGTGGCCTTAAAGGATAAAAAATTGAACATAAAGTCAGTATTTAAAACCTTAAAACCAAAAGCGCCAAAAGGTAAGATATTTGCACCTTTACGTGCAGTTGGTGGCTATTTAAAAGGGTCATGGCAGGAGCTACGTTTAGTTCGATGGCCAAACCGTCGATCAACGTGGGGAATGACAGCTGCTGTTATATTATTTACGGCACTATTCTTAGGTCTAATCGTCGCTTTAGACGCAATTTTCAGTCAATTATTTAACTTAATTTTAAAATAAAGGAAACTATGTCAAAAAATCGATACGATTCATCACGCCAATGGTACGCAATCCACACCTATAGTGGCTACGAAGAGAAAGTTGCCGATAGTATACGTCAGCGAATTAACGCAGTCGATATGGCTGATAAAATCTTTGATGTTATGGTACCAAAAGAAAAGCAAATTGAAATTAAAAATGGAAAACGAAAAGTTGTCGAGAAAAGAATTTTCCAAGGTTATGCCTTGGTAGAAATGAAACTAACTGATGAAACTTGGTATATTATTCGTAATACACCTGGAGTTACAGGATTTGTTGGCACCGGTACTGAACCAACACCAGTTTCTGAAGCCGAAATTGTAAAGATTAAAAGGCGTATGGGCGTTGAAGATCCAAAGCATAATATTGATTTTGAAATCGGTGAAGTTATTTGTATTACTGACGGTCCATTCAAGGGTTTCGATGGCTCAATTTCTGAAATCGATACCCAAAAGGGTAAAGTAAAAGTTATGGTCAGTATGTTCGGTCGCGACACCTCAGTCGAGCTTGACGCTTTGCAGGTTCGTAAGGTATAATACCCCAGTTACACAGCTTCTTCAATTTAATTAATTAGTCTCTAAAGGTAAATATCATGGCAAAGAAAATTATAGGAAATCTAAAACTACGTATTCCAGCAGGTCGTGCAACCGCCGGTCCTCCAGTCGGATCAACACTTGGTCAATGGGGTTTGAACATGATGGATTTTATTAATCCATTTAACGATGCAACCAAAGATTTAATGGGTAAAGACGTAATCGTTCACCTTCAAGTTTTTGAAGATCGAACTTTTACTTGGAAATCACTCGGTCAACCAGTTGACGATTTAATTCGTGAAAAAACTGGTATTAAAAAAGGTAGTGGCAAACCACACAGTGAAAAAGTCGGTACAATTACTCGCGCACAACTAGCAGAAATTGCTGAACTCAAAAAAGATCAGCTAAATGCTATTGACGAAGAAGGTCGTATCAAGATTATTGCTGGCACAGCTCGTTCGATGGGCGTCGAAGTCGCTTAATTATTTATTATGAAAAGGACGGACCTTTTTGTGATATAGCTATTTGTTTTCAATAATTGAATCTAGGCGGCGTTCAAAATATTTTTGAAATATAAATCTGACAAATTTATTTGATTCGGCTCGCGATAGTATCTCGGCTTTTATTGCTACGCTTCCGATAATTCGTCGCTTCATTTTAAGACTCACTTCTGGCATCATAAATGCATCAGTTTCAACTACTTTTG
>Ga0209540_10002362_pt1 | contig 13468 bp, 10 predicted proteins | sample BarGraIncu01121A_FD_184501 | JGI IMG/M metagenome (GOLD analysis project Ga0209540, IMG submission 184501) | Arctic peat soil microbial communities from Barrow, Alaska - Barrow Graham LP Incubations 011-21A (SPAdes) (version 2) | ecosystem: Environmental > Terrestrial > Soil > Wetlands > Peat... | reverse complement strand
AACTGGGCCCTGATCTGGTGATGACGTCCTGAATGGAGTTCAATCTCAAGCAGGTAATATCTTTCAGAACGGCCCGCAAGACGATATGTCAGGCTTGCTTTCTTAGAGCCTTTTACCTCCTTGTCATAAACATAAGTTTTGTTCTGATCTTCAATTTTCTTAAGGAAATGTGTTATTGTCTGGGTATCTTCAGGAGGCCTCTCCTTCACGATAGCCAGGTAGGTCTTTTTCATTTGGGCTTCCCTTAACATTTCATTCAATCGTTGAAGCGCCTTGGATGTCCGTGCATATAATATAACTCCGCTTACGGGACGGTCGAGCCTGTGAACGACACCGAGAAAGACCTCTCCGGGCTTATGGTACTTCTCAGCCAGATATTTTTTTACTTCTGTATCAAGAGATATATCGCCTGTTTTATCACCCTGAGAGAGATCGGAAGAATGTTTCAGGACAGCGATCAGGTGATTATCTTCGTAGAGTACCCTTACCATTATCAGTATTGTTCATTTTCGTTTGGGAATTCCTGCGTCCTGACATCATTGATATATTTCTGCACAGCGCCCTTTATTTCCTGATAGAGATTATGGTACCTGCGCAGGAACCGGGGTGAAAATTCCTGGGTTATGCCCAGCATATCGTGAAGTACGAGTACCTGTCCGTCTGTTTTACCTCCTGCCCCTATACCGATTACCGGTATTTTAAGGCTGCTGGTGACCTCTTCTGCCAGTTTTGCGGGAATTTTCTCAAGAACAATTGCAAAGCAGCCTGTCTTCTCAAGGAGTCTGGCATCTTCCAGCAATATTCTTGCTTCCTCTTCCTCTTTTGCCCTCACCACATAAGTGCCGAATTTATGAATAGACTGTGGGGTAAGTCCGAGATGCCCCATCACTGGTATGCCTGCAGAGAGTATCCTTTCCACCGACTCAATCACCTGCTTGCCACCCTCAAGTTTAACGGCAGCTGCCCCTGTCTCCTTCATGATCCGGATCGAAGATGCAAGCGCTTCCTTTGAATTGCCCTGGTAAGTCCCGAAAGGAAGATCCACGACTACCAATGCCCTTTTTACGCCACGTACAACTGAGGCGGCATGATAGATCATGTTGTCGAGAGTTATGGGGAGTGTTGTGTCGAAGCCTGCCATGACATTCGAGGCTGAATCGCCGACAAGTATGACATCTATTTCAGCTTCATCAAGGATCCTGGCAATTGAATAATCGTATGCCGTAAGCATTGCTATCTTTTCGCCCTTAAGCTTCATCCCATTCAGAACATGAGTAGTGACCCTTTTTACAGACTTATGTACCGACATAATTATTAGTTTGTTATTTTCAGTTCACAAAGTTACTATTTCTTTTGTTTTTACAGCGGGGGAGCATCTCTGCCGTTTTGTCATAAATTTCAAATGGCACAATCATTGCAATGTAATAATGTCAAATAAAAAATTATTTAATTATCATAAAATGGGAAAAATAATAGGTATAGACCTGGGAACAACCAACTCATGCGTTGCAGTAATGGAAGGCAATGAGCCTGTGGTTATCCCGAATAGCGAAGGAAAAAGAACAACTCCTTCAATTGTTGCATTTGTTGAGAACGGTGAGCGTAAAGTAGGCGATCCGGCCAAACGTCAGGCAATCACAAATGCTAAAAAGACTGTTTATTCTATCAAAAGGTTCATGGGCGAGCCGTATGAAAAACTTACACAGGAGATAAAAAGAGTTACCTATACTGTCGTGAAGGGCGATAACAGCACCCCGAGGGTACAGATCGACAACAGGCAGTATTCTCCGCAGGAAATATCGGCAATGATCCTTCAGAAGATGAAGAAGACTGCAGAAGATTATCTTGGCCAGGAGGTTACCGATGCTGTAATTACTGTTCCGGCATACTTCAGCGATTCACAGAGGCAGGCTACAAAAGAGGCCGGCGAAATTGCAGGTCTTAACGTTAAAAGGATCATCAACGAGCCTACAGCTGCTTCGCTTGCCTACGGCCTCGATAAAAAATCACAGGATCTTAAGATCGCAGTGTTTGACCTCGGCGGCGGAACTTTCGATATATCAATTCTTGAGCTCGGCGACGGTGTTTTTGAAGTAAAATCTACAAATGGCGATACACATCTCGGAGGCGATGATTTTGACCATCTGATCATTGACTGGATGGCAGAAGGGTTTATTAAAGATGAAGGTATTGACCTGAGGAAAGATCCGATGGCAATGCAGCGTCTTAAAGAGGCTGCTGAAAAGGCCAAGATTGAGCTTTCAAGCTCTACCTCAACAGAGATCAACCTTCCGTATATTATGCCTGTTGATGGAATTCCCAAGCACCTTGTAAAAACACTCACCAGGGCAAACTTTGAAAAGATATGCGATAAGCTTATCCAGGCTTGTATTGAACCTTGCCAGAAAGCTTTGAAAGATTCAGGCTTTAAGATATCCGATATAGATGAAGTTCTGCTCGTAGGCGGATCAACACGTATCCCGGCCATCCAGCAGCTTGTCGAGAAATTTTTCGGAAAAGTTCCTTCCAAGGGCGTTAACCCCGATGAAGTTGTGGCAGTAGGTGCTGCAATCCAGGGCGGTGTGCTTACCGGAGAAGTTAAGGATGTCCTTCTTCTCGATGTCACCCCTCTTTCACTCGGAATTGAAACTATGGGCGGTGTAATGACAAAGCTTATTGAATCAAATACTACCATACCTACCAAAAAGACTGAAGTATTCACTACAGCTGCAGACAGCCAGCCATCAGTTGAAATACATGTTCTTCAGGGTGAAAGGCCAATGGCAGTTGGGAACAAGACTATAGGCCGCTTTCATCTTGACGGGTTACCACCAGCCCCCAGAGGCATACCTCAGATTGAAGTCACATTCGATATCGATGCAAACGGTATCCTCCATGTTACTGCAAAAGACAGGGGTACAGGAAAAGAACAGAGAATCAGGATTGAAGCCTCCTCAGGTTTGAGCGACGACGAAATAAAGAGAATGCGCGATGAAGCCAAAGCCAATGAGGAAGCCGATAAGAAAGCCCGTGAAAAAGTTGATAAGGTAAACACTGCCGACAGTATGATCTTCACTACTGAGAAGCAGCTTAAGGAATTTGGAGACAAAATTCCGGCCGACAAAAAGCAGACCATCGAAAGTGCACTTGAAAAGCTGAAGGAGGCTCATAAAAGCCAGGATGTCGACGCAATCGACAAATCCCTTGCTGAGCTTAATACAGTTTGGCAGGCAGCATCCGAAGAAATGTACAAAACTGCACAAAATACCGGAAATGCCGGGCAGGGTGCTTCACAACCTGGACCTGGTCCTGAGCAGCAGGGCGGAAACACAAAGCCGGGCAATGATGAAGTTACCGACGTGGATTTTGAAGAAGTAAAATAAGATTCTGTATACTAAATGAAAAGAGGTCTTCCCGGACCTCTTTTTTTGTTGTATTTTTGTACTTTTAGACCGATAATCGCGTTTCTCCGTTATGAAATATAAAATTATTGCAATAGCCTCGCTGTTAGCCATTTTTGCAAATGTTAACTGCCAGAATAATTCAGATATAAACAAGACTGATCAGCAGGGTCGGAAACAGGGACAATGGGTAAAAAAAGATGCTGACGGAAATGTATTATATGAAGGAACTTTTAAGGATGGCCATCCTATTGGTGAGTTTAAGCGTTATTACAGCGATAAAACACTTTTATCACTTCTGATCTACAGCAGTGACGGGAGAATCGCAGATGCAACAATGTATTATCCAAATTCATTTATTGCCTCAAAAGGCAAGTACGTTGAACAGAAAAAAGAGGGCGTATGGAAGTTCTACTCATCATCAGCCAATGGCTATCTTTTAAACGAAGAACCATACAAGGGAAACTTGAGGAATGGCCTTTCAATTAAATATTTTCCTGACAGCACGGTTGCCGAAAAGATCAATTATCTGAATGACAAGAAAGAGGGTGAATGGTTGCAGTACTATCCGGAAGCAAAGCTTTTTCTGAAATCATATTATAGGGGAGATCTTCTGAACGGGAAATTTGAAGTATGGTACAAGAACGGGAAAAGCCTGTTATCAGGTTTTTATAAAAACAATCTGCGTGAAGGAAAATGGGATTTCTACAATGAGGACGGATCGCTGAAGTATGAGCTGAATTATGTCAATGGGATGACCAATGACAAGCAGATTGATAATGATGTATCAGATTTTTTTGATAATCTGGAAAAAACCAGAGGTAATATCGCTGACCCTGAGAAAACAGGGGTAATCAGATAATGAACAGATTAACTTTTTTGCCTGGTAAAAGGGCATGGAAGTTTTTTATGCTTATCCTTGTTTTCGTACATTGTACTGTTAACGGGCAGGATACTTTTGATTATTTCTGCAGGGTCTATTTCAGGGACAAGGGAGCAAATACACCTTTAAATTATTTATCCTCCGATCTGCTTTCCACAAGAGCCATCAACAGGAGGGCAAAATCCGGGAAAACCGCTCCCGATTATAGCGATCTTCCTGTTTTCAAAGAATACATTAATCAGGTTGAGCAGCTTGGTTTTACATTTCATTGCACTTCAAAATGGATGAATACAGCTCTTTTCAAAACCAAGTCCATGCCTGATACGGCTCTTCTGAAAAGACTTCCTTTTGTTGCGGATGCAAAGATCGTAAAGAAACCGGTAGGGAAAAGCAGGTATTCAGATAAATATGACCTAATTACAGGAACTACCGATCTTCAACCTTTTAACCGCCCTCTCACAATGCTTAATGGCGATGTTCTCCATTCGTCCGGATATGACGGTACAGGTGTTCTAATTGCAGTTTTGGATGCAGGATTCACATTTAGTGACATTGTCACCTCTCTCATCAATCTAAGGAACAGGAAAGGCATAAAATATACCTGGGATTTTGTTAAAAACGATCCCCGGGTATATGATTATCATGAGCACGGGACAGCTGTTCTCTCGGTGCTTGCCGGGCAAAGTGAAGGGAATATTGAAGGAACGGCTCCTGGTGCCGATTTCATTCTTCTGAGGACTGAAGATCCTTCGAGCGAGTTCTCAGTTGAGGAGGATTTCTGGGCTGCTGCTGCTGAGTTTGCTGACAGTGCGGGAGCAGACATAATTTCATCATCGCTCGGATATTATAACTTTGATGAGCCATCGCTCGATTATAAATATTCAGATCTTAACGGCAACACTGCCTTTGTGACAAGAGTTGCTGATATGGCTGCTTCAAAGGGGATACTGGTAGTTTGCAGTGCCGGGAACGAACGTAATAAACCATGGATACATATCATAGCTCCTGCTGACGGTGACAGCGTTTTAGCTGTTGGTGCAGTTGACGGGGACGGCTTGATCTCTGCATTCTCATCTGCCGGACCATCATCAGATGGCCGAGTAAAACCCGACAACACAGCAATGGGAGTCAATGTTGCGACACAAACCAGTATATCGTCTTACAGCAGAATGAGCGGGACATCATTTTCGTGTCCTGTCCTGAGCGGTATGGCGGCAACACTTTTACAGGCAATTCCGGATGCAACAAATATTGAAATAATAGACGCCATTCATCTTGCCGGAGACCGATTTAGTGTACCTGATACACTTTATGGGTACGGAACTCCCGATATGATAAAAGCACTTGATTATCTCCAGGAATTACATCTGAATCTTCCGGATAAAGGGATCCTGACATGGCCCAATCCTACAACAGGTGAGGTTGAGATAAACTTCAGCGACTCCCCGGGCAGTCTTATTATTGAAATTTTTACGTCATACGGAAGTCTGGTATACCGGAAGGATTTTTCTGAATATGCCGGACGCAATATAGCAATAAGAGCGCTTTCAGATAAGCCTCAGGGAATTTACCTGATTAAACTTAAGACAGGAAAAGGTACCTTTGTAAATAAGATTATTAAGCTTAATAACTGATGCCGGACGATAAGCTCTCCCTAACTGAATTACAGCTCATTATAAAGGATTCTCTTTATATTGCCCTTCCTGACTTCTATTGGGTTGTCGCGGAAATATCGGAGATGAAGGAGAATAGTGCAGGCCATTGTTATCTGGAACTTGTTGAGAAGCTTCCTGACGAGAAAAATGCCAGGGCAAAGGTGAAGGCAATTATATGGGGTAAGAGGTCAAGGTTTCTGAAATCATTTTTCGAGAACAGCACTGGTGAGACTCTGAGGGAGGGAATGAAAGTCCTTGTCAGGGTAAAAATTGAGTATCATGAGTTATACGGACTGAGCCTTATCATTTCTGATATTGATCCATCGTTCACAATCGGAGAGATGGCTCTTAAACGGCAAATGATCATTAAAAAACTCGAGGAAGAGGGAGTTTATTCTATGAATAAGGAGATTCTCTTTCCCGCCTTACCCCAGAGAATTGCCGTGATATCATCCGGTAAAGCTGCCGGTTATTTGGATTTTTTAAACCACCTCTCTGAAAACAGTTTTGGGTATGTTTTTTACACGGCTCTCTTTGAATCAGCCATGCAGGGAACAGAGACGGAGAATGGTATAATTTCAGCACTCGACCGTATTGCTGATCATATCGATCTGTTCGATGTAGTAGCTATAATAAGGGGTGGCGGCTCCCAGAGTGATCTGAGCTGGTTCGACAGCTATAATATTGCATTTCATGTGACCCAGTTTCCTTTGCCGGTAATTACTGGGATTGGTCACGAAAAAGATCTTTCAGTTACTGATATGGTTGCATTTCAATCTCTTAAGACACCCACTGCAGTTGCTGATTACCTTATTGATTCTGTCGCTGGTGCTGAAGATCGTCTTAAGGAGATTAGTTCAGAAATAAGCGAGTATTCAAAAGGAATCATCGATTACAATAAGGAGCGCGTTGAATCAACTAGGATGAGGCTTATACCGGCGGCGAAGCTTCTTGTCTCAGGAGAAAAAGAGGTGCTTTCCGGTAAGATCATAAAAATGATAAATACCGGAAAGGAGTACATTTTAAAGGCAGGGATTGTGCCTGCCAATCATAAATCAAGGCTGGTATCCTCAGCCGGATTGTTTTCATCGGCTAAATACAAGGCTCTCGAAAGAATGAATCAGGATATGGTCAGCCTTACTTCCAATATTATGAGCCAGAAGAAGGTTAAGACAGATTCGCTTGAAAATGCCCTTAATATCCTTGATCCTGCAAATGTTCTTAAAAGAGGCTATACTATCACTTCTCTGGATGGAAAAATTATTAAAAGTTCAGGTGAAACATCTGAAAACGATATAATTGATACAAAATTCAGCGACGGTTCAGTTAAAAGTAAAGTAATATAAATCAGATATATATGGCTAAAAAGGAATTTTCATTTAATGAGGCTGTTACAGAGATTGAGAAAATCCTGAAAAATATTGAAAGTGGAGAGCTGGATGTAGATAAGCTTTCAGAATCAGTAAAGCGGGCTTCAGAGCTGATACGCCAGTGCCAGAAGAAACTAAGGACTACCGAAGAGGAGATCAACAGTATTTTTAAGGACCTGGCATAAAATAAATCAGGACCGAAGTCCTGATTTACTACTACCCTAAACCTAAATCCATGAAAAAACTCATGTAACCTTTTGTTACTACCTTCGTAATTTATACGGATGAAAGAACCAGAATGTTACATCCTGACAGGGAATTTTTAAAACAAAAACCCATTTTTTTGACGAATGGATTATTTTTCTATGCCAAGGACCTCTTTGAATGCTTTAACAAAGGTCTCTTTAGGCAGGGCACCCATTGCCATTTGAGGCTGCCCGTTAACCGGAACAAACAGGAATGACGGAATGCTCCTTATTCCGAAAGCACCAGCAAGCTCCTGCTCCTCTTCTGTATTGACCTTATAAACATCCATTTCCCCTTCAAACTCTGTTGCAAGCTCCTCTAGTATAGGCGCTACCATCTTGCAAGGGCCGCACCAGTCGGCATAAAAATCAATTATGCAGGGCTTTCCGCCTTCGAATTTCCATTCTTTGTTCTTTTCGTAATCAAAAACCTTGTTCAGAAAGGTCTCTTTTGTCAAATGCTCTGTCATGATAACTTTTTTAAATCTAACAAAGTAAAGCGATAATTGTTTACTATATATCAACCTTTATGCCGAAAGAGGGTATAGCCAGTCTTCAACAAGAAATTGGTTATAAATTGTAACTTTGTCAGAATGATAAAATAAATTGTCATATCTGCATATGAAGATATGTCTAAATAATAAGATATTCAGCCTGCTTTCAGATGTGGTAACGGATGAAAACGTTCAGGCTTTCGTAATAGGAGGATGGGTGAGGGATTGCATTCTTAAAAGGGATCATCCCGAAAAAGACATTGATATTGTGGTGCTTGGAAGCGGAATTAATATTGCAAGGAAGTGCGCCAAAAGAATTGACAAGAATATTAAAGTCAGTGTTTTTAAGAATTTTGGTACTGCGATGTTCAGATGGAAGGATTATGAGATCGAGTTTGTCGGTGCCAGAAAAGAGTCTTATGACAGAGGCTCGAGAAAGCCATTTGTTGAAAGCGGCACTCTTGAGGATGATCAGAAAAGAAGGGATTTCACTATAAACGCTCTTGCAATATGTCTGAACAGGGATAGATTCGGGGAATTTCTCGATCCATTTGGAGGCAAGCTGGATATTGAGAATAAGATCATTCGCACTCCTCTTGAACCTGATCAGACATTTTCTGACGACCCTCTCAGGATGATGCGTGCGATAAGGTTTGCTGCCCAGCTTGACTTTACCATTGAGAAACATACCTTAAAATCTATTCCCGAAAATGCATCAAGGATCAGCATTGTTTCTCAGGAAAGGATTGTAACGGAGCTTAACAAGATAATAATGTGCGTCCGTCCTTCTACCGGTTTCAGCCTTCTTGAAAAAACCGGACTCCTCGCAATCATTTTCCCGGAGCTGGATAATCTTAAAGGTGTCGATAAAAAAGAAGGCAAAGGTCACAAGGATAACTTCATTCACTCTATAAAAGTTCTCGATAATATTTCCCTTCACACAGATAACCTCTGGTTAAGATGGGCTGCCCTTCTTCATGATATAGCAAAACCGGTTACAAAAAAATATTCAGCCGAAACCGGATGGTCATTTCATGGACATGAGTTCATCGGTTCAAAAATGATCTCCGACATATTCAGAAAGCTTAAGCTTCCATTAAATGAGAAAATGAAATATGTCCAGAAACTGGTCAGCCTTCACCTTCGTCCTATCGTCCTCTCACAGGAAGAGGTTACAGATTCGGCAGTAAGACGGCTGCTTTTTGAAGCTGGCGATGATATTGACGACTTGATGATGCTGTGTGAAGCAGATATTACATCAAAGGATGAAGTAAAGAAGGCAAAGCATCTCGAGAACTTCAAATACGTCAGGACTAAGCTGAAAGAGATAGAAGAAAAGGATGCAATAAGAAATTTCCAGCCCCCTGTTGATGGACAGGAGATAATCAGCACATTCGGGATCAAACCCGGCAAAGAAGTGGGTATTATCAAAAATGCAATAAGGGAAGCAATCCTTGACGGTATCATTCCAAATTCTCATGAAGATGCCCGAAAACTAATGATAAGGAAGGGTAAAGAACTTGGGTTGACCTTGAAAAAGAGATCTATTTCCTGATAAGATCGAGAATCACCGGAAGGTGATCACTGTAACCTCCCTGATACCTGTAACCGAGGTAAGTGGCAAACGGCCTTTCTCCAGGGTATTTTGGATCGTCCTGAAGGAGAAATGATGGTTTGAAAATTTTCAATGCTCCTGTTTCAGAACAAAGGCCGCTTTCAATAATAGGTTTTGAAACCAATACCTGGTCTATCATTTCCCATGTGCCGGTATACCTGTAAGTTCCGCTGTTGCCAGGTAGCCTGGCTGAAAGATTTATAATAGATATACCTGAGGGGTAACCAGCAGTCAGTAGTCCGATCACCTGGTCGTCCGGAGTTGCATTAAAGTCACCTGCTATAATAATAAATGACTGATTCCCTGAATGCAGGGCAATTGAATCAGTCTTGCTTCTGACCATCTCTGCGATTTTAACTCTCAGCGTCTCTCCTGCCAGTACTCCTCCCCTCCTCGAAGGCCAGTGATTCAGAAACAGATGAACAGTATCGCCCGACAGAATACATTTCAGGTACAGGACACTTCTTGTTTTAAACTCTTCTCTGGGTATCTCCTTCGGTATCAAGTACCTGTAATCAAAAATCCTGATGAACTCCTTTCTGTAAATAAGGCAGACATCAATTCCCCTTGGATCAGGTGAATCTTCATGGATAATGCCATAGCCAAATTTAGCCAGGCTGGTCCCATATACAAGGTCCTCGAGAACCTTCCTGTTCTCAATCTCATAAAGACCTACGATGGCAGGAGGAGTAAATTCTCCTGCAGCAAGAATTGTCTTGCAGAGTGCGTTTATCTTGTGGATATACCTTTTGTAATTCCATCTTCTCAAGCCCGAGGCAGTGAATTCATCATCATCGGAAAGCGAATCATTATATGTATCAAACAGGTTTTCAACATTATAAAACATGAACCGCACAGGATTCACGGAGGCATCCTGGGAATATCCCCTGATAATGAATAGCAACACCAGCGAAAGGGTACACGTAATTCTTGTTACGATACCTTTTGACATATAAGGACTGAAACAATAATATCAATATGCATTTATCCAGCGGTACCTTCTGGCGCTTTCGCCAAATTTAACCGCCAGTGTCAACTCATGTGAACCAAAACTCTGTTTCCTGATCTGCGTCAATGTAAAATCGACTGCATAGCCAAAATGGAACCTGTCGTACTTCAACCCTACCATAGCTATTATAGCATCACCGGTTCTATATGATACGCCGGCCCAGTAGTCTTCTTTATAATATACTCTTGCAGTAAGATCCATCTGTATGGATTTAAAGAGCATGTCGGATGATTTGATAAAGGCGGAAGGTTCAATTGTAAAATCATTGTTAATAGGAATTTTGATACCTCCTGTGAGGTAAAAATTTCCGAGTTCAGTTCTCTTAGTGTCTGTAGTGTCAGCAAACAGAAGTGAGCCTCTTAAAATATTGGTCATGGCGAATCCTGCATAATATTTTGCCGTCGTAAAGCTTACCCCGAAATTGAAGTCGGGAATAAAAACTGACCTGTCGTAATTATTGAGCAGGGGATCGTCGACATTATAGAGGAGCTGGTCCGTGGTATTAATGGCAAACTGGTACACAGTGAGTGCGAGACCAAAGGCCAGATCGTTGGGAAATCCTCCTGTCTGTCCCATAGAGATATGATATGAATATGCTGCTTCAAAACCAGTGCGCCTCATTATGCCATTATAGTCGCTGAAAATATATCCTCCAAGGCCTACCTTTCCTCCTTTTGTCGGTCTTACCAGTTTTTTCCTGACTGAAGTCGCTTTTGAAATATAGCTATTCTTCAGAAGCCTGGTCTGAAAACTGGCTGCATATGTCGCCGGAGAATAATTTAATCCGACCCATTGCTCCCTTGTGGTAAGCGTGACGGTAGTGTAACCGTCACGCCCCGCAAATGAGGGGTTCACAAGGAAGCCATTCATTATATACTGGCTGTACATCGGTACCTGCTGAGCAGAAGTTATACCAAAGATGAAACTCAAAATAGCCAGCGGCAATAAACTTTTGGAAAATCTCATATCGCGTTAAATCAAATTGTACTTGTTATTACCTTATTATACTTATTATACCTGATTTTGGATCTGATCCATCACCCAGATACAGTATATAGTGATATGAATCCGTCGGCATCAGATTTCCTTCAAACCTGCCATCCCAAGGATTGGCAGAGATGTTCTTGCTATGATAGACAAGCTTACCCCATCTTGTATATACGAATACTTCAGCATTCGGGAACAGATCAATATTCTTTATAATCCATTCATCATTGTAACCATCACCATTCGGTGTAATGATCTGCGGTATCATAAGGCAAGTAAATCCGCCGGTGAAACCAACAGTTACATCGAGTGACTTGGCGCAACCATTGACATCGGTTACGATTACACTATAGGTTGCTGTATTCAGCCCGCTCCTGGTGAGAGTTGTAGCACCATCAGCCCAGAAAACAGTGTAAGGTGATGTACCACCTGTAATATTGAGTGTAATACCTCCATCATGTGAATCAGGACAAGTCGTTTCAGTAACCGGTGCATCAAGTACCATCAGTGCAGACTCAGCTATTGTGACATTGCCAGTTGCCGAGCACAAGTTTGCATCAGTTACAGTGACTGTATACGCACCTGCAGAAAGTCCTGTTGCAGTGGAAGTGGTCTGTATCGGGGATGAGTTCCATGAATATATATAAGGTGCTAGGCCTCCCGAAGGCGTTGCGGTTGCAGTACCATTGGATCCGCCGTTACATAGAACGTCTGTTTTCACTATAGCTACATTAATCGCAGCAGGCTGAGTAATCGTTACGGTTGCCGTTGCCGGACATCCGTTTGCATCAGTCACTATAATAATATATGCTCCGGCTTTCAACCCGCTTGCAGTAGCAGTTGTCTGAACAGGCGAGGTATTCCATGAGTATGAATAAGGTGTAGTACCTCCCGATACTGTTGCCGTAGCCGTTCCAGTATTCCCTCCGGAACAAAGAACATTTATCTGAGATGTGACTATTGCAAGTGCTACAGCAGGTTGGGTTATTGTAATATTTACAACAGATGTACTCAGAAGAGCATCTCTTACAGTTACTGTATAAGGTCCAGCTGCCAGTGAACTGAATGTACCTGAAGACTGGTAAGGACCAGCATTAAGACTGTATTCGTATGGTGTCACTCCATTTATGCCTGTAACTGTTACGCTACCTGTGGATGCTCCGAAACATAGAACATTTGTCTGCGTAGTAATTGTTCCTGAGAGTGCACCAATTGGTTGTGTTATTGTGACAGGAATGTTGAATGGGCAGAGATTTGCATCCCTGACTGTAACAGTGTATGATCCGGCAGTAAGGGTGTTGAATGTTCCGGAAACCTGGAAAGTCCCGCCATTGATATTGTACATGTATGGCGCAGTTCCTCCTGATCCGGCAACTGTAACACTTCCATCATTTCCGCCGGCTACCGATACATTTGTCTGTGCTGTAATACTTCCTGACAAAGCCGTTGGTCCTGTTACTGCCAGAGTACCCGTTACCGGTATACATGCGTTAACGTCAGTGATGCTCCATGCATAGGCCGCTCCTGCTGTTATTCCGCTGAAGACACCCGTTGCATTGGTAACTGCGTTGAACGTATATGACAACGGTGCTGTGCCTCCTGCTCCCGTGAGGGTGACAGTGGCCGTGCCTCCGTTGCAGAGTATCGGTGTTGTTACTGAGGCTGAGCCTGTGATGACCGCAGGTCCTGTTACTGCCAGAGTACCCGTTACCGGTATACATGCGTTAACGTCAGTGATGCTCCATGCATAGGCCGCTCCTGCTGTTATTCCGCTGAAGACACCCGTTGCATTGGTAACTGCGTTGAACG
>Ga0209540_10002361_pt1 | contig 13470 bp, 15 predicted proteins | sample BarGraIncu01121A_FD_184501 | JGI IMG/M metagenome (GOLD analysis project Ga0209540, IMG submission 184501) | Arctic peat soil microbial communities from Barrow, Alaska - Barrow Graham LP Incubations 011-21A (SPAdes) (version 2) | ecosystem: Environmental > Terrestrial > Soil > Wetlands > Peat... | reverse complement strand
TGGTGCCACTACGACGGCATACGAGAGAGCATGGCGACGACGCAGCGGTGGGGAGGAGCTACATCGACTGGGTCTCTCAAGACTCGCATTCTCTCGAACTCGAGACTGGGGTAGCTACTTGTCGAGCAGGTGCCGTGTAGCCGCCGCCACCTGCTCAACCGAGATACCAGCGGCCTCCATGAGCTCCGCGGGCCTACCGGAGCCGGGCAAGCCCCGAACTGCCAGATGGGCGAGCTTAAACGACTCGCCCGCCTCGGTAAGTGCCTCCATGACCGCCTCGCCGATGCCGCCCTCTGGGTAATGATCCTCGACGACCACGAGGCGGCTCCCCGTGGCGCGCGCTGAACGGACGAGCGTCTCGGCGTCGATAGGTTTCACCGAGTACAGGTCCGTCACCCGTACCGGGATACCCTCTTTCGCAAGCAGGTCGGCCGCCTCCAGGCAGGTGTGGACCGTGACGCCGGCACCGATCAGTAGCACGCGATCGTCGTCCGAACGGCGCACGACCTTCGAACCGCCGATGGGGAAGCTCTCGTCAGGAGCGTAGATCACTGGGTAAGCGCCACGCGTCGTGCGCAAGTAGACGACACCGGAGAGGTCGGCCATCTCCCTGGTGAGCGCCGCGGCAGACGTCGCGTCGCTCGGATACAGCACAGTGGAGCCATGTACCGCGCGCAGGGCGGCGATGTCCTCGAGTCCCATCTGCGAGGGCCCGTCCTGGCCGATCTCGACACCGGCGTGCGAGCCGCACAGGCCGATGTCCGCCTGCGAGATGGCGGCCATGCGGACGAAGTCGTAGGCCCGCGACATGAAAGCCGCGAACGTCGCGGCGAAGGGTGTGTAGCCGCGCGCGCTCAGGCCCACCGCAGCACCGATCATCTGCCCCTCTGAGATGAACATCTGGAAGAAGCGCTCGGGATAGACCGCCTTGAACGCCTCGGTGAAGGTGGAGTTACCTACCTCGCCGTCGATGACTACGATCTTGGGCCGTGCTCCCAAGGCCACGAGGGCGTCGCCGAAGGCCTTGCGCGTGGCCACCTTTTCGCCGAGCGCGTAACGCGGCAGCGGGACGGCCACGTCGGGCTCGGCTGCGACCTCGCTGGGTCGCGGCACCCTGGGAGGCGTGGCGACGTGCAGGCTGCGCTCCCCGCCGAGCGCGCGTACGGCCTTCTTCGCCATCTCCGGCGGCAGGGGCTTGCCGTGCCAGCCGTTCTTGTTCTCGATTTCGGGCACGCCTTTGCCCTTGATCGTCTTGGCAAGGATCACCGTCGGGCGGTCGGCCTGCTTCGCCTTCGAGTACGCCTCGTCGATCTGCTCCAAGTCGTGGCCGTCGATGGGCAGCGCGCGGCAGCCGAAGGCTTCGACGCGCTGCCTGTAGGCCTCGAGGTCCCACTCGAGTTCGGTGGGTCCTTGTTGCCCCAGTCGGTTGACGTCGACAATCACCGTCAGGTTGCTCAGACCGTAGTGCGCGGCTTTGTCCAAGGCCTCCCAGATAGAACCCTCGGCCATCTCGCTGTCGCCGCACAGCACCCAGACGCGGTAGTCGAGCTTGTCGAGGTACTTGCCGGCCAGCGCCATGCCGACCCCCGCAGGCAGTCCCTGACCGAGCGAGCCGGTGGCGACGTCGACCCAGGGCAGGAGCGGAGTGGGATGGCCCTGCAGGCGCGATCCCGTGTGTCGATAGGTTCCGACCAGCTCCTCGTCGCTGACGACGCCGACCGATTTGAAGAGGGAGTAGAGCAGGGGTGAGGCATGACCCTTCGAGAAGATGAGGCGGTCGTTGTTGGCCAGTTTGGGATCATCCCAGTCGTAGCGCAGGTGCCAGGCGAAGAGGGTGGCCATTAGGTCGGCAGCCGACAGGCTCGAGGTCGGATGCCCTGAGCCGGCCGCCGTTGTGCACCGTATGCTGTCAGCGCGCAGCTGCTGGGCGAGCTCGTGTACAACTGCCTGACTTGGACGAGACTCCTTTTCACGGGGTAGAGCACTCATGGCGCGCCTCCTTGTGTCCGATGCAGTGATCCGAGTGTGCTGCGTTCTTGCGCCGGGCGCATGCTCCGGCGATGAGGAACGCGATGTTGGGCCGCGTGCTCACGGCCGGGTGTCCGGCGAGCGCGCGGGTCACATGCCACGGGCCATCAGGGTGGAGTCCAACTCCAGTGCATCAGGGAGAGGTCGACGTGGTCCAGCTCAAGGTGGTGCCGGCTGGCGTCGAGGGCCTCTTCGTCTTCCGATACCCGGGTCGCCGTTCCACACCTCAGTCCCGGCATGAGCCTGCCTCACCCCCAGACTCAAGCGCGGAATCTTCACACCGTTCTTCAGCACAGCGGTCGACCCGATATCCATGCAGGATGCATTCCCGCTCCCGCGCTCCCCAATCCACGTACGCTGCCAGCAAGCCTGGCCCATCCTTGACGACCATGCGTAGGGATGGGTGAGCGAGGAAACCATGTTCGCGCAGGCGAGAATAGTCTGTGAGAAGACCCAACGGCAGGCTCGCCCTCCGGTCGAGACCGAGCATAGCCGCATTCCCCTCGCCGGTGACGGACCAGGCGGCCCGTAGGTAGGAGTCGGCCGTCGACGGGTAGGAAGCCGACCGTGAAGGCTCACGTGACGGGTGGTGGCGGGCTACTTCGTACTTGACGTCGCCGGTGACGAGCACGTCGGCGACCTGGGCTACGCCGCAGGCGATGGTCTTGGTGCAGCGATCGTGCCCACGCTGCTGGTGCGCGAGGGCGACGTCGGGGCGTTCGCGCGTTCCGATGCTGTCGCTGCCAGGCTTCGTGCCTTCGGTGTCGAGCCGGTCCGAGGTGACGTGGCCGACTCCACCGTTCTGCATGACGGAGCTTCACGAGTACCCAGTCAGCTACTTCGCGCCCAGCCCAACGGCATGTATCAGGAAACGAGCGGATAGTATCCATGCATCGACAACCTGCGAACCGTGAAACAAGCCGACTCCTGGAGTTCCACGGGGGCACGTGGTCGATGAGGAGGGGCCAATCCCCCCGTTGTGATCGGCAACGCTGAAGGAGCGAGCACATGCCACAGGTAGCAGACATCGAGCAGAACATGAAGCGTTGCATCTGCGGGACATGCCCGTCATTCCCAGGTGACAAAGGCTTCTACTGCGCGAAAGGCAAGAGTGGAGAAGCGGTGGAGCGCAAGGGCTGCGACTGCGGCGAGTGCCCGAACTTCAAGGAGTTCGGCCTCTCCAAGGGCTACTACTGCGCCGACGGTTCTGCCGAGCAGATCGAAGCCTAGCCTCCTTTCCTTCGAGAGCATTCCCTAAGATGGCCAGAGAGCCGGGACCCCAAGAAGGATCCCGGCTCTCTTCAAATGCGTCAGCTTGCGTCGTTCTCGCGATCAGTTGGCGCGACGGTGGTGCGCCCTCGAAGGAGGAGCCGCGGAACTCGGGCACGCAGTCGGTCAGCAGTCCGTCCGGCTCCAGTAGGCCCGTGTCCACGAGCACCCCGGCGAGAGCGTGGGGGGGCAGCTCCAGGATCGGCCCGTCTCCGCGACTGATGCGCGCAGACGGTATGAGCTGCCCGACGTGCTGAAATGCCCAGCGGTTCCAGGGAGGCTCCTGCCAGTTGGAGAGTGTGACCAACCGCTCGGCAGGCGGCGGGCTGCCCCACCATCAGCCCGAGCTCTCGGGCGCTCGGCGGCTTGGCGTTCGAACTCATCGAACGCGAACGGGCGTGGGGCTGCCGGTCGTCAAGTCGTCGAACATAACCCGGGCGGAGGCGCAGCACTGCGTGAGCGCCGTTTCGGCCGCGCCACGACCGGCCGAGACCGTCTGTATTCGCTCGTCACATGCCCGCGGGAGCGGCCGGGTCAAACGCCGCGCCGTAGGCCCCCAGGTGCCGGCGCCACGCCGCGAGCACCTCCGGGTCGTAGCGCCCGAGCCGGTCGCCGATCGCCTGCACATGGCGGGTGGGCTGCGGCTGCAGGTGGACGATCTCCGACCCTGCGACGACGAGGTAGTCGGCGATCATGGATCGATGGCAGCGCCACCACACGCCCTCCGCGCACATGACGGCGACGTCGTCGCGGCCGCCGAGCTCGGCGAGCTCGTCGGCGGCCGCGAAGAACTCCTGCGTGGTCATGTGCCATTGATAGTTGACGAAGCCCTCTTCGTGCCAGGCCAGCGGGAGAGGCTCCTGCGCCGCGCGCCGCGCCGTCCTCCCGCCGCCGCTACGCCGCGCGCCGCGCCGCCCGCCGAGGGCGGGCACCCAGCGGTACTGCACGCCGGCCTCCGGCAGCCACATCTCCATGCGTTCGCGGCGGAACCAGTCCCAGTGGGAGGACGGGTACGAGCGCACGTCCCAGAGCCGTGTCACGGATGCGCCGGCGAGAAGGGCCACGAACTCGTCCTGGGTGAGCGTCGAGTGTCCCACGGTGTAGATCATCACCCTGAGTCTCGCACTGCCGCCGGCCCGCGAAACCGCCGTCCATGACGGCGTCGCCGGCGGCATCCACTCCGCGCGCCGACGCGCGGCGGAAGGCGCGCTGAGTCCGGCGGCAACGGCGCCGCCGGCCGTGCCTCGGCCTTGACCGACAGCCAAAGAGACGACCGCCGAAGGCTGCGCTCGCGGCCGAGCGGGCGCTCAGCTCAGCCGGCGTCGCTCTCCAGATCCACGCGGCCCGCTGCGAACGCCCGCTCGCAGGCAGCCACGACCTGGGCGTCGTAGAGCCGCCCCGCGCCTGCCCGGATCTCCTCGAGCGCGGCGTGCACGCCCAGGGCCGAGCGGAACGGCCGATGCGACGACATCGCCCCTACGCCGTCGGCGACAGCCAGGTTCCGCGCCTCGAGGAGGATCTCGTCGCCGCGCAACCCGGCTGCAGGCAGTGGGGCCGAGACTCATGCACTCGCGGACGCCCCTCCAGGCGGCCGCAGGCTGCGGTGGGCGCCAGCGGAGCTCGCCGACCGGCGGCGCCGCGAACGGGATGCCGAGGAAGGCGGCCACACCGTCGGCCTGCAGGCCGGCACCATGCACACGATCCGCTTCGCCACTAATCAGTAGGCAGGTCCCCTGGCCCGCTGGCCCACAGCTTTCTTAGGGTGTGCAACTTCTCAGGAAACAAGCAGGCGCTCGACGAGGGCGAGCAGGTCTTCGGCAGCGCTGACTACGACGCCCTCTGCCAGCAGCTGCGAGCTTGGCAGCTGCGACGCGCGAGCAGTTCACTGCAACGGCCCACGAGAAAACAAGGGGCGGCTGTTCTAGTCAGACACAGGACCCTCGTCGCCAACCGTGCAGTCGGATCCTCGCCGACGGCCACATGCCAGTGGCGCTCCGCCAGACGTCGCCTACAACTGCTTCGGCCTACTGGGCGTCGGCGCTGCGTCGGCGCGCCCAGTGAAACCCGTGCAAAGGGCCTGGATCTCAGGGCAGGACACGTCATGAAGACTTCTGTGAGCATGCGTGACCTGACCCCATGCGTTGGTCCACCCTGTGAGCCGTGGCGGTGGCCGGCAGCGCCGAGGGAGCGGCCGGCTGGTCTACTCCGCCTGAGGCGGTGCGCGGTGCTTATGCTCGTACATGAACTGGTCGGCCTGTTGCAGCAAGTCATCCAGGGAGATCGCATGTGGCGGCCTGGAGTGGGCAGACCCGATCGTCAGCGAGACGGGAAACCGCAGACCCGACGCGGCCGTCCGGCGGTCGAGCTCCTGTTCGAGCCGCATCGTCTCAGTGCTAATGGAGGGCGCATCCGCTTCCTCCAGTACGACGAACTCGTCGCCTCCAATGCGGGCCACGATGTCGGACTCGCGAAACGTCGCCTCCAGCGCCCGGGCGCAGAGACCGAGGGCGATGTCGCCGGCGTTGTGACCATAGGCGTCGTTGATGGACTTCAAGTGGTCGACGTCCGCGTAGACGATCGTCAGGATCGATCCGGATCGTCGGCTCTCCTTGAGGCGTTGCTCGGCCAGCAGCGCGAAGCCGCGGCGGTTGTAGAGCCCCGTCATGTCGTCGCGCAAGGACATCGCTCGCAGCTCGTCCTCGAGGGCGCGTCGCTGGGTGATGTCGGACGCGGTGACGATGACCTGGCTCAGCGCCCCGCCGGCATCGCGCAGCGGCGTCAGCGAGCCGGCGACGAGCAGCCGCTCCCCTGTGCTCGTCGCCCAATGACTCTCGAACGGGTATGCGCCTGCGCCCTCGCCGAGGCGCCGCAGGCCGTCGCCTAACGCCGCGGCGGCTTCGCGGATTGGGAGGGCGGAGATGAACTCGCGACCGTGCAGATCGTCATCGGAGTAGCCTGTCGCGAGCTCCACGGCGTGATTGACCTGCAGGACACGTCCAGCGCTGTCGAGCACGAGGATGGATGCGTCAGCCGACTCCAGCACGGCGGCGCAGAAATCGCGCTCCGTTTCGAGCGCCTTCTCCCTGCGCACGTGCTCGAGCACGTTCTCTTCGAGGCGCGACCTCTCGCTCTCCAGACGGCTTGTTTGCTCTTGTTCTTCTGCGTCAATCATTTTCGGGTGCCTTCTCGCTGCGGCCTTCGCCCCCACAGAGGGAGTACCGTAGCGTCAGTATGCCCGCTCCGCCGTGTATGGCGTCACGCTCTTCGGACACTCAGCTGCGATCCAGCCGCGGATCGGCGCGGTGCACGACGAACGGTCGCTTTCGCCCCAGCGCCTCGTGCGGCCTGATCTTGCTTGAGAGCGCGACGTAGCTCGAGACGTTCTTGGCGAGGTGGCGGCATGCCCGGTCTCAAGGCTGCCGACATTCTGCCGACGAGAACCGTCGGCAGCGCAGCGCACCGGGAAACACCGCTCGCCATGAACGCCGTCGTCTGCACGGGTAGCCCAGGCGGTCCCTCACTAGACGACACCTCCTTTCGTGACAGCCGCCACGAGGCTGTGGAACAACGCGGCCAGCTCAGCACGGGCCTTGTGGCCCCCGGAGCGCGGTCGGCAAGTTCGACGCCGCCAAGGTCAAGCTCGCCTGCGGCGACCTGAACGCCGACGGCTATCCGGACGCCCTCGTTCGTTATGACCGCGGCAGCAGCCGCAGCGCCCTCCACGCCTTCCTCTCCAATGGCTCCCCGTTCGTCAAGACTACGTTCTGGAGCGGCACCGTCTCGTGGACTCCCTCCAAGCTCTGCATGGCCGTGGACTCCACGCTGTCCAAGGGTTCCGCTTTCACGATGCGCGGGTATCGCCACCGCAAGTAGGCCAGGAACGAGTGAGAGGAGCCCTCCGTGTCCACCGTCACCGAGATAGCGCCCGACATCTTTCGCATCTGCACGTACATCCCCCAGGTGGACCTGCAGTTTAGCCAGTTCTTGGTGCGCGACGAAGAGCCGCTGCTCTATCACACCGGCCTACCCATGCTGCTGGCCGACGTGCGCGCGGCCGTTGAGACGATGGTTGATCCGGCGAGCCTTCGCTGGATCGCCTTCAGCCATTTCGAGGCTGACGAGTGCGGTGCCCTGAACCAGTGGCTTGCCGCCGCGCCTGCCGCACAACCGGCCTGCAGTGCCAATGGGGCGCTCGTGAGTGTCAACAACGTCGCCGAGCGCCCGGCTCGCGGATTGCAGGACGGCGAGATCATCGAGACGGGAACTCACCGGTTTCGCTTCCTCGCAACGCCGCACTTGCCGCACGGCTGGGATGCGGGCCATCTCTACGACGAGACGACGGGGACGCTGCTCTGCTCCGACCTCCTCCACCAGAACGGCGACGTGGAACCGGTCACCAGCGCCGATGTGGTCGCCCGTATGAGGGCGATGTTCGAGGCGTACCGGGGGACGCCGTTCGACTTCTACATGCCGTGGACCGCTCAGACCGAAGGCCTCATCGAGCGGCTCGCAGGACTCGAGCCCGTTGTCTGCGCGCCGATGCATGGCTCGGCATATGCTGGCGATGGCGCCGCGGCTCTGCGAGAGATGGCGGTCATGATGCGCGAAGTGATGGGGACGGCCGCTTGACGTGTTTCTTCCACGGCGGCAAGGCCGTTGAGCGCCTACGCTGACGCTCGACTCGACGGGGTCGCGGACTCTACCTTTTGGCGAACAGCAGCTCGGCGATTTTCGCCGCCGCCGCCTCCTGCATCGCCGGAATGGCGTGCGAGTAGGTGTCGAGCGTGATCGAAATGGTCGCATGGCCGAGGCGCTCGGAGACGACCTTGGGGTGGATGCCGGCCTGCAGTGCCAGGGTCGCGTGGGTGTGGCGCAGGTCGTGGAGGCGAATGGCCGGTAGCATGGCCTTCTTCACCGCTTGGCGGAAGAGGCGTGTCACCACTTCGGGGTGCAGCGCCTCGCCGTCCTTACGCGTGAAGATGAGCCCCGTCTCGCTCCAGCTCTGCGCCTTCGCCTGCTCCTCCTCACCCTGTCTCGGCCGAAGCCAACTCTGGCTCCCCGTCCTGTTGGTGCCCGATGGCAGTTGCGCTCAACGATCCAGCGGTGCCGGCTGCGAGCGCCGTGATGAGCCAGACGAGCCCCGAGCGCTCCATGCCGAGGGCGTGATCGAGTGACCACTGCCCGGGTCCGGCCTCAGCGAGTCCGAGCAGCGCGGCTATCAGGACAGCGTTGTACTCGTAGCCGCCATTCGTGCTCCACGGCCCGTTCTTCCAGTGCACCGTGCGGATGGCCGTCAACATGACACTGATGAGCCCGGCGGCGGCCAAAGGCGTCGCAAGCCCCAAAGCCAGTGTCGTTCCGGCGGCGGTTTCGGTGATGCCTGCGGCGAGGGCATTGCGCCGGCCGGGAGCAAGCCCCATGCTCTCAAATCCCTGGCTGGTGGCCTCCAGTCCGGGCCCTCCGAACCAGCCGAAGAGCTTCTGTGTGCCGTGCCCAATGAAGAGGCCGCCGATCACCAGGCGAAGGAGCAGGCGTCCAAGGTCCATGTCGATCCTTTCTCCGTTAGACAAGGTTCACTTTCCCGGCCGGGCGGCAATGGAAGCATCGCGGTGTCGGTGAGTTGTCCGGCGACGGTGACGGCGGCCGGGACGCCCTTCTTCCCGTTCTTCTTTCCGCTCTCGGCGAGCTTCGCGTAGAGGGCGTTGACCTGTGATCCCCTGAGCTTCTGGAGATTCACGGACCCGATGTGCGGCGCGATGTGGCACTCGACGTGCTGCACGTAGGAGTTGTAGGTGGAGGGCCTGATCGTTGATTTTACGGCAGGCAGCCACTCCTTGGTCAGGTAATCCCTGACCGACGCCTTGGTCGGCGCTGCGTAGGAGTGCTGCTCGACGGCGACGAGGAGCTTGTTCAACTCCAACTCCGCCTCCACTCCAATGCCACGGTCAGGTTAGACTGGCAGTCCGTTCCCTGCGAACGAAGAGAGTCGCGAGGGCGCACTGATGGTCAGGGACTTCTCGACAGCCGAGTAGCGGGTGATGAGGATGCGTAGCGTGGGAGAGCATGGCGACCAGCGGCCCGCCGGGGACGACCGCTGCCGTCCATCGCTGCAGACCGGCGGTTCGTGCTGCAGCAGCACTGTCGAGTCCGCGCTCTCGAGCCGGCTGAACGCGTGCTGCGATGCGCCAACGCAGCAGGCGGAGGAGGCGCGCCGGCAAGGTTCCTGTTGCGGCGCCCCGGCGGTACCTCCTGCCGACGTTCCCTACGGCCCCGCTGCGTACGTCACGGGCACGGTGGAGACGCCTGTCGGCGCTGTCCGACAGGTTTCCCGCGATATCGTTCGCAGCGATCGCGTCGGAGCGTGGCTCGTGCGCTGGGGTTTCGGCCGCGACGACTACCGCGTGAAGCCCGGTGTGTACGCCTTGGGAACGCCAGACGCCGCCGCCCCCGTGCTCGTCACCGCCAACTACAAGCTCACCTTCGACCAGCTGCGATCTTCGCTCAATGGACTCGACGCATGGCTGCTGGTCCTGGACACACACGGCATCAACGTCTGGTGCGCGGCTGGTAAGGGCACCTTCTGCGCCGACGAGGTCGCGCGGGTGGTCCATGAGACACAGCTTGCTGAGATCGTGCGTCACCGGCGGCTGGTTCTCCCCCAGCTCTCGGCGCCGGGGGTCGCCGCGCACCGAGTCAAGGATGCGTGCGGCTTTCGCGTGATCTTTGGACCGGTGCGCGCCGCCGACCTGCCTGCGTTCCTGGCTGCAAACATGAAGGCCGACGCGGAGATGCGCAGCGTCACCTTCGGCGTGCGAGAGCGTGCGGTGCTCGCGCCTGTGGAGCTCTCAGTCGCCTGGGACCGCCGCATGCTGCTGGCGTACGCGGGCATCCTGGCGACCTCGGCGATCGATCGCGACGGTATCTCGCTGGGTCGGGCCGTGCGGCGCGGAGCGCCAGTCATCGGGGCCGCGTGGCTCGCTCTGCTGGCGGGCAGTGCCGTAACGCCCCTTGCGTTGCCGTGGCTACCCGGCCGCGCCTTTTCGCTGAAGGGCGCCGTGGCAGGAGGCGTGCTTGCCGCGGGTGCCACGGCGGTGCTTCGCCGCCAGCTGTCGCCGGCCGCCCAGCTCGCCCTTCTCGCGGGTGTCCCGGCCGCCTCCTCCTACGCCGCCATGAACTTCACCGGCTGCTCACCGATCACCTCGCCCTCTGGCGTCGAGCTCGAGATGCGCCGTGCGCTGCCCCTCCAAGCCGCCGGGTGCGCGGTGGCAATCGGCGCATGGCTGGCCAGCAGAGTGGGGTGGTGAGTGCGATGCCGCCACTGCGCTACATCGACGACGCCGTCACTTTGCAGCTTGACGTCGCGCGATGCACCGGGTGCGGGTTGTGCGTAGACGTTTGCCCGCGCGCCGTGTTCGCCATCGCGGACGGCCGCGCGTCACTCGCGGACCGAGGCGCCTGCATCGAATGCGGCGGCTGCGCCCTCAACTGCGTGCCCGGCGCCATCAGTGTGCACCCCGGGGTCGGCTGCGCGCAGGCGATCATCCACGGCTGGCTGATCGGTAGCGAAGCAAGCTGCGATTGCTAGGGACGGTACTCATGCGCCGTTGGGTGCCGCGACCGGGCACAGTCGGTCCCATGCTGCGCCACCAGGGCATGGCCCCAGAGAATCGGGTGATGCGACTCCGCGCGGCGGGGGCTGCGGACTCGGTGAGGAACGGCGCGTCCGCGAGCTCCGTCCCTCGCTCTGCCTCGACTGGCGGCAGCCGCATGAGGTGTCCCGTGGCGCCTCCCTTGGACACTTGGGGCCCGGAATAGGTGGTGTGGCCTCCCCGGTGCAAGGCGAGCGGCATCCGTTGCCCCAGCGACTCGTGCGGCCTGGCCTGGTCGAACGCCGTGGGGAAGTCGTCGACCTCCTCGAGGAATGTGGCCGCGGCGCGGTCTCGCCTTGGGATAGAGCGCGCAGCGGATGAAGACCGGCGCCTGAGGGCGCGTCGGTATGGTGTCGGCGGCCGGCGAGAGGACCTGCACAGGTTCAACTTCCGGGGACGGGACACGTCTTCATAACCCGTGACACTCAGGCCGTCCCGCATGACGCGGCGGGGCCGATCGCTGCCGCTCACGCCTCGAGCGGCTCCGGCATCATCGCTGGAAATGCACGGACGAGCGGGGCCAGGTCAGGCGCGCTGTCGGCCCGTCCGCCGCCGGCCAGCCGCAGTGGCCGCGGGCCCGTCCCCCGGCCTGGGCTGGTAGAGTGCTGCTGATGACCGGCCCGTCTCGTGAGCGCTCGCGATGACCGTCCCGCTCCGCGAGGTCCGGAGAGGTCGCCTGCGGCGACAGCGCCTGCTCGCGCTGCTGCTGCTCGCCGGTGCGCTCGCGCTGGTGGTCGTCCTGCTCTACACCGTGGGTCCCTTCGCCGTGCACCATGGACGACCCGGCAAGCCTCCCCTTGGCTATCTGAGGAAGCCCCTCGGCGGGCGTCACTACCGGGTGAGCGCGTGGACGCTCGGCAGCGTCACGTCGCTCGACGCGGCCACCAGCGCCCCTGCGATTGACGAGGTCGACTTCGACTGGTACCACGCGCAGGCCGACGGCGGCGTCACGGCCGACAATGAAAACCTGAACCTGGTCGCCGCCGCTCGCGAGCACAACCTGAACATCTTCGCCACGGTGACCAACACGACGAACGCCGATGGCGCCTTCAGCCACGGCATTGCGGCGGCGATCCTGGCTTCGCCGGAGCTGCGCCGCCGCCTCATCGACAACCTCGTCACGCTCGTCGAGGACAAGGGCTACGACGGCATCGACCTCGACTGGGAAGCGCTCAAAGCGGCCGACCGCGACCGCTTCTCGTCCTTCGTCGCGGAGCTTGCCGCGGCCCTGCACGCGAAGCGCCGCTTCCTGTCGATCGCCATCTTTCCAAAAACGTCCGAACCCGGGCAGTGGGACAACCAGATCTCCGCGGACTGGGTCCGCCTCGGCAGGGCCGCCGACGAGTTCAAGATCATGACTTACAGCTACAGTGGGCCGTGGAGCGGCCCGGGGCCGCAGGCGCCCCTGGCGTGGGTGAACCGGGTGCTGACCTTCGCCGAGAGCGTGGTACCGGTACGCAAGATCTCGATGGGCGTGCCCTTCTACGGGTTCGATTGGCACAACGGAGCGGTCAGCGCCGTGCGTGCCAGCACGGGGGTGGCGCTAGCCGCCCGCTACCGCGTCGCCATCGGGCGCGACCCCGGATCCCAGGAGGCGACGCTGCGCTTCGCGGACAAGGGCGTCACGCACGAGGTCTTCTTCCAGGATCAGACCGCTATCGCCGCCAAGCTCGCGGAGCTGCGCGCGCGCCATCCCAAGATCGCCGGCATCAGCATCTGGGTCATGAGCCAGGAGGCCGCCGGCTTCTGGCCGCTCATCGCGCGCAAGCTGCGGTAGCGAGCTGGCCTGACCTGACCCCATTCCTTGGTCCACGTCTTGTGGTAGTGCTGGCGCGAGGTGGGGCGGCTTCCCGTCGGCGGAGGACCGAGAATGCCAGCCCACGACGACTGCAGAACCTGCATCACCCGTTGGACTCCGGTCACCGCTTCCAGCGACTGCTCTGCCGGAGTGTGGGCTCTCGAGCGCCTGGGCTCGAGCTGGTTTAGGTTCCTGTGCGGCAGGCGATGTCATGCCCGGCACAGCCGCTTACCACGGGAGGTTCGAAATGGAGTCCACCCGCAACCTGGCCCTTGTCACCGGCGCTTCGTCAGGTATCGGAGGGGCGCTTGCGGAACGCCTCGCAAAGGACGGTCGCGACGTGCTGATCGTCGCTCGCCGGCGGGAGCGTCTGGAGGCGCTGGCCGCCCGTCTGCAGGCCGAGACCGGCGTCGAAGTCGACCTCCTCGTCGCCGACCTCACGGATCCCGAGCAACTCCTTCTCGTCGAGGATCGGATCGCCCGGGAGGGGCAGCTCGATCTGCTTGTCAACAACGCCGGCTTTGCCGGCTACGGCCCCTTTGCCGAGATCGAGCCAGGCGTCGCCGACCGCCTTACCGCGATCCACATCGTGGCTCCGCTGCGACTCACACGGGCTGCCCTTCCGGGCATGATCGCGCGCCGTCGTGGAGCCGTCGTCAACGTCGCCTCCCTCTTGGCTCTCAGCGGGCCGCTGCGCCTGCCCATGGCGGGCCGGGCGACGTACGC
>Ga0209540_10002359_pt1 | contig 13479 bp, 14 predicted proteins | sample BarGraIncu01121A_FD_184501 | JGI IMG/M metagenome (GOLD analysis project Ga0209540, IMG submission 184501) | Arctic peat soil microbial communities from Barrow, Alaska - Barrow Graham LP Incubations 011-21A (SPAdes) (version 2) | ecosystem: Environmental > Terrestrial > Soil > Wetlands > Peat... | reverse complement strand
ATATATTACTATTATTTAGTGGAAATTTTACAAAGAGAGTTAACTATAATCCGATAAAAAAAGTCTTAAACCATTACATAAAATGGGAAGTGACCCAATTTACAATAATGATATAATTTAGATATAAATTAGTTTTTTTGCTTGACAAAGTAAAATACAAATGTTATATTAATAACAAAATTATATAAGTGTCTTCGGGGTTGGGTGAGATTCCCTACTGGCGGTACAGCCCGCGAGCTTTAAAAAGCAGATTCGGTCAAATTCCGGAGCCAACAGTTATAGTCTGGATGTTAGGAGATCGTAATTAATATAAATTATATTTAAAATTAAACTTTTAAATGTTTTTATTAATTTGTATTTGTACCCTGAATTTTTAAAAGAATTCAGGGTTTTTGTATGTTGAAAATAATATAGATTGCAATCTATATTATTAAGTGTATATAAAAAAATATAACTTTATATACTTATGACAATCAAAAGTAAAACAAATTATTTAGAAGTTTTAATTGTAAATAAAATGAATGATTACTGATATAAAAAAACTCTGAAGATTTTAAAACTTCAGAGTTTTTTTTATTTAGAAATTTATAATTGAAAAAATGTATAGTAAAGGGAGTTGATAATTTTTGATTGAAAAGAAATTCAAAAAAAGATGAAAAGCAAGAAATAAAAGAAACTAGTAATATTATAATGGAATTTTTGATGAAGAATGGATTTTAAATTAAGGCATAGAGTAAAAAAATATCAATACGAGGGAGATAGAATTATGAAATTTTGTAGTGTAGAAGAAGCAATAAAAGATATAAAAGAAGAAAAAATGGTAATAATTGTAGATGATGAGGGGCGAGAAAATGAAGGAGATCTAATAATTCCAGCAGAACTAGCAACTGGAGAAAATATTAATTTTATGATTAAGTATGCCAGAGGGCTTGTATGTGCTCCAATAGAAGAAGAAATTGCATTACGATTAGGTATAAATCCAATGGTTGAAAAAAATACAGATAATCATGAAACTGCATTTACAGTAACAATTGATCATAAAGATACAACAACAGGAATATCAGCATATGAAAGAGCTTATACAATAAATAAACTTGTAACTTCAACAGAACCACTTGATTTTAGAAGACCAGGACATATTTTCCCTTTAATAGCTAAAAAAAATGGTGTACTAGATAGGGTTGGGCATACTGAGGCTTCAATAGATTTATCAAAGCTTGCAGGATTTAAAGGAGCAACTGCTATATGTGAAATAGTTAAAGATGACGGAAAAATGGCAAGAAGAGAGGATTTAATGAAATTTGCTGAAGTCCATGATTTTAAAATTTTAACTGTAGAGGCGTTAATAGAATATAGAAAAAAATATGACTCCAGTGTTTCTAAGGAAGCGTAAGATTATAAGAATTTTGGTATTCTTAGGGGGATTAAACATTAACTATTTATGATATTATAGTATTATTGGGTAATGATTACATAGGAGGTGGGAGAATAACATTAATGTGGAATATTTTAAAAAAAAAGAAACTATTAATAATTGATGATTGCTCTATAGATATGAATAATATTCCTAAACATATCGGGATTATTATGGATGGAAATGGAAGGTGGGCAAAAAAACGAAATTTACCTAGAAATATAGGTCATAAGGCTGGTGTTGAAGCTTTAAGAAATATTGTAAAAGAATGTAATAAGATAGGTGTAAAATATTTAACACTATATGGATTTTCAACGGAAAACTGGTCAAGACCTGATAATGAAGTAAATGCTTTGATGAAGTTGCTTGTAGACTATCTTAAAGGCGAGTTTGAAGAGTTAAATAAAAATGATGTTGTAATAAACAATATTGGTGATATTACTAAACTTCCGCTAATATGCCAAACTGAATTGAATAATGCATATGAGAAATCAAAAAATAATAAAGGTTTAGTAATGAATTTAGCATTTAATTATGGTGGTAGAGCTGAGTTGGTTAGAGCCTTTAAAAGAATCAATCAAGATATTGAATGTGGAAAAATAAATGAAGTTGATATAGATGAAAAACTAATGGCTAATTACTTATATACAGCTGGAATGCCTGATCCAGCTATTATCATAAGACCTAGTGGAGAACAGAGGCTAAGTAATTTTATGTTGTGGCAAAGTGCTTATTCAGAGCTTTGGTATTCAGATATATATTGGCCCGACTTTAAGGCTAAGCATTTACATATGGCAATACATGATTATCAAAAACGTGATAGGCGCTTTGGTGGAAGTAAGTAAAATGAATAAAGATATATATTTATTTAAGTATATCATTATTACCGTAAAATGGATATAAGCGGAATAAAAGACCACTCAATGTAATAAGATGTTATATTGTATGCCCTGTGAATCTAATGCAATACTAATAGATTGAAGGAGCATTCACTATAACACTTTATTATGTTGAATGTGTTGGGGGTGGAATTTACTTTTGCAATTGAGGTTTCTGAATGTGACTCACTTTTATTTGCTAAGATAAGTAGATAAGATTTACATAATAGTGTATAATTAGATACAACAAACTATATAATAGCAATTAATTAAATATTTATTAGAGGTAGAGGCGCGATGCTTAAGAGTACCATTATTGAGGTAAGCACATAGAAATAATGGGAAAGGAATCATTGCCGAAGTAAATAGCGGATGCTTTAAAGCTATTATACTGGGCTTGCATAGAATATATGTAAGACTGTCACAATTTTATTGTGAAGAGCTATCCAAAGTGAACTTTATTTTTAATCGAATTTATATGAGTAAAGGAGCCTTGGACTTTTCCAAGGCTCTATTTTTTTTGAAAAAATCGTAGGAGGTAAGCTATGGCTATAACAGGAGTTTTCATTCCATTAGTAACACCATTTAAAGAAGGGAAGGTAGATTATGTTTCTTATAAACGGTTAGTAGATTTTTATTTAACTAAAGGAGTGCATGGATTCATTCCTCTAGGAACAACAGGTGAAAGCCCTACAATTTCAGACTTTGAATATGAAGAAATAATTGAGAAAACTATTGAGTACACAAATGGATCAGTGCCTATTTATGTTGGATTAGGTGGAAATAATACTAAAAAAGTAGTAGAGAAGCTTAAGGTAGCAGAAAAATATAAAATAGACGGAATATTATCTGTTTCTCCTTATTATTCTAGACCAGATCAAAGAGGGATTTTTCAGCATTTTAAGAGTATTTCAGAAGCAACTTATTTAAATATTATTTTATATAACATACCTTATAGAACTGGAAGAAATATTGAAAATATTACAATTCATAAATTAGCTGAGCTAAATAACATTATTGCAATTAAGGATTCAAGTGGAGATATTGCTAAAACAACAGATTTGATTTTAAATAAGCCTAAAAATTTTTCTGTATTAACCGGAGAGGATGCATTATTTTATACAACACTTTCTTTAGGTGGAGACGGTGGTATTCTAGCCTCTGCACATATTAATACTGGAGGGTTCATCAAAGTATATAATGAAATTACAAACAATAATAGTAAAGTAGCATTAGGAACTTGGAAGAAATTATATGAATTTATTCCAATGTTATTTCAAGAACCAAACCCAGCACCTTTGAAATATTGTTTGAAAAAGCTAGGGTTAATAGATTCTTCAGAGGTTAGGCTACCTTTAGTAGAAATTACTGAGGAATTACAGAAAAAACTAAATACAATAATTGAAATTTAACGACATTTCAGAAGGAAAGTCTCCCACTTCTATCAGGGGGAGGATAACAATTGAGAATTGTTATCTACTCCAGAGGTCTACAAAGGGGTCAATCTCCTTCTGAAGTCGTTGATACTGCAGCGACCCAGGGGATGATTTAATTGTATTAATGTACACCTTTTTCTACATAAATACCAAAAGCAGATGACAATCTATATTCTTCTTCATATAAAATTCGATGACGAGAAATAATATAATCCAAATCGTCTGCTACAAAATTTCGAATGGTAATGGGATTAATTATTTCTGAAAATCTATTTTTTATAATTAGCATTGCATCTAAAACATTGGAGACCTCATCTGCCTTAGATATTTAATAAGACTTGCAATTTTTCCATTTGATTTTTTACCAAACATGCCTATAACCTCTACCTTTTGGGGTTAGCGCAATAAAATTCACCCGATTGTCATATTCAGATTGAACCTTAGTAATAAGTTCATTTTCTCCAGATACTTTATTATTCTGCTCATATAACTGCGGTCAATTTCTAGTTGATTAACTAAAGTATTTGCTGTACAATGCTTAGTTTTGCTAATCTCATGCAGAACTCTTACTTCTGTTAAAGAGTAATCACTATCTAAAATATGTTGGTTAAGCAAACCTAACACATTTGTATAAAAACGATTGAAACTTCTAATTTCATTAATAGCATCTAATTGATCATCCATATTTTAATATTCTCCTCAATTGTAATATAGTGGACTGAGTCCATGAAATAGTTCTTGGTAAAGGCATTTTGTGGAAGAATTCACACAGGTGCAGATGCTTATTTAAATATTAGTGAAAATCTTTACAACTTTATAAAAAGTGTTATTTTAAAAGTATTATCTGTGTATTCTGTATCAATATCCCCACTGTATTTAGATATCAAAGTTCTAATGATATCCATGCCATATCCATGCATTAGGTTATTTTTTTTATTAGAGATAAATCTCATACCATTTACTTTTATCTGATTTATCTTTGAATTTTCAACCTCATAAACAAAATACCCTTTCTCCGTATTTGATTTAATATTTATATACCTGGATTTTTTATCTTGTATTTTTAAACATGCATCTATTGCATTATCAATAGTATTTGAGAATATGCTACATAAATCCGGTTGAGAAATATTTAATTGCTGAGGAACATAAATATTCATGTTGATGTTTATACCCAAATCAATAAATTTTTTGTACTTATTATTCAATATTGAATTTGCTATTTTGTTTTCACAAAATGTATGAGGTGACATTGTACTTATACTTTCTGCTACCTTGTCAAGGTAGCTTCGTGCTTCTTCTATATTATCCTCATATAAAAATGAATTTATAACTCCTAAGTGATTTTTCATATCATGCAATATTTTATTTGTGATATTCTGATTTTCTTCTATATCACTATAATGTTCCATCTGAATTTCTAATTGTTTATTTAAGGAGTCAGCTTTGGCACCTAAAGCAATTTCTTTAATAACATAAAACGTAGCAATAATACCTAAAATATATAAAGTCATTATCGCAATTACAAGTAGGTTGTAATAAGTGGTTGTCTTGAATATAAAAGGAACAATGCTAAAAACAATGGATGTGAAGGTAGCTAAAGACATAGTACATATGAGTGCCCATATTTTGCTGGATAAAATTTCTTTAGCCCATAATACAACCTTATAAAGCGTAAAATATATTAAAATAAAAATCAGAACTCTTAAAGAAGCTTCAACTATGTCATTAAATTTATATTCGTAGATGGGAAAAAAAGAAGCTATTCTAGCAGCCAACATTTTCACACTTACAGAGATGGTGGAAACCATGGACACGGCACAAATCTTTTTTATTTTTACGTCTTTATAAAAGATTAATCCTATAATCAAGTAGATAACAAATATATATATAATATTTTCAATATCTCCTGACTGAAGAGGTATCATACACATCACTAATAAAGCAAAAAAGTTTAATGAAGAAAATATTTTTGAGTCTCTTTTCGTTAAAAATGCATTAAGTAATTTAAATAAAATTATTGTTTCTATAATAGAAATAATAATTAAAATAATAACTGCAATTATCTCCATAAAGCACCTACCTCAGTATTTGTTTTGCAAACGTTATTAAAGTTTTTTTATATCTGTTTCTACTTATTGGAACGTTGTATCCAAGTGTAGTAATAGCATGATTTTGTTCAATGCTACTTATATTAGTTAGGTTTATTAAATATCTTTGGTGACAGCGTATAAAATTTCTATTAATAAGTTCTTTTTCTACATCATCAAGCTTCGAATAAAATTCATATTCCCCCTGCTTACAGATTAGTCTAATAATCCTCTTATCACTAAAAAAATACATTATATCCAAAAAGTTAATTTTAAGAGTTTTATCTTTAAAATTTATTATATACACATCACCCTTTATCATATCCAAACTATCAAGAGCTTCTTTAAATACCTTAGCTATTTTGTCAATTTTAAAAGGTTTTAGTATATAATTGAAGGCTCTTACGTTATAGCCTTCGAATACATATTCCAGAAGTCCTGTTACAAAAATAATTATAGCAATTTTATTTGTTTTTCTGATTATTTTGGCAGTATCTATTCCTGATATATTTTTCATTTGAATATCTAAGAATATTATATCAAATTTATATACGTTGTCTTTTATGCTATTTATAAGCTGTTCTCCGCTTTCATAATCGTTTATTTTAGCATCAAGGTTGTTTTCTTTAATCCGGCCTGTCAGAATATTTTTCAGCATATTTCTTTGTTTAAATTCGTCTTCACATATAGCAATTTGTAACATAAATGTTGTTCCTCCAATATTTTAAGAAAATATTTTTAAATTTACTCTAATAATATTATAACATGATTTAGTAGTAGTATTTTACAATTTATACAGTGTTAATTATGAAATCTGCAAGAACATTACCAAGCATTACAAAATAACTACCAAGCGTTACAACACCTCAATTTATGAGGTTGAACTTCGCATTTAAGCATGCTAATATTTCTTTATAATCTAGAATGAGGAGGAGAAAAAATGTTAGAAGTAAAGAGTTTAAAGAAGACTTATGTATCAAAGGGTGGTGAATATATTGCTCTTAGGGATATTGATTTGAAAATTAATGAAGGCGAATTCGTGGCTGTTATGGGGCCGTCTGGTAGTGGTAAAACCACGCTGCTCAATTGTATATCAGGATTTATACATGCAGATTCGGGTCAAATTCTTTTGGATGGAGTAAATATTTTAAATATTAATGAGGACATGCTTGCAGATGTGAGACAGAATAAATTAGGATTTGTATTTCAGGATTATATGCTTATTAATGGACTTACAGTGCTTGAAAACATATTTCTACCCCAAATTATTGGGGGTAAGGATATGAAAGAAATGACGAAAAGAACAGAAGAGCTTATGGAAAATTTAGGAATAGAAACGATAAAAGATAAATATCCTAACGAAATATCAGGTGGAGAAAAACAAAGAGTTGCAATAGCAAGGGCACTCGCGAATAAGCCCTTAGTTCTTTTGGCAGATGAACCAACAGGTAATCTGGATTCAAAGTCTAGCCAAGCGGTAATAAAGGCATTCATGGATGCTAAGAAAAACTTAGGAGCAACAGTATTTATGGTTACACACGATGCCTTTGCAGCATCATATTGTGATAGAGTAGTAGCGCTTACAGACGGACACATTGTTAAAGAACTTATTAGAACTACCTCTCCGCGGGAATTTTTAAATGACATTCTAACTTTCATGAAGGGAATAAATGGTGAGACTTATGACGCTTAACACTATTGTTAAAAAATTATTTAAAAATAACATAAAGCAATATGTTCTGTTTATTTCATCAATCATATTTGCAGTTGCAATGATTGGAGGATATGGAATTCTCCAATTTAGTCCAACAGTTACCAACGTACTCATGGATGGTGGTGCAACTCAACAGATTACATTAAGTATGTTTGCAGCTACATTAATAGGAACATTTGTATTTGTAATATATGCTTATTCGCTATTTATAAGACATAAGTCAAGGGAAATAGGCGTTTTCATTTCGCTTGGAATTAGACGTGATAATGTATGCAAAATTGTTATGAAAGAGCTGAATATAATTTTCCTAGTATCTACATTATTAGGAGTATTATTTTCAATACTAATTTCATGGCTAAGTTGGACTATTTTAACCATTTTTATAAAAACAGAGGAAACAGCTTTTTCTATTGGATTGATTGGAATCGCCATTGCAATTTCATTTTCAATTTTATGCATGATTATTACTAGAGTACTGGCTTCAAGGTATATCAAAAATATAGATATAATAAAGATACTTAAAGCTGAGGAACAGGTTGAAGATGTTAAAGGGGATAGTTTCGTTTTGGGTTTAATAGGTGGAGTAATGATACCTGTAGGAATCATTCTATGTACTTCAAGCACTAAGCTATATTTTTTAATTGCATCTTTAGTGGGTTTGTATTTATTAATAGTACAGATTACATCCATAGGTGCATTGTTTAAAAAGATTAGTCCTAGCTATTATTATAAAAATATTGTGTTTTTTAATTTGATAAAATCAAAGGGAAAACAATATACTTTACCATTATGTGTCTCGACTATTCTAATTGGAGTTGGAATTTTTGGTGTTGCCTTTACTTCTGTTCCAATGATATCTGGTATTTTAAGTACAATTTATATTGATCCTTATGATTATATGGTTAAAGTAGGATTTCAACAAGGAGGTTTTAATGAAAGTGATATAAAAAAATTAGCAGTAGATAATAATGTTAAACTTAAGGATTTCAAAAAGTTTGATACGGTGATTTTAGGTGAGTTCTTTAAAAAATATAATGAATGGGGCCCTATCAATTTTGTAAGTGAAGAAACAGTATATAACCTTACTGGCAAAGAGTTTGATATTGAGCCAGGTTGTTATATTAATATTATATCTGCGGGCGAAAACAGTGATTCAAGTAAATATTTATCACAACCTAAAGGGCCTATAACTCTATTAAATCCTACTACCAAGAAAGAATTTACTCTTAATTATAAAGGGATAAAATTTATTGATAAAATTATGAATCAAGATACACAATTTGAACAAAAAAGTTTTTTTGTTGTAGATACCGCTTTGTTTAATAAGCTACAAAGCGAAATGAAAAAAGAATATATATTTACAACCTATGTGTTCAATACACCAAACTGGAGGGAAACAGGTTTTTTTAGTAATGCATTATTTGATTCAATAGTTAATGCTAGCGGAGGGAAATGGTGTCCAAACTATAGCACTGGGGTTATATTTGATAGAATAAGAGCACAAAGACCAAACGACCCAGTAAATTATGAATATAAGGAGTATAAAAAAAGTAGTTTTGAGGCAAACAGATGGTGGGGATTTACACCATATTCAAGATATCACAACATTAACAGTAGCATTTCTGATTTTGCTGTCTATTTATTGCTTACTCTATATATTTCTATAATCGCAATTGTTTCAGCAATTATGACAATTGGTCTTAAAATATTAAATACAATGTGGCAAGATAAGTTAGTATATAAAAATATTACATTCCTTGGAGTAAGAAAAACTAAGATAAAGTCAATTATATCAAAGCAAGTTGCTTTAATATACTTTGTTCCAGTAACACTAGGAACTATTATCACTTTATTTTTATTTAAGTCAATGATGGATACTAATGCTTGGTCGTTTTCAAATATATCATTTTTATTTGCTTGTGGATTATCCTTAGTAGTAGTTTTAATCCAAGTTGGATTATTTTTTGTAATTAGAAAGCAGGCTATTAAAGAATGTATTAATTTCATAGATGTGTAAATTAGAAAAAAATGTAACAAGGTTATGCAAAATCAATAAAAAGCCTTAGTTATGGGGTCTCTGTAGTAATGAAGCAGAAAATTACTACAGAGACCCATTTATTTACACGCAAAATTTAATCTATTTCATCAGATGCTTTGCGATATGCAGGTACAGCCGCCCCTATGAATTACTATTCTTAACCCAATATACTAGTAATGATAAAATTATTAGCACTACTGCTGCTAAAAATAAATAATACTTTTCTTTAATGCTATTATTCATCAAAGAAAATAGAAACAAATTCTTTGTGTACTTACCTTTTGTCATGATATCAAAGACAAAATAAACTATTGGTATCATATACCCTATGCTTACATTTTCAGTAAGAGTAGCAACAAATAATCCTAATCCGCCTAGAAATAACGCAGATACAAAGGTTCCCATTATTAATCTTCCAGAAGTAAATGTTCCACCAAAATAAATCAATATATTAACAAATAATGCTATTAGTGATATTAGTAAAATTATTGATATTAGTATTCTTATTATATAAACCAATATTGGAGAAATAGATTTTGCGTTTATTGTCTCTTTTATATTTTCATCTTCTTCTGGTGTAAAGATTGGCACTAGAATCACTACTCCAATTATTACAACAAATTGCTCGCATATCCTTGCAGCCATTGGAAAATCCAAGTTGGTAATGCTAAAGATTATGGGAGCTACAATTAATAATACAATTGAGAATAATATATTATTTCGAAAGGCTATTCTTAAATTTACCTTTGAAATTTGTAAAACATTTCGAATATTTATCATAAAAATCAATCCTTCCTATTCTCTTTAGATTTAATATATGAATAGATGCAACCACGAAAATTGCCGATATTAAAATAAAGAACATTCTATTTAAAAATATATTGGTTATATTAGAAACAAATTCATCTCTATCATATATTGTATTGAATCTTATCATTAATTGACTTAAAGCATAACTTCCAATTAATACGCCTTTAGTTATAGAGGCGTACCACCAAATCATCTGAACTGGAATAGCTATTGCTGTCTCTGTAAGAAGAGTTAAAAACATCCCTACCGCAGTTACTGCCATAAGCGTTGGCATAAGCCATCCTATTGAATATTTAAAAAACGCAAAATAATCTACCGTTAAATTAAGTTTTTCACTAAAACTTGCGGCCTGAAATGTTGAGACGATTGCAAGTAAGAAAATTGGAATCATCATCATTATAACTAAGGCACTATATCTCGATAGGATTAACTTAGTAGAGCTTACTCTTCTACTATAAATGACTTGTTTCATATTGCTTTTTATATCTTTCATAATAAAAGATATTACAACAAATACAGGAAATAAACCCATTACTATTCCCATATAATCGCAAAATTGCCTTGCAAAACCATTTGTAATTTTATCTTTTTCTATTAAATCTTTATAAGTTTTCATTGCTTCCTCATATGTTATTGGTCTAACGCCAAATCTTTTTAAATTTTCTTTTGAATAATTAGATTGCTCTCCTATTATATTATTAGCTTCCTCCATTAATTTTTTAAAGCTAGCATAGTCTTTTGAGCTGCTACTAAAATATATTTCACTCCATTTTCCAGTTTTATGCAATTTGTCTAATTCGCTTAGAGATTTTCCTGTTGTTTGACTTATAATTTCTTCTATCTTTTTCGTGTCTTCCTTATCTAATTTAACATGTTTAATCAAGCCATATGGATAAGCCCTGTATGTTCCTTGCATATGTTCTTCATACATCATTAATGTTGCTTTAGGCATAACTTGTTCTGATATCTCTTCGCTTGTAGATCCATAAGGATACATATTATTTTCTTTATTGTACTTTTCAACGTCTTGAACATAAGAAGGCTTTAGCAAAGCACTTCCTAGATACTGTGGATCATTTCCTTTTATACTTGAATAGTATTGGGTAGTATAAAATGCTATGGTGATACAAATAAAAACTATATAAATCAAACTCTTACCTAATTGCTTACATTCCTTTAGAAATAGATTAAACATTATCTATCCCTCCAATCATAAGCATGTAGGAATCTTCAATATTGGGTTCGCAAATTTGTGCATTATCACTTGGAGGAACATCTGAGATAACTCTAATGGATATACTGTCCCCTAACATAATCATGCCTGTTATAATATATTCTTGTTTTATTCTTTCTAATTCATCGGGTTTAACGTTCATAGAAAAAACTTTTCCTTCTGCTTTGCTTTTTAATTCTTGAACTGTTCCTTTAAATATAAGGCTCCCATTGTCTAATATCCCAATATTTTCGCAGGTAGCCTCAATGTCTCCTATTATATGTGTTGAAAGAATAACTATTTTATCCTTTGCCAGTTCACAAAGAAGGTTTCTAAACCGAATTCTCTCTTTTGGATCTAACCCTGCTGTTGGCTCATCAACTATTAAAACTTTTGGATTATGTAAAATTGCTTGAGCTATTCCAAGTCTTCTTTTCATTCCGCCAGATAGAGCCCTAACCTTTACCTTTTTACAATCTAACAAGTTAACCTTTTCTAAAAGTTCTGGAATTACTTTTTTCCTCTCACTTGAGGGAACCTCTGATAAAACTCCTAAATAATCCATAGCTTCATAAACTGATAGATTTGGATAAACTGAGAAGTCCTGAGGAAGATATCCAATAAGTTTTCTTAATTCTTTAGTTTTTAAAATATTTATTCCACAAATGCTGATTTCGCCACTACTTTTATTAATCAGAGTTGCAAGTATTCTCATCAAAGTAGTTTTGCCTGCTCCATTTCTTCCAAGTAGCCCAAACATTCCCTGGCATATTGTTAAATTAACATCCGTTAAGGCACTCTTACCACTAAATTTCTTTGATAAATTATTTATATTAATTTGCATGATTCCTACCTCCTAATTACTTACTGGCGTAAATTTCATTAATTTAGATTCATAATCCATTGATGATAAAAGAGTAATAAATGATAAAATTGCAATTATAGATATATCAATATAAACGAACATAGACAACACTGAAATTCCTATAAACATTAGAATTAAAGCCGAATAGATAAAACACTGTTTTTTCTTGATTTCCTTATCTCTTATTAAAATTCTTTCTATTTCCAATTGCTCATTTTCAAATAATTCAACTTTTTGCCACATTAGACTTAGAAATTCTTTATCTTTTAACATTTATATTCCTCCTTAGCAAGTTTTCGTAGCTTTTTTCTTGCTCTAAAAATAATAATTTTCACTTGACCTACAGACTTAATCATTATCTTTGCAATATCCTTATAGGACATATCCTCATATTCATAAAGGTACAATGCAGTCTTATAATCCTCGCTTAATTTACCTAATAATTCGGTTACAAATAATCTGTCTTCCTTTTTCATAACAATATCCTCTGCGGAAGGTGTCCGTAGCTTTATATCATCAATATTTACAGGCTTTTGTTTTCTTAGATAATCGATGCACTTATTCCTTATTACTGTATATAAGAATGTTTTAAAACTGTATTTATTGTTATAATCCATTCTTTTTACATATATTAAAGCAAAACTATCCTGTATAATATCTTCTGCTATAAATTCATCTTTTACATATTTCTGTGCAAATCTTAGAGCCCTTAATCTGTGCCTAATTACAATCTCCTCGAAAGATTTTTTATTACCACCTTTGACTAGATCCATTATTGTATTATCATCAATCAAATCATCACCTCTTTGCGAAAAAAACATAACTTAACCACTTTATTATACTTCTTACACGTATAAGTTCATAAAAAGTTACACTATAAGAAATAAAAAAGGGTGATTAAGGATAGATGCTGGGAACATGATCCCACTAAGCATCATTGTTGGCAGAAATATTGCTTGTGAAAGCATCATCGCTATAGATTGGCTTCGCGCCGTCACACCGATGAATAGTCCAAGTGCAA
>Ga0209540_10002357_pt1 | contig 13482 bp, 8 predicted proteins | sample BarGraIncu01121A_FD_184501 | JGI IMG/M metagenome (GOLD analysis project Ga0209540, IMG submission 184501) | Arctic peat soil microbial communities from Barrow, Alaska - Barrow Graham LP Incubations 011-21A (SPAdes) (version 2) | ecosystem: Environmental > Terrestrial > Soil > Wetlands > Peat... | reverse complement strand
CGTCGGCCAGATTGGTTTCATATATTCAAGACTGGTAGCAGCATTATTAGTCAGTTCACCGCAAAGGGCAATAAACGGTTTACCATCAACAATTAATTGTTTGGCGGTACCTTGTTCTTTCAAAGAAGGAATTGGAACAGCAGTTTGCCTGGAACAATCAATGCTGAGTAAAGGCATCAATAATATGATTGAGAATAATTTACTATAAGTATGTTTTTTGTTTTTCATAATATCCTCATCTTAATATTAAAATAATGTATTTATCTCTTTTCAGCGGGTAATCAGTGTTGTATGGAGCACTGCTGGTACAGCGCCAATACGAGGTCCTCCCCAATCTGTCTCATCACCATTACGGATACGTAACAGCTTAAATGATCCCTTTTCGTACCTGCCTTCTTCCACCTTTAGATATTGCCATGCTTTTCCTGCATTGGCACCAAGAGGTTTAAAAGTGAAATGACAAAGTGAGCCAATCAGCACAAATTCGTTCTCACCCAGTTGGACCACCATGGCTTTGCCGATCGGATGTTCATTGGTTTGTACAGTTCTCCGTCCGGATGCACCGAAACTTACAATGGCTTGCCATGAACCCAGGTCAATAGTCTGTTCTGCATGGTCCTCGCGTTCTACCACCGACTTGATCTTTCCTTCAAAACTCCATTTAGCAAGATCCCTCATCATGGGTCCTGCCATAGCGTACTCCTGAGCCAGAGGTCCTAGTCGGGCAGCTGTTTCTTCCTCTGTTGCACGCTGTCCGTTATCGTCAATGCCAAACGGAGAAAAACCTATACCTCCTTGCGCAAGAACGGTATATAGAAATTTTGCATATTCAGCATTGGAACCTGTTTCGGGTACGAACAATGTATTGTCAGGACGATTATATAGCTCTATCACTTTTAGTATTGTTGCACTGCCGGAAAGATAAATATCGGGTGCGAGAAGATCTATGGCAGGGGCGGCAGCCTTCCAGATCGGAATGACGTTGTCGGTTGCGCCTCCACTCTCATATGTTGAAGCTTTTGGATTGGTCAGAGGGTCGCGAAGCGCGGCATTGACATATAATGGCAAAGGATATACGGCTTTACCTGCTGCAGCGACATAACCAATATAATGTGCTACGGACCATGCGTGGAAATATTCATCTGCATCCTCACCGAACACCTCCTGCCAGGTTCCTTTTGATACTACAGGTTTATTAAGCGCTTTGAGAACAGCTGGTTTTAACAGTTCAGCAGGTACCTGACCTTCAAATATTTTCTGAGCGGTTGAAGAATAATCCCTGACACTTCCCCATGCACCAGGCTCATTTTCAACCTGTACCATGATCACGGTGTGCTGCGGGTCGGCACTCTTCAGATGTCCCATTACTGAAGCAAACGCCTTAGCGTCGGCTTCCATACCAGCCTGTGTATGCGGTGAAGGAGAATCCACGGGCTGCCCATTCTTTCCTGTGATAACCGGATACTTCACTGGGTCGTGCTTCATCCATTCAGGCATATAGTGACTGCTGCCGTTCTTCCAGGTGGCAAACCATAAAAGTACCAGACGGACATTGTGCTCACGTCCCTGTTTAAGGAGTGTATCAACAAGAGAAAAATCGAACTTACCCTGCTGGGGCTCAATTTGCTCCCAATATATCGGAATTTCGAGAGTATTGGCATTCATTGTTTTCACTGCAGACCATACCTGTGGCATCATGCCTGGCCATGCGCTGGAATTATGTGCCTGACCTCCCAGCATAAAAAAGGGCTGACCATCCACCAGAAGAGCATGACGACCATCTTTTTCAATAATCTGTGGTATGCTTCCCTTATTGGTTTGACCCAAAACCATTTCCCTGGAAAGAAAAAAAACTAAACCTGAAAAGGCTAGCACTCTCAATAAATCTATCAATTTACCCATTTTAAACAGAGTATTAATTATTACTTATTTATTACCATATTATTTGAAAGAACATGAAGAACTGCTTCTTTAAGACCAGATGAAGCCGCTGTAATTCTTATATTCCCGGTTTTACCCGTTGATTGAATCACAGCAAGAGCCAGTCCGTTATACGCATTGCGCTGTTTGCTTTTCATGTTAGTCCTGTCCATAGGGTTGCCATTATCAGTCCCAATCAGGACTCCTTCTCCTTCAACATTAAATTCAATAAGGTTATTTGCATCAGGAACCACCAATCCGTTTTCGTCAACAATTTCAACTTTGACATTTGCTATATCTCTGGCATCTGCATTTATTTCAGTTCTATCCACAGATAAACGTATCGATGACGGTTTTGAGGTGGTTCGCACTTCTTCCGAAATAATTTTCCCGTCTTTTTTCCCAACGACTTTCAGGATTCCCGGTTCATAGGGTACATCCCAGGAGAGATGCAGATCAGATGTTGTAGGAGCAATATATGGGTGGACGTATCCATTCCACGATTTCGAATGACCCTGTTGCGGAAACACGTACGATTTTGATCCAAATGATTTCCCGTTAAGAAAAAGTTCAGCGGTGTCACAGTTTGTATAAACGATTACAGAAATTATCTGCCCTTCATGACCAGTCCAGTTCCAATGAGGGAATAGATGAACCATAGGCTTTTTGGTCCACTGACTCTGATAAAAATAATAGCCGTCCTTTGGGAAACCACAAAGGTCTATAACACCAGAGCTCGAGCTCTTTGAAGGCCATCCTGCCTCTCCCAGGTAATCAATTCCGGTCCACATAAAATCTCCTATAACATAATCATGCACCGAAGTGAATTTCCATAATTGTTCTGCTTCAATCATAGCTAACCTGTAATCCCTTGAACGGCCGGGTCTTTTGTCTGATAAATCAGGGCCAATAGAGTATTGTCCACGGAGACCGCCAACAGACACATTTTCAGTTCCTATCATTTTCCAATCAGGATGATCATGCCTGTCGACACCGTAATATAGTTCCCTGCGTTCATTCCACCGGTCGACATAATTGTATCCCACAATATCCTGTAATTCAAGGAAGGGAAGCTTTGCAGGGCCATCGCCTGCAGCAATTCTGTCATTGGCCTGCGTTACAGGTCTGGTCGGATCTTCCTTATGAAAAGTTTCGGCCAGTTTCCGCATTACATCGCTCCCATTTTCAACTACCTGATCAGGAACTTCATTCCCGGCGCTCCATATCACAACTGAGGGATGGTTACGATCCCTATAGATCATTGAAAGCAGATCACTTTTCCACCATTCTTCAAAATATATATGATAACTTAACCCTACCTGGCCTTTTTTCTCCACCCATTCGTCAAATATTTCATCCATTACCAAAAAGCCCATTCTATCACACAGATCAAGGAATGCTGGATCCGGAGGGTTATGGGATGTTCTTATTGCATTGCAACCCATATCTTTAAGTAATTGCAGCCTTCTTGCCCAAGCCTGTTCCGGAACTGCCGAGCCAAGACAACCTGCATCGTGATGCAGGCATACACCATTCATCTTTATATGTTTTCCGTTCAAAAGGAATCCTTTATCCTTATCATATTCAATTTCCCTGATCCCAAAAGTTGAAATAAAATCATCAATTACTTTTGTTCCTTCCAAAATTGATGACCGGAGAGTATACAAAACGGGAGTATCAATTGACCATAGTGAGGGAGATTGAATCGTGATAGTTTGTTCCACTTCAGTTTTGCCAGAAGCAACGGATACAGGTGTCTCAAGAGATGCCATTTCTTTGCCCGATTCATTCAGAACAACCGATTTTAAAATTAAATTCTTAGCTATCTTAAAATGGTTCACAATTGAAGTACGCACTGACACTTTAGCAGATGATGAATTTATTTCAGGTGTTGTGATATAAGTGCCCCACTGATCAATGTGAACCGTTCCGGCAATATTCAGCCACACATGCCTGTAGATTCCTGAACCTGAATACCAGCGACTATTAGGCTGAGCTGAATTATCAACTTTGACAGCAATTATGTTTTCACCCTTCTTAATATAAGGAGTCAGATCATAATAAAAACTGGTATATCCATATGGATGTTTACCCAGATGCTGTCCGTTAATCCAGACATCGCTGTTCATATATACTCCGTCAAATTCAATCCAGTATTGCAGATCTTTGCCTACTGAGGACAAGTTAAGATGTTTCCGATACCATCCGATACCAGTCGGGAGATAACCACCGGGTCCTTTTGTGATAGCATCTTCTTTGAACTCACCTTCGATACTCCAGTCGTGTGGAAGATTTAGTGTCCGCCAGTTCGAATCATTGAACTTGGGTTCTTGCGCACCATTTACATCTGACTGAATAAATTTCCAGTTAAGATCAATCAGCAAACGCTGACGATCATCCGGTTTTTTTGAAGATGCATTTAAATTACCTGTGACTATCAGGACAATACTCAGAATAATAGTAAGATTTTTCATAACTACTGAAAGGTCTGTAAATTTGATATTTACTGAATTGTTGAAGCAGGTCAATTCTAAAATGAAATTTACATTTCTTTATTTACTATTCCAAGAAAGTTCCTGAACAATCTGTATAACATCACAATTATAAAGGAATAGATACCCGCATCATGGAAGATAAAGATGCGAAAAAGGAAACTTGTATGGCTATTGATTTTACAGCGAAATAAGGATCAACATTGAAAACATTGACTTTTGATAATAGTATATTATCCTTTTAAAAGAAGAAATAACATTTAAAAATAATTATTGACCCCTTGAAACGTATTTTGTAACCAGTGCAATGTCTGCTGCCGACATGCTTGTCCTTGGGCCCATATTGCTAATAATACTTTTCCACTGAGCTGGAGTATAATCATCGGGTGAGTATAATCCATGACAAGCATTACAATTATTAATATATAAAGTACGTCCCTGTTGTAAATCAATTAATGTTGCCTTTGAGGTAATATCAGAACTTGTCGGAGTATATAAAGAACTTCCGGTAGTGTTACTTTTGCTGCATCCTGCAATAAAAACTAATAATGCAGCAGAAAGCCCCAGCAGATGACGCCAATTCAATTTTTTCATATTGATTTTTTAAAAATTAATAATGCCATTTTTAATTATAATATAACAGAAAACTAAAGCGGTTATTGCAGAATAAATTAAATTAATTAAGAATCTATATATTTCATTAGGTTCAAATCGATTCAGCAATTTAAGTGATTTTTTGTTCTACCCGGGTTAAACCTTATTGAGGGTTTATTGTTAATACATTATCACTATACAAATAGTTAATAAAAGTTAAACCTGGGATGTTTTTCATTTTTCAAGGAATAAAACTCAAAGAACATCTGTCTTAATATCAACTAAAATTAATTTTCTCAGAAAGCAAAATCTAAAATGCAGAAGAGAGTTATAGTCAAAAAGAAAATAAAAGGATAAAAATCAGAAAAGATGAATACCAGATTTTCAGCGTTAATAATATCTTGTTTTTTTTGCATAGCATGCGAAACTTATTTAAATGCCCAGAGTAAAGTCTGGACGGTTGATGAATGTATTCAATATGCACTGGATAAGAATATCCAGGTGCAGAAAGCCCAGGTTGGTAACGATATCAGTGGAATAAATCTGAGTTATGCAAAATCGGCATGGTATCCTTCTTTGAGCGGCTCGGCAAGAGAGAACTTAAACTGGAATAAAGAAAACAATACTACGACCGGGTCAACAGTATACAAAGGAACAAATGGTACAAATATTTCTATCAACTCGGGAATGACAATATATAATGGCGGCAGGATCCGTAATTCTGTGAGGAAGTCCGAAACAGATTATGAAGCTGACAAGTATAATACTGAAATCATTAAAGAGAATGTAAGCCTTAATGTGCTTAATGCATATTTGCAGGTTCTCTATGCCGAGGAACAGGTTAAAAACAGCAATAACCAGATTACTTCTACTGCTGAACAATTGAATCTGGCAGGAGAAAGAGCGAAATTGGGCCAAATTTCAAATTCGGATTATCTCCAGGTAAAATCACAATTAGCCACTGAGAAACAGACTCTTGCTATAGCTCAAAGCCAGCTTGCAATAAACAGGATTACTCTGATGCAGTTGATGGAGCTTCACCAAACCACTGACTTTCAGATAGAACATCCCAATCTTGACAGTCTTATCAACCAGAAACGGATTCCCGATCCAACGGAAGTATATCAAACTGCACTGGGGATAAAACCCGAAGTAAAAAATGCAGAACTTCTCAAGACAAGTTCACAAATAAGCGTTGAACTGGCGAAAGCTAATTTTTTCCCGAACATTTCTATGAATGCAGGGTTGTCAACTTTATATTCGAGTTCTTCAGCTGGTTCATCTTTCGGAGATCAGGTAAAAAACAATATTGCTCCTGCAATTGGACTTTCAGCTTCGATTCCTATATATCTGAACAAGCAGGTCAGAACTAACGTGGCAATTGCGAAGAAAAACACAAATAATGCGGAATTTGATGAGTTGAACGTAAAAAACCAACTTCGTAAAGCCATAGAACAAGCATGCCAGGATGTTACCTCATCGCAGATCGAGTTTGAAGCAAGCACTGAGGCATATAATGCTGTAAAAGAATCATTTGATGTCGCATCTGAAAAGTTTTTCCAGGGTCTGATGAACTCGGTTGATTTCCTGGTACAAAAAACAAGCTTTATAGCTGAAGAAAGTTCATTTCTTCAGTCGAAATACAGATTAATATTCAGTTACAAGGTTCTTGATTTTTATGCAGGATTACCTTTATCATTCAAATAAATCTAAATATAATAAACATAAGTAAAACACAACAATAATGAAAAGCAGAAGAAAAATCAACAGGTCAGTTATTGTCATAATTACTTCATTTGTGTTATTTATGGCAGGTGCCTGTCATAAAGGAGAAAAATCTTACACATATGAAACTGCAGTTGTAAAAAAAGGCTCTATTATTAATACTATTACAGCGACAGGTACAGTCCAAGCTGACACAACTGTCATGATTGGTACCCAGGTTTCGGGAGTTATAAAAAAGATCCATGTGGATTTTAATTCCCATGTAAGGAAGGGACAATTACTGGCCGAACTCGATAAAACGCCTCTGCAAACACAGGTGCAACAGGCACAGGCCTCTCTTGACGATTCAAAAAGCGAAGTTGAATTTCAGACTGCAACATATGAAAGATACAAGGCCTTGCTTGGGAAAAAACTCGTTGCCCAAGCCGATTATGATCAGGTTAAATACAGTCATGATAAAGCACGCGCAAATCTTAAAACCGCACAGGCCGGATATGATAAAGCGCTTGTGAATCTAGGCTATGCTTCTATTTATTCGCCCATAGTCGGAGTTGTTCTGAATCGTGCAGTAGATCAGGGCCAGACTGTTGCAGCCAGCTTTAGCACACCAAACCTTTTTACTATTGGCAATGACCTTACACAGATGCAGGTACAGGCCAATGTTGATGAAGCAGATATCGGTCAGATCAAGAAAGAACAGCCCGTTAGCTTTACTGTTGATGCCTATCCAAATGAAGTATTTAAGGGATCTGTCAGGCAGTTGAGATTGCAGCCGGTTGTTACCTCAAATGTTGTAACTTATACAGTAATTGTGAATGCCCCTAATCCAGACTTAAAACTTATGCCGGGTATGACAGCAAACATCACGGTACTAGTTCAGAAAATAGACAGTGTCATGACGATACCCGGAAAAGCCTTGAGATTCACTCCTGATGCTGCATTTTTAGCTGACTATCTGAAAAACAATCCAATGGGTCAAAGACAGGGACAGGGAGGAACAGGAAGACCGGGAGCAACAGAAGGAACGGCTGGAACTGGAACTGGAACAGCAACAGGAACAGCAACAGGAACAGCAACAGGAACAGCAGCAACAACAACACCTCCTACTACTACACCAGCTGGAACTGGAGGAAATGCAGCTGCCGGAACCGGCCAGCCTAATACTAATCAAAGTCAACGACCAGATCGTGCAGCAGGACAGGGAAACGCGGGTGATTTTCAGGGAGGCGGACAGACAGGTAAAAAACCGGTTATAGTTTGGGTAAAAACAGGTGATAAGGTTCATCGTACACGCATTGTAACAGGAGCCATAGACGGCTCAAATGTTGAAATAAAATGGGGTCTTAAAGAAGGTGATGAAGTTATCCTGTCAATGAACCTGGCCGGAAAAGCATCTACAACAACTGCAGCAGCCACAACAACAAGTCCATTCATGCCTACTCGTCCACCTCAGGGTGGAAGAGGAAGATAAAATGATATCACATATATGAAAAAGCTGATTGAAATAATAAAGCTGAAAAAAGATTATTATGTAGGTGAAGTAACAGTTCACGCTCTTAGAGGGGTTGATATGGTTGTAAACGAAGGTGAGTTTGTTGCAATAATGGGAGCAAGCGGATCAGGTAAATCAACCATGCTTAATATAATAGGATGTCTTGATAAACCTACCGAAGGTGAATATATTCTTGATGGAATAAGCATTTCCTCACTTAGTAAAAACGAACTCGCTGCCCTGAGAAACCGGAAACTCGGTTTCGTATTTCAGACATATAATCTACTTCCCAGGACAACTGCATTGGATAATGTTGAATTACCTCTGATGTACAACAGCACAATAAAGTCCAAAGAAAGGAGAGAAAGAGCTCTTGCGGCTCTTGAATCAGTAAGTCTTTCTGACAGGTTACATCATAAACCTAACCAACTTTCAGGAGGCCAGCAACAGAGAGTTGCTATTGCGAGGTCGCTGGTTAATGACCCGGTAGTTATTCTTGCTGATGAGGCAACCGGGAACCTCGATACAAGGACTTCGTACGAAATCATGGCTCTTTTTCAGGAACTCAATAACAAAGGCAAGACAATCGTCTTTGTGACTCACGAACCAGATATAGCCAGATGCGCTAGCCGAAATATAATTTTTAAAGATGGTCTCATTTTGAGAGAATATGAAGTAAAGGATAGAATTAACGCTCTCGAAATGCTTGCCAGTATTCCACTTGAAGCAGATTAGTTAAGACAAGAACAATGAGTATTAAAAACCTTTTTAAAATTGCAATGAATGCTCTGTTGAGAAACAAACTCAGAGCTTTTCTGACAATGCTTGGTATCATCATAGGAGTTGCATCAGTTATCGCTATGCTTGGAATAGGTCAGGGATCAAAACTCAGTATACAGCAACAAATAGCCGGGATGGGGTTAAATCTCGTCACTGTTGTTCCGGGATCACAGCAGAGAGGGGGAGTCCAGTTCGGAGCTTCTACAATGCAGAGTCTGAAAGAGACTGATGTTGCTGCAATTCTTTCTGAGTGTCCTGCCGTACTTGCAGCCACACCCGAAGTGAGAGGCAATGGTCAGGCTGTATTTGGCGCATTAAACTGGCCAACATCTCTTTATGGGGAAAATGAGAGTTACCTCCAGATACGTGAGCGGTCTGTGACAAATGGCCGAATGTTTAATGAAAGGGAACTCTCCAGCGCCGCGAAAGTTTGTCTTGTGGGACAGACTATTGTGACAAATTTATTTGGCCAGGGTGCCGACCCGGTCGGGCAGGTCATAAGATTTAAAAAAATACCATTCCTCGTTATCGGTGTACTTGATTCAAAAGGACTGAATACTTTCGGGCAGGATCAGGATGATCTTCTACTGGCACCTTATACAACTGTACAGAAAAGGGTGCAGGCAATAACCTGGGTCCAGAGCATCTATACCTCGGCAATTGATTCCAAATCAACTACTCTTGCTGCAACTCAGATCGAAGAGACATTGAGAAGAACACATAAAATGAAAGCATCTGACCAGAATGACTTTACAATCAGAAACCAGGCGGAATTATTATCCACTTTCAGTTCAGTAAGTGATATCCTGACTGTTCTGCTTGGCGCTATAGCAGGAATTTCACTTCTGGTAGGAGGCATTGGTATCATGAATATAATGTATGTATCTGTAACAGAGAGGACAAGGGAAATAGGTTTGCGTATGGCAATAGGAGGCAAAGGATTCGACATATTATTACAGTTCCTAACCGAATCAATCTTATTAAGCATAACAGGAGGAGTAATAGGTATCCTGCTTGGTATTGCAGCATCCAAGATAATAGGTTCAGCTATGTCGTGGCCGATAGTCGTATTGCCAAGTTCAGAAATTCTGTCATTTGTTGTTTGTACAGTAATCGGTATATTCTTTGGCTGGTACCCTGCAAGAAAAGCGGCCAGCCTCGATCCGATTGATGCACTCAGGTATGAATAAAAATTGTCTTGCAGTCCTGTGGTCTTGTAGTCTTCTGTTCTGTTTATTTTGAATTTAAGGTCAGCTCTGTAATTTTGCTTATATCAACCTCAACCTGGGGGTTAAATAAGTCACTATTCATATAATTCAAAACAGATATCAACAATTGTTTTGATACCAACCTCTCTTCAGAAATATTAGTCAGATCAATACTGCAGACCATCAGTTTGCCGTTGTTTGATTTTGCTTCAAAGGCCAGAGCAAGTCGCCGGTTTTCAAACCAGGTATCTATTGGCTGAATCAACGGCTTTAATTCTGCAGGGAACCCGTCAAGTATCATTGCCTGCGAATGAAAAACCGGATCCCACCATTGCCAGTTGGAATGGAATTCTGTAGGAAAATCATTGAAAAAAGGATGTTTAGGGTCACAAAGTATTCCAAGTGTATGAGGTGGTTGATTATTAGTCCAGGCAGTGTTCCAGAATATAGTTGAAAATCCAATAGCAACCTTGGCACCCTTCTCTTTTCGGATTTTACCCCAATTAAGCAAAAGAACCGAACCTCCCTTGCTCAACACTGCTTCAGCATTTTTATCAAGCTTGCCAGTAATTAAAACCTTGCCAATCTTAGCCTCCTGTATTACCGGATAGACCCAGAAATCCCAGTGATTCTTATATACAGTATTCGCCAGCCGGACTTCAAATGTCAGTTTCTGCGCTTTTTTCAAATCCGAAAGATCCATCTGATACAATCCTATTTGTGAACAATTTCCGATTTCAATCCGGTCTTTTGTAAAAATCTCCTTATGGATAGTATCACCCTTTTCATTGGTTACCTGGCATATTATTCCGGCTTTCACTATTGGCTTTTCACCAAAATGAGCGATTTCGACAGTTGCTTTAAAGGCCTCACTATTTCTGTAGATCAGTTTTTGCATCCTGGCAAGCGGTACTGTCGTGTTACAAAACATTCTGAATTCCTCAGGAGTAATATATCCTTTGGATTCAAAGAAAGGATTAAGGACACCAACCAGAGCTGTTCCCTGTCCCGGGAAATCATGCAGCTGCAACAAATGAAATCCCGCGAATCCGGGAGTGCGAAGGGCAGCCTCAATATCGGCTTTATAACAAAGCGCCTGTAGTTTTCCTGATGCCATCAGGAAAGCTTCAGCCTGATCTCCCATATTATTTTCTGTCAGTGATTCCCTGAATATCTCAAAATTTGTCGGCTTGAGCACTCCTGTATACTTTGCTATTTCTTTAAAGTCGGGATAAACACACCATTGACCAATTTCATGACTTACAGTCGGAATAGTGTATTTTGAAATGATATCATGGTAGTCGAACGTCGTCTGTGGTGCTTCCCTGTTAATTATGCTTTGCAATCCTTCACCCCACCGCTGTATCCTCGGTTCAGCTGTTAGATTATAATCATTTTCAGGAATAACAGGCCAACCTGCTCCCGATGTATAAACTCTGCGATTATCTTTGGCTTTCCAGTAGGTCAGAAGTTTCCCGAGATATACATTCTGATTGGCACCGGCGGGTTCATTTCCATAAGCAAGCATGCAGAATGATGGGTGATTTCCGTATGCACTGATTATCCTGTCCCCTTCCTTATAAATATAATCATCAATAATTCCGCCGTCTCCTATTGAAGTTCCCGAATTGGCCCATGAAGAACATTCAATCTGAAAATATATCCCAAGCTTGTCTGCGGCAATAAAAGCGGCTTCAGGTGGGCACCACGAATGAAATCTTACAGTGTTCAAACCATGGTCTTTGAATGTCTGCAACACCTTTGTCCACGAGTCAACATCAGTAGGTGGATAGCCGGTAAGAGGGAAAATACAGCATTCGAGTGTCCCTCTTAAGAATATTTGCCGCCCGTTAACTTCAAAACGTGTTCCCTTCGTTTTGAAATCGCGCATACCAAAGTCCTGCGAATCAGAATCAAGAACCTCTCCTTTTGACCCCTTCAGATTCACAGAAAGTTTATACAACGAGGGCGTAAACTCATTCCAAAATGCTATCTTATTTCCCATCGGGTACTCGATAACAAGTTGAAGATCATTTGAACCGATAATGGCAGATGCTCTTACACTCTTCAATTTCTGAGAAGTACCTGAATTAAAACTTTCACCATGAACTTCAACTTCTCCTCTGAATGGAGCTCCTGTCTTATTTATTACTGCGACAATTATCTTTGCCTTTTTCCTCAGCAGATCGGGATATATTCTGATATCACTTATATATACTTTAGATGTAGCTTTCAGACTTATGTCACCCGCTATGCCATTCCAGTTTGACTGGGTATGATCGGTTATGCTGTGAGAATTTATCCCTACCGGAATTACCACCCTGTTATCGATCCGGATACTGATAAGGTTCCTTCCCGCAACAAGAAGGTCTGTAATATTGTATTGATGGGCAACGGCAAGGCTGTTCTCCGTACCCGCTTTTTTCCCATTTACAAATACTGTTGATTCCCAATGAGGTCTTTCGAGAATTAATATTATATTCTTCCCGTTCCATCCTGATGGAAGATCAACCTCTTTCTGATACCAGGCAACTCCTTTATAATACTTAACCGGCTTCAGCCAGAATGGGATTTTTATGTTCCCGGGCTGACGATATTTTTCATATTTCTTTTCAGTGAAGTAAGATTTATCGACAATTCCTCCGGTCCAGTCTGTTTTGAGAGTAACCTCATAACCTTTCCCGTTCTCTGCCATTGACCCTGGAAGTCTTACAGTTTCAACCGCCAGATCATTGTACCATTTGTTTTCAACTCCCTTGTCAAGAGAGTCTATTCTGAATTTCCATTCTCCGGCAAGAGACAGCTTCTCCCTGATTACATTCTGCCTTACACTGCAACCTGCAAGCAAAATTAACAGCAAGCTGATTTTAAAAATCCTGATCATTTAGTTTATGATTGTTTTAATTGGTCAATAAGAGATCAATGCCGTACTCAGGAATGAATTGTATGTCCCTGATATTAGTTTTTTCCATCTCATCTTTACTTAATGCTCTGTCAAAGTAAATTCTGAAATCGGGTTTAAAAGGAAAGAGCTTTATTTTCAATTGCTGGCCCTCGAGCTGGTTTCCGAATTGTTTAAGTCCAATCTGCCATGGAGTGAAATTATTAAAATTATCAGCAATAAGCCTGTGTCCGAATCTTAATTCACCCTTATCTCCATTATAACTTACATGCAAATAGAGTTGATTTATGCCAGCAAGCCAATTATCGGGTATTTTTAGTAAATATTCATGAGAATCCTGAATGAAATCTGTGGTATTTATGTCTTTCC
>Ga0209540_10002356_pt1 | contig 13487 bp, 12 predicted proteins | sample BarGraIncu01121A_FD_184501 | JGI IMG/M metagenome (GOLD analysis project Ga0209540, IMG submission 184501) | Arctic peat soil microbial communities from Barrow, Alaska - Barrow Graham LP Incubations 011-21A (SPAdes) (version 2) | ecosystem: Environmental > Terrestrial > Soil > Wetlands > Peat... | reverse complement strand
AGTCTTCATCTGCTGAAAATGCTTTGTGAAACTTAATTGAATTCACACCTAAGAATTGATTTCGTTGATTCATGCTACAAAAGTAGCAATTACTAAAATTGTGGGCGGTCTAAGCGCCTATACCAATAAATTTATTGCCGAATTGACCGGAAAATATGCTGCCGACCTAAACACTGTCGGTCTTACCGAATGGATAGCCCAGCTGAAAGCCAACAATGATGCTTTTGCTCAACTCAAGGAAAGTAAAACTACCGAACTGGCTATCCGCACACAACTAAAAATGAGACAACAACGAATAAAAGTAGATGATTCTTACACTGAAATAACCGACCTCATTGGTGCCCTATCGCTCGTAGAAGGTGACACAAACTATCTTCCCTTTATCAACGAACTAAATACTCTGGTAGACGAATATGCCGCCATTTTGGCCAAGCGTAAAGGGACTAGCGAAGAAGAAGACCCGACTGAGGACAAAAAATAACGTGTACTATACTAACACAAAAAAGAGTTGCTTCCATTTTGGAAGCAACTCTTTTTTGTTGTACGCAGAATGAGACTCGAACTCACACACCGTAACCGGCACTACCCCCTCAAAGTAGCATGTCTACCATTCCACCATCTGCGCAAGAGTATGTATGAGGAAAAATATAAAAATGGGTGCCCAAAACAGGACTCGAACCTGCACAGCCTTACGACCACTAGTCCCTGAAACTAGCGTGTCTACCAATTCCACCATTTGGGCAATTAATAAATACTATTATTTAGAGAAAAAAAGCGAAACACGCACGTTTCGCTATCCATTCAGTGAGCGAAAAACGGGACTCGAACCCGCGACCCCGACCTTGGCAAGGTCGTGCTCTACCAACTGAGCTATTTTCGCAATATGTTTTTGGTTCTGACAGAAAACTCTTTTTCTTTTAATCCTTACCAAGGTCGGATCGAGTCTGATCTTTTGGGGCAAGGTCGTGCTCTACCAACTGAGCTATTTTCGCAATATGTTTTTGTCTGTATATCACTTTACCGACATACAACTTTTCAATTGCGGTGCAAAGATAGTGCGTTTTTCAGAAAATGCAAATATATGAAGAGAAAAAATATCGTTTTTTTGTCATCTGTACGTAACATTATACTCTAATGGTCAACAAAACAGACATTTGAAATAATAACAATCCAATAAAAAACTAAAATCAAGCTCCAACGCTCTGATTTATCAAGACGAATATCGTATTTTTGCAGTCTTTAAACTTGCCAGACATGGATGAACTCAGTAAAACTGACAAAAAAACGCTTCAAACAATTCAAAACAAATTCAAAAAAGCAATCAACGACTACCGTCTGATTGATAACGACGATCATATTCTCATCGGGCTTTCGGGAGGAAAAGACTCACTGGCATTGGTTTTATCGTTGCGGTTCCATTTTTTTAATTTATAATTCATGAAAGGATTTATCACTATAAGTTTATTAATTGTATCGAACGTGTTTATGACCTTTGCCTGGTATGGGCATCTCAAAATGCGCGAATTTAAATGGTTTGATTCACTGCCACTCGTAGTAGTCATTCTTATTAGTTGGGGCATTGCTCTTTTCGAATACTTCTTTCAAGTACCTGCCAATCGCATTGGCTTCAACGAAAACGGCGGTCCTTTCTCGTTGCTTCAGCTCAAGGTAATACAAGAAGTTATTACCCTGGTTGTATTCACAATATTTTCTTTAATCGCCTTTAAAAACGAGACATTTCGTTGGAATCATGCTGTCGGATTTATATTTTTAATTCTGGCTGTCTATTTTATTTTCAAAAAATAAGCAAAAACACGTTGAAATACAACTTATATTGACTCGTGATACACTGATATTCATCTGTAAATCCGTTTTTTTCTTATCTTTGCAAAACTAAAGAAACTTCCACATGAAAACAACATCGATATGGTTCATAGTGCTAACGGGGTTATTACTGGCTTCAATCAACTTAAATGCAATTCCCGCATCACCGTATCCGATTAAAATAACCCAACCCGATGGGACAGAAATTACGGTTCGTTTGCGTGGCGATGAATATTTCAAATACAAAACCACGCTCGATGGTTATGCCTTGATTGATGATGCCAACGGCTTTCTGACGTATGCTCAGCAAGACGCCAGTGGCAATCTGGTTACTACAAACGTAAAAGCAAATGATATTGCAGATAGAACTACATCGGAAATCGAGTTTTTAAAACAGCTCACTCCGAATATTAGTTTTGCCAAACAAAACACAATCCAACGGGCGCAACGAGCCGCAGCAACAACAACCAGATCATCCGTCAAAAGCACTTATCCATTAGGAGGAACCCCAAAATCGTTGGTTATATTAGTCAACTTTAGTGATAAGAGTTTTGTAACAAGCTCTCCTTCTACTGCGTTTACCAATTTATTAAATCTGTCAGGCTATAGTGCTAATGGTGGCACGGGTTCAGCTAAAGATTACTTTAAGGCGAGTTCCATGGGGAACTTCAGCCCTGAGTTTGATGTAGTAGGACCTTATACCCTGCCTAATGCTATGGCTTATTATGGCGGAAATGATTCATCGGGAGATGACAAGAATCCCCGCCAAATGGTCATTGATGCCTGTAAATTAGCTTCTGCAGCCGGAGTTGATTTTTCTCAGTACGATACTGATGGCGATGGATTCGTCGACAATATTTTTATATATTATGCCGGGAATAACGAAGCTGAAGGTGCCCCGGCCAATACTGTATGGCCTCACCGCTGGACTTTGGCCGATTATTCAACCAAATTTAATGGCAAAATTGTATTTGACTATGCCTGTACATCCGAATTAAGAGGGATCTCCGGCTCGAATATGTGTGGAGTTGGAACTTTTTGTCACGAATTTGGACATGTACTTGGATTGGATGATATGTATAACACTAATAACGATTATTCTTATAACACATTATCTTATTGGGATATAATGGATTCCGGTCCATATTTAAATTCAGGGCGTACACCTCCCGCTTATTCTGCTTACGAACGTTTTTACCTTAACTGGTTAACTCCTGTGGAATTAAAATCGCCTAAGATTGTAACATTAGACACGCTTACTACCAGTAACAAAGCTTATCTGATTTCGCAAACCGGTAATCATAATCTGAGTGGAACAAATCCGAGTCCGGTAGAATTTTTCTTACTCGAAAACAGACAAAATAAAGGATGGGACACCTATCTGCCCGGACATGGTATGTTGGCTACACATATTTATTATAACTCAACAATCTGGACTAATAATACTCCGAATAATACCGCCTCTGCCATGGGAGTTGATATTGTTGAAGCCGACAAAGTTGCTTCTGATGCCACTTTATCAGGAGATCCTTTTCCCGGAACATCAAAAGTAACATCATGGTCTCCCACTCTACGTTCAGGCACCAACATCAGTAAACCATTAACCTTTATCACAGAACAAAATGGGATTATTAGATTCCGGTTTATGGGTGGTGCTAATATTCCTCCGGTTGCTACTGCAGCAACAGACATTACCATTGCGAGTTTTGTGGCACATTGGAATAAAGTATATGATGCCTCGGGTTACTATTTCACAGCCTATAACCTATCTGAGGGTGAATCTAAACTTACCGAAGGCTTCAACAATGGACTTGTAGCTCCGACTGACTGGACGATAACTGCCACAGGTACATCAACATCTCCCACTTATAGTGGCGATTCCATTCCATCCGTCGTATTCAGAAACTCCGGAGAAATGATTCAAACCGAACAATATTTACTACCTGCAACCAGTTTATCCTTTTTCATCAAAACATTATCCGGGCTGAACGGATGTCTGTCGGTTGAGGCTATGGCTGGCACAACATGGAACAAAGTGGATTCAATTTCGGTTACAAGCTCACTAAATACAACTAAAACCTATTCGTTCACCACCGATCAGAATTACACACAATTCCGATTAACTTACACCAAAGTTACCGGTTATCTGGCTGTGGACGATATAGCTGTAAGTTTCTCCCAAAATCTGGAATACAATGCTCATAATATATGGCTCACTGAAACAACAGATACGCTGATTAACTTAGCATCCAACAGAGATTATTATTACAAAGTAAAAGTTAGTGATAAAACATTAAATTCAGACAATACTATAAAGTATGAAAATATCACTGATTTTTCTAATTTAATTCATGTCCAAACTTTCGAAAGCAAAGCTAAGGCTAAAACACTCATTGCTGTGGCCGATAGTGCTTACGTGGATAACACCGGAACCATAAACCTGTATATACCGTCTACAAATGTATCTATCACTGTCTACAACCTGCTTGGACAACAAGTTCGATCTATAAAAAATCCAACTACAAACAGAGTCGAAATAAGTGGTCTGCCCCGCAATCAGATATATATCATCAAAGCGGGACAGCAAATAACAAAAGTTATTTTGTAAATGGCTCTTTTCCCTGGTAAACTATTTTTAATTCCGTCTATTGACTTCTTAGCCGAATGACGGAATTTTTTTGTAATACGTCCATGCTAATGGAATAACTAATTTTCTAAACAAACTATATGCTATCAGTTGATGCTCTATCCGTTGAATTTGGCGGACAAACACTTTTTTCAGATATTTCCTTTGTGATAAACGAGAAAGATCGTATTGCCCTTATGGGGAAAAACGGTGCAGGAAAATCTACCTTACTTAAAATTTTGGCTGGAACCCGTGAACCTTCAAAAGGATCGGTTTCGTACCCGAAAGAAACTATCGTGGCTTATTTACCACAGCATTTACTGCTGAAAGACAATCGAACCGTTTTCGAAGAAACTTCAATGGCTTTTTCTGAAATCAATGAAATGGGAAAACAAATTGAAGCGATGAATGAGGAACTCACAACGAGAACTGATTACGAATCGAATAGTTATATGGAGCTGATCGAACGGGTATCCGCTCTCAGTGAACAGTTTTACAGCATTGAAGAAATTAATTACGATGCAGATATTGAAAAAACCTTACTTGGCTTGGGATTCTCGCGTGAAGATTTCACCCGTAATACTTCCGAATTTAGTGGAGGCTGGCGCATGCGCATTGAACTGGCAAAAATTCTCCTGCGCCGTCCTGATGTTGTTTTGCTGGATGAGCCCACCAATCATCTCGATATAGAATCCATTCAATGGCTCGAAGATTTCCTGATTAATTCAGCGAAAGCTGTTGTCGTTATTTCTCACGACAGAGCTTTTGTAGACAACATCACCACACGTACCATAGAAGTCACCATGGGGCGTATTTACGACTACAAAGCCAAATACTCTCACTATCTTGAGTTGCGTAAAGAACGTCGTGAGCAGCAGCAAAAACAGTATGAGGAGCAACAAAAAATAATTGCCGACACTACCGAGTTTATAGAACGTTTCAAAGGAACCTATTCTAAAACCTTACAGGTACAATCGCGCGTAAAAATGCTGGAAAAACTGGAAATAATTGAAGTTGACGAGGAAGACACATCGGCTTTACGATTAAAATTTCCACCATCTCCCCGATCGGGAAATTATCAAGTCACTGCTGAAAATGTAGGAAAGTCTTACGATGATAAGCGCATATTTGCCCATGCCAACTTTATGATCGAACGTGGAGAAAAAATTGCTTTTGTGGGAAAAAACGGAGAAGGAAAATCAACGTTGGTAAAAGCGATTATGAAAGAAATAGAACACGAAGGAGTGCTTACACTCGGACACAATGTAAAGATCGGATACTTTGCGCAGGATCAGGCTTCGCTACTGGATGAAAATCTCACTGTATTTCAAACTATCGATGATGTGGCGGTAGGTGATATCCGGAATAAAATTAAGGACTTGCTGGGAGCCTTTATGTTTGGTGGAGATAACTCATTCAAAAAAGTCAAAGTATTATCTGGAGGTGAACGTCAACGACTGGCGATGATCAAGCTATTACTGGAGCCTGTCAACCTATTGATTCTGGATGAGCCAACCAATCACCTCGACATGAAAACAAAGGACATCCTGAAACAAGCTCTGATTGATTTTGACGGAACGCTTATCGTTGTTTCGCACGACCGCGATTTTCTGGATGGATTGGTCACCAAGGTATATGAGTTCGGCAATCAAAAGGTGACCGAACATCTGGAAGATATATACGGATTTCTGGCTAAAAAGAAAATGGAAAATCTACAGGAGATTGAACGAAAAATTGCCAACTAAGGAATACAAATTTTCAGAAACAAAAAAGATCAACTACGCTTTGCAGTTGATCTTTTTTTGTTCTTATTCAAACGAGTTTATTTTATTCAATTGTCTAATTCAGAATAAGGAGAGTTTTTACTTTTAAACTCGGGAACTAATTTTTTCATTAATTTTACGGCGTCTTGAATTTCCACTTTCTCAGAAAGCTCAATCATAGCCTGAATAGTACTCAAAACCTTTTCAAACTCATACTGACGTACCGAAGCTATAGTTATTTTTTCATGATCGGTAGGGATAGTTGTTTCTTTGTCATTCAGCAATTCCTCAAACAACTTTTCTCCCGGACGTAAACCAATAAACTCAATATTAATATCTTTATTTGGAACAAACCCAGCCAGTTCTATCATGCGTTTAGCCAGATCAACGATCTTGACAGGACTACCCATATCAAAAACATAAATCTCACCCGTTTTACCAAACGATGCGGCTTCCAATACTAACCGACAAGCCTCTGGGATAGTCATGAAATACCGGATAATATCCGGATGAGTCACGGTTACCGGACCGCCTTTTTCTATTTGTTCTTTAAAATGCGGAATGACCGAACCATTAGAACCAAGTACATTACCGAAACGGGTAGTAACAAAATTTACTTTACATCCTTTTTTCACACTTTCTTTTGCCAAAGATTGAACATAAATCTCAGCAATTCTCTTGGAAGCTCCCATCACATTGGTAGGGTTAACTGCCTTATCTGTGGAAATCATTACAAAGCTATCCACATTATTGTGCACTGCAAAATTGCTCAGATTCATTGTTCCCAACACATTGACCAGAATAGCTTCACAGGGATTTTCCTCCATTAAAGGCACATGTTTATAAGCAGCAGCATGATATACAATTTGAGGGTGATATTTTCGAAAAACAAAATCCAACCTGCTTTTACTACGAACATCACCGATTATAGGTACAAATTTCAGGTTTGGATAATCCTTTTCCATCTCCAAACGTAAATTATGGAGCGGAGTTTCAGCAACATCAAATACCAACAATAATTTTGGTTTAAACTGAGCCAATTGCCGAACCAACTCACTACCAATCGATCCTGCAGCACCCGTAATTAAAATGGTTTTATCACGCGTCTGACTTTCTATCCGATCCATATCAATCATGATTTCATCACGACCCAATAAGTCTTCAAACTGAATGGGTTTCATCTGATAACGGATCTGATTATTAGAATCCAGGCCTTCGAATGGAGGAGAAACCAATATGGAGATTCCCATTTCTATACAGGTAGAAATAAAGTCCTGCTCCTTACGTACACTGCTATAATCAGGAAAAATAACTGTATTAACCTCATTCTTCCGTAAAAACCAATCCAGATTATCACCATTCAGGTAATGAACTGGTAAACCCTGAATACGTGTCTTTTTTGCATTTTGATTACGGGTAACAAAGCCCTGTACCTGATGTTGATTAGCAGCACTTTTATTTAGCCATTGTGCCAGAGCAATACCATGCGGATCAATCTCGTAAATCAGCGATCTGTTTCGGGCTTGAGTAGTGTAATTGATGCTATAGTTATATAACAGAACAATGCAGTATCTCATAACAAGCAAGAGAACTAAACAGATAAGGAATACATTCTGAACAAAGAAATAGCGATAATCAAATGTATAGCCCAGAATCAGGATATACCCATATAAAACGGCAGATGAAAAAACAAGCGAAACGAAAAGCCGCCACATTTCAATCAAGTTGGAATGCCGTATAAGTCCTCTGTAAGATTTTGACAAGTAAAATGAAACAATTGTAGCGATAATAAAAACAGCACCAGCCTGGAGCAATTTAGAATTAGGAATATCCATATTGGCATTCCGCATCTGTATATAGGCAGCAAATCCATAGCCAATAATGCACAATATCAAATCGACTTCAAAAACAATCCATCGATTAATTAAAGACATTCGCATTATTCTATTAAATAAAGCCCGCATTCTTTTCTGTAAATTTTCCATAAGGTTATCCGGTTAAGAATTTTCAAAATAATGATGACTTACACTGACAATATATCTTCAGGTTTGAGAGGTTGATACGGTCCTTCTTTCACCTCAAAAATCACAGTCCCCGATTCCAAAACATCCAGCGTATGATACTGACCTGCCGGAATGTCCACGCTATATTTGCCTTCATTATAATTTAAAATTTCCGAATAAATTAATTTTCTTTTCTCATTGTAGAACTGTACACGCAAGTTTCCACGCAATACAATATAAGTTTCAGCTGTATGCAAATGGCGATGAATGGGTAAAACCGTTCCGGGCTCTAACCCATTCAGCAAACGTTGGGCCTTTGCGTCTAAGCTTTCATGGAAATTATAGTTCATCCTTAAACGTGGACTTCGTACGGACTGCGCCGTAACCACATCTAATAATGTTGAGTCAATGATTTTCATAGTTGTTGATGTAAATGATAATTTTTCTTTTTAAACAGAATATAAGCAACTGATAAAATTATAATTATAGAAAACAGATAATAATAGGAACAGGATTTAAAAACAAACAAACCAATACAAATCAATCCTTGTAATGATATATAAATCAACGAAACGACTACATGAGGAATCCTTAACTCATTAGCCATTATCTGATATGCATGCTTTCGATGCGGCAATGCAATATTTTCTTTTAATATAAGCCGATGAATGATCGTTAATATAGTATCTACCCCATATACACTCAGTAAAACCAAATAACTAAAGTCACCAGTTTTAATAATCAATAGACCTAATAAAAAGACCAATATAAATGCTATGGAAACAGAACCCACATCGCCCGCAAAACATGTAGCTTTTGTTCTGAAATTAAAAAAAATGAACACCAGCAAAGCTAATAGCACTATATATATAAATTTCGGATCAACGAACGACTGCTGAAACTGATTTATATACAACAATGTAACTGACACCACCAAGCTATACCCCCCGGTAATGCCATTAATGCCATCCATAAAATTGTAGGCATTTAAAATTCCAGTACAAAAAATTAATGCAAATATAGTAAAATACCAGGATAAAGAAAATAGATTCCACTGATAAAACATCAATACCATAGCAATAAAATGAACCAACAACCGAAGCTTTGAAGATTGCGGACGGATATCATCTGCAAAACTAATGCCAGCAATCAGGGTTAATCCGGTAAAAAACCAGGGATACTGAAAATCATTCAATAGAAAATAGAGCAGGAGGCCTATATAAAAAATAATTCCACCTCCCCGTAAAGTTATACGCGAATGTGAACTACGCTCATTGGGTCTATCTATGATATCAAAATAATCTGCCAGCTTAAAATAAGCCAACTCTGCAACAAACAAAAAAATAAAGATGAAAAAATAATTCATTTATCAATAGTGAATGGTTAATTGGGTGATTGGCCGATTAATTGATTTGTTATTAGGTTATTAGGTTACTAAGTTATTATGTCACTGAGTTATTATGTCACTGAGTTATTGGATTACTTACTACAAACTACCGACTTCTTACTGCTTACTTCTTACTACTTACTACTTGCCGCTTACTGCTTTTTCAGTAATGAAACAAATTTCCAGTTTTACGTATAGAAAATAAACACCCGACCGAGTTTCCATACAATTTGCCAAAATCAGCCCCAACCGAGCATCCAACTTCAATGTTCGACCAGGCAGGGAATTTTTTATTTATTTCCAGCAAGAGCGATGTATTTCTGATCATTGGAGAATAGGGAGCAGAATAAGTTCCATAATTCTTGCTAAAACTTGACAAAAGTTTATAGCTATACCCACTCACATCACCTTCCATCCCAACGTGATGCACAATTACCCGGTTGTTTTCAACCGACACAGCTCCATCACGGTTATAAAGTGGAGAGCTTATAAAGGGTGTACCGATAGTTCGGGAATAATAAGTCCAACCATTTTGGTAAATACCATTATTAAAGTAATCATCAGCACCACCGTACGCAAGTCCGTCTTTATCCTGATAAGGACCTGATTGATCCGTGGTATTGAGGTATTCGTACAAAATTCCTTTTATAAAAGAAAATTTAGCATTTCGAACAGTTACTCCCCACAGTCCATCCGGTTTATTTATGGCGGACCAAATCAGTTTAACTGGACCATCCTCCGACAGGTTTTGCCAGTAGCCACTCACCCTGAAATCAGCTATATCCACATCCAGTTTCATGCTTTGGGATATAATATGATTACCCAATACATTCATTTGATCTGTTACGACTGCATCTGCTCCCCCTGCACGGCCAAAGAAAATATCTTTGAATGCAGCAAAATCAGCCGGTTGTTTTCCAGATCCTGAAACCGTTCCTCCCCATTGTGCTACATGATCTACTCCATATTGGATATGTACAGGAAGCTTACCTCCTACTTTAGCATATAAGTATTTATGATGCAGGAAAAGATTCGTGGTATAAATATTATCCGTAAACCAGCCATGTGATATGGCGCCTTTGAATTCTAAATAACCTGCTGTAAATGGAACTGCAGTAAAATGCTCTATTCCCAACGTAACCTTAGGCATCGGACGGGCATTTTTTGAAAACAAAAAACCACCACACGACAAGGTGGAATCCTGATTTCCTAATACCTCTTCCCGGGCACCAACAATAAAATCGAAGACCGAAAAACGTGCCTGCACATAATATTCGTGAAAGACAGCTGTTGTTTTATCCTTATCGGTTTGAAGCAGCAAATTCGCTTTAAAACGATAATCAAACAATCCCTTTTTAGCTCCAAAATCTTTACTCACCCCCGCCAGTATACCTGCACTAAACGGAGTTGATGATACTTTTCCGTATTGGTCGCTTTGTAGCCAAAAAGGAGCATACTTCCCCGACGAAGCCATCCCCATAAAGCCCACATCATACTTTATCGTATCATTTTGAGCCTGACTAAGGACAGGTAAGAACATTAAAAAGAAGAGAATATATCGTATTTTAGACATACACTATAAAAAATTATAAATTATAAAAAAGAGTTAGAAGTTATGAACTATGAATTATGAGTGATCAACTGTAAACTATCAACTGTAAACCATACACCGTCAACTACAGACTACTAACTACCAACTAATAACTACCGACTAACATCAAGGTTCAAAGCTCCAAAAATCATTCAAAATAGCTGTATCATTTTCTCCGAAGCCAATATAACCTTTACCATCGATTACAAATACGAGTGCATTTTCGCGTGCACCGCCCGGAATATCTCCCCGATTGTACCAAACATTCCGTATGGCATCATATTCCAGGACATCCGAAAACAAGTGCCCACCAGTTTCAGGTCCACCCCAATGCCGACCGGTAGAAACAAAAAAACGATTATCGATACTAAACCCCAAGGCATCGTTACGACCATTATTGGGCATATCCTTTCGCTTTGTCCAACTGTCTGTTGCAGGAAAATATTCCCACCAGTCATTATAATCTACAAAGCGAAAACCGCTACCAAAATAGACATGCTCTTCGTCGGCAGATAATACTGCTCCCATCCGACTCTGTCCCGGAAAATCAGCTAAGCGTGCCCAGCTATCTTGTTCCGGATTATATTTCCAAAACTCATTGGTGTAAGAAGAGCCATCAAATCCGGCACCAACATAAATACAATTGTTCATCACAAAACTAACGCAGGCATCGGTAGCCGTACTGGGAAAACTGTTTTTTTTCGACCAACTGTCAGTTAGCGGATCATACATCCAAAAGTCCTGTAAAGTTCCTCCCGAATAAACTCCTTTATATCGGTTAAACCCTAGTCCGACATAGGCTTTATCGTTCACAACAGCTGCCAGGGCTTTTACACGGGCTATACCCGGAAAAGCGGTTTTTTTTGTCCAGCTGTCCAAGGCCGGGTCATATTGCCAGCAATCTTTCAATGAATCGGTATAAACTGCATTCCGACCTAAGGTAACATACCCTTTACCATTCACAGCAAAAGCCACCGCCGAAGCTCTTCCTGTTCCGGGCATGCTGTTCTTTTGTATAAACGAAATTACCGGATAAGGAGAATCTGCAGCACCGTCATTACAACTCACAATAAAGAGAGGAAATAGCAGGGATATAAGTAATTTGGAAAAATTCATTTAGTAGGGAGTTAGTAGTTAGTAGTCGGTGGTTTGTAGTCGGTAGTAAGAAGTGGTGAATGATAAATGATTAGTGATGAACGATTAATGGTAAGTGATAAATAAGCTCTTTTACACAAAACCAAACATAAAACAACTTTTATGCGACATTAAACCAAAACAAAATTTCAAATTTATAAACGATTTCGTTTGATACTTCGTATGATTTACGTGAAATTACTGATAGCTGTCAATTTTCAATCAGAATGACAGATTATTACATCCTCTTTGTAAGGGGTTGATTGTCATTTCGAACGAAGTGAGAATTGAAAATCGACGTTAGCCAAATCTTTCATAAAGTTTAATATATAAAGTTTACCGGACAACAATGATAAGTTTACTGATAGTTACTCACAAATTTAGTAATAAAAAGTCCTTTAAATGCAGTTGCTCTATACCGTTGTAATTATTGCCGGTATTGTATTCATCCATTGTGACGACATATTTCCTATAGTTATCGCCTATTTTCAACAAATTTCCAAATTCTCTATTTATCGTATTTTCATCTGTAAGCATGTAAGCCACTTGTACATAAATTGATGTACCGCCCTTATCTGCTACAAAATCAATTTCCATTGTTCCTAATTGACCGACATAAACCCGAAATCCCAGCCTGATTAAATGAAGATATACAGCATTCTCCATAACCTTATTTATATCTTTTCGGCTATCAAAACCACGAATACAATTTCGAAGTCCCAGGTCTTCAAAATAATACTTCTCTCCTATTTCAAATATTTTTAATCCCGTAATATCAAAACGTGAAACCTTATAAACAAAAAATGCGTTCGTAAGAGGCTTAAGATAATTCAACACAGCCTGCGTTCAAACTGAAGTACGTTGCGACTTCAGATATTTCGCTATATTATTGGCCGAAAACAAATTTAAAACATTATCAGCCAGAAATTCAATAAGCGACTCCAAAAAGTGAATATTTCGAATTCCTTCACGAGCTACAACATCTTTCAATAAAATAGATGCATAAACTTTACGCAAATATTCAAAAACCGATAATTCGTCTAACCCTATCACCTTTAAATAGGGTATACCTCCAACTGTAAGATATTTATTTAAGCTTTGAGTTGAATTCTCCTGTTGAAAAAAATTAAGAAATTCATCATATCCCAACGAATGAATG
>Ga0209540_10002355_pt1 | contig 13489 bp, 13 predicted proteins | sample BarGraIncu01121A_FD_184501 | JGI IMG/M metagenome (GOLD analysis project Ga0209540, IMG submission 184501) | Arctic peat soil microbial communities from Barrow, Alaska - Barrow Graham LP Incubations 011-21A (SPAdes) (version 2) | ecosystem: Environmental > Terrestrial > Soil > Wetlands > Peat... | reverse complement strand
GGAAACAAAAAACCCATCTATCTGATAATATGATAAATGGGTCTTCTAATTGTCGGGGTGATCTGACTCGAACAGACGACCCCTTGCACCCCATGCAAGTGCGCTAGCCAACTGCGCCACACCCCGAAAAACTTATGCAAAAATAATCAACTATTCGGATTATGCAATAACGCATTATCAGAGCAAGATCATTAAATCAAAGTTGAGTATATTTGCAGACAAATTTAAGGAAAACGTATATGGATACTTTTAAACCACTCAATCTTCAGAATGAAAATAAAAATAGTGATGTTATTACAAATATTGAAAAAGTCAGATGTCTTATAATAGGTTCAGGTCCTGCAGGATATACGGCAGCTATCTATGCTTCAAGAGCCAATCTTAATCCCGTTCTTTATACAGGGCTTCAGTGGGGTGGCCAGCTGACAACCACAACGGATGTCGATAATTATCCCGGTTATCCTGAAGGTATCTCCGGGCCGAAGATGATGGAGGATTTTAAAAAACAGGCTGAGCGCTTTGGTGCTGAGATAAGATTTGGAATTGCAACATCTGTTGATTTTTCTGGTGTGAAACACAGAGTCACTTTTGATGACAATAAGATAGTAGAAGCAGACGCTGTAATAATAGCCACTGGAGCTACTGCAAAATATCTGGGACTGGATTCAGAAACCAGATATGCAGGAATGGGTGTGTCAGCCTGTGCTACCTGTGATGGATTCTTTTACAAAGGAAAAGATGTTGCTGTTGTGGGAGGCGGAGATACAGCTGCTGAAGAGGCAACATACCTGGCAGGTTTGTGCAGGAAAGTTTATCTCATAGTCAGAAGAGATGAACTGAGAGCATCCAAGGTTATGCAGGACAAAGTTTTGAAAACAACTAACATTGAAATATTGTGGGAACATCAGACAATAGATCTGTTTGGAGAAAATGGAGTAGAGGGAGCTACACTGGTCAGGAAGAAAGGTACACCTCAAGAAGAAACTGTAAAAATCAAAATAGATGGGTTCTTCCTGGCTATTGGGCATACTCCGAATTCAGATATATTTAAAAAGTATATAGATACTGATCATGTTGGATATATTACTACCATTCCAGGCACATCAAAGACAAATGTTGCAGGTGTCTTTGCAGCTGGCGATATTCAGGATCCTCACTACCGGCAGGCTGTTACAGCAGCTGGTTCAGGGTGTATGGCAGCTATCGACGCCGAACGTTATTTGTCAGAATTATATTAGATATTATTTTTTGGTTTTACTTTTGTTTTAAACCTTTAACTTAAAACCTGATGAAGGCCTTTAAAAGATCTTTCAAGATTAATGCCGAGCCATCTGATGTATATTCAGCCATTACAAACCCGTTTACAATTGAATTGTGGTCAGGTTATCCTGCACAGATGAGCACAGAACCTGGCAGTGAATTTTCTCTCTGGGAGGGAGATATTACCGGGAAGAACCTTGAATTTATCAAGGATAAAAAAGTGTTACAGGAATGGTATTTCGGAGATAGAACAGAAAAGTCAATTGTCACAATTTCAATTTCACCCGACAGGGAAAATTCTATTGTAACCGTGGAACAATCAAATATTCCGGATGAAGAGTATAATGGGATTGAGGAAGGATGGAGGGAGTACTATTTTGATGCAATTAAAAGTTTCTTCAACCCTAATTTTTGAGAAAGTCGGTTGAAATTGAAGTAATGGATTTCTGGCCAAAGAAATTGAAAATATCTTCTGTACAGGCAAGGATAAGGTTACCTATACCTTTGAATGACAATGTATTTGCATGAACCTGGATTTTTCTGTTCCACTCCGGAACCCACGACAAAATATGGTAATTAATAAACCGACGTATCTCTTTACTCATTTCACTCTGACATGCTTCATCATCCATGCTAAGGTATTTATCAATCAATAAAGTAAGAAACAGCAGTTCAATACCGAGATGATCATCATCTATTCTCCCTATGAATTTCGATTTCCATCCGTAGGAATTATAAAATTCTGTGACATCGGAAGAATGGAAACCGGAGTTGTCGTGAATCTCCCTGTTGTACTGTGATTCATAAGCAGGTGCGAGTGCCGGCACCTGTTTGTCAAATAGCCTCAGGTAATCTTCATGCAACAATTTCCCAAATTGGGTTTTGTCAGCGAAAGACTCTCTGAGTTGGTAAGCAGCCTTAATGAAATTCGGATTTGAGCTTGAAACCGGAAGATTTTTCAGTATGCCTTTTTCCCAGAAATCTACAATGCATTCTTCAGAAGGCTCATGCATTATCATACTTCCTGCAAAATAGAGAAGCATATTGTATCCTTTTAACATATTATTATCCTGGCTCTTACTATCCATTACCTTAAAGCTGATTTTTAAAACTAAAAACTCATTTATTCAGGAATACTCAGAAATGACGGTGATTTAAATTATATAACCTTTATAGATTAGTTTTGTTCGAAATTTTTCAGAAAAACATGCCTCACCCCTTCTCGTGCCTCGCTCCCAAGAGATAGGGGAGGCCAATGAGAGCCTCTTAAAGCCACTCCCTCCCAGAGGAGGAATTTGTATAGAGGTATAAAACAAAAAAGCTGTCCCTGGAAGGAACAGCTTTTGAAAACTTATATTATATTTCTTTACAAGTTGAAATCAGCAAGAGTATCGGGGTATTCATTATTATCGACCTTTGCTTTGATTTCCTTGAAAGCTTTGATTGTATATTCAACATCTTCAAGAGTATGGGCAGCCGTAGGTATAAGACGCAGCATGACTACATCCCTCGGAACGACCGGATAAACTACCACAGAGCAGAATATTCCGTAGTTTTCTCTCAGGTCGTATATCATATGTGTAGCCTGTGGAACACCGCTTTTCATAAATACGGGCGTTACCGGCGATTCTGTTTTTCCGAGATTCAGTCCCGCTTCTTTTAAACCTTTCTGTAAAGCCCTGGCAATCGTCCAGAGTTTCTCTTTTAGTTCAGGATGAGCCTGAATAAATTCCAGCCTTTTTATTGCTCCCAGTGTCATCGCCATGGGAAGCGATTTTGCATATATCTGTGAGCGCAGATTGTAACGGAGATAGTTAATAACATCCTTTGTACTTGCTACGAATCCTCCAATTCCTGCCATCGATTTTGCGAAAGTTGCAAAGTAGATGTCAACCTGGTCCTGTACACCGAAATGTTCGCCGGTACCACTGCCGGTGGCCCCCATAGTTCCAAAACCATGAGCATCATCAACAAGAAACCGGAACTGGTAATTCTTCTTCAGGGCAGCAATTTTATCGAGTTTCCCTAGATCACCTGCCATACCAAACACTCCTTCTGTAATCACAAGGATTCCACCTCCCGATTCCTCAGTGATCTTTTGAGCTCTTTGAAGCTGTTTTTCGCAACTCTCGATATCGTTATGCGGAAATACAAATCTCTTCCCCATATGAAGGCGGAGGCCATCCATAATACAGGCATGCGACTCGGAATCATAGACAATAACATCATGTCTGTCAACGAGGGCATCTATAATTGATATCATACCCTGATATCCAAAATTAAGAAGATATGAATCTTCCTTGTGAACAAACCGGGCAGCCATTTCTTCAAATTTTTCATGAGTTGAACTGTGTCCCGACATCATCCTGGCACCCATTGGAGCTGCCAGACCAAATTTTGCAGCTGATTCAGCATCAACCTTTCGAATTTCGGGTTGATTTGCGAGTCCCAGATAATTATTAAGACTCCATGTAAGAACTTCTTTACCTCTGAATTTCATATGGGGAACAATTTCTCCCTCCAGTTTTGGAAATGCAAAATACCCATGCCCGAAATCCTGGTATTGCCCTATTGCACCTCTGTTTTTCTTGATCTTTTCAAATATATCCATTATCATTTCCCTTTCTAAAATATTTCACAAAATTACAGATAATCAAACTTATCATAATACCTATTTATACCTAATTTCTAATTATTGTCATGCAGTCTTGCGTCACCCTAAAATTCCCCACGGGGCAATTTCTTAACGGTCGTTCCCCTTTCTCCTTGAAAGTGTCCTAGTATAATAAAAGCATAATTATTACGTTTTTATGCCTGGAATGAAATTTTTTCCGTAATTTTGCGCAACAATTTTTTTTATGAGATTCAGATTAGATATTGTCCTTATTATTCTGGTTTTGCTAAGCTCCTGCGGTGAGTATGAAAAATTACTGAAGAGCACTGATTTTGATCTTAAAAAGGCTAAAGCAAAAGAGTATTATGATAAAGGCGAGTACGTCAAGACTACTGAACTTCTGACACAGATACTACCACGATTCAGGGCTACGGAAGAAGCTGAAGAACTTAACTGGATGAATGCCCAGAGCTATTTTGGAATGAAGGATTATTTTATGGCAGGCAGCACTTTTAAAGCATTTATTGAACAGTTCCCTTTTGGCAAACATGCAGAGGAGGGTAATTATATGGCAGCATTATGTGACTATAACATTTCAGCCCGTCCGGAACTTGATCAGGAAAACACCAAAAATGCAATTGAAGGATTTAATATTTTTCTGAATAAATTTCCGAATAGCTCCAGGGCAGAAGATTGTAAAAAACGGATAACTGACCTTCAGGATAAACTGGTAGAAAAATCATATATGAGCGCAAAGCTCTACTACGATATGGAACAATACAAGGCTGCTTCTATAGCTTTAACCAATAGTCTTAAAGAATACGCAAATACAAAATACAGGGAAAAGATGATGTACCTTAAATTGAACTCCCTTTTTCAATATGCTGAACTCAGTTATAAGAATAAGCAAAAGGAGCGGTACCAGGCAACACTTGATGACTATTATTCTTTTATGGAAGAATTTCCAAAAAGCACATACTCAAGAGATGTGAGTACTATATTTCAGAAAACAAATAAATTTTTAAAGGCAGGAATTCCCGACAGCGGAGTAAAATAATCAATATATTTATGGATTACAGAAAATCAGTAGCACCAGTAACAACCGTTACACGCAATCTGGACCTGATGACTCAGGGTACCGGAAACATCTATGAAACAGTAATTGTTGTTTCCAGAAGATCAAACCAGATATCTGTTGAGATGAAACAGGAACTAAACAAGAAACTAGAAGAGTTTGCATCTTACAGTGATAACCTGGAGGAAGTATTTGAAAACCGTGAACAGATTGAGATTTCTAAATTCTACGAACGGCTTCCAAAACCAACACTTATTGCATTACAGGAACTTGAAGAAGGTAAAATATTCTACAGAAACCCTGAAAATCCTGTTAAACAGAAATAATATTTAGCATTACGATGCTGAAGGGCAAAAACATACTTATCGGCATAACCGGAGGTATTGCAGCTTATAAAACTGCAACTATCATCCGGTTGCTCGTTAAGGAAGGCGCTGATGTAAAGGTCATTATGACAGATCATGCGAAAGAATTCATTACTCCTCTTACCCTGGCAACTTTATCAAAAAACCCCATTCTTGCTGAGTTCTTCAACCCGGGTAACGGTGAATGGAACAGCCATGTGGATCTTGGTCTGTGGGCAGATATATTTCTGATTGCTCCTGCCACCGCGAATACTATTGCTAAAATGGCTGCCGGAATCGCTGATAACTTGTTGCTTACTACTTATTTATCAGTACGTTGTCCGGTATTCGTTGCCCCTTCCATGGATATGGATATGCTGAATCATCCAGCTACAATAATAAATATTGAGACACTGAAAGCATTTGGAAATTCCATTCTCGAGCCTGCAAGCGGAGAACTTGCCAGTGGACTTTCAGGTAAGGGCAGGATGGCTGAGCCTGATGAAATTGTAAAAGAGATCAGCAATTTTTTTACAAAAAAAAAAACTATAAGCCTCTGAAAGGCAAACATCTTCTTATCAATGCCGGACCAACTCGCGAACCTCTTGATCCTGTTCGTTTCCTAAGCAATTATTCTTCCGGTAAAATGGGAATTGCACTTGCCGATGCCGCTGCTGAGTATGGAGCCAGTGTGGATCTTGTACTTGGCCCTGTAAATATCATTCCGCAAAATAGTTCAGTAAAAATAATTAATGTCACAACAGCTGAATCGATGGCTAAAGAGTGCATATCCCGATTTGAGAAGTGCGATATAGCTATACTTGCTGCTGCAGTTGCAGATTTCACTCCTGTAAAAGTTCATGGAAAAAAGATTAAGAAAAAGTCAGAGGCAGAGGAATTGATTTTAAGACTTAAACCAACAAACGACATTGCAGAAACTCTTGGCAAGACAAAAAATCCAGAGCAGGTGCTTGCCGGATTTGCACTTGAAACTGACAATGAACTTGGTAATGCAAAAGAAAAATTAATACGGAAAAACCTGGATATTATAGTATTAAATTCGCTTAATGAAGACGGAGCGGGATTCGGATACGATACAAACAAGATCACAATAATTGACCGGAACAATAATATTGATAAATTTGAGTTGAAATCAAAAGAGGAAGCTGCTATTGATATTCTGAATAAAATTGTTTCAATGATTAAATAAATGAGGGGTAAATAATGGAGTGCCGATTCAAATATTATCTCATTTTTTCCCTGCTTCTTTTTCCGTGTGTCATTAATGCACAGGAACTGAATTGCAATATTCAGATCTCTGCGCAGAGAATTCAGGGATCTAACCGTCAGGTATTTGAGAGTATGCAGCGTGATCTCTATGAGTTCATGAATAATACTGTATGGACAAACCTTGTCTTTAGCTACGCCGAAAGAATCGATTGTAACATTCTTATCAACCTTTCCGATCAGCTTTCTGCAGATGAATTCAAAGGAACAATACAGATTCAGCTCAGCCGGCCTGTTTTCAACACCACTTATAAATCCACAATGCTGAATTTCATTGACAACAGCTTTCAGTTCAGGTATGTTGAATTTCAACCGCTGGAGTTTGATCCAAGTACATACAGGTCAAGTCTTGTTTCAGTTCTGGCTTACTATACTTACATGATTCTCGGATTTGATTATGACTCTTTTTCTCCACTCGGTGGAACCGAATTTTTCCAAATGGCAGAGAAAATCGTAACAACTGCGCAGAATGCTCCTGAACCCGGCTGGAAACCTTACGATGGATCGAGGAACCGGAACAGGTACTGGCTTGTAAAAAATGTTCTCGATAAAGAATATGAAGGTGTAAGACAGTTTCTGTATGATTATAATATGAATGGTCTTGATAAAATGGAATCAAGGGTCGCTGAAGCCAGAACCAGTATGGTTGAAAGCCTCAAACTAATCCAGGATGTATACAGGAAGAAACCCGATCCATTCATGTACCTTGTGCAGGTTGTTATGGATGCAAAGTCCGATGAACTCATTAATATTTTTACAGAGGCATTTCCGGAGGAAAAAAGCCGGGTAGTGCAGATTCTGACAGAAATTGACCCTGCAAATAAGACTAAATATGAAAAGATCAATTCAGCAAATGTTCCATAATACTCTTTTATGCTCATAAAACTGTACGTTCAGAATTATGCTCTTATTAAAGAACTGGACGTTGAACTTGAAAACGGACTGACAATTATCACCGGTGAAACAGGAGCCGGTAAATCAATCCTTTTAGGTGCTCTTTCACTTATTCTTGGAACACGAGCAGATTCCTCCGTACTTCTTGATAAAAATGAGAAATGCATAGTAGAAGGGACATTCCGTATTGAAGAATACGACCTCAACGAATTTTTTATTTCCAATGAGCTTGATTATGAGACTGTCACTACTGTGAGAAGAGAAATAAACCCTGCCGGAAAATCCAGGGCTTTTATCAACGATACTCCTGTTACAGTTAATTTGCTTAAAGAACTTGGAGACAGACTTATAGATATTCATTCTCAGCATCAGACACTTATGCTCAATGATAACTCATTCCAGCTAAATCTGATTGATTCATTTTCTGGTACTGCCAAACTGAAAACTACTTACAGGGAGACCTACTTTAACTGGCGTAAGCTAAAAAAAGAATACGGTGCAATAAAAGAAAAGGCTGATAAGAACAAGGCTGATCTGGAGTATTACCAGTTCCAATATAACCAACTGGAGGAAGCCAGGTTGAACCCTGGTGAACAGGAAGAACTCGAAGCAGAACAGGAATTGCTTGGGCACGCCGAAGAGATAAAACTGGCATTAAGCACTTCATCGAATCTTTTTTTTGCTGAAGGACTTTCTGTCCTGTCAATGCTCAGGGAAGTCAAATCCAATCTTGGGAGAATCAGTACATATCTGCCAGGAGGTGAAAGTATGTTGTCAAGAACTGAATCAGCACTGATCGAACTTGACGACCTTGCCGCTGAAATAGAGAAACTATCTGTTTCCATGGAAGCGGATCCCCAGCGTCTTGCTCAGGTTAACAACCGTCTTGATAATATCTACTCCCTTATTCAGAAACACCATGTAAATAATCTGAATGAGCTCATAAGGAAAAAAGATGAGATAAAAGATCTTATAAGTTCTATTGTTACCAGCGATGAACGGCTTACTGAACTGGAAACACTTCTGAAAAATAAAGCCGATTCACTGATGACCATTTCTGAAGATATATCTGATAAAAGAAATAAAGTATTGCCTGAAATTGAATCAAGAGTTATAGCACTTCTCAGACAGCTTGGAATTCCAAACGCAAAATTCAGAATTTCCCTCGCTCACCTTGGTGAATTCACTTCGACTGGCATTGATCAGGCCGACTTTCTGTTCTCGGCAAACAAACAGATAGAACCCGAAAACCTTGCTAAAATCGCTTCCGGTGGAGAATTGTCGAGAGTTATGCTTAGCCTGAAATCTTTGCTGACAAGGAACAATAACCTGCCAACGATAATTTTCGACGAGATTGATTCAGGAGTCTCCGGTGAGGTGGCTGACAAGGTGGGACAGATATTAGCGGGGATGGGGAAATATATGCAGGTGATTAATATTACGCATCTTCCACAAGTCGCTTCGCGTGGAAACCGGCACTATCATGTTTATAAAGATGATACAGATAACTCAACATTCACCCGTGTTAAATTGTTGTCACCTGAAGAAAGAATACTTGAGGTTGCCAGATTGTTGAGCGGAAGCGAAATTACTGAGACTGCAATGAAAAATGCACGGGAACTTCTGAAGGCAGGAATCAATTAGATAAATTCTTAATCCAAATTACATGAGAGAAGGACTATTAAAAGGGAAAAAAGGTATCATTTTTGGTGCATTGAATGAGAAATCTATCGCCTGGCAGGTTGCATTGAAAGCATGGGAACAGGGAGCCGAACTGGTGCTTACCAATTCTCCGGTGGCTTTAAGGCTGGGAAATATTAAGGATCTGGCTAAAATAACAGGGAGTCAGGTAATTCCTGCTGATGCCACAAAAATGGATGAAATTGAGAATCTGCTCGCTGAAAGCATAAAAATTTTTGGTGGCAAGTTTGATTTTATCCTTCATTCAATCGGGATGTCGCCAAACGTGCGGAAAGATATACCATATGAGCAGACCAGTTATGAAAACATGCTGAAAACATTCGATATCTCCGCCCTGAGTTTTCACCGTGTACTTCAGACTGCCTACAAACTGGATGCGTTAAAAGAGTGGGGATCGGTTGTCGCATTATCTTATGTCGCAGCTCAGAGAACACTTTCGGGCTACAATGATATGGGTGATGCCAAAGCTCTGCTTGAATCCATTGCACGTAGTTTCGGCTATATCTATGGTCGCGACAGGAAAGTAAGAGTAAATACTGTTTCGCAATCACCAACAGCAACAACCGCAGGAGGTGGTATTCATGGTTTTGATTCTCTCATCGATTTTTCTGAGAGGATGTCACCTCTTGGCAATGCGACTGCGGAAGAATGTGCTGACTACTGCGTTGCCCTGTTCTCAGACCTCACACGTAAAGTAACAATGCAAAATCTTTTTCACGACGGCGGGTTCTCAAGTATGGGTATGAGCCTTAAAGCCATTGAACAATACCAGAAAAGTTTCGAAGACTGTGATTAATACTATAGGTAAATAAGTATAAACACCTATTTTTCAGGCGACTTGCTATACAGTGAGTCGCTTTTTTTATATTTGGATCTACCTTAAACCAGATCATATGATAAAGATTGTATTATTGGTAATATTCTATTTTGCTTTCCCGGTAGTAATTATTTATTTATGTAAGCAATGGTCATTCCTTCAGAAGATGGGATCAATTGTCCTGGCGTATGGTTTTGGGCTGCTGATAGGTAGTACAGGAATTTTACCCCAGGCTAGCGAAGGCTACAAACTTGCCCTCCAGGGAAAAGCATCGCTTCCAAAAGCAGAAGTTGAGACGCTTATCAGCCAGGGGAAAGCAACAGAAAATGATCTTTTTGTTAACCAGATAGGCACAGTTCAGGATAGTATCCCATCAGTTGTAGTCCCTCTCGCTTTCCCGTTATTGCTATTTTCTCTTAATCTTAAAAGGTGGCTCAGGTATGCAAGAAAAGGGTTTATTTCAGTAGTTCTGGCACTGGTAGCAGGACTTGTGATGGTAACTGCAGGATTTTTTATCTGGAAAGATTCAATTCCGGAAAGCTGGAAACTTGCCGGTATGTTTGAAGGAATATATGCAGGAGGAACTCCGAATTTTGTAGCAATAAAAATGGCATTGAATGTGGATGCCAATCTTTTTGTAATTGTCAGTACCTATGATATGATAGTAGGAGCTTTTCTGGTCCTCTTCTTCATAACGGTTGCTCCCAGGATATTCAGATTCATTCTGCCACCTTTCGAAGAATCAAAGGGAATATCGGGTGATGAGGCTGAGATTGCCAGTCAGACCGAAAACCTCGAGGATTATTCCGGAATGTTTAAAAAAGGAGTTTTCCTGCCTTTACTTGGAGCACTTGGAATTTCTGTTCTCATTTTTGCCGTATCAGGTGGATTAGCTCTGCTTTTGCCAAAACTTCCCATGATGGTTGTAGTGATCCTTTCCATTACCACAATTGGATTGCTTCTGTCACTTTTAAAATCCATTAACAGGATAGAAAAGACATTTCAGCTGGGGATGTACCTTATCCTTGTTTTTTCACTTACTGTGGCTTCAATGGCAAACATCAGGACTATGTTCGGGATCGGAATGCTTAATCTGATACTGTTTATTACCTGGTGCTATTTCGGATCTCTTGTCCTGCATATTATCCTGGCAAAAATATTCAGAATTGATGCCGATAATTTTCTTATTACATCCGCTGCTTTTATTTTTTCACCGCCTTTTGTTCCCCTAGTAGCCAATGCACTTAAAAACAAGGACGTAATTGTTACCGGAATTACAGGAGGTATAATTGGTTATATAGTAGGTAATTATATGGGGGTGGCACTGGCATATTTTCTGAAGGGATTCTGATCTGTATTAAAAAACATAGGGACCGGTCGCGACCGGTCCCTACATACACACAATATATATTTTAAAATTTCTAAAACAGGTAATTCAATCCGATTGAGAATCCTATATTTCCATCCTGTACATTGAAGGCTTTACCGACTGGGATTGCAACTACAAAGTTCTGATTCATGACAAGCGTTACACTAATCCCTGCACTCTGATGGAGCTTTTCTGTTCCGGGTTTAAAGTAATCGGAAAATTTTTCAAATGGATAGACCCGACTTTCGAAATTAGCCTCAATATTATCAGGGAGTTTAATATCCTTTGTTACCATTCCGAAATCATAAAATCCGTTAAGTCCAAGATAACAGTCCTGTTTGAAAAACTTGAAATATAACGGTTTCCAGCGAAGCTCAATGTTCCCCATAAAGAAGGCGTCACCAACTACCCTGTCCAGCAGAATTCCTCTTAATGTTTTTGAACCGCCAAGACCTTCAGAAAGTTCTCCTACAAGTCGCGATGTAATTACCTCAGGTTGAAAAAAGAATGGAGCATGTCCTGATAATGTAGTTTGGTATCCTAACCTGTAAACAAAGGATAAATCTTTTTCAATTAATGTAAAATATTGACGATGTGTTATATACAATTTTGAAAATCCCCAATTATTTCCCATGAATTTTGGTGCTGCTTCAATTCCAATCTCAGTCCAGACACCTTTCATCGGATTAGGCCTGTTGTCACGACTGTCCCACATAATGCCAACTTTGACCGTATTGATCCAACCTCCCTTAGCTTCGTCGGCTGGAATTATACCGAGTGCCTGATATCGCTCATAAAGACCTGGTTCGTCAGTAACTGAAGGTAATTTATCTTTTTTACCTTTATTGAGTTTATCAATATTTACAGAGCTTATTGTGAAATCCTGAAAGGCGAAACCTGCACTCCATTTGATATGTTCACCTGAAAGTTTTCCCAGGAAATCATTCTTAAATCTGAACTGGTTCTTCTGAAAACGATAAAACATTCTGGTCCGGTACGGTGGAGAAGACAATTTATCATCCATCCAGTCTTTGTTATATACTGATTCATATCCGTTGAATCCGTAAAAAGTAGCTGCCTGGTTAGGAAGATAGCTAAGGTCGCTTATCCATAGTACTCCGGGGATAATGTGATTTGATTCGAACATCATCCTATATATGCCACTTCCTTTGGTGTATCGCGATATTTCAGTATAAGTATGATCAAGGAAATCAGGATATTTGCTGCCGTCACCATAGTTAAAAAACTCTGCAAGAGCTCCGTACTGAAATCCCAGGTCAGAGTCATAGGTTATCGCAGGAAGAGCACCTCCGAACTTCCATCCGGTTTTTACCTTTTTCTCCTGTGCCAGTACCGAAAGTACCAGCAATGAAAAAAGTAAAACTAATAAGGTCTTTTTCATGGGTTATAGGTTTGGTTAATAGCCTTAAAGATAAAGAAAAATGGAAATAACGGTCACTTTTTTTAATATTTGCTACCTTAGAACCTTAATTATAAGACTAAATGCTTATAGGTTTACTTATAACGAATATTAAGTGCCTTGTCCAGACTGAGGATGTACCAGAGTTAAAGATCTGTGGAGATTATATGTCTTATATTCAAACAATTGAAGACGCGTATCTCTATATAGTTAACGGACTTATTAATGATTTTGGAACGATGAAAGAGTTTCAGAAGGCTCAGATCCTCATTCAGAATCCGGATGTTGAAACTATTGATGCTTCAGGAAAATTTGTTTTCCCCTCATTCTGCGATTCTCATACTCATCTGGTATATTCCGGCAGCCGTGAAATAGAATACATTGACAAGATAAAAGGATTATCATATGAAGAGATAGCTAAAAGAGGAGGAGGAATACTGAATTCAGCAAAAAAACTTCATGAAACTTCTGATGATGACCTTTATAATCAATCTATTGCAAGGATAAATGAAATAATTGCTTCAGGGACAGGAGCCGTGGAAATAAAAAGTGGTTATGGACTAAATCTGAATGATGAGCTGAAGATGCTGAGAGTAATCAGAAGAATCAAAGAGAGTAGTCCGATCGAAGTCAGGGCTACTTTTCTCGGAGCGCACGCTATTCCCGATGAGTACAAAAATAACCGGGGAAAGTATGTTGATCTTATTA
>Ga0209540_10002354_pt1 | contig 13490 bp, 11 predicted proteins | sample BarGraIncu01121A_FD_184501 | JGI IMG/M metagenome (GOLD analysis project Ga0209540, IMG submission 184501) | Arctic peat soil microbial communities from Barrow, Alaska - Barrow Graham LP Incubations 011-21A (SPAdes) (version 2) | ecosystem: Environmental > Terrestrial > Soil > Wetlands > Peat... | reverse complement strand
GAGGCGTTTTCCAGATATTTCTGGGATTCCTTCTAAAATATATAAGGAAGTATTTCCCTCCGATCGTCACTGGTACTGTACTAATTACAATAGGGTTATCACTTGTCGGAACCGGCATGAAATATTATGCGGGCGGAGTAGGTGCAAAGGACTTCGGATCATGGCAGAACTTTCTTCTCGGCACAATAGTACTGGTAACCATAATTGGAGTTCAGTACTTTGGGAAGGGACTTGTAAGCAAATCCTCAATACTCATTGGACTTATAGTTGGTTATATTGTTGCAATACCTCTCGGGAAAATAAGTTTTGCTGCTTTAGCTTCAGCAAGCTGGGTATCATTCCCGATGCCTATGCAGTTCGGATTTGCATTCCACCCGGATGCCATACTTACAATCTGTATAATCTATATTGTTTCCACTATTGAAACGGTAGGTAATGTATGCGGTATAGCTGCCGGAGGAATCGGCAGGGCTGCTACTGAAAAGGAAATTTCCGGATCGGTAGTAGCTGATGGCGTAGCTTCAATCTTCGCTGCATTTTTCAATGTTATGCCAAGCACTTCATACGGGCAGAATGTTGGAATAATAACCATGACCAAGATTGTAAACAGATTCACTGTTGCCACTGGAGCCGTATTCCTTATAATCTGCGGTCTGTTCCCTAAGATCGGAGCAGTTATAGCGATAATGCCGACCAGTGTTTTAGGAGGCGCAGCGGTTGTAATGTTCACCATGTTGATCGTAAGCGGAGTAAACCAGGTTACAGAACAGCCGCTTAAGGGGAGAAGTGCCACAATCCTTGCCGCAGCTCTTGGTCTGGGAGTAGGATTCGCACTTGTGCCTACTGCAGCGCAATACTTCAATCCAATGGTAAAGATGCTGTTTGAAGGTTCAGGAGTTGCTATAGCAGCTGTAGTTGCGGTATTCCTCAACATAGTACTGCCTAAGGATAATCCGGAAGTTAAAAAGGAAGATTTACCATGCGGGGAACCCGCTGATGCACAGTAGCATGTACTAAACTAAGGAGCCGGTAATATGGCGGATAAAAAAATGTGGTCATAAAGGGCGGAGAGGTACTGGAAGCGGTTAAGTATCTTACAAACAGAAATAGGCTGATGCATGTCAGCGAGTTGGAAAGCGCATAATTTGAAAATAAAAGTTTCTGAAGACCTATGAAGTCATCAGGAACTTTTATTTTATTAGGACCATTTTCTAATCTTCTTCCTCTTCATCGAGGATGCTCCGCAGAACGAGCAGTCCCTCCATCATTTTAGGGAATCCCGCTGTCGGTGCTACAAGCAGAATGGCATGTTCGATTTCATCTTTCGTACAGCCCGCGTTCATGGCTTTCAGGATATGGGTCCTCAGTGAGTATCTGTTCTGGCCTTCCGTGGACACAGCCACTTTTATCAGCCAGCGAGTCTTCTCGTCCAGAGGCCCGCCTTCTTCATGGATCAGCTTCCCGAAATTCTCATAAGCTTCATAGATTTCGCCGTGCCGCTTAGTCAAGTAATCAAGGTTGTCATCAATTATTTCCGAGTTATTGATATGATCGTTCATTATTCGTACCTCCAACTCAACATTATTTTAGTTTATTTTAACACAAAAGCATATGGATATGTTAATGACTCCGAAGAGATGCTAAAATATAATTAATAAAGGTAAGTTGTTTTTGAAATGTGGCTGATAAAATTGAGTATCTCTAAAAAGCAACATAAACCAAGATTTGCTGCAATAGAAATTCTTAAATATATAGGACCTGGTTTTTTGACGGCCCTGGCATTTATAGATCCGGGGAACTGGGCGGCAAATGTCGTGGCGGGATCCATTTATGGATATTCTATGCTGTGGGTCGTGACTATATCAACGGTTATATTCATTGTTTTCCAGCATGATGCTGCACATTTGGGGATAGCGACCGGGTACTGCCTCTCAGAGGCAGCTTCGATGTGTCTGAAGCCCTGGCTTAGCAGGACGGTTATTTTTACAGCTTTGGGAGCTTGCATTGCAACAGCAATGGCAGAAATACTGGGTGGCGCAATCGCATTGAACATGCTTTTTGCATTGCCGTTAACCGCAGGCATGATACTTGTTGCGATATTTACAGTTATTATGCTGTTTACGAATTCATACAGGAAAATTGAAAGGCTTATCATAGGGTTTGTCGGGTTGATCGGGCTGTCATTTATCTTTGAACTGAGCCTGATACATGTGCAGTGGGGAGTTGTAATGGCCTCCAGTGTAAACCCGGATTTCCCCAAAGGCTCCATGCTGATAATAATGAGTATCCTTGGCTCTGTCGTTATGCCGGGCAATCTATTCCTGCATTCCGAGATCATACAGAGCAGGCAGCTTAACATGGAAAGCGAGGAAATAAAAGAAAAGCAATTGAAGTACGAGTTCCTTGACACTGCTTTTTCTACATTCGTAGGGTGGGCTATAAACAGCGCCATGATAATCATAGCGGCGGCAATATTCTATGCCAATAATATCAAAGTTACTGAACTGTCGCAGGCGCACGAGCTCCTGAAGTCCATACTCGGTAATTTTGCGTCAGTAATATTTGCTTCAGCCCTTCTTCTCGCAGCCATTGCATCATCGATAACAGTCGGGATGGCAGGGGGAAGCATATTCGCAGGTATTTACGGAGAGCCTTACGACATTAAGGACAGCCATACGAAAACAGGAGTGCTGATCACGATTATTGCTGCGCTGCTGTGCTTCCTCTTTGTAAAGAACCCTCTGAACGCGCTTATTTATTCCCAGGCTATTATGAGTATACAGCTGCCTATCACGATTTTTTTCCAGATATACGTCACTTCCTCAAAGAAGATCATGGGCATATACAGGAACAACAGATTTAATAATGCAATCCTGTGGTTCCTCGGGATAATTATTTCGCTTCTCAATATAATGTTTTTTATCGAGTTTTACAGGGGATTGATTGGATAGATGTACCTGGGCAAATAATAGTTAAAAAAGCATAGAATATATAAGAATGAAAAGAAAAAAGCGCGTATCGATTGATATGCGCTTTCATATTATAGAAGCTTTTTATTCAAAAAGATACGACGTCATAGACATAGAGCCCATGGTGCACGATTCATTGAAGATAGTTATTTTGTCCTCTTCAGGGGATGCCCCAAGAACATAAAGCAAAGGATAGAAATGTTCAGGAGTGAAGAAAGCCATCTCCGAAGACTTCCCGGCATTTCCGTAGTTGATAACATCCTCGTACTGCCTGTTGATAATTTTATCCCTGATATAAGCGTCAAATTCATCAGCCCAGGAGAACCCTGAGTCCATGCCCCACTTTGCCATTGCAAGGTTGTGGACAATGTTGCCGCTTCCCATTATAAGCACTCCCTTTTCCCTGAGAGAGGAAAGCTCCCGGCCTATCCTAAAATGGGCATCGAAGCTCGTCAGGCTGTCGACGCTCAGCTGGAGCACAGGTATGTCAGCCTTCGGGTACATCCTGTGAAGAACGGACCAGGTGCCGTGGTCGATCCCCCAGGAATTGTCTATCTCGACATGGGTGCTGAGCATGTCTTTTATCTTATGGGCAAGTTCAGGCGCTCCGGTTGCGTTGTAGGTCACCTGGTAAAGCTCATCAGGGAACCCGTACATGTCGTAGACCGTTTCGGGTTTCGCGGCATCCGAAACCTTTGTACCGTTTGTATACCAGTGCGCCGATACAGAAAGTATAGCATCCGGCTTCGGTATTTTTTTGGCTATCTCAATCCATTCCCTCGAATACTCATTATCCTCTATGGCGTTCATCGGGTTGCCATGTCCGACAAACAGCACGGGCATTTTTTTTGTTTCAGGCATTCTGATCACCTCTATCAAATATTTTGAAGATTCTCTATATTAATATCATAGGTTTATATCCTTTCATTGTAAAGTGGGCAGTTTTTGTAAATACAAAAAATAAAAATATTTTTTATAAATATTTCGAAGGCAACGTTTTCAGCCTCTTCCGGGGTATTGAATTTTTATCGAGGATGATTTACAATGTAAACAGATGAAAACAAAACATAATACTAATGCAGGCAATGACGTCTGGGATAGGAAGTTCTAATACTTCCATTATCTCTAGACGTTTTTTTATTTACTCTCAGCGATAAAAAAGGCAATGGCGTCTTTTTATATTTGTAGTATAAAAGGAGGAATTGTAATGGGTAGTATCAATTTAGCTGACACAAGTTTTATGATCTTTTCAACAGCACTGGTTATGCTTATGACACCAGGCTTAGCACTTTTTTATGGAGGCATGGTCAGAAGGAAGAATGTCCTCAATACCACGGCTAAAAGTTATGCAGCAATGGTTTTGATTTCAATACAGTGGATACTTATAGGGTACACGTTGTGTTTTGGAAAAGATATGGGTGGTTTGATAGGCGGCCTTCAATGGCTTGGATTAAAAGGCGTAGGGTTCGCTCCCAATGCGGATTACGCAGCCAACCTTCCTGCACAGGTATTCATGCTCTTCCAGCTCATGTTTGCAATCATAACACCGGCTCTTATATCAGGTGCTGTTGTTGAGAGAATGAAATTCATTGCATTTGTGATTTTTGTGGCAGCCTGGAGCACTCTGGTTTATGACCCAATAGCACACTGGGTATGGGGCGTAGGCGGTTTCCTGAGGAGTATGGGCGCGCTGGACTTCGCCGGCGGAGATGTCGTACACATCAGCTCAGGTGTTTCAGCTCTTGTGGCAGCGGTAATGCTGGGTAAGAGAAGAAAACTTGAAACTATCACTCCGCACAATATACCGCTGACAGTCCTTGGCGCAGGAATCCTCTGGTTCGGGTGGTTCGGCTTCAATGCAGGAAGCGCTCTCGGCATAAACAGCGTGGCGATCAACGCATTCATAACAACAAATACAGCGGCCGCCGCCGCATCAGCATCCTGGGCTGTATGTGAACTGATCCACAGAGGAAAGATAACATGCCTCGGCATAGGTACAGGAATTGTAGTAGGACTCGTAAACATAACACCGGCAGCAGGCTTTGTGAGCCCGATGGCATCACTGGCTATAGGAGCCATTGGAGGAGTAATTAGCTTCTTCGCGGTCACCGTAGTCAAAGCTAAGTTCAAATACGATGACGCGCTCGATGCGTTCGGGTGCCATGGCATCGGCGGAATTTGGGGCGGAATCGCTACAGGCATATTCGCCTCAAAGGCAATAAACCCGGCAGGTGCCGACGGGCTTCTCCACGGAAACTCAAAGCTCGTTCTGATCCAGCTGATGGCCATTGTTGTAACAATAGCATATTCTGCATTTATGACTTTCGTGATACTAAAGGTCATCGACAAGATAATTAAGATAAGAGTAAGTGTCGAGGAAGAGCGTGAAGGCATGGATATTACACAACATGGCGAGGAAGCTTACAACGGATTAAATGCTTAATCTATATTGAAGGTGAGGAGGAGCAGTAATGAATGAAAAAAAGCTTACAAAAATAGATATCCTGACATCCCCGAGCAAATTTGAGGAGCTTAAGGAGGCGCTAGGCTTGATCGGGATATCAGGTATGACCGTATCGAATGTCCTTGGTTGCGGGGTGCAGAAAGGACACAAAGAGTTCTACCGGGGACGCGAGGTTGATATCAACCTCCTTCAGAAGGTCAAGGTTGAGATAGTTGTCTGCGAGGTTCCTGTCCAGACAGTTGTCGATACTGCCAAGAAGGTGCTGCACACAGGGGAGATAGGCGACGGAAAGATATTCATATACGATGTGGTCGATGTAATCCGCATCAGCAACGGAGAAGAAGGCAGAGATGCTCTCCAATACAATAAATAGCTTTTGATAAAATATTTTATCGGTAACGTTTTCAGTTTGTCAATGGGTATTGAATTATTTTTTGAAATGATTTACAATGTAAACAGATTAAAACAGCAAAAAGAATACTGATTGCAGGCAACGGCGTCTGAAATAAGGAAGATTCACTTCCTCTATTTTTAGACGTTTTTTTGTTTATGCAATCTCCGTAATCAACGGCGAAGAGGGCAGAGATGCCCTGTATATAAATAGCAAAAAATTTATTATATAACTTAGGAGGTTTATTATGTACAAAGATTTGATCTATGTTCTGCCAAAAGAAAGCCATTCAGAGGACTACTTGAGAAAATGCATGCTGGAGCGTCCTGAAATAAGGTTCGTTTCTCTTGTAGGTGTGGACTTGTCGGGAAACAACACAGATGAAAAAATCCCTGTAAAGATATTTCTGGATGACGTCCAGGGCTTCCTGGAGGGAGGCATCCAGACAGACGGTTCATCGGTAGTGCTGCCTGGGATCGCGACAATCAACAACGCTAAGGTCGACATGATAGTTGATGCCGATGTTGACTGGGTTATTGACTACAACTACGATAACATCGATCCGGAGACAAACAAGCCTGTCGGAACCCTCAGGATGCCATGTTTTCTCAGACATAACGGAGATTCTGTCGACTCAAGATGCATCCTTAAAAATTCTGTAGAATACCTCAAGAAAACACTATGGGAGCTGTTCGAAAAACACCCTGAAGCCCTGGATTCAGTCGGTGTCAAGTATAACGAGATCGACGAAATAGTTGACACACTAGCCACAGAGCTTGAGTTCTGGGTGAAGACCCCTAACGACAAGGCTGAAGTCGAAGAACTTTCAACCTCCCAGGTTCTTAAGGAACAGTACTGGACAAGGACAAAGGGAGCTGTAAGGACAGCCCTTGAGCAGACGCTCACCAGCCTGGACGCCTACGGGCTCGAACCGGAAATGGGGCACAAGGAAGTCGGCGGAGTAAAGGCGAAGCTTGATCAGTCAGGAAACTATACACATGTTATGGAGCAGCTTGAGATTGACTGGAAATACTCAACAAGTCTCCAGTCAGCAGACAACGAGATGCTCGCCAAGGCAGTAGTCCACGAGACATTCAGAAAAAATGGACTTGACGTGACATTCCTTGCAAAGCCGATAGACGGCGTCGCAGGAAGCGGAGAGCACACCCACTTCAGCCTTGCGCTTAAGCTCAAGAATGGAAAGAGAGTGAACCTTTTCGCTCCTGTCAAGAACCACTACATGAGCGTATTCGGATACGCGTCGATTATGGGAGTTCTGAAAAACTATGAAGTCATCAACCCCTTCGTATCATCCACAAACGACTCGCTGAGAAGACTTAAGCCTGGATTCGAGGCTCCTGTCTGCATCGTGACATCACTAGGGCATACTGTGGACGTTCCTTCAAGAAACAGGACCATCCTTGCCGGACTCATAAGGGATTTGAATAACCCTCTTGCAACAAGGTTCGAGCTCAGGGCGCCTAACCCGCATACAAATACTTATCTTGCGGTTGCAGCGCTGTTCATGGCCATGACCGACGGCTTAAAGTACGCTCTGGAAAACGGCAAGACAGAGGACGATCTTCTTGCAGAGCTTTCAAAGAAGCCTGGCGAAACCGCCGTGTACCTTGAAAAGGAAAGGGCATACAGAAGCGAAGAGGACGTGTTCGAGGATTACACCGATGAGGAAAGAGCCGCATTCTTCGGAAAGGCTCCTGCCACAGTATACGAAAACCTGAGCGCCTTCGATAAATATCCTGAGAAGGCAACCGTGCTTAAGAAAGGCGAAGTTTTGACAGACAAACTTATTGAAAGCTTCAGGATGGCAACTATGAAGAAATGGCTGATAGAGATCAACAACAGGATAATAAACAACTATTCTGACGAAATCAGAAGCTACAAAATGATCCACAAGGCTGACAAGGCTCTTGACCTGGATGTAGCGAACTGGATGAAGATAATCGAATTGAGACGTTACCTGATGAAGGACACCTACTCAACAAAAAGCCTTTTCACAAGGATAAAGGATGCCACTGAAGCAAAAGACTACACCGCTGTATCAGGGCTTCAGCTTGAGCTTGACGCCAAAATCAAGGAACTTAGAGAGTTCTACTCAGCCTACACAAAAAATTTAATAGATATCTAAGAATACATCCCAGGGATATGATATAATTATCTGAAAAACAGATAATGGAGGATACCGATGGATGATAAGATCAAAAAAATTGATATCATTATATCTCAGGGGAAATTCGAAGATTTAAGGCAAGGCTTGCATGAAATCGGCATCACCGGTATGACAGTCTCCAAAGTGCTTGGCAGCGGTATGAAAAAAGGACACAAAGAATATTACAGGGGCAATATCATGCACACCAATCTATTACAGAAGCTTAATGTTACGATTATTGTCTGCGAACCTGATCTGGATATTGTGATCCAGACAGCAATTAAAGTGCTGCGTACCGGCGAGGCCGGCGACGGCAAAATATTTGTTTATGACGTAGCCAATGTCATAAGGATAAGCAATGGTGCTGAGGGGAAAGATGCGCTTCAGTATTAAAAAATGAATTTGTGTTTATAGGAAGGGGAAAAAATGAATTATCAGAGGGATAAAGAGGAACTTTTAAGAAAAGTTGAGGAACTGGATATGGAATTCATCCATCTCCAGTTTACTGATATAGTTGGAATCATGAAGGATGTCACCATAACAGTTGAGCAATTGGAAAAAGCCCTGGATAACAAGATAATGTTTGACGGTTCTTCTATAGACGGATTTGTCAGAATTGAAGAATCTGACATGTATCTCATCCCGGATATATCCACATTTACAGTTTTTCCCTGGACAAATTTCCACAAGGAAGCAAGGCTCATTTGCGACGTTTATAATGTCGACGGGACACCATTTGAAGGTTGTCCAAGAAATACTTTAAAGAAGATGCTGAAAGAAGTTGAATATATGGGCTACAAGCTGATGGTGGGGCCGGAGTGCGAATTCTTTCTCTTCAATACAGATGAAAAGGGCAATCCTTCCCTGGAAACTCATGATGATGCAGGATATTTTGACTTGGCCCCCATAGATCTGGGTGGAGATGCAAGAAATCAGATGATAGTTGCTCTGAAGGAGATGGGATTTAAGATTGAAGCGTCCCATCATGAAGGGGCTCCCGGACAGCATGAGATAGATTTTGAATATGATGACGCTCTGAAAACAGCAGACAATATAATGACATTCAAAATGGTCGTTAGGATTATAGCGCAGAGGAACGGACTGCATGCAACATTCATGCCGAAACCGAAAATCGGGGTGAACGGTTCAGGAATGCACCTGAATTTATCTCTGTCAGATCTTCAGGATAATAATGTTTTTAATTCAGAGGTAGACGAACTGAAGCTTTCCGACACTGCATATTATTTCCTGGGCGGATTGATGAAGCATGCAAGGGCCTTCACAGCTTTAACCAATCCGACTGTGAATTCCTACAAGAGGCTAGTGCCAGGTTATGAGGCACCTGTACTTATTGCGTGGTCTGCAAGTAACAGAAGCCCGCTTGTGAGGATCCCTGCGGAAAGGGGTGCAGCCACAAGAATAGAGCTGAGAAGCCCGGATCCTTCTGCAAACCCATACCTTGCATTGACGGCGACTCTGAAGGCGGGGCTCGACGGAATAGAAAATAAGCTCCAGCCCCCTGAACAGGTTACCAGCAATATATATGAAATGGGAGCGGATGAAATAGAAGAGAGAGGAATCGATAGACTTCCAATAAACCTTTATCAGGCCCTTCAGGAACTCTCAAAAGACGAAGCAATAAAATCATCACTGGGGGAGCATGTCTACAGTAGGGTGGTAACCGCTGCCCAGTATGAATGGAAGGAATATTCCAAGTATGTGTCCCAATGGGAACTCGACAGGTACCTGAGGAAATATTAACAGATGAATACCTGCAAGATAGTTGTTGCTGACAGTGACAGCAAAAATAGAGAGATTATTGGCGGCTTCCTGAAGAAGAAGGGGTACCTGGTTCATACTGCTGCAGATAACGGCAGTGCTCTGAGAGTCAGCAGAAGCATTATGCCTCACCTTGTAATCATGGATGTAAATCTGGCGGGAGGAAATGCTTTTAAGACTGCACGCATTATAGAAGATGACAAAATATCAAGCGTAATATTCATAACAAACAAGCTCGATAATTTTTTCTATGACAGGCTGAAAAGCATGAACATATATGCATACGCAGCCAAACCGATCAACCTGGAGCAGCTTTTCCAGACTGTGGAGTTCAGCATTAACAACGTGAACAAGATGAACGAACTGAAAAACAAGATCGAACAGCTCGAAACTTCTCTGAAGAACAGAAAGAAGCTGGACAGAGCCAAGGGAATAATAATAAATATGCTAAACGTTTCTGAGGATGAGGCCTACGGCTATCTTAGGAAAAAAAGTATGGACATGTGCATTCCGATCGACGTGGTAGCTGAGAAGATTATCAAAAAATACGGTTAGGGAGCGCTATAGATTCGTGTAGAAAAGAAGCGGAGGATATGGAAGGCAGCGTTAAATGCAAAAAAATAAAAAAGACAATGATAGCACACATAGAAATATTGTGCTATTATTATCTTTATAGGTATTTTTATAAACAATTAGCCAGTATATTTAAAGGGTAATTACTATTATATCAAATATTTGGTTGTTGTCAATAAAAAGTTAGAAAAAACTATAAACGGGAGGAAAATTTATGAAAAGCACAAAATATGTATTTGTCACAGGAGGAGTTGTTTCTTCGCTGGGTAAAGGGATCACTGCTGCGTCATTAGGACGTCTGCTGAAGAACAGGGGACTCAGCGTCTCGATACAGAAATTCGATCCTTACCTCAACATGGATCCGGGAACAATGAGCCCTTACCAGCATGGCGAGGTTTTTGTTACCGATGACGGCTCAGAAACAGATCTTGACCTTGGCCATTATGAAAGATTCATCGACGAAAATCTGTCGCAAAACAGCAACGTGACCACCGGAAAAGTATACTGGAGTGTAATCAGCAAGGAGAGAAAAGGCGATTACTTAGGGGGCACTGTCCAGGTCATCCCTCACATCACAAATGAAATTAAAGACAGGATTTTCCGTGTTTCAAAGGAGAGGGATGTGGATGTTGTCATAACCGAAATCGGGGGAACAGTTGGTGATATAGAGTCGCTGCCATTTCTGGAAGCTATAAGGCAGATCAGGTATGACGTGGGCGGAGAGAATGTGCTTTTTATACATGTTACTCTTGTGCCTTTCTTGGGAAAAGCCGGCGAGCTGAAGACAAAGCCTACCCAGCATTCTGTCAAGGAACTTAGGAGCATCGGCATACAACCGGATATAATCGTGTGCAGATCTGAGAAAAAGCTGTCACAGGATATCAGAAACAAGATCGGTTTGTTCTGCAACGTGGAGGGGAGAGCTGTAATACAAAATCTTGATGCAGATACGCTTTACGAAGTTCCGCTAATGCTGCACGAAGAAGGTCTGGATACACTGGTTTGCGAGAAATTGAAACTCGAAAGCGGCGATGCAGATAACGGCAAATGGGAAGATATGGTATACAGGATGAAAAATCTGAAAAAGCATGTAAAAATCGCTTTGGTTGGAAAGTATGTGGAGCTTCATGATGCTTATATTTCAGTAGTTGAAGCGCTCTCTCATGGAGGACTTGCCAACGATGCCGATGTTGAAATAAAGTGGGTAAACGCAATTCATCTAAATAGTGAAAATCTAGAAGAGAAGCTTTCTGATGTGGATGGCATCCTTGTACCTGGAGGATTCGGCACAAGGGGCATCGAGGGGAAGATACTCGCTGTAAATTATGCAAGGACTAAAGATATACCTTTCCTTGGAATTTGCCTAGGCATGCAGATGGCTGTGGTTGAATTCGCAAGGAATGTCCTGGGGATGGAAGATGCAAACAGCTCTGAGATAAATCCGGGCACCACAAATCCTGTTATCGACCTCATGCCGGAGCAGAAGGATATAGATGAATTGGGCGGAACAATGAGGCTCGGGCTCTATCCTGCTCAGCTTAAGGAAAACACATTCGCAAGAGAGGCATACGGTAAGGAGCTTATTTACGAGAGGCACAGACATAGATACGAATTCAACAACAGCTATATGAACGATTTCATAGAGAAGGGCATGGTTTTCTCAGGTATAAATCCAAACAAGCAGCTTGTTGAGATCGTCGAGATACCTGCAAACAAGTGGTTTGTTGGAACACAGTTTCATCCTGAGCTCAAGAGCAGACCGAACAATCCACATCCGATTTTCGTGGGATTCATCAAAGCGTCGCTTTATGAATAACGGACTGTTAAATAATAATCATTTATTGAAGTGCGGGCACTAGTGTTGTATAATCATAGTCAATAGAATAATACCAGTTGATGATAACGAGAGATATCTTAATGATAGCCGAAGAAGCAATATAAAAAAACCGTTTTTTATAGAAACTATCAGGCAAACGGATCGTTATTTGATGGGACTTTGGAGAGACCGCTTTTGCGGCACCGTAGGAGAAATGCATTATTAATGCTGAAGCTCTCAGGTAAAAACACAAGGAACATAAAGGCAGCTTAATAGCTACGCCGTTATGTTCCTTTTTTCAATTAAACTTATTCAAAATGAAAGGGATGTGGTAATGTTGTTGAATGTTGTTCTCTTGGGAAAGTATGAATATGGGAAGGCGCTTGAAATCCAGTACGAACTCCTAGGGAAAAGACAGCGCGGAGAAATAGAGGATACATTAATACTAGTGGAGCACGATCCTGTAATAACTTTAGGGAAAAATGCGGTAAAGCAGAATGTAAGAGCCACGGCAAAGCAACTGAAGGAAAGCGGGATAAGCATCTACAATACTGACAGGGGCGGGGACGTGACATACCACGGATACGGACAAATTGTAGGCTATCCGATCATTGATCTCAAATTAAAAGGTATGGGGGTCAAAAACTTTGTTAAAACACTTGAGGAACTTTTCATAATGATGCTGAGAAACGAGCATGGTATTAAGGCGGGAAGGGATGAACACCATACCGGCGTCTGGGTAGGCGATGACAAGATCGTTGCAATAGGGCTTGCCGTGAAACGCAGTGTGACTATGCACGGTTTTGCATTCAACGTGAGCACGAACCTCGAGCATTTCGATTACATTGTGCCATGCAGCATAAGGGATAAAGGGGTTACATCAATTCAAAAACTTAAAGGGGAGGCATTCCATGATGTGGATACCGAGTATGGTGCAATCATAGAATATTTCTGCAGCTTTTTCTCGTATGACTGCCACAGGAAATTGAATCTGAAGGAAATTATTAATTAGGAGGTATTCAAATGAATGTACAAAGAATACCTGAATGGCTGAGAGTGAAACTCAGCGACGGACACGGAATGAATTATACAAAAGGCGTAATATCGCAGTTTTCCCTGAACACCGTCTGTGAAGAGGCGAATTGTCCGAATAAAATAGAATGCTTCGGCAGAAAGACAGCAACCTTCATGGTATTGGGGAGCAGCTGTACCAGGAATTGCAGGTTCTGCAATGTCAACTTCGGTAAGCCCGATACGGTAGACGACGAGGAGCCAGAAAACCTAGCGAAAGCGGTATCGAAGCTAGGTCTCGAGCATGCGGTCATCAAGAT
>Ga0209540_10002353_pt1 | contig 13493 bp, 12 predicted proteins | sample BarGraIncu01121A_FD_184501 | JGI IMG/M metagenome (GOLD analysis project Ga0209540, IMG submission 184501) | Arctic peat soil microbial communities from Barrow, Alaska - Barrow Graham LP Incubations 011-21A (SPAdes) (version 2) | ecosystem: Environmental > Terrestrial > Soil > Wetlands > Peat... | reverse complement strand
ACTCCGGTTGTCAGGGTTTCCTCCAAAGGTATATGCAAGGGGAAACCATTGTCGGTATTTGTGACGGGACAGACCAGGCATAATCCTGTTTTCTGATTGAAAGTATCGTTGCTGACAATCAGAGCGGGCCTCCGTCCCATCTGCTCATGACCCGTCTGCGGACTAAAGCTGATCCATACAAGGTCGCCTTGTTTCATTTACCAGACCTCTTTTCCCGAGGGAGATCCCCAGTCGAATTCCTTTGCAGTGTAGCGGCTCATATCGTACCCGCTAAAAAGATCTTCCAGAGAAGACTCAGTTTCCACTTTGCTGATTACGATTCTTTTACCAACGGCAGCAATCTCGACACAATCAGTCTGAGAAATACCCGCACGCTGCAGGACATCTTTGGGCAGGCGAACGCCATGACTATTTCCCCATTTCGAAATTTTGCCTAACATATAGTCAGACCTCCTTTAACTGCCTTGTATATACAAAGTATATACTCTAATTTGGCATTTTGCCATACGGCTGCAAGCGGATTTATTCCCAACAAGATCAGGGATTTCTTATCTCCTTGCCTTATACGCCTTATAGAAAGCAAAGGGCATGAGGGCGAAGAAGAAAATGAACTCTTTAGAATAATATGAGTTAACCATATTCATATCAGATAAAAGTACAGCTGCAACGAAACAAACGCTACAATATGATATATCCATAAATGAAAAATTCTTTTGCGGATATGCCTTGCCCGTGCGCTTGAACTTTTCGATAAAGAAAGTCCAACGCAATGATTTTTACACAATTATATGATACATCGACATGCCAATCTCAAGTCTGCCCGCAGAAAGTTGAATATTAATCAGGAAAAAGAATCGTAATTACAGCGCCATATAGCGTAAATTTGCGGAGAGGTTTATTCCTCAATTTCCTTGCCCCATTTGAGTGACCAGTCACCCAGCGGCTCGAGTCGTTCAAAAAGTTCATGGCCAAGAGCGGTTAACTGATAACCGTCGAGAGTTCTTTCTACTATTTTGGCTGCTTGCAGATCTTTAATGCGGCTATTTAAGATAGAAGGAGAGATCGTTCCGCTTTTGCGTTCGCAGTAGCTTTGCAGTGCGCGAAAAGTGGCTGGTCCACTACTTAAGCTCCAGATTATTCCCATGGCCCAGCGGCGGCCCAGCAGATCAAAAAGAGCCATAATCGGTGATCCGGATAATGATCCTCTGACAGGCTTACCTGGTTTTGGTATGGCCATTAATGTATCTCCTTGCGTATCGATTGATTAAATGATAGCAAACAAACAGGTAATCTGAAAGGCCTGCTGTTTGTTTGCTGTCACTTATTTCTATTGAGCGGCTTTGATGTCAGTGACTGTTTTGCCGGCACGGCCAATATTGTCATACTCCAATTCCAAAATAGTTGTTGTAAATTCACTGGCTGGAATCTTGGTGATCTCAATGGCATCTGCGGTGAGCTTTTCGATTAACGCTCTTTTTGTCTCCTGAGAAGCTTTCCCCATAGTGATTTGAATGAGTGGCATATTATTCACCTCCTGTATTTATTTAGTAGCTAGCTACGAATATAGTAGCATGCTACTAAAAAGAAATCAAGGGGGGGGCATTTCTTTTGATAACAAGATAGAGAAGGTGGACGAAATGGAATTTTGCTTTACTGCTTATGAAGTGGAATCGTATGATACAATTTTTGAAACGGACGCAATTGTTGTTTTCGCAAAATAAGACGCTGCATGTGAATATCTGATAAACTCAATTTGCGAGTCCAGCGGGAGGCCTTTCATGAAAGACGTAACAGCAGCCGTAATTATTCAGAACGAAAAAGTACTGATCACCCGCAGAGCCGCTGATGAAAAACACGCAGGCTGGTGGGAATTTCCGGGCGGAAAAGTCGAGGACGGCGAGTCGCCCGAGGTCTGCCTGAGACGGGAGCTGATGGAGGAACTCGGAGTGGATGCCCACATTGGGGATCTTTTGACAGAAAGCATTTTCCGATATGAGACGGGTGCGATTCGACTCCTGGCATATCGCGCAGAAATAGTATCAGGTGAAATTCGCTTGAGCGTTCACGATGAATTCCAATGGGTGAGTGCGGCGGATTCATTACAATTCAAATTGCTGCCGGCGGATAGGCCGATAGCGGAGCAGCTGGCAGCGGCAGAATCATTTTGAATAAGGCTTGGAAAACCGGTCTGCGAAGGCGCCGTTCTTCTTAAGGATTTTGTTCCAGTATGAATTCAGAAGTCCTGCTTTGCTCAAAAATTTCATGATTGGAATCATAGCCTTGGAAAGTTCTTCAAATTGCGAAGCACGGGGAATAAGGTCCGTGTCGAAGACCAATGTTTCCGGCAGGCGGCGCCCCAATTCGCGGATTACTTTTTGTTGTTTGGTACTAAGTCCCATGCTGCCGGCTGCAATGACTGTGCCGGCATATTTTGCGCCCAGAAGCGTTGTCAGCCTCACCAGATATTTCTCCACAGCCCGCGATTGTTTTCCTTCCGGAAAACCGGAGTGGACAATAAACCCCAGATTTAATTTGTGCAGACTCGACTTGTAGGGCTCGAGCTTTTCAATGAAGTCCATGACGATCCCCGGCATTGCGTCGGTATAAAGAGGGAAAACCAGAATTGCGCAGTCTGCGGTTACAATTTTCTGTGCGGCTTCTTCACGGGCGGACGGACGGTTCAGCCGGATCACCTCGGTGGAGACATCGGGAGATTCCGAAAGGCCTTCAATCAAATTATTGAGAATGATCTCACTGTTTCCGGTTTTCCCGCGCGGGGATCCATTAAAGAGAAGATACTGCATTTGCGGCCTCCTTGTCTGTGTTGTCGATCATCATGGATAGAGGAAGAGAGGACTTCAGGTTGATGGATAAGCGCTCGAAAACATGACGGATCACGTCAAATCTCTCCCCATCCCTGTCAGGATCCACTAGAAGCAGTCCAAGTTCCGGGTAGCTGTCATAACGCCTGACGTGATGAAATTCTCCGACGTCTACCTCAATATACGGGTGAACCAGGGGGATCAGCCTGTCGCAGATCTTTTTGGTCTGCGCAGTGACAAAATCCATCGAGACCGGCGACAAAAAGATAGTCCGGTCGGATACTGCAACGCTTTTTAGAATTTGAGGCATGTCATCTTTCATCGAACAGAGTCCGGGTGTCTTGAGCCAGCAGCTCCAGCAGCCGGTGCAATAGCCGATTTTCATATCGCGCAGCTTAAAGCTTTCTACGGAAAGAGTGGTTCTGTGCTTTTCGATTTCCGTGGTGAGGGCCTCTTCAAAGACGGAATGCGTCTCGTCGGAACAGCCGTTAATAATCGTAATTTTCCTCATGCTATTCTCCTTCATTATGGGCAGAATTAGGAGCAGAATTAAGAGCAGAATTAAGTGCAGACTTAAGAGCAGAATTAGGAGCAGATGTTATCGGCTGCAGATCCCGTACATCCCGGCAGCCCTCTTTTGAAGGGCGGTACGCGTCCAGTATTTCCATATTTCCGGCACATAACGCCGAATATCCGATGATAGCCGATCCTGCGTCATCCAGAAGCGCTGCGAGATTACCGGTGCTTGTATCATCCAGCATATTCGCGCAAATCAGTGCCGCAAGTCCGTGCGTGTATACCGTTAGTTTGCGCAGCACGTCACTCATCTGTGACTCGCTGAACGCTGCCAGGTTCTTTTCCTTCTGCATCTGTGCAAGATTCCTGATCCTGAACTGCTCGAAAATCTCACGGTTTCCATCCCCGTCAAGAAACAGCGCCCTGTATACGCGCGGGTAATCCTTGACAAATTCGAGCATCCCGACACCGATATTGAGAAACAGATCCGAAGTGTATTCTTTCTCGGTGTATTCGATCAGTTTGCGCAGTGATATCTGCATCAGTTCACTTCTGATCTCGCCGATACTTGAAAAACACGAATAGATCGGTGCAGTCGAGGAGCCGATGCGGGAGCCGATTCCGCGGGCGGAAAGAGAATCCAGTCCTTCCCGGGCAAAAATCTCGTAAGATGCGGTTAAAATTGATTCGCGGGTAAAGGTTACAGGTTTTGGCATGAAAACGCCCCCATGGGAAATTATAAAATAACGGCCGTTACATTACACATGTTATCTTATAATCAGCGGAGAGGGATGTCAAGGGGTTTCTTTGTAATATCTTCACCTTGTTAATCCAAAACAATCCAAAACGACATCCCCCTTGAAGCATTGACACACGCAATATTTATGATAATATAAAGTTAGGTTTGGATTATCCTAAAAAGAGGTTGCCTATATGAATTATATACACCGCGAATTGGAACGAAAATTCAAAGAAATGGATGTTTTTTTCAAGGTAGTTCTGGTCACCGGCGCAAGGCAGGTCGGCAAAACGACTATGCTCAAGCACCTTGCCGAAGGAAGTACACGGACCTATGTCTCCCTGGATGATACGATGGCAAGAGATCTGGCACAAAGCGATCCCACCTTGTTTTTTCAATATTATAAGCCACCGATCATGATCGATGAAGTACAGTATGCCCCTCAATTGTTTGAACGTATTAAGTACATTTGTGACCGGAGTGAAGAACCCGGACAGTTTTGGCTTACCGGCTCACAACAGTACAACATGATGAAAAATATTCGGGAAACACTTGCGGGAAGAGTCGGAATCTTACAGCTGTTCAGCCTCTCTCAACGCGAAAAGCAGGGTGTTTTTTTTGAAGAACCACTGGATTTTTCTCTTAACACGCTCCAACACAGACAGGCAGAAATCCCCCCCAACGACCTCATCGAAGTATTTGAACACATTTGGCGCGGGGGTATGCCGCAGGTGCAATATGCAACGGAAGAACAGCGACAGGAGTATTTCAATTCCTACATTAATTCATACCTGATGCGCGATGTTGCCGAGTTCGGCGGCATTACCGACACTGCCAAATTCATCCGTTTTCTTAAAGCGTGTGCGGCACTGTCATCCGAACAGGTGAACTATGTCACATTGGCGGGAGTCGCGTCCATATCCGGGCCGACAGCCAAGGAATGGCTCTTGCTTTTGGAAGGTCTTGACATCATCTATCTTTTGCAGCCCTATTCGAACAATGCGCTGAAGCGTCTTGCGAAAACGCCCAAGCTATATTTCTGTGATACAGGGCTTTGCGCCTTCTTATCCATGTGGCTGACGCGGGACACCCTCATGAACGGTGCGGCAAGCGGTCATTACTTCGAGAACTACGTTGTCATCGAACTGCTAAAAAACTATGCCTATGCAAAATCGAAGGCAGCGCTCAGTTACTTCAGGGACCCCAACGCGAAGGAAATCGATGTCTTTACAGAACAAAACGGCCAGATCCACCCGCTCGAAATTAAGAAATCAGCCTCCCCGAATCGGAGAGAAATCAAAAAATTCGACGTGCTCGAAAAAGCGTCAATCCCCGTCGGACCCGGCGGCATTATCTGCATGTGCGAAGCGCCTATCCCCATCGATAGTATGCACTGCTTCATTCCAAGCAATTTGATTTGACGGAAGAAGAATGGCGCGAGCTGAAGCCATAGCCTCAATCCCCGTGCTATGATAAACAATATTAGTTTCTAAGTAATTGTTTGGATATTGCTTCCGTCCAGGTCCATCCTGTAAAGATGATTGAGTCCCTCGTCTACCGCTAACACAAATTTGTCATCTTCGGTTGATTCCCACCCCTGATACATAATCGTATGTCCAAAAATGCCGTATTGAATGATGGGTGTGCTGCTTATGACGGAAAGCCCGGTTCCATCAGTACGAATCCTGCAAAGATGCCCATCGGCTGCATAATCAACAAAGTAAACCCAGTCTCCGCAGAGGTTGATATTCCCTATATTGTGCTCCCTGAAATAATAGACATATATGTCTTTCTTGACTCCGCTGCTCAGATTAATACAGCTTATTGTTCCTTCACCCGTTGCATACGACGCGAAAAACAGCCACCCATCATACACCTCCTTATTAAACATTGCAACATGCGCGTGAAGACGATTTCTTACCCACAATATCGTCATAAGTAATTAACTTCACATTTCCGGCTGTTTCGGCGGCTTCCAAACATCCTTTTGTGAAGCCGGACCGGGAGAATAAATAGAAGTGATTTTCTTTATATTGAAACAAATGGCTGCGTTCAATGAGTGTTTCCAAGACTCCGACGCCAACCTTTTCATTAGTCCATTTGCACTCGCCAAACAGAGCAGACCCCTTGCCGTCTGCACCCATGATGTCTATTCCGGCCTCACTCTTATGCTTGGGATCGTTCCCCCACCAGCGACCAATATCGACAAAGGATATGGCCGCCTTACCACGTCGGTTTTGCTCCCACAAATACTGTTTGCAAATTTCCTCGAATACCGCACCCATATACGTGTTCATCTGCTCAGAAACATTTTTGTATGCAAGATCTATCATGCCATTTTGCAGAATGGATAGATTAGCAGGGATAAAGCGATACCAAAAACGGAACAGATTATCCGCAATGATATAAGTTGTTTTTTTAGTGGATTTATCTGCATAAGGCATTTCTTTATGAATAATTCCAAGCGAAATCAGTTTTTTGAGACAAGCGGCGCACGCGCTTGTCTCTTCGCCGACTTTGTTCGCAATTTCTGAAAGTTTTGTATTGCCCATGGCGACAGCGGTTATTATTGCGTTATAAAGAGCAGCTTCACGAACTTCTTGCTTCAGCAGATTATTGGGTTCTTCAAACAGGTAAGAATTTGTGTCCAGAAGATTCAACTTAATGTTTTCTTCAACAGACAGCTTATCGCTCATCTGCAGCAAATATTGAGGTGTCCCGCCAACAATCCCGTAAATTTCCGCCATGTCCTGTTCGGAAAAATTCGTGAAATATTGACAACTCTCTGCAAAATCAAAGGGATGTATCTTAAACTGCGCTGTTCGTCTGCCATAAAGCGGACTCTTATAGCCCAACACCTGTTCCTCCATAAATGACATGGACGAACCACAGAGAACCAGGAATAGTTTTGAGCTGTCTTTATGCTTATCAATTAGTACCTGCAAAATAGAGGATAACGCTTTGTAAGCTTTCGCAACGTAGGGGTATTCATCTATAACGAACACAAGCTGTTTTTCCTCAGCAAGCATGAAAATATACTCCAGTGCCGACTGAAAAGAAGAAAATATCGGGGAATTATCAATCCCAGTTGTATAAGTAAAAATGTCTTTGCTCAAATTTTCGAGGTTCTGAACATCATTGCTTTCAATACCCGTAAAGAAAATGAGTTCTTTATCTTTTACGAATTCGTTTATGAGTGCTGTCTTTCCAACACGACGGCGGCCATAAATAACCGGAAACTGAAAAGTTCCGCTTTTATATAACTGATTCAGTTTCAATAATTCTTTTTCTCTGCCTATAAACATCAACGTGCCTCTTACGATTTTTGCTAATTTACGATTTACTAAATTGTAACGTAGTTTGACAAAGAAGTCAACAATAAAGCGGGCGCCTGTCTCGCGGATCTTTGTGTAGATTTTTGCGGCAGGAGAAGTATACAGCCGGTCACACACACCATTTGTCACAAAGCGCCTGCACATCCGATTCTAAATCCGCATCCGTACGGAGGTACATATTTCCTTTCAATTTCCCTTTATACCCATCCTGTTCATAATGATCCATAATAACCGGCACAGTATCTGCACTTACCAGCTCTCCCCAGCCATACCATGTGTAACTTTTCCCGCCTTATGAGAAACTGGTTGGAAACCTGACAGGAAAATACAGCAGGCGAATCAACATTAAACACCGTCTGGTATATTCCGTACTTGAAGAAGAAAAAACAATAATCATTCTTCGTATGTGGTCACACTATGAGTAAACTATGCGTTGGTGGCTTTCCGCTTCCAACATGACTTTCTGTTCAGATGACAAAGCCGCAGTCAACCACTCATGTTGTGCTCACTTTTGTTTTGTGTTACCCTTTCAGACTGCTGCTGCAGGCTACAGGACGTTCGTTTTTGAAGTAATATTCACTATCAACATTTGTCAGAGTCAAGCATTGTTCCTGAACATTTCCTGATTTCATCTGTACTTTCTTCTTCAGTAAAAACTTTCTTATATGGCCGGATGAAAGCTGCTATTTGACTTTTACACCGTATATTTTCTGCGCATAGGAGCCGACTACGATCATATCATTGTAGACAGACGGCGAGCTTTCCACATTGGCACCCAGGGATATGACATCAAGATCGAGTCCGGTCCGCGGATCGAACAAATGCATATTACCGGCAGAATCGCAGAACACGGCATAGGTCTTTCCGTCTTCGCCCTTGATCGGCACAGGTGAACTCCAGCTGTAAGCAGCAAGCTCGCGCTCCCATACAAGCTTCCCCGTCTCCTTGTCCAAGGCGATCAGTTTACCGTCTGACGCAGATGATGTCAGGCATATATTGAATATGATCAGGTCTGAGATGTCGTCCGTGCCGACCAGAGGAGTGGCCAGTGCGCCGCCATTCAGATAGTAATGATAGACGCAGGGTATGTCATACTGCCAGATCAGTTCTCCGGTCAGAGCATTCAGCTTGCGGATATTGCAGTCAGCACCCTCCTTGGAAAGAGCAGAACGCTTATCAATCTCATTTGACGTATAGAGGGAAACACCGGCCGTTGATTCTTCAAGAGTAATCGTACAGTCGCTGTCATCCTGGGCATTGAAAATCCAGACGGGCTTCAGTGTGTTCAGGTCCAGACACTGGACAACACCGCCATTGTCGCTAAAATACAGGAAATTCTTGTATGCTGTCGGAGAACTTTCAATACCCAGCTCATCCGTGTAGCCTGTGTGATAACGGTAACGCGTGATTTGCGGAGTAATAGAAAGCTTCCCGGCGGCTTCGTCGTACTGTGTGTTCAGCCTGGTCAGGTAAACCATGCCGTTTTCTGCACACTCGATGAAAGTATCGGTCTTAGCATCTATCAGGCCGGAGGAATCCCAGGCGCCCCATTCGCGGAAAGCCAGATCATCCCGGCCATACAATGCATACATCTCTGTCTGATCGAGCAGGTTAAAGATATGATAGTTGAATTCACCGTATGTACCGCCGTTCTCGTTCAATCCCTGCCCGCAGTAAAGAATCGGGTACCCACGCGGGTCTATGATTCCTGTCCCCTTAAATGTGAATCCTACGTCAATCGGCTCGCGCGTGTCCTTCCCTGTCTCAAGGTCCAGAAAATAGATGTTGCCGTCGAAAACAGGATAAATGACTTCCACAAGATCCTTCTGCTTCATCTCAGCGGAAATGTTCATGGCCATGCGTGTGGATTCAGGCCAATGTACAAGCAGCGGCTGTCCTGTCCAGCCTGAGCCCGGCCAGTAACTATCCGTACTGCTGACGGCACCGATGTCTTTCGTCCAGATGATCTCAAGCTTCTTCTGGCTGACATTGGCGGAGCCCCAGGCAGGTGCATTCCGGTAATTATTGCCCCGAAAAGCAAGTACACCTTCAACAGACGTGTAGTCAGCCGGAGCACCAAAAGAAATCGGCTTGTCATTCAGGTATTGTGAAATGGCCTGACCGCCCTTGAATATCCAATAATCGATCGTTCCGCCGTTTGTACCGGTCATGGTCATTTTCTGTTCCGAAAAGGCGTTAGCCCCATCAAAAACAGCCGGGGTCTCCCATGACACTTTTAGTTCGTCAGGGCTTGCCGGAGGTCCCGGTGTGGGATCAGCCGACGGGACAGGAGTTGGTGAATCAGATGCCGCTACTGTTAAAGAAGCAGACGTGTTTCCGTCGGCAGATGCCGGCGGGTTTCCATCGGAAGAAGCGGGCGTAACTCCTGCGGATAATGCAGATGACGATGCAGCCGTTGAAGATGCAGAATTGGCAGGTGATGATGCAGAATGAGTCGGAAGGAGAGAATAAACTCCTACAGCAACTACTGAAAGTACAAGAACGGCCGTAATCGCAATAAGTGCCGAAAGGCCATTATTTCTCTTCCTTCTCTTTCTTCTTTTCCCATTATATCCGGATCTCATAGCTGCACCCTCCGATGTTCTGCGATTCAGTCATGTTAACATTTTTTATCTGGCTCTCATAAGTAAATGAACCAATTTAACTATTTCATACCACACTACGGATGCAGCGGCTATTCCGAAAGCTATGAGAAACTGGACCGGGGAAAGCGGGAAAAGCTTTAAGAATCCATGCAACGGTGTGTACAGCATCACAAGAAGTCCTGCAATAGTTCCGATGTTTACGGCCCACATGATCTTATCTTTGATCAACAGCGTCAATGTCTGAATGGCAAATTTACTATTGGAACTGTTGACCTGTACGAGAAACAGGTTCGCCAGCATAATTACAGACAGACCCATTGTACGGGCAAGCGGTGCGTTATCCGGTGCCTGCCGCAGAAATACAAAGTACGTACCAAACGAGGCAGCGAAAACCGCAATTCCCTGCAGAATACTCTTGGTAAGTGTTCCTGCAGACAGTAGCTTCTCCTTAGGATTACGCGGCTTTCTGTCCATTATATCAGACTCCGCCGGTTGGCGTTCCAGTACGATGGAGCAAGTCGGATCGATAATGAGCTCCAAAAGAACGACATGAAGAGGAAGAAGCATTAGACTTGCCGGTGCGATTCCCATGAGAGGCGCCAGAAGAGAGGCAAATGCAATAGGAATGTGTATTGTAAAGACATACCCGACTGCTTTTCGTATATTATCATAAATCCTGCGGCCGTCTTGAATGGTATCAACAATCGTTGAAAAATTATCATCCATGAGTATCAGATCGGCGGCTTCCCGTGACACTTCCGATCCGCGCTTACCCATGGCAATACCGATATCAGCGTTTTTGAGGGCAGGGGCATCATTCACGCCGTCCCCGGTCATGGCGACTACTTCTCCGTTCTCTTTAAAGGCTTTAACGATTCTCATTTTATGCTCCGGGACAACACGCGAGAAGATACTTACATCTTTGACATGTTCCCTGAGTTCTTCATCGCTCATACCGTTCAGCTGGTCACCGGTAATAATATGATCACTGTTCGGCATCCCGATCTGTTTGGCAATACTGCTTGCGGTAATACCATTGTCGCCCGTGATCATAACCACCCGCACACCCGCTCTGGTACACTTCTTTATGTCCTCTTTGACAGACTCCCGCGGCGGGTCGGCAAGGCCGATCAATCCGCACAGAATCAGTGAACACCCAGATATCGTTGTAGGAATCAGGGCTTCCGATGCTGGCTTCATCATACCTACGGCAATGACGCGAAGGCCTTTGCTGGACATTTCGACGATTCTTTCTTCGGTCTGCCTGCGCTCGTCTTCCGTCATTATACTGATCGAAAGAATTCTTTCCGGCGAACCTTTGCAGGCTACAACAATTTCACCATCGTGATGCCATACATGTCCCATCATTTTGAGCTCGTTTGTGAAAGCATATTCTGTAATCAGCTCCCCTCCGAAAAGGTGGTCCCTGGTTATTTTGTTCTCTTCACAATAACGGAGCATGGCCTTTTCCATCGGGTCATAGGCATCTGTTTCACACCCTAGGCCCATGACTTCAATTAATTCTTCCGTGCTGTCGCTATCATTGCTTCCGCCTCTTACGGTCCAAACATCCTGTACCGTCATCTGGTTCATAGTAATGGTACCCGTTTTGTCTACACACAGCACAGATACAGCACCGAGTGTCTCAACGGCCGGAAGCTTTCTTACGAGAGACTTCTTTTTGGCAAGCCTCCAGGCACCCATCGACAGGAAGACCGTCAGGATAACGGGAAATTCCTCAGGGATCATCGCCATAGCAAGGGTGATTCCGGACAGTATACTTTCAATGATACGTTCACCGAAAACATGGTCAGGAATGTTGAAATACGTGATCGTGCCGACGAGGGCAAAAAGCACGGCAGCGATGCCTGCACAAAGCTTGACCAGATGGCCGGTTTGTTTTTGAAGCGGCGTCGGACTTTCCTGCGCTGCAGCAACATCAGTCCCGATCTTGCCGTATTCGGTAGCTGCTCCGATTTTGCTTACAGACACGTAAGCCGAGCCCATTGTAACAAGCGTTCCTGCGTAGCAGTAATCTCTGCGCCAGTAGTCGGTTGATTTTTCAGCATTTCCCACAGTGACTTTCCAGACTCCTTCCGCTTCTCCTGTGAGGGAAGATTCATCGACACACAGATCGCTGGATTTAATGACTTCACCGTCGGCAGGGATTTTGACACCCTCTGCAATCATCATCAGGTCACCCGGAACAAGATCTGCACTGGCAATCAACGATTCTTTGCCGTCACGAATAACCGTAACATGCGGCGCCGATAGATCTTTAAGTGCGCTCAGAGTTTTGTCGGTCTTCCATTCCTGAATCACGTCAATACTGATTATACCGACGACAAAGATCAGCATAATGGCTCCGTCGCGAGGCTCTCCAAGAATAAAATAGATTACAGCGGCAATCAGGAGCAGCAAAAACATCGGCTGTCCGATTGTATGAAGTATCTTGATGAAAAAATGCTGTTTCTTCTCAGGAGTCAGTTCGTTCTTGCCGTACTGTTCCTGTCTTTTGCGGGCTTCATCTGAGGTCAGCCCCGTCATCTGAGTCTGTGATTGTTCTGTCATCTGAGTCTGTGATTGTTCTGTCATAAAAGTTACCTCCGGTTTGCTTTTGCATTCGAAAAGATAGCTCTATAACACTTCACCTGATCCGAAATACCTGATTCAAGGCATAAAAATACACCTGTGAAACATTCCTGTCCCACAGATGCGAAAAATCGCTCTGCTGCCGCTCATGCGGCCCAGCCCCACAAACCGAAAAACCGGTTCATCGCCTGCTCAGATTGTACTGTAGATTTGCATGCAGTGCAAAGAGAATACCTATTTATAGCACAGTCCGCAGCAAATCGTCAAGAGCCAGCAGGTTTTGTTGTGATCTGTCTAACGCGTAACATTATGTCTGACACTGCCGATTAATGACTCTTTCACATAACCGCGTCCCGGGGGGTGAACGAAGGAAATGAATGGACACCACAGCTATTCAGCCTGTTCATCTTCATCTAACTGTTTCTTAATTTTTGCCTGTTTTTTATTATTTAGATATTTAAAGCACGACAGTACAACAAAAATGGGAATGGTTGCACTGATAAAAGTAACTGCCAGCGTGGCGATAAAAAAGCCTATATTATCCTTGTAGTGTTCTGCGTATTTTGTATAGTTCAAAACACCGTTAATCGCCGTCACTATAATTCCGGTCACTATGCTGTTCACCAAAGGAATGCCTTTTGCCCATTTTCCTTCGCCGTATATGTTAAGTCCGAGCATAATGTATCGTACTATTATGTAAATGGACATTCCCAAAAAACATATAACCTCAACGGCATATTGTTCAAACGGAGCGTTTAGCAGATATTCTTGTACGAGTATTGACCCGAGAAGCACAATCATTAAAATGCCGTATGCTTCACTATTTATTTTACGGCGTTGTACTACAACTCTTTCGTCTTGTATATTTTGTCTTTTCATACTG
>Ga0209540_10002351_pt1 | contig 13497 bp, 7 predicted proteins | sample BarGraIncu01121A_FD_184501 | JGI IMG/M metagenome (GOLD analysis project Ga0209540, IMG submission 184501) | Arctic peat soil microbial communities from Barrow, Alaska - Barrow Graham LP Incubations 011-21A (SPAdes) (version 2) | ecosystem: Environmental > Terrestrial > Soil > Wetlands > Peat... | reverse complement strand
TAAAGCTTTAAAAATTGTTAGAGTTGAATTAGAACCTTATTTATAGATTTTTACTTTTCAATTAAAGTACACTGCATGCCTGATATTACACTAGGTCTGGCTTAGAATAGCTTTTGAATTTGTGCATCCTGAGAATAAGTAGAAATCTTAAATTTCCTGTCCATTCCATTATCAAAAAATATTTTTAACTTTTTTTTAGAACAACATAGGGGTTGTCTGTTTCTGAATCGCTTTAAGATTAATGAGTAATAAAAATGAATTGATATCATATTTATTAAACAAAATATCAAACTATGATGGAAGAAGATCTGAAAGATATAGATATAATATTGTTGTCAAAGTATCTGAATAAAGAAACAGATGCTGAAGAAACTTTACAAGTAATACATTGGGCAGAAGCGTCTACAGAGCATAAGGCAATATTAGAGAAGTTACAAAAGGCCTGGAATATTGCAACTTCAGGCGCCGGGATACAAGAATGGGATGTCCAAAAATCAAAAGAGCAATTCCTTTTGAAGCTCATTCAATATGAATCAACCACAGCAATTAACCGCAGCAACCCTTTCACCATAAGTTGGAGAAGTATCAAAACTATCATTGGTTACGCTGCTGTTATATTGGTGTTAATAGGATTGCCTTCATACTTTATATATCAACATTTTATCAGGGAAACTAACGACTCATTAACAGATAAATCTTTTACATTAATCACGGCGCCTAAGGGCTCGAAAAGCGTACTGGTTCTGGCCGATGGAAGTAAAGTGTGGTTAAATGCCGGCAGTAGTTTAAAGTATGGGGCAAACTTCAACAAAAAAGATCGTGAAGTGATCCTGGATGGAGAAGCATATTTTGACATTGCAAAAAACAAAAGCAAACCCTTCTTAGTACATACGAGTAAAATAACGTTACGTGTTTTAGGGACTGCCTTTAATGTAAAATCATATAACGAAGAGAATACTGTAGAAACAACACTGATAAGAGGAGCAGTGAATGTTGAGAAAAATGAAAAAGACGGATCTACGTCAAACTATTCACTGAAACCAAATCAAAAGGCAATATATAATAAAGCAAAGGATGAAATCAAATTCTATGATTTAGCGGATAAAACGACAACATCAAAAGAAAAGACACCACTTGTTAATGGAACTTCAAAAGCTGAAGATAAAACCGAACCTGTAAGCACATTAGTTGAGCAGGATATCTCATGGAAAGATGGCTATTTCTTAGTCTTTGATGAAACTCTCGAGAATATTATGACTAAAATTGAACGTAGATTCGACTTAAAAATTGAATTTAAGAACGAAGAAATCAAGAAACTACGCTACAGTGGTAAAATTAAAGAAACTACTCCCGAACAGATTCTGGAAGCACTGAAAATTACATCGCCAATAGGTTATGAAATGAGTGGAAAACAGGTTGTCATTTGGGAGAATCTCAGCAGAAAAGACAAATTCATAAAAAAATAAACGATACAACAATCAAAAGACTTTGCCTATGCGAAAGGATTAATCCAAAAAAACGAGGCGGAAAATACTGCAATATCTACCGCCTCTAACTTTAAGCAACTCATTTTCGGTGCAGCATTGCAGCACTTTGTATTTAACTTAAAATCTATTACAAATTTATGAAAAATTATTTTTACTTCCACCGTTCCTTTATTTTTTATAAGAGGACACAAATTTTCAGAGTCATGAAAATAGGTCTGATGTTATTATTAGTAAGCATGGGATCAATTTATGCTTCCGCTTACTCCCAGAAACGAGAAATCACTCTCAATGCAACAAACATTTCGTTAAAAGATGTAATTAAACAGATTGAAAAACAGTCTGATTACACGTTTTTCTACAATGAAGACTATATCGATTTATCACAAGTAGTCTCATTCTCAGCCAATAAAAAGGATATTGCAGTTGTCTTAAGTTCATTATGTTCTCTGGCGAAATTAAACTGCAAATTTATGGAGAATAACTTGGTGGTTATTACTTCAGAGACACAACAAAAGCTGCCGAAAGTTTCAGGTAAAGTAACCGATCAGAATGGCCAGCAGATAGTTGGGGTGACTGTTTCAGTAAAAGGTAGTCAAAAAGCAGTTCTTACCGATGCGAATGGAAAATTCAGTATGGAATTAGCGGATAAGAAAGCAACCCTTGTATTTTCTTTTATAGGCTTTGTAACTCAAGAGTATAAACTAACAGAAGAAAATACAGTTAACATTGTACTTGTGCCTTCAATAAAATCACTTGACGAAGTTGTTGTTGTTGGATATGGAACACAAAAAAAGGTTACACTCACAGGATCAATCTCTGAAACTAAAGGTAAAGAAATCATTCAAAGTCATCAACCTAATATCTCTAATTCCCTAGCTGGGCGTTTTTCAGGAATGATAATAAATAACCGTAGTGGAGAGCCTGGAAATGATGATGCAACGATACTGGTTCGTGGATTAGCTACAACCGGGAATACGGATGTATTGGTTGTGGTTGATGGAGTGCCCGGTCAGCTTGGAGGTCTTGCACGGCTTGATCCTAATGATATCGAAAGTGTAACTGTTTTAAAAGACGCATCAGCAGCCGTTTACGGAAGTCGCGGGGCCAATGGAGTATTCCTTGTGACGACTAAAAGGGGAGAGATTGGTAAACCAACTGTTTCTTATAATTTCAATCAAGGTTTTTCCTCTCCTACGAGACGGCCGCATATGGCTGATGCTGCAACTTACGCAACTATTCTCAATGAAATTGAATATTATAATAATCCAGCTGGAGGAATGAACCAACACTATTCGGCGGACGAAATTCAAAAATTCAGAAATGGATCCGATCCACTCAACTATCCCAATACTAACTGGATTGATGAAACATTAAAAAAAGTTACCCTGCTAGATCAGCATAATATCTCCGTTAGTGGAGGTACCGATAATTTAAAATATTTTACGTCTTTGGGTACTATTTCTCAGGATGGTCTGTATAAAAATGGAGCGACCAACTATAAGCAGTACAATTTTAGATCAAACATAGATGCCAATGTTACTGATCGGTTTAAAATAGGATTGTATATTTCAGGAAGAGAAGAAGATCGTCAACATCCTCATTACCAATATTACGAAAATAGTCCTGACCTTTTTAGGGAAGTTTATCGTGCATTTCCCACAAATCCAGCTCGTTATCCGAATGGGCTTCCATTTTCAGGAATAGAACAAGGGCGAAATCCAATAATGTTAGTAACCGATGCCGGCGGCCTAAATAAAAGCGCAAACCTAATTTTCAATGGTATTGTAAAGGCAAGTTATCTTATTCCGCAAATTGATGGTTTATCAATTGATGGTTTCTATTCCGTAGATAAGTCTCAGTTGTTTGATAAATCGTTCAAAAAACCTTATACCGTATATACTTATGATAAAACAAATGATGTTTATAATCCCATGACTGTAGGAGAATCAAAAGCTTCATTATCAGAATCACAGGAAAACGATTTGATGATAACGTCGAATATTAAACTAAATTATCAGAAGCATTTTGGGAACCACGATTTAAGTGCTTTTATAGCTTTTGAACAAAGCACGAAAAAACAAGAAGGAATTGGAGCAACAAGAACAAATTTTCCAACAATGCTAACCCCGGAGTTGTCTGAAGGAGGAACCGCTCCAAATGACAAAGATAATTCTGGTAGTAGTTATGAATTTACACGAAAAAGTTATTTTGGCCGCATATCGTATGACTACAAAGAGAAATATATGGCAGAAATACAACTAAGATATGATGGTTCATCTATCTTTCCTGAAGGGAAGCAATACGGATATTTTCCTGCTATTTCTGCAGGGTGGAGGATATCTGAGGAAGAATGGTTCAAAAACGATGTGCAGTTTGTAAATAGCCTTAAGTTCCGTGTGTCATATGGGGAGTTGGGAAATGATAATGTAACAGCAAACCAATTTTTGAATAATTATTCTTTCAATAATAAATATGTGATAGGCGGTAGCATTTATCCGGGAATTGATTTAATTAAACTTGCAAATCCTGATATAACATGGGAAGTGGCAAAAAAAACGGATATTGGTTTTGATGCCCGTTTGTTTGATAATTTTTCTGTCCAGGCCATATATTTTAAACAAACGAGATCGAACATTTTGATTGCGAAAAATGCTTCGATTCCAAATATTTCAGGCATTGTGAATCCATATAATTCCGAGTCTCTGCTTCCTTCCGAAAATATAGGTAAGGTGAATAATGGAGGATATGAAATTACTATAGGCTATCAACAACACGCTGGAAGTCTTAGTTATGGGATTTCCGGGAATATGACTTATGCCAAAAGTAAAGTAATCTTTATGGATGAAGCACCGAATACATTAGATTATCAAAGCCAAACTGGAAAGCCATTAAATAGCTATCTACTTTATAATGTAATTGGAATTTTTAGAACACAAGCCGACCTTGACAAATATCCTCATGTTGTAGGAGCACAATTAGGCGATCTTATCCTTGGGGATTATAATAAAGATGGAAAAATCAATGTAGATGATAAAGTTAGATCGAAATATGGTAATATTCCTGAGGTAACTTATGGATTTACTTTGTCTGCAGCATGGAAAAACATTGATTTTTCTGCACTATTTTCCGGTCAGGCAAGAGTTAGTCAATATGTCCTCTCAGAATCAGGAACTGATGGTAATTTTTTTAGTGGTTGGGCTGATAATCGTTGGAGTCCATCAAACACTAATGGCACTTACCCGAGAGTTGATACACAAGCATCTTCATCTAATAATGGGGGACTTTATCTAAATAATTTTTGGTTGAATAATGCTTCTTTTCTGCGGTTGAAAAACATTGAGCTGGGCTACACAATCCCCAATCATTTAGTTTCTAAAATCGGAATTAAAACTATCAGAGTCTATATGAATGCTTACAACGTTTTCACTATCACAAAAGTGAAAGATTACGATCCCGAAGGAAGCAATGAACAGGGACAATTTTATCCGCAACAGCGGATTATTAACCTTGGACTGAATGTGAAATTTTAACCATAAACTTAATAACTGATAACAATGAAATCAATAATAAGATATAGTTTTTTGAGTTTGGGAATATTCTTTTTATTTTTTCTTACAGCGTGTAAAAAAGATTTTCTCAATATCACACCAACAGATCGTTTAACAAATGAGGCAATTATATCCGATTCTTCTCTTTTTGAAAATTATGTGGTTAATAGGTATTTGGGGGTCCAGTTACAAAATAAAGAAGCTGAAGGGACACCTCCCGGATTTGGACGGGGTTTTGAATATGCACTATGGAGTACATTAACAGATGAATCAATTTATAATAACGATGATCAAACATGGTTGATTCAAAGAGGGCAGCTTGCTCCTGAGAATCTGGGGATTGCAGGAACAATTTGGGGGCGAAGTTACCGTAGTATAAGGGAATGTAATTATGCCTTAAAAAATATAGGACAGGTTAACATGAGCCAATCTCATAAAAATTGTTTAACTGCAGAACTTAAGTTTATTCGTGCTTTTCGTTATGTGGACCTAATACGTAATTATGGCGGAGTTATTTTAATGAGTGATACTGTTTATGAATTGAATGACAATTTTACTAATCCATCCCTGTTTAAGCGTTCTACTATCGCTCAATGTATGGATTATGTTGGTCAGCAATTAGATGAAGCAGCAACAGGATTGCCTTTAAATAATGGAACAAATTGGGAACTCGGAAGAGTAACCAAAGGAGCCGCATTAGCTCTTAAATCCAGAATATTGCTCTATGCCGCAAGCCCATTATATACTAATGGTGTTAATGATAAAGCAAAATGGCAAGAAGCAGCAAATGCAGCAAAAGATGTGATGAATTTGGGACAATATAGCCTTTACCCGGATTATAGTCAGTTGTTTTTATCTTATTCGGGTAATTCAGAGATAATTTTTGCACGGTATTACGCTATTGGTGCAAGACATGTCTGCCTGGAAGTTGCTAATGGTCCCAATGGATATGATGGATGGGGAGGAACCACGCCTCTTCAGAACATGGTTGATGCTTATGAAATGAATAATGGGAAAGCGATTGAAGATCCTGCATCAGGATATGATCCTCAAAGTCCATATATTAGTAGAGACCCGCGCTTTTATGCTACAATTCTTTTTAATGGAGCGCAATATCGTGGTCGTGCAGTCGAAATATTTACCCCCGGAGGGAAAGACAGCAAAGATGGCAGTGGAAATTGGAATACCTCAAAGACAGGTTATTATCTAAGAAAATTTATGGATGATAATAATCCGATTCAAAATCCATGGAATATAACAGGCCTTCAACCATGGATTTATATGCGATATGCTGAAATCTTACTAAATTATGCCGAAGCCCAGAATGAAGTTTCCGGTCCCGATGCCTCTGTTTATTCTGCCATAAATATGATTCGTCAAAGAGCTGGAATGCCGGTATTACCTTCCGGTCTAAGTCAGGATCAAATACGTGTGAGGATTTGGAATGAGCGCCGGGTGGAGCTTGCATTTGAGGAACATCGATTTTATGACGTACGCAGATGGAAAATAGCCTCGGAAACAGAAAACATATCTGCATATGGAATGGATATTGTGAAAAATGGCACTGGTAATCTGCAGTATACTCGTAAAATTGCTATTGATGGCAGGCACTTTGAAGAAAAAAATTATTGGCTTCCTATTCCAAGGACAGAAATACAATCTTCGGGCGGGCTGTTGCAGCAAAATTCAGGATATTGAAAAATAAAAGATGAGATATTCCGATAACTTGAGTTCAATTAATAAGAGAATTTGATATTGACATTCCGGTGCGCTGCGCCACTTCTTAGTGTATTCGCTTATTGGGTGCAGCGTACTATATATTAATTTAACAGAATTAAAGATATTAATTGAACTCAGGTTAATAACGCTTTGATGGAACGATAGAATAATAAACATCTATCAGATTTGATTTTTGAATAAATCAAATCTGATAGATGTTTATTATTCTTCTTCACCCCAAAAAACTCTGCAATGTTTTCTAAACGATTTAACCTGAATAATTCATGAGATTTAACAATCACAGTACAATAGGGTATTTCAGAAAATTTGTAAAAAACTTTATTTTTTTCTTAATTAAGTTTGCTTGTAAAAGTAGCCAATGAATAAATATTTTTCACAACTCTTACTTATTCTTTTGTCTTCTTAAATTGAAGGGATTCATTAATAATGATTTTCACAACTCTTTGAAAATTAAATTGATCACAATTTAATAATCCATGAAACATAGTTATCTTCATCAACTAAACATAACAACAATGATTAAAAAGACTTTTACTTTAATTCTGGTGTTCCTGATAATTGGATTATCAGGTTTTTCACAAACATATACCTCAGGATCAGGTCGTGATACACGCCTGTTCAATGATAACTGGAAATTCTTCAAAGGGAATCAGGCTAATGCATTCCAAACAACCTTTAACGATAAAGATTGGAGAAATGTAGAATTACCTCACGACTGGTCGATAGAAGGCCCCTTTGATACAAAATGGGCGAGTGCAACTGCCTATTTGCCAACCGGAATCGGTTGGTATAGAAAAACCTTTACTGTTCCGGCAACCGATAAGGATAAAAAAGTCTACATCTACTTTGAAGGAGTCGCTAAAAATGGAGAAGTATGGATAAACGGTCACGATTTAGGAATGCGCCCCAATGCATACATTTCCTATCAGTATGATATGACTCCTTACCTGAACTTTGGAAAGCCAAATGTTCTGGCTGTAAAGGTTGATCATCATGAATTTGCAGACTCACGCTGGTATGTGGGTTCGGGTATATACAGGAATGTATTTATGATTACGACCGGCAAGGTCCATATCAAACAATGGGGAGTATTTGCAACCACGCCTCAGGTCAGCAAAGCAAAAGCTACAGTGGCTGTTAATGTCATTGTTGAAAATAATTCAACAGCCAATAAAACTCTTGAAGTTCAGAACCTGCTGTCTGATGCAAAGGGAGTTGTTGTAGCACGTTCTTCCAAATCCGTTTCAGTAAATGCTTCAGGAGAGAACACTCTGGACGTTTCAATGAATGTTGTCAATCCAAGCCTCTGGTCTACAGACCGACCTGCGCTCTATACTTTATCTACAGTCATTAAAAAGGGAGCTGTAACACTTGATAAAATAGATATGAAAGTCGGTATCCGTGAAATTCATTTTGCTGCTAACTCAGGATTCACTCTTAACGGTGTTCCAATGAAGATAAAAGGCGTTTGTGTACATCATGATGCCGGATGTCTGGGAGCCGCTGTCCCTGTTGGAGTATGGGAACGCAGACTGACCAGGTTAAAGGAAATGGGTTGTAATTCCATCCGTATGAGTCATAATCCTGAACTTACCGAGTTGTATGATTTATGCGACAAAATGGGATTCCTGGTCATGGATGAGGCCTTTGACGAATGGGAAGGTGCAAAAAACAAATGGGTCCAGGGCAGGAATGTAGGTACTGCAAGTAAAGAAGGATACAATGAAGTGTTTGCTGATTGGCACGAAAGGGATCTTCGTGATCAGATCCTGAAAAACAGAAACCACCCCTCAATCATCCTATGGAGCATAGGTAATGAAATTGATTATCCAAATGATCCATATTCACATCCTGTTCTTGATATCGGCACCAATCCTCAGATCTACGGTAGAGGTTATCATCCTGAAATGCCCAATTCAAACCGTCTGGGAGTAGTGTCTAAAGAACTGGTAAAGATCGTAAAACAATATGACGTCACCCGTCCTGTCACAGCTGCTATTGCAGCAGCTATCATTTCCAATGAAACAGGTTTTGCTGATGCACTTGATGTAGTGGGTTATAACTATCTGGAAAACCTTTATGCTGGCGATCATAAAAAATATCATAACCGCATATTGTACGGTAGTGAGAATGGTCAACCAATGAGTGCATGGGATGCAGTTGCAAAAAATGATTTTATCTCTGGCCAATATCTGTGGACCGGTATAGAGTATCTGGGAGAAGCCGGCAGATATCCAACAAAACACAGCACCTCAGGTCTGCTCGACCTTGCAGGATTGGAAAAGACAGAATATTACTTTAGACAAAGTGTCTGGAGTGACAAACCGATGGTCTATATCGGAACCATTCCGGCCTCTACCAGTGAAAGAGAAGATTCTGTCTGGAGTCATAAAAGAGCTGATCCACTTTGGAATTACACGATGAATCAAAAGATCAGGGTCAGTTGCTTTACAAATTGTAAAACAGTGGAACTCTTTTCAAACGATAAGTCGATGGGTATAAAGAACAGAGTTGATTTTGAAAAGACAGGTGTGATCTACTGGGATATTCCATTTGAACCGGGAACACTGAAAGCCGTTGCAAAAGATGCCAACAACAACGAGGTTGTTCAAAAGCTGAATACAGTTAGTGAGGCAGCTGAAATCACAGCATCTGTTGATACAAAACAAATGAGCCTTGCAAAACGCGGACTTGTTCATGTTGAATTAACCGTTGCAGATAAAAATGGCAATCCCGTCTTTTTATCACAACCTGAAATTACTTGTACTATAAACGGATCAGCTAAATTGTTGGGTCTGGAGAATTCAAATTCAAGAGACACAACACAATACAAAATAAATAAACGTACAGCTTTCCATGGCAAGTTGGTAGCTTATATCCAGGCAGCTGACAAAGCAGGTCCTGTAAAAGTGACTTTTGCATCCCCGGGGTTAAAACCAGCCGAAGTAACATTACAGGTTATCAAATAAATGGTGGAATAATTCTAATCCAATTAATACAATACTCCGTTAAAAAAAAAAATGTTTGATATTGAGGAAAATAAGTGTTAATAAATTAGGTTAAGCCATTAGGAATCATTATATTAGATGATTATACTACTAATTATCTTAATATGACTCCTAAGACCAACCACGATGTTAAATACCTTATTATCAACACACTGCAAAACAAAATCTTTGCCGATCTCAACAAAGCCCGAACAGATTTCATTATCAGCGGCTGGAACTTAAAAGAGAAAACATACATTGTCAAGTAATAATTATTCAGGATGAAAAGAAAAGAGTTTTTACAACAGGCTTTAATGTTATCGGCCTCATTAATGATCAATAACAAGATATTTGCTCAGGGTATTGACTTGAAAAGTTTAAGACCTGTACCTGCAAAACGGAATTTTACAAGTAAAGCAATTGACGAGGCTATATTACAATTTAAAGCGAATGTAAAAAACAAAGAGTTAGGCTGGTTGTTTGAAAACTGTTTTCCAAATACATTAGACACCACTGTTTTTCATACCATTACCAACGGAGAACCCGATACCTATGTCATAACCGGTGATATCGATGCCATGTGGCTTCGCGATAGCTGTGCACAAGTCTGGCCTTACCTTTCATTTATCAAAAAAGATGACAAACTCCGTCAACTGATGGCAGGAGTCATCAATCGCCAGGTCCAGTTTGTTTTAAGAGATCCCTATGCTAATGCATTTTACAAAGATGAAAATAAGATTAGTGAATGGGGATCAGATTTGACGGAGATGAAACCCGGTGTGCATGAACGTAAATGGGAAATAGATTCACTTTGTTATCCTATCCGTTTGGCTCATGGATATTGGAAAGCAACCGGTGATAATAAACCATTCGGAGATAGGTGGCATGAATCAATACAATTAACGCTAAACACCTTTAAGGAACAGCAACGAAAGACAGGCAGTGGCAGTTATCATTTTCAGCGAAAAACTGAAAAACCTACCGATACCGTTTCAATGGATGGTTACGGTTTTCCGGTTAAACCTACCGGTTTAATATGTTCCATCTTTCGTCCAAGCGATGATGCAACCATATTTCCTTACTTAATACCCTCCAACTTCTTTGCAGTAGTGAGTCTGAAACAAGCTGCTGAAATGGTAAAAGCAATAGCAGGTGATGTACAATTGGCTGCCGGGTTATCTGCACTTGCATTAGAAATAGAGCAGGCTTTAAAAGAGCATGCGATTTATAAACATCGTGAGTTTGGCGAGATTTATGCCTTCGAAGTAGATGGCTTTGGCAATCACAATTTAATGGATGACGCCAATATACCAAGTTTATTGGCTTTACCTTATTTAAATGCTTTGGATGTGACCAATCCGGTCTATCAAAATACCCGACGTTTTGCACTCTCAACACAAAACCCGTTTTTTTATAAAGGTAAAATTGCAGAGGGTATTGGCGGGCCTCATGTTGGGAAACCAGATATGATTTGGCCGCTTAGTATCATTTCCAGGGGGTTAACCAGCACCGATTCAAAAGAAATAAAGTACTGCGTAGATATGTTGATAAAAACACATGCCGGGACGGGCTTCATGCACGAATCCTTCAATAAAGACGATGCCGGAATCTTTACCAGAAAATGGTTTGCATGGGCAAATACCATTTTTGGAGAGTTCTTATGGAAGACCTATATTGAAAAACCCGAATTATTAAATGCCTGATATTTTTGAAACCGTTTAAATTTTGTTTATTCTTTTGCCAGTAGCGCTTAAATATCAATAGAAATTCATCTCTCCCTCTTTTTTTTGCCCGTAGGCATTAACATTAAAGGTTGATCCCTAAATCCCTACGGTACTCCAAGCCAGTGTCCGGATACTATTGGTTTGATAACATATATCTTATGGTCTGTTAGTAAAATCGAATATCCCGAAATACTCTGGGCGATGATAATCCGGAACAGCGGTGGGAATAGGATTCCAGGTGAGGTAATGCGGTATGGGTAAATCATCACCGCATTTCTGCAGATTACCTCTAACCTGTTTGCCTTCAAGGGATAATGCAGGATGATGCCAAAATGCGGAGTAAGGAATCATTACAGTCAACTCCCAGGGACTCTTGCCCTGAACAGCATCGAAAGAAACAGTCCCCAGTGATGACAATCTTTTTACAAGATGTGTAATTTCGGGAAGCGCAAGCTCCCGGGTATTTCTGTCAGCTCCAAAGCCAAGCAACAACGTTCCAATCGCATTAAATTCGAAGTTATAATAAGTGCCGTCGCCTGAAGGATCGATAAATAGCTCTACACAAGAGTCTTTATAGACCGACTGATTATCATTGATAAACGTTGCCCGGGTATAATCTTCCTGAACGTAAAACTTAAGCAATAATCCATCTTTTATCCGCACTAACTTAAATTGAACCTTTGGCTTAGCAGGATATTCCCTGGGCCAGTTGATACAATCAATATTCTGGGCCTGAACAGTTGCAGAATCGATTAAATCTGATGCCGATGCTAAAGATGATACTATTGAAATTGTTGCCAGAAAAGGAACGTGTAAAATATTCATAATATGTAATTTGAGTATATAATGAAGTAGGGACAGGTCGTGACCTGTCCTCAACATAACAAAGGACAGGTCACGACCTGTCCCTACTTATTCCTATTCTACCAATTCAAAATCCATCTGTTTTCTGGCCAGATCAACCTTCATTACCTTGATCTGAACGCGATCACCAAGGCGGTATACCTTACCTCTGCGCTGACCGATAACCCGATAATTCTCCTGATCCAGCGTATAGTTGTCGCCCATCAAAGTCCGCAAAGCAACCATCCCCTCGCATTTAAAGGCATCGATTTCAACGTAGATTCCCCATTTGCTGACACCCGAAATGACTCCCGGAAACTCCTTGCCAATTTTATCCAGCATATATTCAGCCTGCTTGTATTTGATAGAAGCCCTTTCGGCCTCGGCAGCACGCCTTTCCATATCCGAAGAATGTTCGCATTTCTCCTCATATTCATGCATCGGGACAGAGTTGCCTCCATCCATATAACGCTCCAACAAACGATGAACCATAAGGTCGGGATACCGACGGATGGGTGATGTAAAGTGCGTATAATATTTAAACGCCAGACCGTAATGGCCGATGTTTTGTGTGCTGTATTCTGCCTTTGCCATTGTACGAACTGCAATTTGCTCGATCAGGTTCTCTTCAGCCTTACCCGAAATAGTCTCGAACAATTTATTGAGTGATGCAGACAAGTTCTTTTGAGAACCTGTTTTAATCGGATAACCCAACTTGCCAACAAACTCTATGAAAGTTGCCATCTTAGCAGGATTGGGCTCATCGTGGACCCTGTAAACAAATGTCTTTGGCGTCGTCTTGGCATCGACCTTTCCAATGTGTTCGGCAACACGTTTGTTTGCCAGCAACATGAAATCTTCAATCAACTGGTTGGCCTCTTTCTGTTCCTTGATCCAAGCCTCAATCGGATGTCCCTCTTCGTCGATTTTAAACTTCACTTCAGTCGACCTGAATCCGATCGAACCATGTTTAAACCTCTCCTCACGCAGACAGGTTGAAAGTTTATTGAGCGTCATCAAATCAGACTTAAAGTCGCCTTCACCCCCTTCGATCATGGCCTGCACCTCTTCATACGCATAGCGCCGACTCGAATTGATGATGGTCTTCCCGATCCATTCGTTCAGCATGTTGGCATGATCATCCATTTCCCAAACGACCGAATAGGTA
>Ga0209540_10002349_pt1 | contig 13502 bp, 13 predicted proteins | sample BarGraIncu01121A_FD_184501 | JGI IMG/M metagenome (GOLD analysis project Ga0209540, IMG submission 184501) | Arctic peat soil microbial communities from Barrow, Alaska - Barrow Graham LP Incubations 011-21A (SPAdes) (version 2) | ecosystem: Environmental > Terrestrial > Soil > Wetlands > Peat... | reverse complement strand
CTCCTTGCAGGCGATGCACAGACCCGCCGCAGGCATCGCGACGAGACGCTCGGCGTTGACGGGCTGACCGCAGCGAAGGCACGTCCCGTAGGTCCCCGCCTCGATGCGCGAGAGCGCGGAGAGGATGGTCCCGTACATCTCGCGGGCAGCGTCCTCGAGCGTCATGTCGAGTTCCTTGCCGAAGGTCGCCGAACCCTGGTCGGCCATGTGATCGCGGTAGTTGTTCTCACCGGAGGTCTCGGACAGGTTGGTGGAACTGTCGCGCTCCAGATCGGCGATCTCATGGGCAAGCCGGTCCCGCTCGGCTTCGAGCGCGGCCTTGATCTTCGCAAGCGTCGCGGCGTCCATGCTACGTCGTCCTCCGGTCGGTGGTTCGGGGTCGGATGGAAACCATCCGCATAGGCGCGACCCCCGCGGTCGGCGGGGGTCGCAGGCGCACCGTGATTATACCATCGTGGGCCTCTACAAACGCTCCAGAACGGCCGCACAGCGGCCGCACACGTCCGGATGGGCGGCGTCCGATCCGATATCGGTCCTGATGTTCCAGCAGCGCGGGCACTTCTCCCCCGCCGCACGCTCGACGAGGACGCCGACGGTGTCGGCTCCTCCCTCGAGCGCGACCGAACCGACCATGAACAGGTCGGCCAGTGCGGGCCGGGCCGCGAGCACCGTGACCGCCTCGTCGGAAGCGGAGATCGTCAGCGCGGCCTCCTGGCTCTTGCCCACGAGCCCTGCCGCGCGCGCGTCCTCGAGCGCTTTCGTCACCACATCGCGCACGGCGCGGACGGTGCCGTACGCGTCGCGCAGCGGCGCGGCGGTCTCCTCGTCGATGGCGAGGTCGGGCCAGCCGGCGAGCTGGACGGACACCGCGCTCCCGCGCAGGGGCACGGGAGTGAGCTGCCAGATCTCCTCGGACGTGAACGTGAGGATCGGGGCGACCATGCGGACCATCGCCCCGAGCATGGCGGCGAGCACCGTCTGCGCGCTGCGGCGCTCGACGGAGTCCGGCGCGTCCGCGTAGAGGCGGTCCTTGAGGACGTCCAGGTAGAACGACGAGAGATCGGAGCCGCAATACTCGTACAGCAGCCGGTAGACCGTGTGGAAGCGCCATTCGTCGTAGGCGACGGTGACGTCACGCACCAGGTCGGAGAGCGTGACCAGCGCGTAGCGGTCCAGCTCCGGCATCGCGTCGAAGAGCACGGCGCCGGCGGGATCGAAGTCGTTGAGGTTGGAGAGCAGGAACCGGAACGTGTTGCGGATCCTGCGGTAGGCCTCGCTGGTGCGGTCGAGGATCTCAGCGGAGACCGAGATGTCCTGGCCGTAGTCGGCGCTCGCGGCCCACAGCCGGATGATGTCGGCGCCCGACTTGGCGACGACGTCGATCGGGCTGACGGTGTTGCCGAGCGACTTGGACATCTTGCGACCGTCGCCGTCGACGATGAACCCGTGGGTGAGCACCGCGCGGAAGGGCGCCTCGTCGTAGGTGCCGACGCTCGTGAGCAGGGATGACTGGAACCAGCCGCGATGCTGGTCCGAGCCCTCCAGGTACAGCTCGGCGGGACGGCGCAGTTCGGGCCGCGCGTCGAGAACGCTCGTGTGCGACACACCCGACTCGAACCAGACGTCGAGGATGTCCTTCTCCGGCTTCAGCTCGGTGCCGCCACAGCGCGCGCAGGCGGTGCCCGCCGGGAGGTACTCGGACGGCGCCTTGGTGAACCAGGCGTCGGCGCCCTCGGTCTCGAACAGGTCGATGACCGCATCGAAGGTCGCGTCGTTGGCGACGGTCTCACCGCATGCGACGCATGTGAAGACCGGGATCGGCACGCCCCAGGCCCGCTGGCGGGAGATGCACCAGTCCGGCCGGTCGGCGACCATCGCGGACATCCGGTTGATCGACCAGGCGGGGATCCACTGCACCGTGGCGATGGCCTCCATCGCGCCCTCGCGCAAGGGTCGGACGCCGTCGGCCGCGGTGTCCATGGCCACGAACCACTGCTCGGTGGCGCGGAAGATGACCGGCTGCTTGCACCTCCAGCAGTGCGGGTAGCTGTGCGAGATCTTGCCGGCGGCCACGAGCGACCCGCGCTCGCGCAGCCAGTCCACGATCACGGGGTTGGCCGTGCGCACGTCCAGGCCCTTGAAGGGGCCGCCGCCCGCGTCGAACGTACCGTCGTCGAGCACCGGCATCGGCATCGGCAGCCCGAACTTCTGGCCGACGACGTAGTCGTCCTCGCCGTGGCCGGGAGCGGTGTGCACGGCGCCCGAACCGGTCGAGAGCTCGACGTGGTCACCGGTGATGATGACGCCCTCGACGCCCTCGTGGATCGGCTGCCGGTAGTGCAGGCCCGAGAGAGCGGCGCCGGTGACGCGCGGCCCGAGCACCTCCCACTCGTCCCAGCCGGCCGCCGCGGCGACCTGGTCGACGAGCGCCTCGGCCATGACCAGCACCTCGCCGTCGTGGAGCACGCCGACGTACGGCGCCTTCGCGGCCAGCGTGACGGCCACGTTGGCCGGCAGCGTCCAGGGCGTGGTCGTCCAGATGAGCACGAAGACGCGCTCGGGGCGGTCGGCCCACGCCTCAGGCCTCGATGTGAACTCGAACTTCACGTAGATGCTGTCGGACTGCTCGTCCGAATACTCGATCTCAGCCTCAGCCAGAGCCGTACCGCATCGCACGCACCAGTGGATCGGCTTCGCGCCCTTGTAGATCATGCCGCGGTCGTACATCGCCTTGAAGACCTTGACGTTGCCCGCCTCGTACGCGTGGTTGAGCGTCAGGTACGGATCGTCGAAGTCGCCGCGGACGCCGAGGCGCTTGAACTCCTCGGCCTGGACCGCCACGTACTTCATCGCGTGCTCGCGACACAGGGTGCGTACCTCGGCCTGCGTCGCGGCCTTCATCTTCACGGAACCGAGGTTCTTCTCGACCATGTGCTCGATCGGCTGACCGTGGCAGTCCCAACCGGGGACGTAGGGCGCGAAGTAGCCGCGCATGGTCTTGTACTTGACGATGAGGTCCTTGAAGACCTTGTTGAAGGCGGTGCCCATGTGGATGTGCCCGTTGGCGTACGGCGGCCCGTCGTGGAGGATGAAGACCGGCCCGTCGGCGTTGGCCTCCAGCGAGAGCCGGTAGATGTCCATCTCGTCCCAGAACTCGAGCCAGCCGGGCTCACGCGCGGCGAGGTTCGCGCGCATCGGGAACTCGGTCGACGGCAGGTTCATCGTCTGCTTGTAGTCCGGCGTCTCAGCCATGTCGCTCCTTCTTGAAGTCCGGCGCCCTCCGGACACGCAAAAGGCGCACGTCGTCTCGTCGCCGGGACGAAGCGCGCCTCATCGTGATGAGCACTCCGCGGTACCACCCAGCTTGCGCCGCCCCGCACAGGGCCCGCGCGCCACTCGGCCGCATTCGATAACGGGGTGCGGGCCCCGCCGGAGCCTACCCGGCGCGAGCGCCGTATCGGTCCGGGGCTGATGAGGTGATCTTCGAAGGCGGACCCGCCGCGGGACTCGCACCACGCTCCCGCTCGCTGGATGGCCGAAGGTGGCCGCCCCTACTCGTCCTCGTCGTCGCCGTTGCTGCCTTGTTCCGCAGGGGGCCGCCGAAGGACCCGTGTGCGATGCAGCCAAGGGTAGCGCGGCGAGCGCGGAGGGTCAACGCGGCAGCAGGCGCTCCACGTCGGCTTCGGTCACGCCGGCCACCTCGAGCGTCTTCGTGCGGGCCGTATGTCCGCGCACGACGGAGACGGCGCTCTTCGGGACGCCGAGCGCGCCGGCGACGACCTTGCACACCGCGGCGTTCGCCTTGCCGTCATCGGGCGGTGCCGTGACCCGTACCGACAGAACACCCCCCGCCCCTGCCTCGATGCTCTCGCGGCTGGAACGGGGGGTGACACGTACGGTTATGCGGACGGCCATGCGCGGGACCCTAGTCGATCTCCTCGATGTCGAGATCGTCGTCGCGCTCGCCCACGGGGCCACGCGGCGGCATCGCGAAATCGTCCGGGACGTCGAGCGTCGGCACGTCGGACTCGTCCAAGGCGCTCTCGCTGCTCTCGCCGAGGGTCAGAGAGACGACGGTCCCCTTCGATGCGCGCTTCGGCTTCGGCTCCGGCTCCGGCTCGGACTCGGGCTCGGGTTCGGGCTCCGGTTCGGCCATGACGGCCGGTTCCGGGACCGCGACGGACTCGGAAGCGACCGAGCCATGCGCAGGCTCCTCGACGCCGCCGAGATAGCCCTCGAGCATCTGGCGGAAGCGGGACCTGAACTCTTCCTCGGCCACCTTGAGGCGCGCGTACTCGGCCTGCGAGCGCTGCTTGTCCTCGAGGGCGGCGGAGACGATCTCCTGCGCCTTCGTCTCCGCGTCGCTCACCATGCGGGAGGCCTCGGCCTCGGCGCGGGAGCGCATGTCGTCGGCGGACACCTGCGCGGCCACCATCGTGTTCTGCAGCGTGCGCTCCATGTCCGCGTACGCGCGAACGCGCGCGGAAGCGGCTTCGAGCTTCTCGCTCAGGTCGATGTTCTCCTTGAAGAGGCGCTCGAACTCATCAGCCACCTCGTCCAGGAAATCGTCGACCTCTTCAGGACTGTAGCCGCGCAGGGAGTTGCGGAACTCCTTGTGATGGATGTCGAGCGGGGTGAGCTTCATCTCCGGTGATTCCTTTCAAACCGCGTGCGGTGCCCCGATGGCTTGCGCCTTGCACGATAGCAGAACCCTTGCTCAGCCAGCCCTCTGCAGGAGGCCCGCGACCATCTGCACGACGATCAGCGCGACGAGCGGCGACAGGTCCAGACCCGCCGATCCTGCCCGGATGGGCGGGATGATCCGGCGGAACAGCCCGATGTACGGCTCGCAGATGCTCGCCAGCACGCGGTAGGCATCGGCCAGCAGGCCGGAGCGGTTACCGCCGACGAACCAGCTAAGGATCACGTACGCGAAGATGAGGTATCCGTAGAGGTAGAGCAGCGAGCCGACCAGTCCCCAGCTCATGCTTGACGGCCCATCTCGCGCGAGCGGTCCACGGCGGCGCGCACGGCCGCCGAGAAGGCGGCGCGCACCCCGCGCGCCTCGAGCTCGTTGACGGCGGCGATCGTCGAACCGCCGGGGCTCGAGACGGCGTCGATGACGGCGCCGGGATGCTGCCCGGTCTTCTCGATCAGGTCGACGGTGCCGCGCATGGTGGCCAGCGCGAGCATCTGTGCGGTGTCGCGACTCAGCCCCTCGCGGACGCCCGCCCGGGCGAGCGCGTCGATGACCAGCGCCATGTACGCGGGACCGCACCCGGAGATCGCGGTGCACGCGTCCTGAAGGTCCTCGTCGAGGACGATGACGGACCCCACGGAGGAGAACAGGGCCGCGACGCTCGCGACCTGCTCGGGCGTGGCATCCGCTCCCCCGCTCACGATGCTCATCCCGGAACCGACGAGCGCCGGTGTGTTGGGCATGACGCGGACGACCGGGGTCCCCGCCGGCAGCATCGACTCGAGGCGGGCGCAGGTGATGCCGCCGGCGATGCTGACGACGACCGCGCCGTCGAGGGCGGACGCCAGGGCCAGCACGACCGCGTCGATGACCTGAGGCTTCACGGCGAGGATGACGGTGTCGGCACCCGGGACCGCGGCGCTCCCGTCGGGAACGACGGCCACACCGTGGTCGGCCGCCAACTTCGCGCGACGGGCCTCGGTGGGGTCGGCGACGACGATCTGAGACGGGGCGAGCGAACCGGAGCCCACGAGGCCCGCGATGATCGCCTCACCCATGCGGCCGCCACCGATGACGGCCACCCGTCCTGAGAGGACGTCCATGGTCACGCCCTACTCTCCGAAGATGTTGGAGCCGCGCGAACGGACGCGGTCGCCGACGGAGACGTCGACGTTGCGCGGGGACAGCATGTAGACCTTGTCCGATACCTTCTGGATGCTCCCGTCGAGCCCGTACGTGAGACCGGCCGAGAAGTCGAGGAGCTTCTTGCACAGCTCGGGATCGGTCCCCAGCAGGTTCACGATGACCGGCTGTCCGGCCTTGAACTTGTCCGCGATGGACTGGGCCTCGGCGTAGCTGCGTGGCTCGATGGTGTGGATCTTGACCTGCGGGGCGGCGGGACGCTCGGACGCGCTGGACACCGCGCGCAGCGGCGCGGCGTCACGTGCGCGGGCGACGTCCGGCTCGCGGCTCACGCGGCGGACCGAGAGCGGCTCGGCGCCGTACGGCGAGGTATAGGCACGCACCGGAGGCGCCTCGTAGTCGGCTTCGGAGTCCGACTCGTCGTCGTACTCCTCACCGGGGCCGTAGCCGTCGTCGTACTCGTCGTCGTACTCGTCGGCCAGACCGAGCATCACCTTGACGCGGTGCATGAAACCCATCGCGCGATCTCCTTGACGTCGCCAAAGCTCGCGCGCTGAGGCGCGAGCTACCTGCCAAAAAGGGCCCTGCCCACGCGAACGATTGTAGCGCCTTCTTCTATAGCCACGGGGAAATCGTTCGACATGCCCATGCTCAATTCGGTGAGATCGACCGCGTCGCAATGCAGTGATTGCAGCCGGCCCATCCAATGGCTGCATTCGCGGAAGACACGTCTCGTCGACTCGGGCCGCCCCAGGGGCGCCATGGTCATCAGGCCGCGCACGGAGACGCCCGGAAGGGCGCAGGCGCGGCGGACGGCGTCCTCGGCCTCGTCGTAGGTCATGCCGTGTTTCGTCCGCTCGCCCGAGACGTTCACCTCGAGCAGCACGGGCTGCACGACCTCCGCCTCCCGCGCTCTGCGGTCGACCTCGACCAGCAGACCGAGCGAGTCGATGCTGTGGATCAGCGCGGCCTTCCCGACGACCTGCTTGACCTTGTTGGACTGCAGAGTCCCGATGAAGTGCCAGATCTCGTCGGGGAACAGCGCGTGTTTGCCGACGAACTCCTGCGCGCGGTTCTCGCCGAACTCGTGCATCCCCGCCGCGATGGCCTGGGCGACCTCAGTGATGCCGACGGTCTTCGTGACGGCGACAAGGCGGATGTCCGCGGGATCGCGCCCGGCCACGTCGGCCGCGTCGGCGATCTCACGGAGCACCTTGCGGTATCGCTCCGCGACCGCGCTCATCGCGCTACTCGGCCACGGGAGGCTCGGCGGCGTCGAACGAGCCGGTCAGCATGTAGCGGACCCGTTCGCCGATGTCGACGGCGTTGTCGGCGATGCGCTCGAGGTAGCGTGCGGCCATGACCATGTTCGAGGCCCACTCGATGTCGTCCTCGTCCTGCAGGCGGGCCAGCTCGCGGAAGAACTGCTTGTAGAGGTGGTCGATCGGCTCGTCGAGCTCCTGGAGCTTCATGGCCAGTTCGAGGTCGTTGTTGGCGAGGGAGTCGATGCAGGCATCGAGCACGCGGTGCACGAGATTGCCCTGTGCCTGGATGAGGTCGTAGAGCGTCTGCGGCCCCTTGCGGTCCGCCGTGCGGCGCGCCGCCTTGGCGATGTTGACCGCCAGGTCGCCCATGCGCTCCATGTGCCAGGCCACGTAGGTCAGGGAGTGCAGCAGCCTCAGGTCGCGCGCGACCGGGAACTGCGTCGCCATGACCTCCAGGGTCGCTTCCTCGAGCGCGAGCGTGCGGTGGTCGACCGCGTCGTCACCGTCGATGACCCGCTGCGCGATGTCGACGTCACCCTCTACCAGCGCCTGAACGCTCAGCGCCGTCTGATCGACGCACAGCCGCCCGATGGCGAGGACCTCGGCTTTCAGATCCTTGAGTTCTTGCCGAAAGCCTTCGCGCATGGCGCTCACGCCCTTTCCTCGAACGTTCCTCTACGGGCGCGGGGCGCCCGGTGTCTCCCCGTTGGGTGCCGCTGGTGCGGTACAGGTCTGGCAATAGTACCCCACCGGACGACCCTGCTGGTTACACGGTTGTGACTTCGGTGTGACCTCTCTGGTGACTCCCTGTTCCCTCAACGTCGAGTCGAGCCCTAGGTAGAGCGCGGCGACCGGCTCAGCCGGACAGGCGCCCGCCTCTCTCTCCTAGCCGAACCGGCCCGTGATGTAGTCCTCAGTGCGACGGTCTTTCGGGGTGGTGAACAGCGATGCGGTGCGCTCGTACTCGATCAGGTGCGCGGGCTCGCCCGCAACCTCCTGCAGGAAGAAGGCGGTGTAGTCGGAGACGCGGGCGGCCTGCTGCATGTTGTGCGTGACGATCACGATCGTGATGCGGTCCTTGAGCTCGGCCATGAGGTCCTCGACCTTCTGGACCGAGGTCGGGTCGATGGCCGAGCACGGCTCGTCCATCAGCAGGACCTCCGGTTCGACGGCCAGCACGCGCGCGATGCACAGGCGCTGCTGCTGGCCGCCCGAGAGGGTCAAGCCTCCCCTGCTCAGGATGTCCTTGACCTCTTTCCAGACGTTCGCGCGCTTCAGTGACTCCTCGACGATGGCGTCGAGCTCGCTCTTCTTCCGCACGCCGTGCAACTTGGGGCCGTAGGCCACGTTGTCATAGATCGACATGGGGAACGGGTTCGGCTGCTGGAAGATCATCCCGACGCGGCGACGCAGGTCGACCGGGTCGACGCCGGACCCGTAGATGTCGTGGTCGTCGAGCGTAATCCTGCCCTCGACCCTCGTACCCGGGATGAGGTCGTTCATCCGGTTGAGGCACCGCAGGAACGTGGACTTGCCACAGCCGGATGGGCCGATGAACGCGGTCACGGCGTGCCGCTTGATGTCGACCGTGATGTCCGTCAGCGCGTTGAAGTTCCCGTAGAAGAAGTCCAGCTTCTCGACCTTGAACTTGTCGCCATGGTCGTGCGCCGGGCCCGCACCCGGGACAACGACATGCGAGGGGAGCTTGTCGCTCATCCCTGCATCCTCCTGTTCCTGCGTCCGATGAAACGGGCGGTGAGGTTGAATCCGAGGACCAGGAGCACGAGGAGCAGCGCGGTGCCGTAGGCGCCGGGCATGTTGATCCCCTCCTGGGCCATGAGCATGAGGTGCACCGGCATCGTGCGGCCGGGGTCGAGCGGCGAGATGGGGGCGTTGATCATGGTGCCCATCGTGTAGATGACGACCGCGGTCTCGCCCATGGCGCGGCCCGCCGCAAGGATGACCCCTGTGGTGATGCGGGGCATGGCCGACGGGAGCACGATGCGCGACACGGTCTGCCACTTCGAGGCGCCCAGACCGTAGGAGCCCCAGCGAATGTACTTGGGGACGGCGCGGATCGCCTCCTCCGTGGTGCGCACGATGATGGGCAGCAACAGGAAGGAGAGCGCCAGCGCAGCGGCGAGCACCGACAGGCGCAACCCCATGCCCTCGACGAACGCCGCCAGGCCGAACAGGCCCATGACGATCGACGGCACGCTCGCGAGCGAGTCCGCCGCGAACCGGATGGTCGAGACGAGCCGGCCCTGGACCGCGTACTCGGCCAGGTAGACGGCCGCGAGGACCGCGATCGGCGTCGTGATCAGCATCGAGAGGCCGGTGACGTAGATTGTCGCCTGGATGGTCGGCCAGATGCCGCCCTCCATGTTCACGCCGTGGGGCCACGTGAAGATGAACGAGGGCGTGATCTGCCCGATCCCGTTGATGAACACGTAGATCAGGATGGTCCCGAGCGCCGCGACGGTGGCGATCGCGGCCAACCAGATCACGCTGAGCGCGATCGCGTTGGTGACCCGCTTGTTCATGCGCTCACGTGTCCGCATCTCAGCTCATCCCCTTGCCGAATCGCGAGATGACCCGGATCGCCGCGACGAAGATCATCGAGATGATGAAGAGCACGATGGCCACCCCGAACAGCGCCGTCCGGTGGTCCCCCGCCGCGTACGGCATGTCCAGGACGATGACCGTGGTCAGCGTCAGGAACGGCTTGAAGATACCGTCGGGGATGACGCGCGCGTTGCCTGCGACCATGACGACCGCCATGGTCTCGCCGATGGCACGGCCCATGCCGAGGATGATCGCGTCGATGATGCCGATCTTCGCGGCCGGGAGCAGCACGCGCCAGATCGTCTGCCACTTGGTGGCGCCCATCGCGTAGGAGGCCTCGCGGATGCCGTCGGGGACCGAGCGCAGCGCGTCCTCGGTCAGCGTCGCGATCGTGGGGACGATCATCACCGCGAGGATCATCCACACGGTGAAGAGGCCGAAACCGAGGCCGCCGAACAGGTGCGCGACGATCGGGCGCAGCATGACGAGCCCGAAGAAGCCATAGACCACCGACGGGATGCCCGCGAGCAGCTCCACGGCCGGGCGCACGATCTCGCGCATGCGAGGGGTCGCCACCTCGGACAGGAACACGGCCGTCCCCACCGCCAGCGGTCCGCCGATGGCGAGCGCGCCGATCATCGCGAGCATCGAGTTGACGATCAGCGTGAGGATGCCGAAGAACTGCTTGGTCGGGTACCACTTCAGGCCACCGAGGAAGTTGAAGACGCCGACCTTCGCGAAGATCGGCCAGCCCTCGAGCCCGACGAACAGGAAGATGAGCGCCACGCCCGCCACCGCCACGCACGCGCAGACGAGGAACAGGTTCTTGAGGGCGGCCTCCTTGAGGTAGGTCGCCTTCGAGATCGTCATGAGCGCTTGGCGGGCGGGCGGACGGGGCGCGTTCTCCGCGCTCTTCGGGTCCGTGCACATCTCGGGGACCGGCTCGCCGGTCCGCGGATCGTGGGAGTCGGACACGCTACTTGCCCCCTTCCGCGACCGGCAGGAAGCCCGCGTCACGCACCACGGAGTCCTGGATCTTCGGGGAGAGCACGAAATCGATGTAGGCCTTGGCCAACCCGGTCGGCTGCCCCTTCGTCAGGAAATGAAGGTAGCGCGACAGCGGATACGTCCCGTTGCCGACCATCGTCTCGTTCGCCGGGATGCCGTCGATGGACAGCGCCTTCACCGACGGGTCGACGAAGCCGAGGGAGATGTAGCCGACCGCGCCCGCCGCCTGGGCGACGACCGCCCGGACCTGGCCGGTTCCGGGAAGGACCGCCGCAGTGGGATCGAAGTCGGCGGTGCCGAGGACGAACTTCGAGAAGGCCTCGCGGGTCCCCGAGGCCTCGTCGCGGTTGACGAGCCCTATCTCGAGATCGGGCCCGCCGACCTCCTTCCAGTTCTTGATCTTGCCCTGGAAGATGTCGGAGACCTGCGCCTTCGTGAGCCCGGTGACCGGGTTCGACGGGTTGACGATCACGGCGATGGCGTCGAGAGCGATCTTGATGTCGACCAGCCCGAGGCTCTGCTCCTCAGGCTTGAGGTCGCGCGACGACGTCCCGATGTCGCACGTCCCCTTGGTGACGGCCTCGATGCCCGCCGAGGAGCCGATACCGGAGACGAGGATGCGCTTGCCGGGGTTGGCTGCCTCGAACTCGGTCGCTGCGACCTCGGCGATCGGCATGACGGTCGTGGATCCCGTGACCGTCAGGCTCGTCCGGGAGCCGCTGGCGGAACCTCCGCAGCCGGCGAGAACGAGAGTGATGGCCACTGCGACGAGCGCAGCATTGCGGCGGAGTCTCACAGAGAACTCCCGAGGATGCACGCGAGTGCGCCGTGGCGCCCGGTGGGGCCTTCGGCGCGATGCGAGTAGAACGCGTCGGTCCGCTCAGCGGTGCAGAACCCGCTGCGGACCTGAGACGAGAACGGCACACCGACCCCATTCAGGCTCTCTGACACGACGGCGCCCAGGTCCAAACGGCCCTGGGCCGCGGCAATGGTACCAAACGCATCCGTGAATTGCGACAAGAGCTCGGGCCCCACTCGGTAGTGACATACCCCGATGTGCGGGCCCACATACGCGAGCAGATCGGAGGTCTCGCAGCGCGCGGCAACGGCCAGCTTCCGGGCGGCATCGGCGACGATCCGGCCGAGTGCGCCACGCCATCCCGCGTGCACCACGGCGACAGCCGGCCGGCGGCCCGTCGCCACCAGCACGATCGGCACGCAATCGGCGAAACACAGCATGAGCGGTGTGTCGGCCTCGCGGGTGAGCAGCGCGTCCGCGGCCGGTACGGCCGGCGGCATCCCCGCACGCGCGAACGCGCCCAGCCCCGCCATCGCTCCCACTACCTCGCGGACCACGACGCCGTGGACCTGCTCGGGCACCGTGAGGCGGTAGCGCAGGGGTTCGATACCCAGGGCCGCCATCAGCAGCGCCCGGTTGTCGTCGACGCACGACGGGTCGTCGCCGACATGGGACGCGAGGTTCAGGGATTCGAACGGCCGGGCGCTCCTGCCGCCGGTCCGCTCCGAGAAGGCGACCAGGATGCCGTGGTCCTCGCGCAAGCGGGGATCGGTGTGGACGGCGAGATCTCCGACCTGCTGACGGACCAGCCCGCTCACGCACATCCTCCCGCCACGGCCGCCGGGGAGGGCAACGCCCTGCGTCCCGCTCACACGACCCATGATAGAGCGGCCGATACGCCCGCGGCGGGGTGACGAGGTCTCTGCGCCTCGTCACCCCGCCGCGTATTCGTCGCCCGGTTTCAGCCGGGCGGACGCTCTGTGCTCATGGGGCCTCCGCGCCGGCAGGCGCGCAGGCCTCGGACTTCTAGTTCTTGCGGCGCAGGAAGAGCGGGATCCCGTCGTCGTCATCGCTGATCGGCTCGAACGACGGCACCGACGCGGCGGTCGGCAGCACGTCCTCGCCCTCGGCGTCCAACGCCAGCGACGACTGCTTGCGCCGGCCCTCGAAGCCTGTCGCGATGACCGTGACGCGGATGGAATCCATCATCGAGTCGTCGATAACGGCACCGAAGATGATGTTGGCGTCGGCGTGCGCCGCGGCCTGAACGACCTCGGCGGCCTCGTTGACCTCGAGCAGGCCGAGGTCGCTGCCGCCGGCGATCGAGAGCAGAACGCCCTGCGCGCCCTCGATGGATGACTCGAGCAGCGGGCTCGAGATGGCGGCCTTGGCGGCTTCCTGTGCGCGGTTGTCGCCGGTAGCGAGGCCGATGCCCATCAGCGCCGAGCCGGCGTCCTGCATGATCGTGCGGACGTCCGCGAAGTCGAGGTTGATGAGGCCCGGGACCGTGATCAGGTCCGTGATGCCCTGGGTGCCCTGGCGAAGGACGTCGTCGGCGATACGGAAGGCATCGAGGATCGACGTCTTCTTCTCGGCGACCTGCAACAGGCGGTCGTTCGGGATGACGATGAGGGTGTCGACGTGGTCGCGCATGCGCTTGATGCCTTCGTCGGCGACCTCGGCGCGCTTGCGGCCCTCGAACTTGAACGGGCGCGTGACGCAACCGACGGTCAGCGCTCCGATCTCCTCCTTGGCGATCTGGGCGATGACCGGCGCGGCCCCCGTGCCGGTGCCGCCACCCTCGCCGGCGGTGATGAAGACCATGTCGGCGCCCTGGAGCGCTTCCTTGATCTCGGCACGCGATTCCTCCGCGGCCTGCAGGCCGACGTCGGGATCGCCGCCCGCGCCGAGGCCCTTCGTGAGGCCGACTCCGATGTGGACCTTGTAGTCGGCATCCGACATCAGAAGCGCCTGGGCGTCCGTGTTCACCGCGATGAACTCCACACCCTTGAGCCCGGCCTCG
>Ga0209540_10002347_pt1 | contig 13503 bp, 10 predicted proteins | sample BarGraIncu01121A_FD_184501 | JGI IMG/M metagenome (GOLD analysis project Ga0209540, IMG submission 184501) | Arctic peat soil microbial communities from Barrow, Alaska - Barrow Graham LP Incubations 011-21A (SPAdes) (version 2) | ecosystem: Environmental > Terrestrial > Soil > Wetlands > Peat... | reverse complement strand
CTTGAAGGGAGAGATAAGAGAAAACCTTGTCTCGAATGGTTCGTTGGGACAATAGCTGATTCTTGCCGCTAAGCAGCATATTTTTTCGGGCGATGATTTTTAATAAATTTTCAATGAGCTGATTATGAAAAAGGCAGCTGGAAGGGCAGGTGTTTATAATGCGCTGGACCCCAATAAACAACACGGTGCTGTCTGCGGTTGCAATGACGGTTACAGGACTCTCGGTAACGCCGGCACATGCAAAGGTTTCACCAAAAATATGTCCGGCCTTCAACTCGGTAAGAATCGAACGATTCCCCATAAAATCTTCCTGGATGATCTGAAGCCCTCCGGATAATAAAATACCCACTGAGGACACAGGGTTCCCAGTTAAAATCACGATTTCGCCTTTGGCATATTTTTTTTCTTCGCTGCCCAGACATTGGAGCATGGCTTCAAGATTTTCTTCAACCATTTCAAATAACTTAACATTTTTTAAGATTTCAAATTTATTCTTCATAATTCCTCTTCATGTTGCATATGCAACGGTTCTTTTGGGTAAATTATAGTATGATTGGGTCAAGAAATCAAGTAGGAGGAAAAAACGATGATTCGAAAAATAATTACAATTGATAAAGATAAATGCAATGGCTGTGGTTTGTGTGCGGATGCCTGTCATGAAGGCGCCATTGGTATGGTTAACGGCGTGGCGACACTTTTAAGAGATGACTATTGTGACGGTTTGGGAGATTGTCTTCCCACCTGTCCCACAGAAGCCATCACCTTTGTAGAACGTGAAGCAGATGCTTATGACGAAGCCGCTGTGCTTGAAAATATGAAAAAGAAAGAGGACGGAAAAATGAAACCGGAAAAAAAATCAGGTGGATGCCCGGGAACCCAGGCTAAAACCATTGAAAGAAAAATTGTTGTAGGGGAAGATGGTCTTGAGCCACTTGCCTGCGGATGCCCGGGCTCTTCCTCAAAACCCATTGTTCGGGAGAATGAAGACTCCGAATGTGGTTGTTCCGATGAGAAACCGGGAGCGGTTAAGACACCAACTTCCCAGCTCAATCAATGGCCAGTTCAAATTAAGCTTGCTCCGGTAAATGCTGCCTATTTTAATGGTGCTCATTTACTGATCGCTGCTGATTGTACGGCTTTCGCTTATGGAGATTTTCATAATCGATTTATGAAAAATAAGATTACCCTGGTGGGGTGTCCTAAACTGGATTCAGTGGATTATGCTGAAAAGCTCACCGAGATTTTAAAAATCAATGACATTAAGAGTGTGACAGTGGTACGTATGGAAGTTCCTTGTTGTGGAGGGATTGTATCTGCGGTTACCGAGGCCCTGAAAAATTCAGGAAAAATGATTCCATGGCAGGTTTTTACCATTACCACCGAAGGTAAAGTTTTAGAAAATGTTTAAGAAAGGTTTTATCGGACTGATTTGGGGGTAATAAATAAGATACAAGCTAAAAAATGGCAGCGAAATAGAGGTTTGTCAAAAATCATAAGATAACTATTAATGCCAAATAATAAATATGGGAAGAGGTACAAGCATGAAAGATATGTTTTGTTTTCAATGTGAACAAACTGCAAAGGGCACCGGCTGTGAAGTTAAAGGTGTGTGTGGTAAAACAGCTCAAATTGCAGGTCTTCAGGATAAATTAGTGGGAGCAACCATTGGTTTGGCCCGGGCAGTACAAAATTCAAAAGCAACGGAAACCACGGATGCTACTATTAAAAGAGCCTTATTTACAACCGTTACCAATGTCAGCTTTGACGATGAGAGCCTGGAAGCTCTGATTGCCTGTGTGGAAAAAATGAAAACGGATATTGATCCCACGGCAAAAAGCTATGATATGACCAGGTTATGGGAAGAAAACGAAGATATTCGTTCTTTAAAAACTTTAATTCTTTTGGGAATAAAAGGAATTGCATCCTATGCCCATCATGCAGATGTTTTAGGCTATAATGATCCCGTTGTTAATGCCTTTTTTTATAAAGCATTAGTGGCGGTTGGTTCCGATATGGGAATGGATGAATTACTGCCTCTGGTTTTAGAAACCGGCACCGTGAATCTTGCCTGTATGGCACTACTTGATAAAGCCAATACAGAAACTTACAGCACACCAGAACCTACAGAAGTGACCTTAACGATTGAAAAGGGTCCGTTTATTATTATTACCGGCCATGATTTACGTGATTTGCATTTGCTGTTGGAACAGACAAAAAATAGAGGCATTAACATTTATACCCATGGTGAAATGCTGCCGGCACATGCGTATCCAAGCCTTAAAAAATACCCGCAGCTTAAAGGAAACTTTGGGACGGCATGGCAGAATCAACAAAAAGAATTTGACAGCGTTCCTGCCCCGATTCTCTTTACAACCAACTGTCTGATGCCGGTAAAAGATAGCTATGCAGACCGTGTTTTCACAACCGATGTGGTTCAGTACCCATCAATGGTGCATATCGGAAAAGATAAAGACTTTACCCCGGTGATTGAAAAAGCACTGGCACTGGGCGGATACAGCGAAGCCCGGGAAATGACTGGTATTAATGGCGGAAAAACACTGATGACCGGTTTTGGACATGGCACTGTTCTTTCGGTTGCAGATAAGGTTGTTGAAGCTGTAAAGGCCGGGGATATCAAACACTTCTTCCTGGTTGGCGGTTGCGACGGTGCAAAAACCGGACGAAATTACTATACCGAATTTGTAGAAAAAGCACCAAAAGATTCGATTATTTTAACCCTTGCCTGTGGCAAGTTCCGGTTCAACGATTTAGACCTCGGTAAAATTGCCGGACTTCCCCGATTAATGGATATGGGACAATGTAATGATGCTTACTCAGCTATTCAGGTAGCCATTGCTTTGGCAGGTGCCTTTAAATGTGATGTCAACGATTTGCCACTGAGCATGGTGCTTTCGTGGTATGAACAAAAAGCGGTTGTTATTCTATTAACCCTTTTAGCTTTGGGCATTAAAAATATTTTGCTCGGACCATCACTGCCTGCATTTATTTCACCAAACGTATTAAAGGTACTGGTAGATAACTATAACATCGGACCGATCACAACACCAGAAGCTGACCTGGCAAAATTGTTAGCATAATCATTTTTCTGAAAACTCAAAAAATGATTATCAAAGTCTTTCCCTAACCTGTTTTAAAAAAATGCTGTCAGCTCTTATCTCCAGGAGCAGACGGCATTTTTTCCGGGCTTAAGTCAAACCTTAAGTATGAACGACCTATTGTAAATTTAAAATGATTATGGTATTATAGTCACGTTGATAAATGGATATATACATTCTCAGGAGAAGAGAATTTTACTGTTGTATAATCATAAATGATAACTTGAATTGAATAATAACAAAATTGAACAAGAAAGTATCTTGGAGGAAAAATTTATGTCTTTTAATATTGCAATTGCAGGTAAAGGCGGTGTTGGTAAAACAAGCCTTACCGGTATGCTCATTGAATATTTAGTTTCAGAAGGCTTGGGTCCGATCTTAGCTGTGGATGCAGATGCCAATGCAAATTTAAACGAAGTTTTAGGTGAAGCGGTTGATCTTTCTATTGGCGAGATCAAAGAAGAAGTCAATCGTGCAGAAATGGCAGGGGTGCCATTACCTCCCGGCGTAACCAAATCAGATTTTTTTCAGCTGCGTTTGAATCAAGCCATTGCTGAAGGAAAAGGATATGACCTTCTTGTTATGGGGCGAAGCCAGGGAGCTGGTTGCTATTGCTATGTGAATGGGATTTTAAAAAATCAGCTTGATGTTCTGGCAAAAAATTATTCGCATATTGTTGTGGATAATGAAGCTGGCATGGAACATTTAAGCCGTGGTACTTTGGGGAAAATTGATTTACTTCTTCTTGTGAGTGACAGTTCTCGTCGTGGAATCCAGGCAGTTGGTCGTATTAAAGACTTAGTGGCTGAGTTGAAATTAAAGGTGCCTACGATTAAATTGATTGTTAACCGGGTACCAGGCGGCGTTCTTAACCAGGGAATTGTAGATGAAATAGAAAAACAAGGTCTCGATCTTATTGGTGTTGTACCTTTGGATCAAAATGTTTTTGAATATGATGCGATTGGAAAACCTCTGGTTGACCTTCCTGCGGATTCATCCTCAAAGGTTGCTTTAAGAGGCATTGTAGACAAACTGGGATTAATAAAGAAATAATAATTTGCATTAATTAATACAAAATATGGTGATGTCTAAAGTTTGCCGGGAAGGGTTACCCTTCCTGACATTATTAAAATCGGAACTGCGGGAATAGGGAGATGGAAAATGCATAAAGTACGGTTTGTGGTCAAGGGAATACGGAATCTCGAGTTTATCGCAAGGGATCAGGAAAACTTGTTGGAGGCAGCCCGAAGGGCAGGAATCATGATTGATTCACCCTGTAGCGGAAATGTCTCTTGCGGCAAATGTAAGGTGAAAATAACAGAAGGACAGGTCAAAACTACAGAAAGCAGGTATGTTTCTGTAGAAGAAGCAGCCCAGGGAATCGTGCTTTCCTGTAATTCGTCGATTATTGAAGATATTGAGGTGGAAGTCCCTGATATAGCATCCTCCTTTGTAAACGAAATGCAAATCACGGATCTCTCTGTAAATGAGAATAAAAACATTACCTACGTCCGTAAGAAGTTGATTGGACAGGGTATGACCAATGCAAGTCGACTTTGGTCTGAGGTTATTCAGTTGCCCCCTCCTACACTTGAGGACAGTATTTCCGATGAAGATCGTCTGAGACTCTATTTTAAAGTGCATTTAGGTTATAAGAATATTTCCATATGCTTGGATGTTATCAGGAAGCTTCCGGATGCACTGAGAGCAAAGGATTTTCAAATTGAAGTTATTTATTTAAAACGTGGAGATGAAGCGGAAATTCTTGACATTAAGCCTGCAAATGAGGAAAAAACAGTTCTTTATGGTATCGCCCTGGATATTGGAACAACGTCCGTTTCGGCCTGCCTGGTGGATATGAACACCAATGAAATTGTTACAAAAAGTTCTTTGGGAAATGCCCAGGTTAAATATGGGGCAGATGTTATTAATCGGATTGTTTATTCGCAAAAACCCGGAGGTCTTGAAAATCTGAGACGCGCCATTGTGGATGAAACCATTAATACCCTGATTGAGAAAATAGCACTTAATATGAGCATATCCACTGAAGATATTTATGAGGTTTGCGCAGCTGGAAATACTACCATGAATCATCTTTTGCTGGGGATAAATCCTGATTATCTGAGACGGGAGCCCTTTATTCCTGTCATTAACAATATACCGGAAATGAAATGCTCTGAAATTGGGATCAAAATCAATCCTGAAGGAAAAATATATCTGGCGCCATCGGTTGCCAGTTATGTTGGTGGGGATATTACTGCCGGGGTTTTTGCAGTGCCGACATGGATTCGAGATGACTATACCATGCTGGTTGATCTCGGAACCAATGGAGAAATTGTTTTTGGAAATAAGGATTTTCTGATGACCTGTGCCTGCTCGGCCGGACCGGCCTTTGAAGGCGGGGAAATCAGTTGTGGGACCCGTGCTGTTCCTGGCGCCATTGAAGAGGTATTTATCAATGATGGGGATTACAGACCATTTTATAACACCATTGGGCATACGATTCCTATTGGGATTTGCGGCTCAGGGATTATTGACCTTATTTGTGAAATGAAACGAACAGGGATGATTGACGGTAAAGGTCGCATGGATCGGAATCTGAATAATCCCAGAGTTCGTTTTGATGAATATGGTATTGGACAATATTATCTTTATTCTAAGGAACTGGATAATGCTTCCAAGGATATTTATATTACAGAAATTGATATTGATAGCTTCATTAAGGCGAAAGGCGCTGTGTTTTCTGCCATTTATATTTTAATGGAAAGTCTGGAAATGCCCATTGATGTCTTACAAAACATTTACGTTGCAGGAGGTATCGGGACGAATCTGGTCATTGAAAATGCCATTGCTTTGGGAATGCTGCCGGATATTCCAGTTGAAAAATATTATTATATTGGCAATAGTTCCATGCAGGGGTGCTATCTGGCACTGACCCTGAGTGAAGGCAAAGATAAGATAAAAGAAATATCTAAAAACATGACCTACATGGAATTAAGTGTTCATCCCAAATATATGGATGAATTTATTGCGGCCTGTTTTATTCCGCATACCAACCTCGATTTATTCCCTTCCCTTAAAAAAAAGTAAAGGAGAGAGCTATGGAAAATACGTTACGTGACGAACAAGCCATTGAAGAGAAAAGAAAAGATAAGATTCCCTATGATCACTATAAGGCACTTATCAAAGACCATGATCCTAAATTTATTTCGCAGACAAGCTTTTGTCCTTATGATGAAGAAAAAAAGGCTTATAGTGTTACGGTCATGGGAGATCAGTTCCAGGTAAGTTATCCCCAGGGGGATGTGACCAATGCAGAGGGTGAGGATTTCGATAATTACAAACTTAAAACAATGATCCTCAGATATTTGCTTAATGCAAAAGGAGTTCCGGCAACAGGAGAAACCATAGGTTATCGGGACGTTTCCGGAGGAAATTGTTATTTCGAATGTTTTCAAGGACGTTGTCTGAAACGATTTGCCTTTACCTTTAATTATAATATTGAGGGTTTGAAAAAAGCTATGGCGGCATTGAAGGCAGAACCTAAAGCGTTCGGTGACTTGTCCTGGCGTTTTGAGTTCATCAACAACATGTTTATGACGGTTATTTTATGGATCGGCGATGACGAATTTCCGCCGGAGGCCCAGATTTTGTTTGATGCCAATTTCCCAACTGCTTTTAGTGCAGAGGATATGGCGGTAATGGGAGATATCTTCATTCCGGCTTTAAAAGAGCTGGGTAAAAAATAATGAGAGAATCTAAAATTCAGGAAATTGATCCGCATTTCTCTGAAAGCAGTTATATTGTCAGCAGGGATCTGGTGAAAAACCATGATCCTCTGGTAATGAGTCGAAATTCCAAATGTCCATATGATGCTGAGAAAAAGACATTTTATGTTCAAGTCTTAGGTGAGAACTACACTGTTGGGTATCCCGGTGGGGAAGTATTAAACAGTGCCTCTGAGAATTTTGACAACTATTCGGTTAAAATTATTATTTTACGCTATCTTATGAATGCCAAAGAAAATATTACTTCCGAAAAGATGATCAGCTTTAAAGAATTTCCGGATGGTCATTTATACTATCAGAATTTTTACAAACGCTGTATACAGGTTTTTGCAAATATAGGAAATGAAATGCCAGAGGATTTAAAGGGTTACATGGATTTCATTCATGGAGTACCACTGGGTAAGGGTGATTTATCCTGGCATTTTACAGTTATTCCGGGGTTGGAAGTTGATTGCATTCTCTGGTTCGGAGATGATGAATTCGAAGCTGAAGGACAAATTCTCTTTGATGCAAAACTGAAAGAAGTTTTAAATATTAAAGATTTAGCAATTCTAGGGGACGTTTTTATTATTTCATTGAAAACCTTTGCTTTCTCTTTATAAACACAAAAAAACATAAAAAATTTAAATAAAAATCTGAAAAATAATTGACAAGCTTTTAACTAGTATAGTACAATCTGTGTATACTTATATATACAGGTTAAGTATGATGGACATGTAATGGTTTTAACTGAGTGTTTTAAAGTGTAGTGCTTTGGAATAAATATTTTGAAAAAGGTAACAGGTTAGGAGGAAACAAAAAAATGCCATACAAAAAAGCAGAACTAAAATTTAGTGGCAAGATCAACGTATGCGAAATAGGTGCTGGAGATGCAGCTATAAGCATAGGGGGCGAAAAAACATTACTATTCTTAGGTGATGAAGGATTCAAACCTGCAGTTGGAATTGCGATCACAGATGAACCAGATGACTGGTCTGATTGTTTCACAACAATTTTCGGAGATGATTTGAAGAAACCAGCGGCTTGGGCAAAAGCAGCAGTAGAAAAATCAGGTGCTGATTTCTTATTGCTTAAATTAGCAAGTGCCGATCCAAACGGTGCTGATAATGCTATAGCAAATTGTGTTGCAACAGCAGTAGCTGTAGAAGCTGCCATTAGTGTACCTTTAGTAGTTGAAGGATGCAAAAATGCAGACAAAGATGAAAAATTACTTGAAGAAGTTGCAAAAGCTCTTGAAGGCAAAAATGTTGTTTTGATGTCAGCAGTAGAAGACAATTACAAAACAATTGGTGCCGCTGGTGGAATGGCTTACGGACAAAAAGTTTGTGCTGAATCCGCAGTAGACATTAACCTTGCAAAACAATTAAATATTCTTTTAACACAATTGGGTGTTAAGAGCAAGGATCTCCTTATGGACGTTGGATCAGCCGCAGCAGGTTACGGTTTTGAATACGTTGCTTCTACAATGGATCGTATTCGTCTTGCAGGCCTTGGTCAAAATGATGAAAGCTTACAGATACCAATTATGACAAATGTTTCAGATGATTCCTGGGGCGTTAAAGAAGCCGTATCTCCTATTGAAGATACTCCAGAATGGGGCGATCAGGAAGCACGCGGTATTGGTATGGAAGTTTCAACAGCAGCATCTTGTGTTGTTGGCGGATCAAATGCGATCATCGTAAGACACCCAGAATCAGCTAAAACAATTAAAAGCTTGATTGCTGGATTAATAGGTTAAGAAAGGAAGGCGAATACAAATGGCAGTAAAAGGTTTAGATATATTCAAACTCACCCCAAAAACAAACTGTAAAGAATGTGGATTCCCTACATGTATGGCTTTCTCAATGAAAGTAGCCACTGGCGCTGTTCCCGTTGACAAATGTCCATACATTTCAGCAGAAGCTAAGGAATCATTATCAGAAGCAACCGCTCCTCCAATGAAATCAATCAAAGTTGGATCCGGCGAAGCTGAAGCAACCCTTGGCGGAGAAACAGTTTTATTCAGACATGAAAAATTATTGGCAAATAAAAATTTGTTTGCCATTGAATTATCAGACGCTCAGAGCGATGATGAAGTAGCAGCAGCTTTCGCAAAACTTGAAGCAGTTCATTATGACCGTATTGGCGAAATGATGTTTGTTGAAGTTGTTGGCGTTCGTTTTGCAGCTGATAAAGACAAATTTGTCGGTTTAGTTAAAAAAGTACAAGAATCAGGCAAAATTCCAATGATCATAACAACTGATGCTGAAGTAGCAAAAGCAGCTGTTGCAGTTGCCGGCGAAAAAGCAATTATCATGGGTGCAACAAAAGATAATACTGCAGCAATGGTTGAAGTAGCAAAAGCTGCTGACGCTGTTCTTGGTGTTTCTGCTGATAGCATTGAAGCTTTACATGATTTAGTTGAAGCCATTGAAAAATTAGGCTACAAGAACCTGGTATTAAATGTTGGAGAAACTTCCATTAAAGAAGCTTACTTAAACGCTGTTAGTATCAGAACAGCAGCACTTAAAGGAAATGATCGTTCATTCGGTTATCCATCTGTTGTCTTTACAAATGTTATTGCAAAAGGCGATATCAATATGCAAATCGCACTTGCTTCAGCATTTATTCTTCGTTACGGTTCTATTATCGTTATGGAAGAAGTAGGATTCAATGCAGCTTTACCATTGTTTGCATTAAGACAAAACATCTTCACCGATCCTCAGAAACCAATGCGTGTTGAACCTAAGGTATATGAATTCAACAAACCAACTGGTAAAGAACCAGTACTGGTTACAGTCGATTTCGCATTAACCTACTTTGTTGTTGCTGGGGAAATCGAACGTTCTAAAGTTCCTACATACCTTGTCATTCCAGATGCTGGTGGTTATTCAGTATTGACTGCATGGGCTGCAGGTAAATTTGGTTCTACCGTTATTTCCAACTTCATTAAAGAAAACAAGATTGATGAACTTACAACTTCACGTAAACTTATTTTACCTGGTAAGGTTGCTGTTCTTCAAGGAGATTTGGCTGAATTACTACCTGAATGGGAAATAATTGTTGGACCAAACGAAGCAATGCAAATACCTAAATTCTTAAGAGATCTTAGTAAAGCATAGTAAAGCATAGGTTATAATCTGTGTCCGGGATTTATCCCGGACACTCTAAAAAATATTTTTTAATTCGAAAGGGGAACATTATGTCAAAATTCATGGTTATTGGTGAAAGAATTCACTGTATCTCTCCAGCGATTCGACAAGCTTTTGCAGATCGAAACCCGGATCCTATTCTTTTAAGAGCTAAAGAACAATTAGAAGCTGGCGCAGATTATTTAGATTTAAACATCGGACCTGCTGAAAGAGGCGGCGAAGAGTTAATGCAATGGGGTGTTAAAATACTTCAGGAAAACTTTGATAATGTGCCATTAGCACTTGATACTGCAAATATGAAAGCCATTGAAGCTGGTATCAAAGTTTACAATCGTTCAAAAGGAAAACCAATCGTTAACTCTGCAGATGCAGGGGATCGTATTGGATATCTTGATTTAGCAGCAGCCAACGATGCAATGTGTATCGCTCTTTGCTCTGGAGATGGTGTACCAGCAAATAATGACGAACGTATTATGTACTGTTCACAATTATTAGAACGTGGTATGGAACATGGTATGGAGCCAACTGATATGTTATTTGATCCATTATTCATCGTTATCAAAGGAATGCAAGATAAAGTAGTTGATATTTTAGAAGCAATTCAAATGATTACAGATATGGGTTTATTAACAACCGGTGGACTTAGTAACATTTCAAACGGCGCACCAAAACATATCCGTCCAATATTAGACTGCGCTACTTTAGCAATGGCTATGCAATGCGGATTTAGTTCTGCAATCGTAAATCCTTGTGATAGACGATTAAGAGAAACCATTGTTGCCTGTGATATTATCAAAAATAATATCCTTTATGCAGATTCTGTACTAGACTTTTAGGAAATACCTCTTTTGATTAAAAGTGGTATTTGAAAATACTGAAAAAAAAAGCTCCTGACTCATTTCCATTACTTGGCCCTCAAGTAAATGGATGAGTCAGGAGTAAAAACAATAGAGTATAACGTGTCACTCGATAGCATTGTACAACATTTGGAAATATTTGTAAAGTGTAAATTTTATCAATATCGTAAAAAATAATGTTTGTACGAAGATAATGCTGTGACATCAATTATTAAATTTAGAGAGGTAGAAAAATATGAGCAACGAAATTTTAAATTATGATAAATCAGCTGCAGCTTTAATCGCGAAAGCGCAAAGAGATGGCGTAGAAACCATGTGGGATCGTAAAGCCGCCCAGAAGACTCAGTGTGGTTTTGGTGAAGCAGGGGTTTGTTGTAGAATTTGTTTAATGGGACCATGTCGCGTTAGCCCAGTACCTGGAAAAGGCGCTGAAAGAGGTATTTGCGGAGCAAATGCCGGAACAATTGTCGCAAGAAACTTTGCAAGAATGGTAGCTGCAGGAACTTCTGCCCATTCCGATCATGCCCGAGATATCGTTCATGCAATGCATTTATCTAAAGAAGAAGGTCCATTCAAAATAAGAGATGAAGCAAAATTACGAAAAATTTCTGCTGAATGGGGTATTGAAGGGGCTGACACTAAAGAAACTTATGCATTAGCTCACGAACTTTCTGAAATGGCTCTTTTAGAATTTGGTAAACCTTTTGGTTATCAAAAATTCTTAACAAGAGCACCTAAGGTTCGTCAGGAATTATGGCTAAGAGAAGATTTAGCACCAAGAGCTATTGACCAGGAAGTTACAACACTTCTTCACTCCACACATATGGGTTGTGCCAGTGATATCGAAAGCTTGTTAATGCGAAGCATGAGAACTGGAATGGCTGATGGTTGGGGCGGATCTATGATCGGTACTGAATTCTCAGATATTTTATATGGAACACCACAAGCAAGACCTTCTGAATCAAACCTTGGTTGTATTGACGCAGAAATGGTAAACATTGTTCTTCACGGACATGATCCTAATCTTGCTGAAATGATTGTTGTTGCTTCTAAAAATCCTGAATTAGTGGAATTAGCAAAATCAAAGGGTGCCAGAGGCATTAATGTTGTTGGTATGTGTTGTACAGGTAATGAAATTACCATGAGACATGGTATTAAAATTGCAGGAAACTTCTACCAACAGGAAATGGCCATTATTACTGGTGCCATTGAAGCCGTTGTTGTGGATGTTCAATGTATTTTCCCTGCATTACCAGCATTAGCTAAAAAGTATCACACACATTTCGTAAGTACTTCCCCAAAAGCGAAAATCTCTGGCGGTTTGTACATCGAATTCGATGAAAATGATGCAATGGCAGGTGCCAATCAAATTGTTAAAGATGCAGTAGAAAACTTCGTAAACAGAGATGCTTCAAAAGTTGAAATTCCGGATTTCAAACAATCAACAATGATTGGTTATTCTGTAGAAGCCATTATCGAACATTTAGATAAAGTTGTTAATACACAACTTGTTGAAACAACAGGCGGTGTAAAACCATTATCAGATGTTCTCTATGCCGGTGTCATTCGTGGTGCTGCAGGTGTTGTTGGTTGTAACAACCCTAAAGTTCAACATGACTTAAGCCATATCACTGTAATGAAAGAACTCATCAAACGTGATGTTATCTGTGTTGTTACAGGTTGTGCCGCTCAGGCAGCTGCTAAAGCCGGTTTATTAAAACTAGAAGCCAAAGAACTTTGTGGTCGTGGCTTGAAAGAAGTTTGTGAACGCGTTAATATTCCACCAGTTCTTCATATGGGTTCTTGTGTTGATATTAGTCGTATCCTTCACCTTGTTTCTCTTGTTGCTAATGAAAGAGGCGTTGACTATTCTGATCTTCCAGTTGTTGGGATTGCTCCGGAATGGATGTCAGAAAAAGCAGTTGCTATTGCTAACTATGTTGTTGCAACAGGCTTAAATACTTACTTAGGAATTATTCCACAGGTAACTGGTAGCCCAGAATTTGTTAAGTTAATGACAGAAGATATTGAAAAAGTCGTTGGAGCTAAATTTGTATTCGAAAAAGATCCAATGATCATGGTAGATAAAATCATGGTAGATATCGAAGCTAAGAGAGTTGCATTAGGTATCTAACTTAATTAAGATAAGACAGGTGATGAAAATGAAAATAGCATTGACAGGTAAAGGCGGCGTAGGAAAAACGACGATCTCAGCATGTTTAAGCCGATATTTCGCCGATGAAGGATTTAATGTATTAGCAGTTGACGCTGATCCCGATGCAAATCTTGGTCTTGCCCTTGGCATGAGTGATGAGATGATTAAAAGCATTGTCCCTATTTCGGAAATGAAGGACCTTGTTGAGGAACGCACAGTTGCTGAAAAAGGAAACTTCGGAACTCTTTTTAAAATGAATCCCGAGGTTGCTGATATTCCAGAACGTTATGCTAAAGAACATAATGGTGTGAAGCTTTTGACAATGGGAACCGTAGATACCGGAGGATCCGGATGCGTTTGCCCTGAGCATGTTTTATTGAAAATGCTCATGAGTCATTTAGTATTATACCAAACAGATGTTGTTGTAATGGATATGGAAGCAGGGATAGAGCACCT
>Ga0209540_10002345_pt1 | contig 13505 bp, 8 predicted proteins | sample BarGraIncu01121A_FD_184501 | JGI IMG/M metagenome (GOLD analysis project Ga0209540, IMG submission 184501) | Arctic peat soil microbial communities from Barrow, Alaska - Barrow Graham LP Incubations 011-21A (SPAdes) (version 2) | ecosystem: Environmental > Terrestrial > Soil > Wetlands > Peat... | reverse complement strand
ATGCTCCAGAAGTTCCGGTTCAATATCCTGATAAATCTGCAACATACCTGCATTCACAATACCCATATCCATGCCTTCTTTGATGGCATAATACAAAAATACGCTGTGAATAGCTTCGCGAACGGTATCATTTCCTCTAAACGAGAAAGACAGATTACTTACACCACCGCTTATCTTGGCATAAGGTAAGTTATTCTTAATCCAACGGGTAGCATTTAAAAAGTCTACTCCGTAATTATTATGCTCTTCGATCCCTGTTGCAATGGCAAGAATATTAGGGTCGAAAATAATGTCTTGTGGTGGAAAACCAACTTTATCGACTAATAAATTGTAAGCGCGAGTACATATCTCTGTCTTACGTTCAAAACTATCAGCCTGCCCTTTTTCATCAAAAGCCATTACCACGGCAGCAGCTCCATAGGCACGAATCTTGCGTGCTTTTGCAAGAAAGTCGTCCTCGCCCTCTTTTAAACTGATAGAGTTTACAACACACTTGCCTTGCAAACATTTCAGTCCGGCCTCAATAACTTCCCATTTAGAAGAGTCAATCATGATAGGCACACGTGTAATTTCCGGTTCGGAAGCCACATAATGTAGAAAAGTAACCATCTCTTCTTTCGACTCCAACATGGCATCATCCATATTGATGTCAATAATCTGAGCACCATCCTCTACTTGTTTACGTGCTATTCCCAGCGCTTCTTCGTATTTCTTTTCATTTATCAAACGAAGAAATTTACGAGAACCGGCCACGTTGCAACGCTCACCAATGTTGACGAAAAGAGTGATATCTTCAATTTCAAGTTCTTCCAGCCCCGATAGTTCCAGTTTAGTCGATTTAGGTTTTGTTATTCTGACTTCTGCTCCCTCAATCAAAGCACCATAAGCAGCAATATGAGCCGGTGAAGTACCACAACATCCACCAATGATATTTACCAGTTTTTCATCAAAATACTCTTTTACTTGCACGGCCATCATTTCCGGCGATTCGTCGTATTCGCCAAACTGATTGGGTAAACCGGCATTGGGATATGCACTTACAAACCATGATGAATGGGCGCAAATCTCTTGCAGGTAGGGTTTTAAATCATGCGCGCCAAACGAACAATTCAGACCTATCGACAGTAAATTAGCATGCCCGATAGAAGCCAGAAAGGCACGAATGGTTTGACCGGAAAGCGTACGTCCGCTTTTATCAGCAACCGTTGCAGAAAGCATGATTTCAACTCGTTTGTCCAACTCGGCCATGGCTTCTTCGGCAGCAAAAATAGCCGCTTTCGCATTCAATGTATCGAAAATAGTCTCAATCAAAAGTGCGTCAACGCCACCTTCAATCAATGCAAGGATTTGTTCTTTGTATGCCACCACTAAATCGTCGAAACTAACCGCACGAAAAGCAGGGTTATTTACGTCGGGCGACATAGAGGCGGTTTTATTGGTAGGGCCAACAGCACCAGCCACAAAACGAGGTTTAGCCGGTTTTTTTGCAGTATATTCATCCGCAGCCTGACGAGCCAATCGTGCACCTGCCAGATTTATTTCGCGCACCAGCGATCCCATGCCGTAATCGTCCATCGAAATGGTTTGAGCGTTGAAGGTATTGGTTTCAATAATATCGGCTCCAGCCTCCAGATACTCCGAATGGATTGCTTTGATAATGTCGGGCTGAGTTAGCACCAGCAAGTCGTTATTTCCTTTCACAAGGCTATTCCATTGCGCAAATCGCTCACCACGGTAATCCGCTTCGGCAAGTTTATAACGTTGTATCATTGTTCCCATCGCTCCGTCGAGGACTAAAATGCGATGTTCAAGTTCATTTCTTAGTTTCATTCTTCATTGTTTTGAGGTACAAAGATAACTATATTCAATTTGTAATTCATAATTCATAATTCATAATTTGGTGTTTTGTGCAGATTATTAGCACATTTAGCCTAAATTTTGTATCTGCAATGATGTTCAAATACAAAAAACGCTGTAGAAAATTTCCACAGCGTTTTAATTATGCATTAATAAGTCCTTTTCCGGTCATTTCTTTAGGTTGTGGAATGCCTAAAATCTGACAAATAGAAGGAGCAACGTCTGCTAAAATACCGTTTTCTACTTTTGCATTTTTGTTATCGGTAACATAAATAAATGGAACCGGATTCAATGAGTGCGCAGTGTTTGCGGAACCGTCAGCATTCTCGGCAAAGTCGGCATTACCGTGGTCGGCAATGATAATCACTTCGTAGTCATTTGCTTTAGCGGCTTCTACTACCTCTTTTACACAATTATCAACGGTAATAATAGCTTTTTGAATTGCTTCGTAAATACCGGTGTGTCCCACCATATCGCCATTGGCAAAATTAAGAGCAATGAAATCAAATTTCTTGGTATTCAATGCAGCCACTAATTTGTCGGCTACTTCGGGAGCACTCATTTCAGGTTGAAGATCGTAAGTTGCTACTTTTGGAGAAGCCACCAAGATACGTTCTTCACCGTCGAATTCGCTTTCACGACCGCCAGAGAAGAAGAAGGTTACGTGAGCAAATTTTTCAGTTTCGGCAATACGCAATTGTTTCAATCCTAATGAAGAAACATATTCGCCCAGTGTATTTTGCACATTGTCTTTGTCAAACATAATGTGCAATCCTTTGTAGCTCGAGTCGTAAGGAGTCATACAGTAATATTCCAATGGAATAGTATGCATTCCTTCTTCCGGCATGTCTGTTTGCGTCAAAACCACTGTTAGTTCTTTTGCACGGTCATTACGGTAGTTGAAGAAAATAACCACATCACCGGCTTCAATGGTTGCCAATGGTTTGCCTGCAGCATCAACGGCTACGATTGGATTTACAAATTCATCGGTTATCCCTGCATCGTAAGACGCTTGCATGGCAGCAACCAGGTCGGTAGCTGTTTCGCCCACTCCGTTCACCAGCAAATCGTACGATTTCTTTACACGATCCCAACGTTTGTCACGATCCATTGCATAATAACGACCAATGACAGAAGCTATTTTTGTATCTGTCGCTGCAGTGTGAGCCACCAGTTGTTCGATAAACCCTTTTCCGCTACGTGGGTCAGTATCGCGACCGTCCATAAAACAATGAACGAATGCATCAGAAATACCATATTCTTTGGCAATATCAAGCAATTTGAACAAATGATCCAACGAACTGTGGACACCACCGTCAGAAACCAACCCTAAGAAGTGAATTTTCTTTTTATTGTCGCGGGCATACGAGTATGCGCTGATAATTTCCGGATTTTGAAGAATGCTATTATCACGACAAGCAATATTGATTTTCACCAAGTCCTGATAAACCACACGACCGGCACCAATATTCAGGTGACCTACTTCAGAGTTACCCATTTGACCATCAGGAAGTCCTACATCTTCTCCGGCAGCTAATAATTGTGAATTAGGATAATTTGCTACCAACGAATCAATATAAGGAGTTGGTGTGCTATAGATGACATTTGAGTGAGTTGGCTTTCCAATTCCCCAGCCATCTAGAATCATAAGTAATGCTTTTTTGCTCATATTATTCTGAATTTTATTATTTTTATACGGTAACTAATACATTGCTGTTTCGGGGTGCAAAATTACTTCTTTTTTCGCACATTTTTATTCTGTTAGTATCAATAAATCAGTAAATCAATCAAAAATTGACAAATACTGTTTTTTGAAACCGAAAGATTATCTTTGTAGCCGCAAAAAATGAATTTTCATCCGCATTTTCCTATAAAATTATGTTCACAGTACTATCATTTATGTTTGCAGGAATTGCCGCTGGCTATCTGCTGCGAAGTAAAAAAATCCGTTTCATACATTGGGTAGTTACAACACTCATTTGGTTGTTATTGTTTTTACTCGGATTAGAGGTAGGTGCCAATGAAACCATTGTACGTCAATTTGGAACACTGGGTTTCGAAGCGTTTCTGCTAGCCGCGGGTGCAACATTGGGAAGTGTTGTTTTTGCATGGATACTATGGTTGGCAGTTCGTAATAAAACGGTTGAAGCATGAAAGGGAGCCTGATTATACTTTCGTTTTTTGCCACAGGTCTGCTGCTGGGCATCTACCGTTGGCTTCCATACGAAATACTGCACATGAATTTCAGTTTCTATGTGCTTTGTGCCCTCATGTTCACGGTAGGCATCAGCATTGGCAACGACCCGAATTCATTCAGACAATTCCGCAGTTTGAATCCCCGATTGATTTTCCTTCCACTAATGACAATAGCCGGAACGTTTTTGGGTGTAATGGCAGTGAGCTTTTTCCTTAAAAACCGCAGCATAACGGATTGTTTATCCGTTGGAGCAGGCTTCGGTTATTATTCACTTTCGAGCATTCTTATCACCCAATACAAAGGCGTAGAACTTGGTACCATCGCTTTATTATCCAATATTTTTCGCGAAGTAATCACGTTACTTTTAGCGCCATGGATGGTAAAATACTTCGGTAAACTTTCGCCTATCTCAGCAGGAGGCGCTACCACAATGGACACAACTTTCCCGGTTATCGTACGAAATTCGGGGAAAGACTATGCTATTCTTTCTATCTATCATGGTTTTGTTATGGATCTCTCTGTGCCGTTTTTAGTTAGCTTTTTTTGTTGTTTGTAGGACTAATAATTCAGTTGCAACCTGTAGACAACCTGCTCCGAAATTATTTTTTAAGGACAACGTCTGCATTATTTTTCACTTTTTGTTTGCTTTTACTTCAAAAAAATAGTCGATTTATACGGCAACCCCCAAAAATTATTTTGTACTTTTGCAAACAATATGAAATTCGTACGAGTTTTATAGTTTTGAGGCTAAAATTCGACTGAAACCGAATGTATTTTGAAATTTGTGTCTCGTCAACGAATTGTTAATAGTAATCCAAAAATATTTATAGTATGAAAATTATAATTGTTGGTACTGCTTTCCCGTATCGTGGTGGATTGGCGGCTTTTAACGAACGCTTGGCTCGCGAATATGTAAAGCAAGGACATGAGGTAGAAATCCTGACTTTTAAACTTCAATATCCTGCGTTCTTATTTCCTGGAAATACACAATATTCCCAGGAACTGACCCCAAAGGATTTGAAGATTACGCGGGCTATTAATTCTGTGAGCCCTCTCAACTGGCGTAAAGTAGGATTGCAAATCAAGGCAAAAGCGCCTGACAAAGTTATTTTCTGTTACTGGATGGCGTTCATGGCTCCATGTTTTGGTACTATCGCTCGCTACGCCCGCTCACCAAAAACGAAAATGATTGGGCTTATTCACAATATGATTCCTCACGAACCTACCATTTTAGACAAACTATTTCCAAGCTATTTTGTATCCGCGATGGATGGCTTTGTGGCCATGGCCGACTCGGTGGCTGCTGATATCAATAGTTTCGATAAAAGCAACAAACCCAAAGCTGTTTCGCCCCACCCTATCTACGACCACTACGGCGAGAGTCTGACAAAAAAAGAAGCGGCCATGAAGCTGGGATTGTACGAGCAAAAACCATATATACTCTTTTTTGGTTTTATTCGTTATTATAAAGGACTCGATTTGTTAATTGAAGCATTTGCCGATGAACGATTGCGCGCGTTTCCTGTTAGATTAATTGTTGCCGGTGAATTTTATGAAAATCCACAACCCTATCTTGAACAAATCATCAATCTTAAACTGGAAGGGTTGGTTGAATTACGCACCGGATTTATTCCAGACAGTGAGGTTCGCAACTATTTCAGCGTTGCCGATTTAATTGCTCAACCTTATCGGAGTGCTACTCAAAGTGGTGTAAGCCAAATTGCTTATCATTTCGAAAAACCAATGTTGGTGACCAATGTAGGAGGTTTGGCAGTCACTGTCCCCGATCAAAAAGTGGGTTATGTGGTGGAAGTTGAACCAAAAAATATTGCTGATGCTCTAGTTGATTTTTATACAAACAACAGAGCGGCAATGATGATTGAAAATATTAAAATTGAAAAACAAAAATTTACCTGGTCGCGTATGACTGAGGCAATTAATGGGTTGTTTAATTAATGAACCTCAATTATTAAAGAGGAATAATAAAATATCAGTATTCATATAGTAAAGCTAACCTAGTTCTCCGTCGGATGACGGATTAGGGGTAGTTATTTTTTTTATATTATGGCAAATGAAATAGTGGAAACACCAATGATGAAGCAGTTCAACGAAATTAAAGCGATGCATCCGGATGCGATTCTGCTTTTTCGTTGCGGTGATTTTTACGAAACTTTCTCTGCCGATGCCATCAAAGCTTCGCAGGTACTTGGAATTACACTCACAAAACGCGCAAACGGATCTGGTAAAACCATCGAACTGGCCGGTTTTCCACACCATGCACTCGATACCTACCTACCCAAACTGGTGCGCGCAGGTTTACGTGTGGCCATTTGCGACCAGCTTGAAGACCCTAAGCTCACAAAAAAAATTGTAAAACGTGGTGTAACCGAGTTGGTGACTCCTGGAGTTTCATACAGCGATACCACCCTGAACCACAAAGAGAATAATTTCCTTGCCAGTGTTTATCTAAATAAAAATCGCGTCGGGGTGTCGTTTTTAGACATTTCCACCGGCGAATTTTTGGTTGCCGAAGGTACTGCCGAATATATTGACAAATTACTGAATAGCTTTGGTCCCAAAGAGGTTCTTTTCGACCGTTCTAAACGGAAGGATTTTGAGGCTAACTTTGGAACAAAATTCTTTACCTATGCGCTCGAAGACTGGGCTTTCACTCCCGATTCGGCCAATGAACGACTGTTGAAACATTTTGAGACTAAAAATCTGAAAGGATTTGGGGTCGACAATTTGCCCAATGCTGTTGTGGCAGCGGGTGCCATTCTTCATTATCTCGACTTAACGCATCACCAACAAACCGGACATATCACCCAACTTTCTCGTATTGAGGAAGAACGCTATGTTTGGCTGGATAGATTTACCGTTCGTAACCTGGAGTTATATGGAACAATTAACGAAGGCGGCCGCACATTGTTAGATGTAATCGACAAGACGATCAGTCCGATGGGAGCCCGTATGCTGAAACGTTGGGTGGCTTTTCCATTGAAAGATGTCAAACCTATCAATGAACGCTTAAGCGTAGTGGAGCATTTCTTCAAAAATCCGGATCTGAAATTATTACTCGAACAAAATGTAAATCTGATTGGCGATTTGGAACGTATCATCTCCAAAGTAGCCGTCGGTCGTATCAATCCGCGTGAAGTGGTGCAACTCAAAGTGGCACTTCAAGCCATTGAGCCTATCAAACAAGCCGGATCACAATCCGAAAATGAAACTTTGCGTAAAATTGCCGACCAGCTGAATGCCTGCGCCGTCATTTCAAAAAAGATAGATGCTGAGATAAACAACGATCCGCCTAATTTTATTCATCGTGGAAGTGTTATCAAATCGGGTGTTGACGCCGATTTGGACGAACTGCGTGAACTGGCTTTCTCGGGAAAGGATTTTCTTCAAAAAATACAGGAACGCGAAAGTGCTGCCACAGGCATTCCAAGCTTAAAAATCAGCTTCAACAATGTATTCGGTTATTATATCGAAGTGCGCAATATGCATAAAGACAAAGTGCCCGAAACATGGATTCGCAAGCAAACACTGGTAAGTGCCGAGCGCTATATCACGGAAGAATTAAAAATTTACGAAGAAAAGATTCTCGGAGCCGAGGAAAAAATTCTATCGATAGAAACACGTCTGTTCAATGAACTGGTATTGAGTTTAGTTGATTATATCACTGCCATACAGCTCAATTCCAATCTCATCGCGCAACTCGATTGTCTGCTTTCATTTACCAAAGTCTCGGCCGAAAACAAATACGTGCGCCCCGAAGTGACTGATGCCAATGTGTTGGAAATAAAACAAGGTCGCCATCCGGTTATTGAAAAGCAACTCCCTATTGGCGAAAGTTATATTGCCAATGATGTGTATCTGGATAACGACTCGCAACAAATTATCATTATTACCGGTCCTAACATGTCTGGTAAGTCTGCCCTTCTTCGTCAAACAGCTCTTATTACTCTTATGGCTCAAATCGGCTGTTTTGTACCGGTAGAGAGTGCAACAATTGGCGTGGTTGACAAAATTTTTACCCGTGTAGGTGCCAGCGACAATATCTCGCAAGGCGAATCGACCTTCATGGTGGAAATGAACGAAGCAGCGAGCATCATGAATAATCTTTCGAACCGCAGTTTGGTACTTTTTGATGAATTAGGCCGTGGCACGAGTACTTACGATGGCATTTCCATTGCCTGGGCTATCGTGGAATATATCCACGAACACCCTAGCTGCAAAGCCAAGACCCTTTTTGCCACTCACTATCATGAGTTGAACGAAATGGAGAAATCGTTTCCGCGCATAAAAAACTACAATGTATCGGTAAAAGAAGTGGATAAGAAGGTGATTTTTCTTCGCAAGTTGGTACGCGGCGGAAGTGAACACAGTTTCGGTATTCATGTGGCTAAAATGGCGGGAATGCCACAAAGCATTGTGAAACGTTCGGAGCAAATACTCAAACAACTCGAAACAGACAACCGACAATCTGGGATTTCCAAACCAATTGGCGAAATTGCCGACAACCGCGAAGGTTTCCAGCTAAGTTTCTTCAAACTAGATGATCCGGTATTGGAACAAATACGCGATGAAATAAAAAACCTGGATGTAAATAACCTCACCCCTATTGATGCCCTAAATAAGCTGAACGAGGTAAAACGAATAATTACAGGGAAATAAAGTAAAAATATGAAACTTAAATTTTTGATCTTATTTGTAAGTATATTTACCTTATTTTCTTGCGGTCCACGAGATGCAAAATCTTATATCGAAAGAGGAAAAATATATGTAAAAGAACAAAAATTAGATAAAGCTATTGCTGACTTTACAACTGCAATAAAATTAGAACCTAATAATTCTGAAGCATATTGTAATAGAGGACATGCATATTCTGACAAGTGGATTCTAAAATTGGCAATTTCTGATTTATCAGTTGCACTAAAAATTAATCCAAAGAATGTTGAAGCATTTTATTGGCGAGCAAGATCTTATTCTAGATCTGAAAAATATGATTTGGCAATTCGAGATTTTACTGCTGCTATAAAAATTGAACCAAAAAAAACTGAAGCATATTTCTATCGTGCAGATGCTTATTCTGAGCAAAACAAGTTAGATTCAGCAATTCGAGATTTTACTGCTGCTATAAAAGTAAATTTTAAATATCAATATGCATACTCATACAGAGGTTTAACCTATAAAAAATTAAAAAAGTTTGATTCTGCAATTGCTGACTATACTGAAGAGATAAAAAGATATCCCGATGAGTCTATGACTTTTTCTTTCCGTGGTTCAACTTATAAAAAACAAGGTAAATATAAATTAGCCCTTCAAGACTTTGACAAAGCAATTAAAATTGCCCCCAAGGATAATGATGCATACCGTGGACGAGGGGAAGTATATAGTGACCTGAAAAATTACAAGTTAGCAATACTTGATTTTACAACAGCAATAAAGTTGAATCCAGAAGATTATTTATCTTACCATTATCGAGGAGAATGTTATGTGGTTATCAAGGAATATAAACTAGCCCTTTCTGATTTTAATATGTCGATAAAGATTAATCCTGACAGAGCTAGCACATATGTTAGTCGTGGAGATTTATTCAGGGTATTAGGTAAAATAGATATAGCAATTGATGATTATAAAATTGCAGCAGACTTGGGATTAGAAGATGGGAGAAAACTCTTAAACTATTTTCATAATATAGATTATCCGACCGGAACAACTTCAAAATAAAACTCAATAAATATAGGATAGAGTATATGATGGATATTAACTTTTTGTAAAAAGTTAATATCCATCTCAAATCTTTGCACAATCTAAGCCATTGTTGTCATTTATTCTGTATTTAAATGTAATTTCAATCTCACAAATGCATAAGTATGAATTTTATGATTTGAAAAGTAATAAAAACGCATTTTTTGGTGGATTAAAGCGAAAAAAATAGTACTTTTGCGCTTCAATTCAAAAAAGATAAAACTATCAAATAAATATAAAAGATTATAGTATGAAGAAGCATAATTTTAGTGCAGGACCATCAATTTTGCCTCGTGAAGTAATTGAAAAAACAGCCGAGGGTGTTTTAGACTTTAATGGTACAGGACTTTCTGTTTTGGAAATCAGTCACCGTTCGAAAGGATTTGAGGCGGTTATGGACGAAGCAGTAGCACTTTTTAAAGAGCTACTAAGCATTCCTGAAGGTTACTCTGTACTTTTCTTAGGTGGTGGTGCTAGTTTGCAATTTTGCATGGTACCTTTCAACTTTTTTGAAAAGAAAGCGGCTTACCTAAACACAGGTGTTTGGGCAGCTAAAGCAATGAAAGAAGCAAAAGGATTTGGTGAAGTTGTTGAAGTAGCTTCTTCAAAAGATGCAAATTACACTTTCATTCCAAAAGGTTATGTAATTCCTACTGATGCTGATTATTTCCACATCACAACGAATAACACCATCTACGGAACCGAATTATTGAAAGATATCGATTCTCCGGTGCCATTAATTGCTGATATGTCATCTGATATTTTCTCTCGTCCAATGGATGTTTCAAAATACGCGTTGATTTATGGTGGTGCTCAAAAGAACCTTGCTCCTGCAGGTTTGACTTTTGTAATCGTAAAAGACGAATTGCTTGGTAAAGTATCTCGCTATATTCCTACCATGCTAAATTATAAAACGCATATTGCTGATGGCTCTATGTTCAATACTCCTCCGGTTTTACCTATCTACAGCGCATTACAAACCTTGCGTTTATTGAAAGCAAACGGTGGATTAGTAGAAATGGAAAAGAAAAACATCGCCAAAGCAGAATTACTTTACAATGCCATTGATAATAGCCGCATTTTTGTTGGAACAGCTGCAAAAGAAGACCGTTCACGCATGAATGTATGTTTTGTTATGAAACCTGAATATCAGGCATTGGAAGCTGATTTCTTGAAATTCGCAGTAGCTGCCGGCATGGACGGAATTAAAGGACACCGTTCAGTAGGTGGATTCCGTGCTTCTATTTACAATGCAATGCCAATTGAAAGCGTACAAGCTTTGGTTGACTGCATGAATGAATTCGAAAAACTAAATTAGAAAGTAGTCGGTTGTGAGTAGTTGGTAGTAACAATCAAATACTCATACATTTGTCTACTCGTTTACTATTAACTCGTTTACTTATATAATATGAAAGTACTTATTGCTACCGACAAACCGTTTGCCAAAGTGGCTGTTGACGGAATCCGCAAGGAAGTTGAAGCGGCTGGTTTTGAATTAGCTTTGCTCGAAAAATATACCGAAAAGCAACAATTGTTGGATGCGGTTGTGGATGCTGATGCTATAATTATTCGCAGCGACATAATCGATGCGGAAGTAATTGCCGCAGCTAAACAATTGAAAATAGTAGTACGTGCAGGTGCAGGTTACGATAATGTGGATTTAGATGCAGCTACTGCCGCAGGAGTTTGCGTTATGAACACACCGGGACAAAATGCAAATGCTGTTGCCGAATTGGTAATGGGATTGCTTATTTTTGCTGTTCGTAATTTCTATAACGGAACTTCAGGAACTGAATTGAAAGGTAAAAAGCTGGGTATTCATGCTTACGGCAACGTAGGTCGTAATGTAGCTCGTATTGCTAAAGGTTTTGGAATGGAATTGTTCGCTTTTGATGCATATTGCCGTGCAGAAGATATCAAAGCTGATGGTGTACAACCATTATGCTCTGTTGAAGAGTTGTATGCAACCTGCGATATCGTATCGGTTCATATCCCTGCCACTGCGGAAACAAAACAATCAATTAACGCTGCTTTGCTTGGCAAAATGCCTAAAGGTGGAGTTGTGGTAAACACTGCCCGTAAGGAAGTGATTCACGAAGCTGAACTGGTAGAGTTTATGACAGCCAATCCAACATTCAAGTACGTTACTGACATTGTACCTGGAAACGATGCAGAAATGAAAGATAAATTTGCTGATCGTTATTTCACTACCCCTAAAAAAATGGGTGCTCAAACTTCGGAAGCAAATATCAATGCAGGTATTGCTGCTGCTAAACAAATTGCTGATTTTATCAAAAATGGTAACGACTGTTTTAGAGTAAATAAGTAATCGAACGAATATAATTAAACAAGAACCGCCTAAAAAATTAGTTTTTAGGCGGTTCTTGTTTTCTGAAGAATGTAGCATTCTATATCTTATCAATCTTTATATCTTTAATCATTAACTGGATAGTGGTATTTCCATTGAAATTATTTTCTTCCAAGGTGTAGCAAATGTCCAATGGGTTCAGTGCTTTCAGGTGAGCATTGTATTCATGCATTCTGAAAGCGATGCCATTCATTACATTTTCCGAACTGGTATCAATAAGCTCCAGTTTCAAATGTTCCTGTTCCTTTCCTACCAAACGGCTGGTGCCAAAGTCTAGCACTTTTTTAGATGCAAATATCGGTTTCATATTTCCAGGGCCAAAAGGTGCAAACTGCTTCAGAACCCTGAAAAATTTAGGCGTTATGTCATTGAACTTCAATACGGCATCGATGTCGATTTGTGGATAAGTTTGATTCTCGAGGATATTCTCAGACACGTATTTCTCAAATCGTTCGGTGAATGCAGGAATATTTTCTTCTTTCATAGATAAACCAGCTGCATACATATGTCCACCAAAGGTTTCGAGTAAATCGCGACAAGAATCAATGGCTTTGTAAATATCAAAACCAGGAACAGAACGAGCCGACCCTGATGAGAACCCATTTGAATTGGCCAATACGATGGTAGGTTTGTAGAATTCCTCAGTAAGCCGTGAAGCCACAATCCCAATCACACCCTTATGCCAGTCGGCTTTGTGCACAACAATCGATTTACGGGCTTTATAGCGGTCGTCAGAACCTATAAGTGCAATCGCTTCATCGGTGATATATTTGTCTAAATCTTTTCGGTCGTTGTTGTAGTCATTGATCGTGTCGCTTTTTTCTTTCGCAAAAGCATGATCGCCCGAAACGAGCAATTCTACCACTTCAGATGCCTGTTTCATTCGCCCCGAAGCATTGATGCGCGGCCCGATTTTAAATACAATATCGCTAATGGTAATTTCTCTGTCACCCAAACCGCAAACATCCAGAATCCCTTTGAGCCCAACACTCGGATTCGAGTTGATTTGTTTTAGTCCAAAAAAAGCCAGAATCCGATTTTCACCGGTTATTGGAACAATATCGGATGCAATGCTTAAAGCAAGCAGATCGAGTAGGGGGGTGAGTTCTACAAAGTCAATATTGTTGGTAATGGCAAAAGCTTGCATTAATTTAAATCCTACACCACAGCCGGAAAGATGCTTGTATGGATAATTGCAATCACCTCTTTTCGGGTCAAGTACAGCAACTGCCGGTGGCAAAGTCGCGTCGGGGGTATGGTGGTCGCAAATAATAAAATCAACGCCTTTCTCCGAAGCATATTTTACTTTCTCAATGGCTTTAATACCGC
>Ga0209540_10002344_pt1 | contig 13515 bp, 9 predicted proteins | sample BarGraIncu01121A_FD_184501 | JGI IMG/M metagenome (GOLD analysis project Ga0209540, IMG submission 184501) | Arctic peat soil microbial communities from Barrow, Alaska - Barrow Graham LP Incubations 011-21A (SPAdes) (version 2) | ecosystem: Environmental > Terrestrial > Soil > Wetlands > Peat... | reverse complement strand
GGATCTGCTTTAAACGGCTGCCAGTATGTTTTTCTATTTGGATTGTTGAAATGATACTTTTGTTCAACCTGACCAAATGACGCACAATGGACATTGTGATTCACTCATGTATAACCCATGAAGGGAAGGAAGATCAATTGGGCGCGCTTGGACTTGTAGTTAATGCTGTTGTAATTTGTAACACGAAATATATGGAATTAGCTCTCGATGCCATTAAGCAAACTGGAGAAATGATTCTCGATTCAGATGTTTAACAGCAGTCTCCTCTCGGATATGAACACATCAACATTGTGGTAGATATTCATTTGTGCGCCCGAAAGAGATTGCGAACGGTGGACTGCGGTCGCTTTTATCCGCCGACAAAATAAACATCAGTATAAGAATGTTATCTGGATGATTAAATGTCATTATCGCGAGCGTTATTATGCAGTTGGTATAAAATGGATTGCTTATTCCGGTTTTTAGTTCCATTACTACGCAGACCCCATAATCACCGGGGCATTGGATATTTTTTGTAGTATAGTAACCTATTTTTTCATCGCAGCGATAAATTTTTTTATCTCGCCGCGTTTACGGTATTTCAGGTCCAGATCAACGCCAAAAACCTGTTCGCAGTGGCCGATCACATCATCTGTGTAATGGAAGTTGTATACGTTCTCACCAACATGGCTGCAGGTATATTTTCGTAGGGAATCAATGAGTGCAAAAGCGGAAAACACCTTTGTTTTCCCGTCCTGGGCGGGAATATTGGCTTGATTCATACGCAGCTCAAGAATCCGTGTCAGCAGCAATGCTACAAAACAAGTCAGGAAATGCGCCTCAATGTGCGCTTCCAGTGAGACGTACACCGGTCTTGTCCGAAAATCGGACTTGGAGATCTTGAACGTCTCCTCAATTTTCCAAAGACCACGGTACGTCTCGATGATCTCGGCATCGCTTTTATCCAACTCGCTGGTCACAATCGCATAGTAACCGTCATACTGCTCTTCTTCGCGGATCTTGGCTTCGTCGAGGTACAGTATGGATTTGGTCTCAATGATTTCCCCGTCTTTATCGTATTGGAGGCCCTTGATGTAACCGGCTGCGCTGTAGGCCAGAGCCCGGGTCAAGGTGGACGGTGACTGCAGATATTTTTGCGCCTTGGCCACCGTGCGGCTGCGCTCGTATCGGGCTTTGTCGGCATAGCCCTGGCTGAAAAACACCACCTGTTTCTGGTCGGTCCGAATCTTCTTCTTTTTGCCTTGGGCATCGGTAAAGTTGATTTCCTTTGGATAGATACGGGACTTGCACTTGCTGTTCTCACCGTTTACCCGGTAACCGGTCTGTTCCAGGACATACTGTTTGAATTCCTGGTCTGCCCCGCGGATGGACTGGCTGTAGATGTAGCCGTTCCCTGCGGCGAGCTGGTAAGCGATATTGTCCCCGCAGTTGAGTCCCTTGCCGGCCACAACCACCAGTCGTCCCAAGACGTACTCTTCTTTCAGCCGGCTCAGAAGTGGATTCAGGGACAGTTTCTCCGACTGGTTTCCAGGGAACAGGTGATAAGCCAAGGGAAGACCCTGGCTGTCAAGGAGCAATCCCATCTGGACGATGGGGTTGGGCCGATGTTCTTTGCTGGGCCCCCGGCGCCGCAGCTCATCCTCCTGGTCGATCTCGAAGTAGTAATTGGTGACGTCATAGTAGGCATATTCCTGGTTCCGGCCATACTGTTTTTTAACGGCCTCGTTGAGGCAGGTTTGCAGATCCAGGTTGAAACGGTCAAAGTAATCCAGACTGCGGTATACCGCTTCCAAAGAAGGCGCCATGGTTTCAAAGAACTGGTTTTGCTGATCGTACGCCTGTTTCTTGGAACCGGGATCGAGGATCCGGGAGTAGACCAACAGGCGGAAGATGGCGTTGAGGTTGAAATCGATGTTGAGGCGGTTCTCGTGGTGCTGAAAGAACGTGTGGATACCCAGCTCATGGTAGAGTTTTTCGAAGACGGCATAACCTAGGTTCTTCAAGTCGATTTCCGATTGGTCAATTTTTGCCAGGGGATCTAAAACCAGCTGAATCGGCTCGATTTCCAGAGCCTTTTTTGTCATGCGCTGCCGGGCAACTTCACGGAAATGAGCGATAGGGTCATCGTAGATTTTCTCAAGCTCGTCCAGATAACCAAGTGTCTCAACATTTTTCTGACGAATCTTGCCGTTTTCACGGTAGCCGTGTGTGAGGGTGAGAAGAATTCGGCCATTTTTGCAACTGTTTTTCTTAACGTACATGACGGTAATCCTTTCAGAATTCTCGATAAGAGTGTTGTACCACAAAACTATGTAATACTATGTAACAATTATGTTACATAGAAATGAACAAAAAAGGAGCCGCAGATCGCGGTCCCGTCGATGTTTCAAGATTTTGGCTATTTCATGCTACTGCAAAAGAAACGAGGAATAATTGCGGCTTCATACAAATCGTAGAATTTTGGATGTTTTCGTTGCTATTTGCGTTTAGAAATTATCCCGCAATCTCTATACTTACATCAAAATGAATGAAAATTCGAGAGATGGAGGGTTATATCTTGACTTTGGCAGAAATAGATAAAAATGGCGCCACAAACCATTTGATACCAAATATTTTAATCCCCTTTGAGATTAAACATACCGTATTATGAGCAAGCTTAAAACTGTATCCTTAATGAAGCAGGGAGAAAATAAAATGTGGATAGATAAAGCCAAAGAAACCATGACTTCAAAAGAAAGGGTCATAAAAACATTTAAACATGAAAAGACGGATCGTGTGCCGATTGACTATGCAACGAATCCGACGATTCATCACAAACTTTGTCAGGCACTGGGAATACAGGATGATAATTATCTTTTGTTATACGAAGCTCTGGGCGTGGATTATAGAGAGATCTGGCCGAAGTATACTGGACCGCTCATATACCCTGAGATTGAAGGATGTAAAGTCAATCCGGAATATGGTTTTTATACTCGCTGGATCGCAAACCAAAGCGGCGGGTACGAAGACTTCTGCCATTATCCGCTGAAAGATGCAGACGAAGAGAAAATCAGAGCTTTTCCTTTTCCGTCGCCGGATGATTATGATTATGAAACCGCTCTTAATCAGATGGAGAAATTTAAAAATTACGGAGTATATGTGGGACATCCAGGTATTGGCGATATTATTAATTCCACCGGAAGAGTGATGGGCATGGAAGATGCGCTTGTTAATCTTTTGATGGAAGATGAAGCAACTTTATCTTATGTAGAGCAGAAGCTTTGTGTTGAGTTTGGCGTTATGGAGCGACTTCTGGACAAAGGAAAGGGTAAAGTCGACTTTGTATTTCTGGGCGAAGACTTAGGCACACAAATTGCCCCTATGATAAGCCTGGAAATGTATCGAAGGGTAATTAAACCCAACCAAAAGAAATTTGTAGATCTGGCTGCATCCTATAATCTGCCTGTCATGATCCATACCTGCGGCAGTTCCAGTTGGGCCTATGAAGACTTTATTGAAATAGGGGTTCAAGCTGTTGATGCTTTGCAGCCGGAGGCTGCCAACATGTCACCCCGATATTTGAAGGACCATTTTGGCGGCAGGCTGTCTTTTCACGGATGCATCTCCACGGCAGGGCCCCTGGCTTATGGCACGAAAGAAGAAGTTGTTGAAGATGTTAAGAAGACCCTGTCGATTATGATGCTGGGCGGAGGCTATCATTTTGCGCCGACCCATCAAATTCAGGATAATTCACCTGTTGAAAATGTAATTGCCATGTATCAGGCAGCCCATACATACGGTGTTTATTAGAAGCTGCAGATGTTAACGGGAAATACTTGATATAACAAATAAGGACCCGGAGGAATATAAATGAATTCATATGAATTAGTATCAAAGACAATACGGGGAGAAAACGACACCGGAATTACACCTCTGTACGCTTGGGTATTCGATAATGTAGTTGAGGCTATTGAAAAGGACTTCGGGTCGATTCACCAGTTTGAAGACCACTATCAATTGGATATGGCACATATATTTGGCGGACCATTTCCCTACAATTTGAATGAGATTGCCAGTCTTAGGGCTTCAGGGATAGAAATTACGCCGGAGGTACTTTTGGAATTACCAATGGTCGACCCTAACCAAATGAAAGATTATCAAAGTGTAGTCGGTGATTTGAATCACCAGAAGATCTCGCGTGAGCGTTTCTGCTATATGCAGACCAATGGAATTTTTGAATGCCTGAATGAAGTCTTTGGAATTGAAAACCATATGTGTTATATGATGCTGAATAAAGATGCTTTGACAGAAGTATACAGACGGCAGGCCGAATGGAACGTAGCATTTGCAAATAATATAATTGATCTGGGCATGGATATGATTCATGTTTCGGATGATTGGGGTACTCAAAACAGTCTGATGTTCAGTCCTGTGTCCTGGAGGGAATTAATATATCCCAATCACAAAATATTGATTGATGCAGTAAAGGCAAGGGATACTTTCGTAAGCCTCCATTCCGACGGCAACATTAATCTGCTGCTCGATGGCATTGTAGAATTGGGGTACGATTTAATCCACCCTTATCAGGAATCGGCTGGAATGTCATATGAGTTATATCTGGATAAGTATCAGGATAAATTTGCCCTGCTGGGAGGGATATGCATCCAGACGACTCTGGGATTCGGCGATTATCCGCGCCTGGAAAGTGAAATACGCAGAGTATTTGCCACTTTGAAAAATAAGCGCTGGATCTGCTGCACGACTCATATTGTTCAGCCTCACTGCAGCATCGAAGAATTGAAATTCGCCTATGATCTGGCACTTGAACTATCAGGGAAAACAAAATAGTTTTCTTTGACAGAAGCGGTTTGAATTATTAATGAAATGCGGAGGAAATGATAATGGATTTACTTGCAATATGTGCAGCAGTAGAACAGGGAAAAGGAAAAAGAGTCAAAGAACTGGTTAACCAGGCAATAGAAGAGGGCATGCCGGTAAAGACGATCCTTGATGACGGACTCATCCGCGCGATGGGTATCGTAGGAGAGAAGTTCCGCTTGAATGAGATATACGTTCCGGAAATGCTGGTGGCAGCACGTGCAATGGCTATGGGACTTACTATTCTTGAGCCTCTCTTGACGGCTACGGGAGTCAAACCTGTCGGTAAAGTCGTAATCGGGACTGTACGCGGCGACCTGCACGATATTGGAAAGAACCTTGTTGCTATGATGATGAAGGGAATGGGCGCGACCGTTTATGACCTCGGTGTTGATGTCCCGGATCATACCTATGTAGAAAAAGCAGAGGAAGTCGGCGCGGATATTATCTGCCTTTCGGCACTTCTGACAACTACCATGCCGGCGATGGGGGAGGTTATAAAAGAATTTGAAAAATCCGGGGTGCGTGATAAATATTACATTATGATTGGAGGCGCTCCCATCAGTCAGACATATGCGGACCAGGTTGGCGCAGATGCTTATTCTGCAAATGCGAGTGAGGCGGCGGATATTGCAAAAGCTCACTTGATCTCTAAGATCTAATTTAAGATTTAAAGGATTGATCTACTAATAACGAAAAAAATGACAGAGAAAGAAAGTCCTTTGACAGAGGTATTCTTTCTCTGCTTTTTAATTTCAGCAAATATATTAGTTGGTAACCTTATAACAAACACACTTCCGTGAGTTCATTTTTTCCAAGATGACATCCGATAAAGAAAGATCTGTCTTTGCTTGCGTCCGTACCAATATCGCAAGTGAAAATTGCGGCTTCATAAAATCGTAGAATTTTGGATGTTTTCGTTGCTATTTGCGTTTAGAAATTATCCGGCAATCTATATACTTACATCAAAACGAATGGAAATTCGAGAGATAGAGGGTTATATGGAGAAGCATCTGGCAATTAAGCGCAGAAAAATCAGTTGGAGAAAAGCACTCGTATCATCGCTGTTTTTATTGCCGGCGATAGCATTTTTGATTTTTTCGGTCTATATTCCTTTTGCATGGAATGGGGTATTGTCCTTCCAGAAATGGAATGGCTTTTCGGCCCCTAAATGGATCGGGTTTGATAATTATAAGAATCTGCTGACGGATACTATAGCTCAGCACGATTTGTTGAACTCAGTATTTCTAGCTGCATTTTCTACTCTGGGGGCTGTGGTTCTTGGACTGCTTCTGGCTGCCTTTATCTATAAAGTGACAGAACGTGAGGGTGCCCTTTACCGGCTCATAATTTTTCTTCCTGTTATGCTGCCCACAGCCGTTGTCGGACTTCTTTTTGCCTTTGTTTTCAACCCTGAAATGGGACTTCTAAATAATTTTCTTAGGGTAATCGGCCTGGGTAATTTCACACATGTTTGGCTTGAAGACAAAGCCACCGTGATGTGGTGCATAGTTGCTGTCAATATCTGGAAAATGTCAGGACTTACCATGATGCTTTCGTTTGCATCGATGAAGATGCTTCCGGAGTCGATATTTGAGTCAAGTAAGCTCGAGGGCGCAACATACAGGGAACAATTTCTGAAATTAATACTTCCCCTTATTAAGCCGACCGTGCTGCTGTCCGCAGTATATACCCTTGTGGTCAATTTCAAGAGCTATGATATTGTATTTGTTTTAACGAGAGGCGGGCCGGGAACCACTTCACAAACGGTTCCCATCAATATGGTCAAAACTGCCTTCAATTTTTCCGAATTCGGGTATGCTGCTTCGATGGGAATGATATTGGCGCTGGTTGTAATGCTTGTCGTGGCTGTCATCAATCGAGTGCTTAAAGGAGAGACTTATGAGTACTAGGAAAAACAGACTTGATGCAAATGACCGGAAAATGCGTCTCTTTTCAAGAGGATTCATTTGGCTTTTTATTCTGCTAACCGTATATCCTATCATTTTTGTTATGCAGACATCTTTCAAAAAGACGTCGGAATTCTATACAAATATTTGGGGTCTCCCCAAAGTATGGGCGTTTGAAAATTATGTCAATGCCTGGAGTATTGCAAATATCGGTGAATATATACTGAATAGTCTTATCATCGTTGCCATAGTACTTCTTGTTACACTTTTTTGCGGCGCTCTTGCCGGATACGCCCTCTCGCGTTTTCATATAAGGTTTGCAGAACTGATCATGCTTCTTATTCTGTTGTGTACGATGATTCCATCGGAAGGCGTCATTATGCCAATGTACCTTATGATCAGCAAGATGAAAATAGTCGGCACATACACCTCCATGATTCTTCCCTATATCGGTTGGGGCCTGCCGATGACAACTTATATATTCCGAAATTTCTTCAACACCTTACCCAATGAATTACTTGAATCTGCACGTATTGACGGCTGCTCCGAGACCAAGGCATTTGTTTTCATAGCAACACCGCTGATGCTTCCTGCGATTGCCACTAATGCAATTTTTCTCTTCGTATCCTGGTGGGGAGAATTACTCTGGGCCACAGTGGAACTTGCATCCTCTTCCATGAAGACCATCCCCATTGGTCTGGTTTCCTTCTCGGCTCAGTTCGGAACGGATTGGGGAACCCTATCTGCCGCCGTCTGTATCGTCCTGATACCATTGGTGATATTTTTCTTATTCGTTCAAAAGTACTTTATTGGTGGACTTACGGGAGGTGCTGTCAAAGGGTAATGGCCGAAAGCTGGATTTTGAATTTGCAGATCGTTGAAAATTGGATATTCTCGTAGTTTTGTGTGTTACAAAGGTCAAGTCAAAGAGTTAGTATAAAATAAGAAAAACGGAATTTGGAGGGAAATGCAATGAAGAAATTGATCAGTATCGCAGCAGTACTTGCAATGTCTATGTCCATTTTACTGACAGGCTGCCAAACAGCCCAGACAGCAACAACCGCAGTAGCAACAACGGCCGGTGAAGCAACCGCAGCAGTGACAACTCCCGCAGCAACAACTACCGCAGCAACAACAGCAGGAGAGAAGAAAAACATTAAGTTCTACGGGAAAATTGTTGAATATAGCGGAGGACCTGAAGCCTGCGACAAAATGCAGGAAATTTTGAAGGACAAGTATAATATTGAATCATTACAGGTTGACTGGGGTAACCTGGAAAAAGTAATCAGAACCGGTATTGCCAGCGGACAGCCTTGTGATGTATACGAATATTGGACACAGCAAATAAAACCTTTTGCAGTTGAAGGAATGGCCCTTGATTTAACACCCTATCTTGAAGCAGATGGCGGCGCCTGGAAAAACACTCTCAATCAGTCAGGCTTGTCTGCCGCAACGATTGACGGCAAAACTTATGCAGTTCCTATCACCTCGAACTTCAGCCTTTTCCTTGCCAACAAAGATCTTCTTGATGCCAATGGAATAACAATTCCGGAAAACTGGACTTGGGATCAGTTCCTCACATTCTGCAAGGAATGCCAGGACAAAGGAATTTTCCCTATCGGACAAAACAGTGACAATCGTCAGAGTGACTGGTTCATTAGAAATGGTTTGCTTTCGGCCTCCGCATCAGTAGGAAAAGAAGTAGCTATGGGGAACGGCGAAATCCCTGCAACAGATCCAATCTTCACTGATGTACTTACAAATGTAAAAAATATCTATGACGCAGGTTATGTCTATCCCGGTGACGGCGCAGTTACCGTTAAGCTTGACGAAGTAAAAGCTGCCTTCTATCAGGGAAAAGTTGCCCTTATGTCTTCAGTATCAGCAGGAGCAGCTGCAACAGCCGCTGAAGCACCTTTTGAGACTGTAGTTATCCCGTGGCCTTCAATGGGCAAAACAAATGCAGTGCTCGGCGGATGCGACGGTTTGTTTATTCCATCCAATGTTGCAGATCCTGCAGCAGCAGTAGAAGTACTCAAAACTTATACAAGCGTAGAAGTTCAGAGCATAATGGCCGAAGGCGGTATCCCCGTTGCAAATACACAGGTTGTTGCTTCGAACCCCATTACACAGCAAGCAATTGATATTTCTTCATCTGTTTATCCTTTCGAGTTCTTTAATCTCACCCCCAAAATGGCTGAATATTCTTTCAATTCTTCCCTGTCAGATCTAATCCTGAATGGCGGAGTTAAAAAAGTTCAGGACACCTTTGAGCAGCTTAGAACTGCACAATAAAACCCCTTAATACAATTGCTTACACTTTGAAATCATGGCAGGGGGATTGTCTCCCTGCCATGATTTTCTTATAAATGCACAAAAAAAGCCGTGTGGTGTCGACGGTGGTGGAATGTACCCTGGAGAATGGCTTGATCAGCGGATTTCAGGTTACTCCGTCCCATCGTGAAAAAGACGTAAAAATATTAATGTACGGGGAGACTTATTATGAGAATGTATGATTTGGAAAAAATGCTGCCGAATCCTCCGGTCGAAAACAGAAGCGCTCTTTTCTGGGGCTGGAACGGCAAACTGGACCAAAAGGAATTGTTTGCCCAAATGAAGGACTTTAAGGAAAAAGGGGCAGGCGGGTTCTTTATGCATTCCCGTGAAGGTCTCGAGACGGAGTACCTGTCGAAGGACTGGATTGATCTGATAGTCGCCGGCGCCAGGGAGGGCAGAAGAATCGGTCTGAACCCGTATATTTATGATGAAGATAAATGGCCTTCCGGTATGGCCGGCGGTAAGGTAGCTGCAGCTGACAAGGCGTTCGCGGCGACAGCCATTACATTGGCGGCCGGTAATCCAAAATGCCGTTATAGTTTTCTGGTCAGGCTCGAAGGAGATACGATCCTTGCAGTGCATGAAGGAAAAGATCCGGATGCAGGGGAGACCATTCTGGGAGTAGATATCGAGCAGACCACCGGACATGACTGGTACAGCGGGAGTGCCCCTGCGGATAATCTGAACCCTGGGAGTGTTAAAAAATTCATTGAATTAACACACGAACGCTACCTGGCGGCTTTCGGAGGCGATTTTGGCGGCGATATTAAAGGGTTCTTTACCGACGAACCGAATTTTGCCGACTTTTTTGCGGGCTTTACACCCGGCAGGCCGTGGCTGCCGTGGACACAGGGATTTGATGCGGAGTTTACTGAAAAACGCGGATATGACATTATACCCAATCTACCTTTTTTGTTTTATGAGGGCATAGGTTGTGAGAAGATTCGGCATGATTATTGGTGGACGTTAACGGAACTGTTCAGCGAGACATATTTTAAGCAGATATTTGACTGGTGCGAAGCAAATGGCGTGGCAAGCTGCGGACATCTGCTGTTTGAGAACGGGTTGGGATACCAGACGAGAGTCTGCGGCGCAGCAATGCCGCAGTATCGATACTTGCATGTGCCCGGAATTGATATACTCGGCGAACAGACCAGGGAATATTTGACGGTTAAGCAGTGCACAAGCGTGGCGAACCAATATCAAAGACAGACAATCAGCGAGTCGTATGGCTGCAGCGGGTGGGATTTCTCTTTTGAGGGGCAGAAATGGCTTTGGGACTGGCAGTCGGTCATGGGTATCGAGCTGCGATCGCAGCATCTCGCGCAGTATTCCATTAAAGGCTGCCGGAAAAGGGATTACCCGCCCTTTTTCAACTATCAGTCGCAGTGGTGGCAGCATGATAAGGTCATGGAAGATTACTGCGCAAGACTATCCGCATGTACAAGTGCCGGTGAAGTAGTACGTCCTGTCCTTGTGATACATCCGCAAAGCAGCATATGGTGCAAATGCGGCAGCCATCCACGGGAGGATCTGTCACATTTTGACAGCAACATGGGATGGACAGACCCGCATATCCTCGAGCTGAATAATCAGGGGGACGAACTGAACCGGTTTGCAGAAGCCCTGCTTAAATCACAGTGCGATTTTGATTTTGGAGATGAAATCATATTGAGCGAAATTGCTTGCTGCAAAGACGGCGAACTTGTCGTGGGGGCAGGCCGGTATTCAACGGTTATTGTTCCGCAAATGTGCAGTATTTTCAGCAGCACTCTGGCACTTTTAGAAGAACACAAAGCCGGAGGCGGACAGGTAATTTGGATGCGCAGCATTCCGGCAATGATCGAAGGGCAACCTGCGGATATTATCAGCAAATTGAAGGCAACCCCCTGTGTGGCCGCTGACTTCGCTGAGGTTATGAGCCTAGTCAAACCACTCCGGTTAGTTGGCATTGCAGATATCTACACGCAGAATACGGCGCCAATCATGACCAGCATTCACAGGATCGAAGATGGTTATGTTGTAATTGCTGTAAATAATGACCGCGCCAGAGGATATATGTGTCAGGTGAAATTAGGCTTTTCAGGTGAAATGCGTGAGTTTTCACCGTTAAGCGGCAAGTTCTCTCCAACAGCGACAGATGGGAACATGTGTTTTTATGCTGATTTTGCGAAGGCGGACTGTAAGGTGTATTTTGTGGACTGCAGCAAAAAGCCTCAGATCCGTTCCTTGTTTCGCAGAATTATTGATGTGCATGCATCCTTGCCGATTGTCGCTTGCTTAGGTCCGGCTGCGGAATTTTCGCGGACAATGCCTAACACCTTAACACTGGACATGTGCCGACTGAAAGAGGGAGATACCTGGAGTGCTCCGGGGGAAGTCTGGCAAATACAGCGTCAAATCCGCGAAAAGGCCGGATTTATTCAGATTTTTGGCAATGGGATACCCATGCGCTATACCTGGATCAATCAGGAAAAGCCTGCGGTGCATATTGAACTTGGATTTGATTTTGAAGTTCTTGCTATGCCGCAGACGGATGTCTATCTGGCCATTGAAGACAGCGGACGATTTGAAATTACCTGCAACGGAATACTGTGCATGCAGAATAATGATTTTTTGCTGGACAAAAGTATTCATAAAGTTAAATTGGAAAATGTAAGATGCGGAGCCAACCAAATCGTTGTTGGCTGTGAGTACACCCATGATATGGAATTGGAGGATGTATACCTTTGTGGGGACTTTGCCGTCGACATGAAGGGGCGCATTACCAGCGAGCCGGATAAGTTGCATTTCGGTGACTGGTGTCTGCAGGGATATCCCAATTACGCCGGCAGCATCATCTACCGTTTTACATTTGACAGTGATCAGGAAAAGATCGTGCTGCGTTTGGGCGAATACCGGGGGACACTTGCCATTGTCCGGATTAACGGCGGTGACAACCAATATATTCCCTTTTCCTCGGCCAACCCCCTTGCACTTGCAGCCCGAATGGGCCGAAATGAAATCGAAATCGAAGTCGTTGGAAGCAACAGGAATCTGTTCGGGCCGCTACATCAAAAGTACACAGGCAGCTGCCGCATAGACTGGCATGACTTCCGTACCGAGGGCGCGCTCTTTTCTCAGGAGCAGGTCCTGAAACCCTATGGACTTATGGGGCAAATCCATATTTTGTATCAGGATGTCATGACCTAATGTATTTGATGATACAGACAAGGATACATCGGACATAGGAAAGAAGCCGTTGAAAAGATCGGGTAGGAGCCCGGTCATAAGTTGACCGGGCGATCGTCGAGTAGGCAAGGGGAATTTCATCCCAAGCCTCTCTCAGATCCGGACTTAACAGTCTCCCGTCATCCGGCTCTTGTTATCCCGTCGTCGGGTGTAATCCCAATTGCCAATGGTAGAAGAGCTTCGGTTTTACTTTAGCGACTGCATATAGCCATTTAAATGCTTTTCCACGGCATCCACCAAGTCTCTTATATCTTCTCCTTGCCCACTGGATTATCAGAGAATTCACATAGAATAGAGATTTCGCTTCTTGCACCCGCCTCATTTACGCTTGCATATCTGTGTAGCTTTGGGGCCTTGGCTTGAGTTGCAGCCTCACCCTATGCTTCGCGCCTGATAAGATTCGTATTCCTCGGATCGGAATTTTGCCGCGCGGCTTCCTTCAGATTCCACTTTGCGATGGACACCCTTGCCTTAGGCTAATGGTTGGTCGCTACATACCCCCATAACGGATTTTCACCGTCAAGTTAATCGCCATGCGTGGCGCACAACATAAAAAATCCATGCATACAGACATGGATTTTTTCATTTATAAGGAGGAGAGAACGTGCGAAAGTTGCGCTATTCTACTTCCAGAATATAAGGCTGATACCATTCAACAGCTCTTGCAATGTTCTTTTTTAGTGACATACCCTGACCTGCAAGAGCCGTGATTTTGTTGCATTTTTCAGGGGCACACGGAATAGGGCGTGATTTAATAAAGGCGCCTACTCAGTCTACAAACCAGGTTTTGTTCTCCAGACAGACGAAGCCTTTTATCCGGTACGTATCCTCGATGAACATCTTTATGAATTGTTCCAGTTGATATAGGCTCATGGCTTTACTGATCTGGATAGCGGCTTTTTGCAAGGTAATATCCTGGGATTGGAAACGCGGCTTCTCTTCACGTGACGGAGAGTTCAGTGCGTCGAGCCACTCCGGCCTGATCTCACCGAAGCTGATACGGTGAATTACGAGATCAGGGTAATAACCCAGCACCTGCTGCTCAAATGCATCCGCCTGTTCCGATGTTGGTCTTGTTAATCAGAACCATGTCACTGACACTAAGTTGCCTGTTGCATACACGTGCTGTATGAAATACCTTTGGAAAGCTGATGTCAACCACAAGACATATGCTCCCTTT
>Ga0209540_10002343_pt1 | contig 13516 bp, 14 predicted proteins | sample BarGraIncu01121A_FD_184501 | JGI IMG/M metagenome (GOLD analysis project Ga0209540, IMG submission 184501) | Arctic peat soil microbial communities from Barrow, Alaska - Barrow Graham LP Incubations 011-21A (SPAdes) (version 2) | ecosystem: Environmental > Terrestrial > Soil > Wetlands > Peat... | reverse complement strand
TGATAGAAAATATAACTAAGGGTGTTTATCCAAAAATCTGTTGACAAGCCTCAGAGGCTCCTATATAATAGTTTTTAATAACCTTGAAACAAAAGAATAAATAGCCCCTCCGGTATACATGATTTTCATAAAAGATAAAGCTCTGTTTTATTTTTAATCATGTATGCCTTTTATTTTTTTTGGCCGTAATATTCTTTAAGCTCAATGATATCCTTGTATATGAGATCCTTTGATATACCGCCGTAATATCTCGGTATCTCGTCGATTACTATTATAGGCAGCGTGAAGCCCTGCTTCATTAGCTCCCTTAGCTCCTCATGGCTCAGCATGCCTTCGTTGTCTGCCTCAATAAAATTCAGGGATACATTGTCGCCAATGCCTTTCATCCTGAGATACTGGTCCAGCTCCGTGAATGCTTCAATAGTTTTTTTGGAGGTCTGGCATCCAGAGCAGCCGCCGCTGCACCCCGAGACATTGCCATTATTCTTGTCCTTGTCAGTCTTGCTGCAGCAGGTCTCGATGACATACTCTCCTATTCCATATATATTAACTTCAATAATCTTATCTATTCTCCTCAACCCCCAATACATCTTTCACAGTATAGAATCCTGCAGGCTTACCTGACAAGAACTTCGCAGCAATGCAGGCTCCATTCGCAAAGCACTCCCAGTTATGCGCATGGTGGGTTATCTCAAGCCTTTCCCCTAGCAGGCCGAACATCACTGTATGGCTGCTGGAAATATCTCCCGCTCTAACAGAATGGTAGCCGATGCTTCCGGGCACCCTCTCACCGTAGCCTTCCCTGCCGAATACCGCAATATTACTAAGTGTATTTCCCATGGCCTCAGCAATAATCTGTCCCATCTCCTTGGAAGTCCCGCTTGGGGCGTCCTTCTTGTATCTGTCATGCATCTCTATTATCTCTATGTCCGACATGCTGCCTATGGTTTCCGCGGCAGTCTTCAGGAGCCTGTACATGAGATTCACAACCATGGATGTGTTCGCTGCAAAGACCAGCGGTATCTCCCTTGATATCGACCTGATCCTCTCCATATCCCCTGCACTGAAGCCTGTCGTTCCACAGACGACTGCCTTGTTGTGCGACCGTGACGTTTCAAGCACCTGCATGGAAAGCTCAGGATTTGTATAATCCACAACCACGTCTGCCATGCCGATTACTTCCTCAAGGTTGTCATATACAAGAGCACCAGTTTCATTGCCTGTTCCAGCCGCTATGCCGGCATCGCTGCCGATATAATCACGGCCGGCCGGTCCGATTGCACCGACAAGCTCAAGACCTTCCATCTCACCAACCAACTTGACTATGAGCCTGCCCATCTTTCCCTTTGGAGCCATGACCACAACCTTCATCCTAAACACTTCTTTCAATTTTATTTTCTGATTCCGTACCCTCCATAAACAGTCTTAGTATCGCTTACAGATACGACCGCTTCAAGGCCAGAATTCTCAATCATCCTTATTATCTCACTCTTTCTTTTCCTTTTTGCGTGGATAATCAGCATCTTTTTGACTTCGTGCAATCCCTCGGCATCCATAAGCGTAACCCCTATATGCTGATCCCTGAGGATCTCCGCAAGCTTCATACCATTATCTTTAGATGATATGACGTTTATGGTCAGAATGCCCAGAGCAAGCCTCTCCTCAAGCATGCATCCAAGGTAGTTGCCGCTGGCAAAGCCAAGTGCGTATACAACCATCCTTATCGGGTCTTGCTGTATACCCACTAGAACGGTGCTTATTATGTAGAGCCAAATCATAACTTCAAAGAATCCTATGATTGAACCTAAAAACTTTTCACCTCTGGTTATAAGAACAGTCCTCACCGTCATGAGCGAGACCTCGACTATCTTAGCAAAAAAAATTACAAAATACCCTATTATCATAGCCATTTCCTCCTGTTTATTACAATAAACAAATGATAACACATTTTCACTTTAATGAAAATAGCATCAGTGACAGTGAAATACAAATGATGCAGAGTTTAACCCCTGCATCGTTCTAGATGCCACAGCTGTTTATGATCCAGCAAGCTCTACGACAACAAGCCCCACGAGTCCAGGACCGCTGTGTACTCCTGATACCGGGCTTATGCATCCCCCTAATTCAGCATCGACTGCATTAGGATGCTTCGATATCTCATCAAAAACCTTCTTCGCATCTTCCTCGGAATCTCCGTGCATAACATAAATCTTGCATTTTTTTTCATCAAGATATTTGGTCCCTATCTCTACAAGGCGGTTCAGCGACTGTTTCCTTCCCCTCACCTTGTCGAATGTGAAGTATTTCCCATCCTCGTTGTCCACGGATATTATCGGCTTAATGTTGAGCATCTCAGCTATCGTTCCTGCTACCTTGCCTATCCTTCCGCCTTTCTTCAGATACTCAAGGGTACCAACAACGAAGTAAAGGTGTATCCTCTTCTTTATATTAGGTATTTCATTTACTATGTAGTCAAAATCCTTACTCTGGTCGATAAGCTTTGCAACCTCTTCTGCCAGAGCACCTTCCCCAAGGGAAATGGACTGGGAATCGCATATGTATGTCACAAGGTTCGGGTATCTTTCACTGGCGACCTTGATGCCGTTGTATATACCTGAAAGGCCAGATGACAGGACCACAGCAATCACATGTGTATAGCCCTCCCTCTCAAGTTTAGCAAACATGCTCTCCATGTCTTCAAGCGCAGGGAATGATGATGTAGGGATCTCTTTTTCAAGATTGCCGTATACCTGCTCCGGCGTAATCTCGTACTTGTCTTTATATTCCCTGTCCTTGTATATTATTCTGAAAGGCAGAACGTTTATGTTATATTTTTGAATGGTGCTTTCAGGAAGATCTCCCGTTGTATCTGTTATAAGTGCAATCTTGCTCAATTGAATCCCTCCTCAATATTGTATAATTTTATTATATCATTATTGATACTGTTATTAACAATAGTAACCTCATAATTTGCTAAAAAAATATGATCCCCCTGTCACAAAAACCAGAGGGATCATTATATCAATCAATTAAACTGATCTATCATATATAAATCAGTAATTGTGACATTCTAACATCTGTCCATCATAACTTCCAATATGGTATCGTCTGTATTTGACATTCCTATCGAGGAGACCTTTCCCAGGTTCTGGATCGATCTCTCGGCAGTTACATCCAGGATTCCGTCGCTTGAAGGTATGAATATGTTCTTCATTGCCATTTCAGCGGCATCTATGCAGGAGGACACTGATACTGAAAGCTTGTAAGCACAGCCTATTTTGGCGCCGTCACAGATCATGCCCGAGATTCCGGCTATCATGTTCTTGATTGCTCCCTCTATCTGAGTCATGGTTCCACCCATGATATATGCAAGTCCTGCACTGGCTCCAACACCTGCAGCAACGGCACATCCGCATACCGGCGAAAGTGAGCCTGTGTATGTTTTGATGTATATAGTTACGAGATGGCTGAGCGCAACGCCTCTGACTATTGTTTCATGGTCGAGCTTCAGGTTTTCTCCTACAACAGCAACAGGAAGTATTGCAACGAGTCCGTGATTTCCGCTTCCCGCACTGCTCATTACAGGCAAAAGAGCTCCTGCCATCCTTGCCTCCGAGGCAGCTGCAGTGAGTGATTTCGCGTATTTTTCGAAGTCTGCTTCATCAGTATTGAGCATCTTTCCGAAGCCGATACCCAGATCCCCATGGAGACCTTCCCAACCCATCCTCTTGTTCATCACGATACCATCGTTGATGAATGCGATTTTTTCAAATTCCACGGTATCAACAAACTCCTTAAAGTCGGAAATCTTGAATTCCTTTAACCTTTCCCTTATAGCAGGTTTTGGAACTTCGTTCTTTTTAACTTCAGCTGAAAATAACACCTCTCCGTTCTTTTCTACCAGAACTATGTTAAGGTGTGTCTTCCTGATCACCACTCTTGAAGTGTTTGTCATTCCCTTTGCAATTACTTCTATATATAATCCGTCTGTATCCTTCTTAAGTTCAAGGTTGAACATATCTGTATTAATGAGTTCCATAGCCTTTTCAAGACTTTCATCATTGACTTCCTTCAGGACTTCGAGCCTGTAAGCGGATTTGCCAACTATCAGCGCAAGTGCAGCTGCAACCAGTATACCTTTTTCATGTGTTCCAGGGATGCCGACTTCTTTTCCGTTCTTTATTATGTTTTTGTCGCAGTATATGTCCATAGTTTTTACTTCCTCACCAAGGACTTCCTTCGCTTTTGCAGCGGCATATGCTACTGCTGTCGGCTCTGTGCAGCCCAGTGCAGGTACAACCTGATCCTTAAGGATACTTACCAATAAATCGTTATCTTTCATTATATAAACCCTCCAACAATTAATCATTTTCATTTCACAATTTATATAAAGCAACTTTCATGCCAACCCTGAAAGGGTTGAAAACGCACAGAAGCAAAAGAGGTATATCTCATATTTGAGAAATACCTCACGCTCATACCCGGTAAGTCCGCAAACCAATACGATTGCGACTTTCTCAAATTCGAGAATTCATTCTCGTTTTTGAGAAACAGACTGTTCTTCCAGCTTTCTGTATAGCGTTGCCGGGCTTATCTGAAGTTTTTTTGCAATTATTTTTTTCGCGTCAGTGTCTTCACCGTAATATCTGATCATTCCCTTTATGACGTCCTTCTCGTAATCAGCCACTAAGTCCTTGAGCGGCTTTTCGCTGACCGCAGGCTCCTTGCTGTCGCCGATCCTGCTGCTGATGATGTCCATCCTTATTCGGTCTCCTTTTTCGAAGTTGATGGCATACTCTATCAGGTTCTGAAGTTCCCTGACATTTCCCGGCCAGTTGTACCTGGCCATGGCCTTCTCCGCCTCCGGACTGTAGCCTTTAATATTCTTCTTGTATATCTCGTTATACCTTTTAAGGAAGTAGTCGGAGAGCGATCTCACATCCTCTGGTCTCTCCCTGAGCGGAGGAATGCTCAGGGGTATTACATTAAGCCTGTAGAAAAGATCCTCCCTGAACTCGTTCCTCTCCACCATCTTCTGCAGGTTCTTGTTGGTTGCGGCGATTATCCTTGGGTTTACTTTTATTAAAGTTGAACCCCCCACCCTCATGAGCTCCTTCTCTTCAAGAACCCTGAGGAGTTTGACCTGCATGTGCAGAGGAAGGTCACCTATCTCGTCGAGAAATATTGTCCCGTCCTTTGCTATCTCGAATTTGCCCATCTTTCCGTTGCTGTTCGCTCCAGTAAATGTTCCTTTTTCGTATCCAAACAGTTCGCTCTCCATAAGGCTCTCGGGTATAGCCCCGCAGTTTATAGCCATGAATATCTGGTTCCTTCTGTCGCTTCCCGTGTGAATTGCCCGAGCGAACAGCTCCTTTCCAGTACCGCTTTCACCCAGCAACAGCACCGGCATGTTCTGTCTTGAAATCAGCTTTGCCTGCTCCTTGACCTGTGTCAAGGCCTGACTGCTGCCTATGATTTCGTCAAAGGTGAGTATTGCATTTTTCTCACTTGCGTTGAACACCGACCTCTGGAGCATGTTGAAATCCTTGAAGGTTATAACCGCCCCCTCCATGGCATCGTCCACCATTATCGGCTTAATGGAAAACAGGAACTCTACGTCCTGATTCTTAATAGATACGGTGAGCTGCTCCTCTTCGATGCTGAATTTATTCTTCTCTATTTTGTCCATGACCTGCTTTGGAAGAATCCTGGCGAGTTGCTTGCCTACTAGATTGGAATATTTCACCCCGAACTTCTCCTTGAAATACCTGTTCAGCGTCATAATATTGCTTTTCTTGTCGACTATGACGATGCCTTCGTTGACCGAATCTATTACAGTCAGTAGCTCCCTTGACTTGTACTGCAGCTTGCTGCTTATGTTCTTCTCCCTTATCTTGGACGCAATGAGTTCTGAAAGCCTCTTGTCGAAATCTATATAGCTCTCCTTCTTTTCAAGGAACGCTTCCTTTTTTTCCTCATCGAATATTATAAGGCCTATGACTCCGACAACCTTTTCATCGATAACTATTGGGAAGCAGACAGCTGCCTTCTCCTCGCAGTTTTCCCTGGAATCACAAATATCGCATTCGTTGCACGATTTCGGGTCAGCTATCAGGTATTGGTTCCCTGTAAGCAGACATTTTTCAAAAGCCGAATTTTTAGGACCGTAGGTTCCAACCTTGCTCTTGTATATCCCTGTTCCCGCAAGCCTCATGAGATCCTTGTCAAGTATAGTCACATCTATGCCAACTATGGCCTTGACTGTTTCAGCTATCTGCTGCAGTTCGTCCTTTATCTGGTTCATCATATCGTTAAATCCTGTGCTTTCCCGAGAACTCGTCCACTGCGATCCTTGCGACTATGCAGTTATCGATGTTTGCAAGGATATAGGCATCACCCTCCTGGATGAATTCAGGGCTGTACTTTTTCACTATTTCGGCAAGCGCCATCGCTTTCTCTTCGCCTTCGGCCAGTGTCGCTGTACCAAAAGCCATCACGCTTTCATAATTAGTGGAAAAATCTTCCGGAAGCACCTCCGTTGCGCCTACTACAGTGAAGCAGACCTTCGGGTTTGCTTTAATATTTTCCAGCTTGGCGCCTGCAGTTGCAGCATGGAAATATATGTTCTTGCCAGTAAAGACGTAGCTCAACGGAGTCCCGAGAGGCTGTCCCTCAGAGTCAGCTGTGCACAAAATCCCGTATTCCCCTCTATGAAGAAGCTCCATAGCTTCCTCATTGGTCATCAGTCTGTCAGCTCTTCTCATTTTCTTCATTTCAATATCCCTCCAAATTATAATAATTCAAAATATCAGCATCCGCATTTAGGCTCAGTTCCAGTGAGCCAGCCACGTATTATGGCACTCGCTCATCCGACGCCCTTTTTAACATCCAGTGCCTTGACAGGGCAGTTCCTTGCACAGGCGCCGCATTCCATGCAGGAATCCAGATCAACAACAGAGGCCTTGCTGCCCTCCAGCTCAAAGACCGAATGAGGGCATACTTCGACGCACCTGCCGCAGCCGATGCATTTGTTTTTATCCAATTTCAATGTAACTACATTTTTAATATATTTGTGTTTCAACCTTCTCACCTCCCAATCAGCCAATTACCCTGTAGGCTATCAGCAGGATAATTCCTGCTGCGCAAAGCACAGCACCCCCTACCATGGACCGGACCGTTTCCTTTGTCGTTCCGGACAAAGATGTGTAAGTGCTCGAACCTGTAAACTGCAGTGCAGTGTAGCTTGATATAAACATCATGAAAAACACGAAGGCCGCTTTAACCATCCAGCTGTCCTGAACAAGGAACACTCCTGAAAAACGCAAAAACACCAGCGACCATACAGCCCCGAGTGCTGCACCCTTCAGCGAAAATGCCCTGAAAGGAATGTATGGCAGAAGCAAGGGTACCGCCACAGATCCAAGAAGAAGTGATATGAACAGGGGTATGTAGTTAACCAGTGTAAGCCCCACGTCTCCCATGTTGAATATCAAGAGCACAGCAAGGAAAGGAAGCGCGTATTTGAGGTCCGGAATGAATTCCATGGGAGCCAGCACCAGCCTGTCCTTGAACTTGAAGTTTACTTCCCTCATGGCCCTCGTCTTGACGAGGCCGTTGGCTATAAAACCCCTTATGTCCTCAGCCCTCACTGGCCCGTAAACCACCTCGAAGCCAGCCTTCTTTATGACGTGCGCAGCAATTCCGGGCGCACCCAGCTGCGGCAGGATCAGCCTGTTGTGGGATATTATTTCCTTCAGCTTGACTTTATTTATGACCTTTAGGAGCTCATAATTTCCGAAGGTTCCCTTTCCGGCAGCACACCATACATTGATGCCCTTTGTGTCTATTACGAGTATCCAGAGGCTGAGCCCGCTCAGCTCCTTCCTAAGGGCATCCAGCGTAAGCTTGTAATTCGCAGTGACCAGGACATGGGAATTTTCATCCGGCTCTCCAACTGCATATATCCCCGGCTCCACCAGGTAGCTGTATCTTCCGATGCCCCACCGGACCTTCCAGGCACCAAGCCTGTCCCCCCAGTCGAGGCTTGTACTCAGCCTCTTTGCTTCTCCTGTATTTGTAATAACAACGTCATTATCCACAAGTCCTTCCCTCCCGCCTCTGTAATTATCATAATTATAACATATTTGTGGGAATAGACTATTAATTGATTTTTGTGTCTGGTAAAATAATTATAGTCATTCTTACAAGGGGGATATAATATAATGTTAGGAACTATCGTAAATGTAGCAGCAATAATCGTAGGTAGCCTCCTTGGCTTTCTGATAAAGGGAGGCATACCGAAAAAGGTCGGAGATACAGTCATACAGGGGCTTGCACTGTCCACCATGCTTATTGGGATTCTGAACGCTGTCAAGGTGGACAACCTGATGCTACTGATAATATCGATGGTCATTGGCTCCGCAATCGGTGAGGCAATAGATATAGACAGGTTTCTTAACAACATCGGGGACATGATAGAAATAAAGCTTAATGGAAGAGGCGGCAAGGTTTCACAGGGATTTGTAACCTCCAGCCTGCTTTTCTGCGTCGGCGCGATGTCAATCGTAGGCTCGCTGAACAGCGGTCTTAAAGGCGACCATTCAACGCTGTTCTCAAAATCCATACTGGATTTTGTTTTTTCGCTTATATCAGCATCTTCTCTGGGGATAGGCGTTCTGCTTTCCTCCGTATCCGTTTTCCTGTATCAGGGAACGATCACACTTCTGGCATCAGGACTTAAAGGCTTCCTCATCGAATCCGTAATTACGGACATGAGCGCCATAGGAGGCCTACTTATAATAGGTATAAGCTTCAACATGCTCGGCATGAGCAAGATAAAGGTGGCAAACTTTCTTCCTGCAATGTTCATCCCGCCTGTATACCAGGTTATCCTCACACTTCTAGGCAAATAAAAAAACTTGGATGAAATCCAAGTTTTAGACAGCAGTTCTGCTGTGAATATCGTATTCTTCTCCCGACATGTAGATGTCTATAGGGTGATATTTGCCCTCTCTGAGCATGGTCGGGAATACTTTTCCCATCTTTATGGCCTCAATAAGATCTCTTTCATCCCTTACACGGTCAGGAAAAACGGTTGCATACCTTCCGAGATTCTCAAGTATATGGGCATCGCTGGATCCGAATGAAGGAAGGTTCAGTTCAGTTGCAAGCGTGTAAGCGTTTAGATTATGGTGTGGAAGTGTGCTGCCGTTAAAGGCCTCGACACCTGCAAGATGTTCCTTGACCGCCCTTATGTGTTCGCCCAATCCTCGGTTGTTGTTCCTGAAAGGGTGTGCGCTGATGGCAACGCCTTTGTTTTTTGCAGCCAGTCTAATAATCTCTGAAGCATGCATCTTATGTTCAGGTACATCTTTGAGTCCGAAAACTAAAAGATCCCCTTCGAAAGTCAATATTTCTGCACCGACCAGTACAGTGAATCCGCTTTTTCTTGAATATTCATGTGCTTCATCAAAGATTCCCGAACTTTCGTGGTCTGTGATGCATATGGCGTCAAGCCCGACCTTCTTTGCTCTGGCTACAGCTTCTTCAAGCGTAAAATGGCTGTCGGATGAATATTTGCTTTCATGAACATGCATGTCAATTATCATAATCTAAAGCCTCCATTATCTAATATCACAGCTTTATTTTATCAGATTAGTTATGTTATTGACATGAATATAAGAATTTCAAATATATCAGCTTTCAACTATAGATATTATTTATCGCCTCCAAGAAAAATTACAGTTTCGAAATAATACCTGCTCTTATTTCTTGACCTCGTGATACTCAACATCTATAACTTTTTTATCAGAAAAATCGAATTGTTTATCAAATGCTTCCTCATCAAGCTTTTCCTCTTGGACTATCGTGCTTTCCCTGCCAGCTTTCCAGCTTCTGATTTTAGCGTTTATTTTGAAGTACGCGAATACTGCCGCACCAGCAATAAGCAGATACGGTGCTGTTTTGAAAAACAGATAGAACACAAACATTCCGATAATTATCCCGAAAGAACTTCTTAAAACGGAACCAAAATTAGCACTCATAATTTATTATACATCTCCTTATTTTTTTGACTCATTCTATCATTATACCATGTTTTTTTGATTTGTAAACAGTTATTTATATCACATAATGAGTTATCAAATCACACAATGCATGTTTCTCGCACCCGTAACCTATGTTACTGAATGTCCGGAGGTCTGGGTATATTATAAAGGTAGAGATACAAATATTATTTGAGGAGGAATAGAAAATGGAACAACATTTTATAAAGAATATCGATTTTTCGAAGGTTATCGAAATGGACAGCTTGGTGGGATACCAGGAAGGCCAGGTAATCAGCAGAACCTTTGCACAGGGCAAAAATTTAAGCCTTACCCTATTTGCTTTTGATAAGGGAGAAGAGATACGCTCACATTCTTCAGGCGGAGATGCTATGGTCTACATCCTTGACGGCGAAGCCGAAATAACTGTTGGCGATGAAACATTCAAGGCGAAGAAGGGCGAAACAATTGTTATGCCTTCTGGCGTGCCGCATGCACTGCTTGCTTCGGAAAGATTCAAGATGCTGCTTGTGGTGGTATTCAACGCTTAATGAGCGAGGCATAAAGCACTTAATGAACACAGTGAATTTAGAGCTTTAGCCGATCTGCCTTGGCAGATCTTCCCTGAAAAGGAATGCTGTAAAAATGTATCAATACGTATCATTCCTTTAAAATTCTTAATACAAAAAGGGCTGTTGCATTATCAGTTGCAACAGCCCTTCATTCCCATCAAAGCTTCACATCAGCTATTTCAAGCAGGAATATAAAGAGCGGTATACCTATGAGCAGACCCCATACCCCTATCAGATGTTCTGCAACAAGAAGTATGATGAAAGTAAAAAATATTGGGAGCTCAACCTTGGCGCTCATCAGTTTCGGATTCAGCACATAACTTTCAAAAGCATGCACTATAGCTATCATTATCACTACAGATACGATCTTAGTCAATCCGCCTATTTTAAATGCGACAATTGAAAGAGGTATCAATGATACAATTACACCCGCTACAGGCACGAGGCTCAGTATGAATATCATTATCCATAGGGTGGCAAGGTTCGGAAACCCAAAAACAAACAGAAAACAAACCGATATTATACTATTAATAAAAGCAATTATTATCTGGGCCTGCATCACCTTACCAAAAGTGTTAACGAAGTTGTTCCCGTAAAAGCTGAAGTAGTTATAGAAGCCTGACAGCTTGCTGTCCTTGAATTTTTCAAGAAAAGCAAATACCTTCTTCTTCTCCAGAATAAAAAACATGCTCAGGATTATTGCGATGAAAGCCTGCAGGCTCAAGGAGCCTATTTTACTTGCAAGCTGGATTGTCATATTTACGCCTGATTTGATGTAGTTGTTGAAATCCACCTGCTGGATGGCCTGCGCTATAAAATTATCGATTACCGGGGAACCTACCTTGAATTCATCTACATTTATATTATTCAAAAAACCAGTTACTTCCCTGGCTAGCAAAGGTAAATACTTGATTGCAACCAAGGTTATAAATGCAAAAAGGAGGGCATACAATGCAACAGTGACCAGCTTCTCTTTGACAGGCGTGATTTTTTTCAGCTGTTTGACAATTGCATTTTGCGCGCTATTCATGAGGAATGCGAAAACAAATGTCAGCAGCATGAGGTTCACCATCGGCCCCAGCAAATATATAATTATTGCGATGCTAAGCAGAAACATTGTTCTTCTAAAGACCTCGCGGCTGAATAATTCTTTAAAAAATTCCATATGTCATCTCCTAAATACAACTTGAATCATGTATAATTATAACACAAAAATCACACGAATTTATAAGTGCTTAAAAATTTACTGATTTTTAACAAGCCCCTAAAATCCCTTCCATTCTATATGTGTGTTTTATGATATAATATTACATATATATTTGCATGATCGAAAGGAGATATTATGTCAGTCATCTCAAACAATTTAGAAGTATTAAATGCATTCAGGATTTTTGCCCCATATATACCCTATCTGCACACTCAGGAAGTGATGATTAACATATCGGAGGGAGACCGCATAACATATGTCAGCGGAGCTGAGAAGCTCGGAGTGTCCATGAAAGTGGGAGATCCGGTTAATCCAAACGGCGCCGACTATGTTGCAATGAGGACAAAAAAAATTGTCAAAAAGAAGATCCCGAAGGAAGTATTCGGACAGGAAATAGAGTCAATCTCGATTCCAATAGTCGATGAGCACAATAATGCGGTTGCCTGCATAGCAGTAGTTAAGAGCCTTAAAAGGCATTACGAGATATCCCGCCTGTCGGAGGCCTTGTCCACTGCGCTGAGCCAGATATCGGAAAGCACAGACATTCTAGTGCACTCCTCCCTTGAGGTCTCAGACCTGAATGCAATCATTTCGGAGAGCATTGAGAAAACCGCCAGAGAGGCTAAAGCCACAGATGAGATCATCAGCTTCGTAAAAAACATAGCAAAACAGACAAATTTGCTCGGTCTCAACGCTTCAATCGAGGCTTCCAGAGCCGGTGAGTACGGACACGGTTTTAACGTAGTAGCTAAAGAGACTAGAAAACTCTCAGCTTCAAGCACCGAAAGTCTGAAGAAGATTGAAGAGATCCTTAAGAACATTCAGTTATCCATAGGAAACGTAAGTGAAAAAATAACCGTTGTTAACGAGAATTTCACGAAACATACCAGCGAGTTCGAGGAAATAAGCTCGCTAATAGAAGAACTGTCAGCAAACGCCGAACTTCTTGAAAATATCGCAAAAAATTATTAGGGTGCAAAGCGCACCCTAATTTTTGTTTTCGAGTTCCATATTTATGTTTTCGCAGATCTCCACGAGCTCCGACAGACTGTCTATTATGAAGTCCGGTTCGTAGCTCATCATCTCCTCAAGCGGCAGCGCTGTATACCTTACAAGGCAAGTATAACAGCCGGCATCCTTCCCGCAAAGTATGTCGTTATGGCTGTCTCCAACCATGATAGTCTCCTCCGGCCTTACGCCCAGGAGCTCGCAGGCCTTCAGGGCCGGACCTCCAGTTGGTTTATGGTTCTCTGTGTCCTCGAATGCGACAACCGCATCCATGTACCTGTAGATGTCTATAAGATTCAGTCCTCTCTCAGTCATGGGCCTTCTTTTTGATGTGACCAGTACAATCTTCAAACCCGCTTCTTTAAGGACCTTTATACCTGCAGTAACCCCCTCGCACTCCTTTGCCAGGATATCATGCCTCGTGTCCTGGTACTTTCTGAAGAGATTAAGCAGCTGATCCACATTCTCTTCGCCGTATTTTTTCATGGCAAAAACCAAAGGCTCCCCAAAGGTCTTTATTACATCCTCCCTGGCCACCTCCACATTCAGATGCTCCTTCAGAGCATATTGAAAACATTCAACTATCAACTCATTAGTGTCTATCAATGTTCCATCCAGATCGAACAAAATCGCTTTTATCAAAACCGCCACCTCCCAGTACCCCTTTATCTTATTATATCTATTTA
>Ga0209540_10002342_pt1 | contig 13519 bp, 9 predicted proteins | sample BarGraIncu01121A_FD_184501 | JGI IMG/M metagenome (GOLD analysis project Ga0209540, IMG submission 184501) | Arctic peat soil microbial communities from Barrow, Alaska - Barrow Graham LP Incubations 011-21A (SPAdes) (version 2) | ecosystem: Environmental > Terrestrial > Soil > Wetlands > Peat... | reverse complement strand
CGTCGCCTCGCGCCTCGGCACCGCCCGCGTGATCGAGCCCCTCCACGTGCGCGCCGCCGTGGCACGTGCGGCGCAGCGCATACTCGACGAGCCGGTCGGCGGAACACCCGCCGGACCGAAGCACTAGGAGCCGGACATGGCCGACCTCGACGGTGTCCCGCTGGAGCGCGTGCCGCCGCGTCACGACGGTTTGGCGGCCTGCCGGCTGTGTTCCACGAGCGATCCGGCCGCCGATCACGACTGGTGCCCCGCCGCCGAAGGGCTCGTGTGCGACGCGTGCTGCCGCCGGGTGCTGCTCGGCGATGACGCGCCCCTCCACGCCATCGCGGCGACCCGGGTCGACGGCGACGATGCGGGGAACCTCGCCACGGCGTGCTTCCGCTGCGAGCGCGGGCACCGGTGGTTCGCGGAGCAGTTGCAGGACCGCCTCGGCCGCAGGACGGAGCCCTGCTAGCGGAGCGGCGCGGCCGCGCGGCCCGTCAGCGCCCGAAGCGTTCCCGGACCTGCTCTACCAGCTCCGCCGTCGGCAGCAGTTCGACGTCGCTCACGGGCAGCGCCTCGATGAAGGCGCGGGCGTACCCTTTGCCCGCGGACAGGCGCCCGTCCGCGACGATGACACACCCTTCGTCACTCGACGAACGCACCAGCCGGCCTGCCGCCTGCTTCAGTTCGAGGACCGCCTCGGGCAGGTAGAAGTCGTCCCATGCGCGGCGCCCGAGTCGCTGCTGGCGCTCCTCGTAGAGCGGGTCGCGCACACGCCCGAAGGGCAGCCGCGCGATCACGACGCAGCGCAGCGTGTCGCCCTTGGCGTCGAACCCCTCCCAGAACGACTTCGTCGCGAACAGCGACAGCCTCTCGTCGGCGAGGAACTCGTCCCGGACGCGCTTGTTGGACACTCCGCGCCCCTGCAGCAGCAGGTTCTGCCCGAGCGCGGCGAGCGGGCCGACGAGCCGGTCGTAGAGCTCGTCCATCTCCTTCTTGCTCGTGAACAGGGTGAGGACGCTCCCTCCCATCGCCCGGTGCACCCCCAGCAGCAGTCGCTCGAGGGCGTCGTAGTGGGCCGTGCCCCGCGGCTCGGGGAGGTCCGTCGGGATGAAGACCGACATCTGACGGTCGAAGTCGTAGCTGGAATCGAGCCGCAGGCTCCGCCAGGACGAGGCGGGCAGGCGGTCGAGACCGATGGTGCGTGCGAAGTGCCCGAAGTCGTCGCCGGTCGCCATGGTGGCCGACGTGTAGACCACGGAGTGGACGTCCGGGTAGAAGCGCTCGAGCAGGGCGCTGCCCACGTCGAGCATCGAGGCCTCGACGCTGTCGCGCCGGTCGCCGCGGCGCCTGCCGACCCTCACGCTGTAGACGAACGAGTCGTCCGAGCCGTCCAGCACCGACTCGAGCCCATCGAGCTGGTCGCGGAGGCGCGAGAGCGCGCCCGCGAGGTCGGCGCGCGCATCGACGAAGTCGTCGCCCGCCTCCTCCAGCGAGGTGAGCAGGTCGCGACCCGCGGCGATGATCACCTCCAGATGGCGGCCCAGCGAGTGTCCGACTCCGGAAGCGACGCTCCACTCGGTGCAGTCGCGGACCTGGGGTGTGAGACGCAGCTCCGAGCTGTCGTAGCCGTCGTCGGCGGTCCGAAGGTCCTTCAGGAAGTCGAAGAACGACTCCGCGATGGTCGTGGCCGTGGTCACCTCTCCGCGCAGGCGAGCGGCGAGCGCCTCGACGCGTCCGACCAGCTCCTCGTTGCCGCGAGCGACCCCCCGGGAGCGAACACGCGCCCGCACGGCGTCGATCGAGCCGCCGCGCCCCTCGGTGTGCAGCGCTCCCAGCAGAGAGGCGATCGCCCGGTGGTCGGCCGTCACGGACAGTTGCTTGCGGGCTTCGGACTCCGCCGCGTGCGCCTCGTCGACGATCCAGTAGCGCAGAGGCGGGAGGATCCCGCCCGCGGCGGCGCGATCGCGGAACAGGAGCGCGTGGTTCGTGACCACGATGTGGGCCCCGCCTGCACGCCGGCGCACCCCGTGCAGGTAGCACAGGTTCGGGTAGAAGCGGCAGCGCTTGTGCGTGCAGTCCTCGACCGAACAGGCCGCTCGCCGTCTCGACTCGGGAGTCCAGTGCAGGTTCACCGAGTCGAGGTCGCCCCACGACGACTGCGCCGCCCACGAGACGAGCGCGGCCAAGCCGGCGACGTCATCGGGGGCGAGCTCGTCCTCCCCGACGCGCCGGTCGATCTTGCGCAGACAGGGATAGTGCTCGTAGCCCTTGAGCGCGACGTAGCGCAGCTTCCCGCCCATCGCAGCGGCCAGCTTCGGCAGCTCCCCGTGGACCAGCTGGTCCATCAGCGTGTTCGTCTTGGTGGCGACGCCGACGCCGAGTCCATTGGCCAGTGCGAAGGCAGCAGCCGGCACCAGGTAGGCGACCGACTTGCCCACGCCCGTGCCCGCCTCGACTGCGAGGTGCCGGCGCTGAGCGAACGCCTCGAGCACCGCCTCGGCCATCCGGCGCTGCTCCTCTCGCGACTCGAAGCCCGCGTACATGCGGCCGACCGCTCCGTCGGCGTCGAACTCGGCGAGCACCACGTCGGGATCGGGGCAGGTCAGCTCGCGCTCGTCCGCGTCGGCCAGGCCCGGCAGGTGATGACCCCGCGTGCTGTCGGCCCGCATCGTCTTCAGGTCGAGACTTCCGGACTTCCCGCGCGCGGCCATCCTGGTCAGCGTGTCGCGCAGCGTCCATTCGGTCGACGGAGAGAGGTGCGCGATCGCGGAGAGCACCTCGAGCGGCAGGTCGGCCAGACCCGCGAGACCGATCCGCCACACGAGGAACATCGCCTCCGTGTCACCCGCGGCGCGGTGGAACGGCTCCTCGATGCCGAAGGCGTCGGCCAGGTCGCGCAGCCGGTGGGTCCGCAGGCGGGGCAGCGCGATGCGGGCGAGTTCGAGCGAATCGAGCCATCGGTTCTGCATCACGAGTCCCGCCTGTGCGGCGGCCGTCGTGAGGAATGCACGGTCGAACGAGGAGTTGTGGGCCACGATGTCGCGGCCTCCGACGAAGGCGGCGACTTCGCGAACCACGGTCTCGATCGGCGGCGCGCCGGCGACGGTCTCGTCGTCGATCCCGGTCAGCAGCGTCGTGTCACGCGGGATGGGTCGACGGGGGTCGACCAGTGAGCTGTAGCGCTCGAGCACCTCGGGACCGCGAGCCACAAGGACCGCGACCTCGATGATCCGGTCGTTCTTCTGGTCGAAGCCGGTCGTCTCGATGTCCAGGAAGGCGACCTCGTCCTCCAGGCCCCACACGGCCTCGGCAGCCGTCCCCGCCAACGCGGCATAGCGCGCCGCCACCTCGGCGTCGGTGCCCGGAGCGAGGGTGCGCGCGAGCGCATCGGGGAGGTGGGTGTCGGTCACGTGTGCCATGGTCCGACGATAGCACGGAGCCCCGACACCTCGCGGTGCCGGGGCTCCGTCCCATCGGCCCCCGAAAGGGCCGGACGATGAGGCTACTTGGTGGCGGTCGGAGCGCCCATGGCGACCTTGCGCGCCTGGACGAGCCAGGTGCCCTTGTCCTTCACGAACGTCCAGGTCGCGCTCCACGTGCCGTTCGTGCCCAGCTCCTGCTGCACGACGACGGTCGCGTCGGTGGCGCCGACGGTGTCCGAGAAGACCTTGAACGACGTCATGCCGTACATCTGCTCCTGCGTCTGCTGGAACGCCGCGACGGTCTGGCCGACCTGGCTGGCCGCGGGCTGCATCTTGAAGGCCTCTTCCCACTTCTTGTCCAGGATCGACTGGTAGTACAGGGTCACGAACTTCACGGGGTCGGAGTTCGCGGGCACCTTGGTGGCGGTGGCCGGGTCGAACGCCGCCGCCGACGGCGCCATGCCGGGCTGGCTGGTGCTGGTGGCGGTGGTTCCGGCGCCGGCGACCGTGCTGGTCGGGACGGTCGCGGTCTTCGTCCCCCCGCTGACAACGATCACAACGGCCACGAAGGCCACGAGTAGTACGACCACCACGATCGAGAGATACATCACGATGCGGTTGGTGTTGTTCTCCGCCATAGTCAGTACGGTCCCTTCGCGTTGCTTGCCTGAACGGAGCGCCCTTGCGCCCGTGTAAGGATATAGGCGGTACCGTCCATCCACAACCGTACGGTCGCGCTACACTCCCCATTTGACGCACCAGAAGACTATACGGTTCGGACGGCGAAGCGACCCCCGTGCCGTTGTGGAGATTCCGAGGAGTATTCCATGGCTCACACCCGCAGCGTGTTCGACGTCATCGGCCCGGTGATGATCGGCCCGAGCTCGTCGCACACCGCCGGCGCCGTTCGTCTGGGACGCCTGGCCCGGGCGGTCTTCGGCGAGCAGCCCGCGCGCGCACACATCACGCTGCACGGGTCCTTCGCCTCGACCGGGCGCGGCCATGGCACCGACCTGGCGCTCGTCGCCGGACTGCTCGGCTTCGCCCCCGACGACGTGCGGATCCGGATCGCCGACGAGGAGGCCCGAAGGGCCGGACTGGACGTCTCCTTCTCGGAAGCCGACCTTGGAGAGGTCCATCCGAACACCGCGCGCCTCGAGCTGTCGTCGGCAGACGGGCGCACCGTCACCGTCCAGGGCTCGTCCGTCGGTGGCGCGGACGTCATGCTGACCGCGATCGACGACTTCGACGTGAACATCACCGGGGAGCTGCCGGTGCTCGTGGTCGAGCATCGGGACCAGCCGGGGGTCATCGCGTCCGTCTCCGCGGTCCTCGCCCGCTATGGCGTGAACATCGCCAGCATGGAGGTGTCGCGCGAGCGGCGGGGCGCCCGGGCGCTCATGGTCATCGAGACCGACCATGAGGTCGACGCCGCTGCGACCGCAGCGGTCGCGGCGGGCTCCGGGGTCACCGAGGTCCGCGCGATCCCGCGCGTCTAGCCTCGCTCGTCGCGCTTGACGCAACTCCGCGAACCGCATGACGCGCACGAGCCACCGCAGCCCATGATCACCAGCGCGTTGCAGCGCGGGCAGCGCAGCGCCCCCGAGCCGATCACCATCCCGCACTTCGGGCAGGCGTCCTTCGTGGGCGTCTCGGCCCACACGTCCTCGTCGAGCACGGTTCGGTCCACGCCCTCGAAGCGCTCGTTCGGGTCCGGCTTCTCCATCATCGGCCTCCGAACAGCCAGATCACGCGGGCGACGATACCGCCCAGGAGGAAAGCCAGGCCCACCGAGCCGACCACCAGCCCGACGAGGAAGCGCCAGCCGCGCTCCTTGAGGATGACCATCACGCTCGCGATGCACGGCACGAAGAGCGTGATCGTGACCATCGCGACCAGCAGTTGCGCGTCGGTCAGGTGCATCGTGAAGAAGCCCGCCGCGCCGAAGTCGCGGCGTACGAAGCCCATGACAAAGGCCGTGGCGGCCTGCGGCGGCAGCCCGAGCCATCCGACGGTCAGCGGGCGCGCGATCACCTGGATCCAGCCCAGCGCTCCGGTGACCTGCAGCGTGGAGATGAGCAGGGCGCCGATCAGGAAGAAGCCGGCGACCTCCTTCATGAAGTTCCAGACCTTGAGTCCGGACTTGCGCACGACGTTGCCGGGCCGCGGAAGCCGCAGCGTCGGCAGGTCGATGAGCAGCGCGGTGGACTCACCCGGCGTGATCCGCTGCAGCACCGTGCCGACGGCGACGAAGATGGCGATCAGGATCGCGAAGTAGGCGAACGAGTAGTACCAGGCCACGCGCGTCATGAGCGCCGCGATGACCGCGATCTGCGCGGAGCAGGGCACGGCGATCGCCATCAGCGCCGTGGCGATGAAGCGTTCACGCTTGCTGCCGAGGATGCGCGTGGTGAGCGTGCCCATCGTCACGCACCCGAAGCCCAGGATCAGCGGGATGACCGCGCGGCCGTTGAGGCCAAGAGAGGTCAGCGAGCGGTCGGCCAGCGCCGCGATGCGGGGCAGGTAGCCGGAGTCCTCCAGCAGCGAGAGCAGCAGGTAGAACCCCGTCACCAGCGGCAGGATCACACCGATGAGGTAGGTCGGCGTCATCGTGAGCACGCCGAACTCCCCCGCGAGGAACTTGTAGACCACGCTGCCGGGGGCGCCCAGGTGCCCGACCAGGCCGCGCACGAACGGCACCCAGTAGGCGTTCATCGCGCCCTCGGTGAAGCCCACGATCTTGCCGGCGATGAGGACCCCGAGGACCTCGTACATCGCGAAGAGCAGTACCGCGAGCATCGGCACGCCCGTGAGAGGCTGCATCATCCACACCGAGAGCTTGCCCTTGAACGAGGCGCCGCGCGTCTCCGCGTGCACGACGTGCCCGACGAGGTCGTTCACACGGACGCGGCGGCGTGTGTAGATCTCGTCACGCAGGTGGCCGGGCGCCACACCGTTCCGCTCGGCGACCGCCACGTCGCCCTCGAGCACGAGCAGGGCCTCGGCGCGGCTCTCGGCGTGCGCGGCCGTGTCTTGGAGCGCCTCGTACAGGTCGGGGTCGGCGTGACCGGGCCGGGCGCGTCCGAGAGCGGCCTTGAGATCGTCGATCCCGAGACCCTTGGTGGCCACGGTCTCCACGACCGGGACGCCCAGCAGGTCCTCGAGCAGGTCTCGATCGACGGCCACGCCTTCACGCCGCGCCTCGTCCGCCATGTTCAGGGCGACCACCATCGGGATGCCCATGTCGGCCAGTTGCAGCGTGAGGAACAGGTCCCGTTCGAGATGCACGGCGTCCACGACGTTGACGATGTGCGCGGCTCCGAGCACGACGTCGCGCGCGACGGTCTCCTCCTCGTTGAAGGACGAGACGCCGTAGATGCCGGGGGTGTCCACGACGTCCATGTCACCCATGCGCCCGCGGGTGATCTCGACGGTCGTCCCGGGGAAGTTGGAGACATCGACGTAGGTGCCCGTGAGCGCACCGAAGACGACCGACTTGCCGACGTTCGGATTGCCCACCAACACGAGAGCGCCCTCGCGGATTCCGAGGGCGTCGAAGGCCGGAGCGCAGTGGGCCATGTCCGCTAGCCGCCCTCGGGCATGCGCCGGACCGTGATCGACTTGGCCAGTTGACGGCCGACGGCGATCTCCTGCCGACCGCTCCGCAACACGATGGGTCCCGCGGGGATGCGCGCCGTGCAGTGCACGCACGCGCCCTCGGCCATCCCGAACCGCAGCGCGGTCACGCGCGCCCCTGCGTCCTCGACCCCGGTGACGATGAAGCGCTGACCGGCGCGGGCATCGGCCAGGGTGCACACGGCGCAGAGGTCCAACGCCGCGTCCGCGACGATCGGTCCTGCGTCCACAATGCGCTCGCTCATCGGGCTCCTGTCACGTCGTCCCTCGGGACTTAGTATCTACTAAGTACTGTGCATGGCATACACTAACCCCCTCGACCCGCGCGGTCAAGGAGGGCATGCATCGGTGCCGGTGCTACCATCGACGACGGTCCGCACGTACACGGAGGAAACCCATGGGATTCGCGAATCTGGTCGACCTGCTCGAGGCCGCACACGGGACCGGCTCGCTCGGTGAGGCCGTCGTCGCGCTCGAGTGCGAGGAGACCGGCGACTCCCGCGACACCGTCCTCACGCGCCTGACCGCGTCGCTCGACGTGATGAACGCCGCGATCGACGCCGGCCTCACCGGCGAGACGCGCTCCCGCTCGGGGCTGACCGGAGGCGACGCGCACCGCGTGGCCGAGAGCGGCGCGCATGTCGTCGGTGCCGCCTTCGCCGATACCGTCGCCGCCGCGCTTGCGGTCGGCGAGGTCAACGCCGCGATGGGACGCGTCGTCGCGGCGCCGACCGGCGGCGCATCGGGCGTGCTGCCCGCGGTCCTGCGCACGACGGGCCGCGGCCGGGGATCCACGCGCGAGCAGATGGCCCTCGCCCTGGCCGCAGCGGGCGGCATCGGCGCGATCATCGCCGCCAAGGCGTCACTGTCGGGCGCGGCGAGCGGGTGCCAGGCCGAGATCGGATCCGCCGCCGCCATGGCCGCCGCTGCGGCCGTCCAACTGTGCGGCGGCACGCCGGCGCAGGCCGGCCACGCGGCCTCGCTCGCGCTGCAGGGGCTGCTCGGTCTGGTCTGCGACCCGATCGGCGGACTCGTCGAGGTCCCGTGCGTCGTGCGCAACGGCACAGGTGCGGCGGTCGCGCTGGCCGGCGCCGAGATGGCGCTCGCCGGCGTCGAGTTCCCCATCCCGTTCGACGAGGTGGCCGCCGCCATGGGCGCGGTCGGGCGCAGTCTGCCGCCCTCGCTTCGCGAGACCGCTCTGGGCGGCCTCGCCGTCACGCCGACCGGCCGGAAGCTCGGCGCCTGAGAGAAGCGGCCGGAACCGGCACATTCCGAGGGCCCTCCCCGATCCCGGCGAGGGCCCTCGTCCGCTCCCGGTGGTATCCTCCATCCGCGAGAGGGAGTAGTACCCGCGCACCGGGCGGGGGCAGGCCGACAATCCCGGGCGCATGCGCCCCGGCCCTGCCGTCACACGACCTGTGATCACGAGACTCTCGGTTGCCGCCGTAGAACGCCTACGGCGCGCTGCCGGGGGTCTCTTTCTTTGGAAGGGGTATGCGACCACCATGAGCGACGAGAGACAGGCCGGTTCGGCCGACGCCTATCACGTGCGGACCGCAGCCGAGGTGGTCGCGGCACTGGGAACGGACGCCGACAGCGGCCTGACCTCGGAGGAGGTGGAGCGCCGGTCGTCGCTCTACGGACCCAACGAGCTGCGCGCCGAGGACAAGACGCCGCCATGGCGGAGGTTCGTCGCGCAGTTCAACGACTTCATGATCTGGGTGCTGTTCGCCGCCGTGGCGATCTCGGCCTTCGAGGGCCAGGTTCCCGAAGCGATCGCCATCACCGCGATCCTGCTCCTCAACGGCGTGCTGGGCTTCGTGCAGGAGTACCGGGCCGAGCAGGCCCTGCAGGCACTCGAGCAGATGTCCGCGCCGGCAGCGACGGTCGTCCGTGACGGCGTGGAGACCGACATCCCGGCCACCGAGCTCGTGCCCGGAGATGTCATCCTCCTCGAGTCGGGCGACCGCGTGCCCGCAGACGCACGACTCGTGCGCGCCGCGGCACTCCGCGTCGAGGAGGCGTCGCTCACCGGCGAGAGCACTCCCGTGAGCAAGGTGATCGATGTCGTCGACGACCTCGAGGCGGTCATCGGCGATCGCTACAACAGCGTCTTCGCCGGGACGTCCGTCGCCGTCGGACGCGGGAGGGCCGTGGTCACCGCCACCGGCCAGGCGACGGAGATCGGCAGGATCGCCGATCTCCTGGCCGCCCAGGAGGACCACAAGACGCCCTTGCAGGAGGAGCTCAAGCGCGTAGGGAAGACGATCGCCATGCTCGTGCTCGGCATCGCGCTGCTCGTGTTCGTCGTAGAGGTGTGGAGGACGCTCGCAGGCAACGGCCTGGGTCTGTTCGACGCCTTCCGCTCGCCTGAGGCGCGCGCCTCGATCACCACGGCGCTGCTGGTGGCGATCTCGCTGGCGGTGGCCGCCATCCCCGAGGGGCTGCCGGCGATCGTGACGGTGGCGCTCTCGCTCGGGGTGCGCCGGATGGCCGGCCACAACGCGATCGTCCGCAAGTTGCACGCGGTCGAGACGCTGGGCTCCACCAGCTTCATCTGCTCCGACAAGACCGGCACCCTGACCCGCAACGAGATGACGGTCCGGCGCCTCCTCGTCGGCACCGACGGCGCCGAGGTGCTCCCCGACTTCGCCCTGCGGCCCGACGACACCGAGCCGCTTCACGCGGACCGCGAACTGCTGCTGGAGATCGCGGCATCGTGCAATGACGCGCACTTCTCAGCCGACGGCGCGCTGCTCGGCGATCCGACCGAGACCGCGCTGATCGTGGCCGCGGAGCGCCTGTCGGTGGACCCGATCCGGCCGCGGCGGATCGGCGAGGTCCCCTTCGACTCGCACCGCAAGCGGATGACCACCGTCCATGAGGTCGACGGACGACGGGTCGCGTACATGAAGGGCGGACCGGACGTGGTCGTCGGCCTCTGCACGCGCGCGCTGCTGCGCGGTGAGGTCGTGCCGATGGACGACGCGCTGCGCGCCCGACTCCACGAGCTCAACGCTGCTCTCGCCTCGGGCGGCCACAGGACGCTCGCCTTCGCGGCCCGCGAGCTCGCGAAGGGTGAGCCCGACGAGGGTGAGGTCCTCGAGCGCGGCATGACCTACGTCGGCATCATGGGGCTGCTCGACCCGCCGCGCGCCGAGGTGGCCGCGGCGATCGCCGAGTGCCATCGTGCCGGTATCCAAGTCGCGATGGTGACGGGCGACCACGCGCTCACGGCACGCGCGGTCGGCGCGGAGATCGGCCTTCTCGAGGGGCGCCGCGTACTGACCGGCGCCGAGATCGGCGCCATGAGCGACGACGAGCTCTACGACGCCGCCGAGGACACGCGCATCTACGCGCGCGTCGACCCCGAGCACAAGCTGCGGATCGTCGACGCCCTCAAGCGCCGCGGGCACATCGTCGCCATGACCGGCGACGGGGTGAACGACGCCCCCGCGCTCAAGAAGGCGGACATCGGCGTCGCCATGGGCCGGATCGGCACCGACGTGAGCCGAGAGGCCGCCGACATGGTGCTCTCCGACGACAACTTCGCGACGATCGTCGAGGCGGTGCGCCAGGGTCGCGCTGTCTACGACAACCTGCGCAAGTTCATCCTCTTCCTGCTCTCCTGCAACACCAGCGAGGTCCTCATCGTGTTCACGACGGCGCTGCTCTCGCCGCAACCGGCGCTGCTGCCGCTGCAGCTTCTGTGGATCAACCTCGTCACAGACGGGCTGCCCGCCCTGGCGCTCGGCGTGGACCCGGGCTCTCCACGGGTCATGGACCGGCCCCCACGCGGCGCGGACGAGTCCATTCTCACGCCGCGGCGGCAGTTCCAGGTCCTCGTCCAAGGAGCCCTGATCACCCTGGGGGCGCTGGCGATGTACCTCGGCGTCGAGAACGGCTGGATCGCGAGCGACGGCGTGCGGCACGCGCAGACGATGCTCTTCACCACCATCGTGCTGTCCCAGCTGCTGCACGCTTTCAACTTCCGCTCGGAGACGCGCACGGTGTTCCGCCTCGAGACGCTGAAGAACCGGTGGCTGGTCTCCGCATTCGTCGGATCGGTGGCGCTCCAGTCACTGGTCATCTACGTTCCTGCGCTGCAGCGGCTCTTCAAGACCCAGCCGCTCGGCATACACGACTGGATCGCCGTACTGGTGGCCTCCGCGCTGCCTCTGCTCCTCATCGACGCGATGAAGGTCCTCTCCGCCCGGAGGCGTGCGCGCTAGTTTCGCTCGCTGCCCGTCCGTCACTTCCGGACGACCGACGAGCCCCAAGTTCCCTACGATGGGTGGGTGGCGTCCGGCACACGGGACTGCTGTCCATATGGAGCGGAGAAGCGGTGGAGCGCACGCGCGGTGACCTGAGCCGTCTGTGGCGGCGCTTCGTGCCGCGCACGATGGGCGCGCGCCTCGTGCTCACGGCCGCCGTCCTGGCGTTCGTCACGACTGCGGTCACCCTCGGGATCAACGCCGCACTCGTCAACGCCCGCGCCGAAGCGTGGACGCGCAGCGACGTCGCCGCCAGCGTACAGGGATTCCGCTCGTTCCTGACACTCGAAGTCCAGGGACTCGGCGAGCCCCTCTCGCATATCGCAACGACCCCCGCCTTCCGCTCGCTGTGCGCCAAGTCGGACAAGGCGGGACTGCAACGGGAATACGGGACGCGGTTGGTGGAGGAGACCGGAGCAGGCGCGCTGGTCTGCCTCGGCGAGACCGACACAGTGCTGCTGTCTCATGGCCCCGACGCCGACACTTCCACCCTGCGCGGTCTCGCCGTCGCGCGAGGGTCGCTCGAGACCACCGGGCTCGTGCGCCTGTCCGATGGCGTGGCGATCGTCTACGGAGCGCAGGTCATGGCACCGGACGGATCACGGCCCGTCGGATACGTGATCGCCGCCCGCGCGTTCGGCGCCCCACAGCTCGCACAATTCGACACGATGATGCGCACCGTCAGATCGAGCCTGCATGACACGGCGTATCGACCTGCCGGAGTCGCGCTGCGCGCGATGGCCGTCGGCGGCGGAACCGCCTCGTTCGGGACGACTGGAGACGTGGTCGTCGCGATCAGCGACCTGCCGGCTGCCGGCGGAGGGTCCGTGGGCACCCTCGAGTTGCGCGACCTGGACCCGCGCGGTCTGCGTGCTTCTTCCGTGGCCACCGAATCCGCCATCCTCGCCGCATTGGCCGCCGCACTCATCGGGATCGGACTCGGGCTGTGGCTTGCCGGGATCATGCGGCGGCCGATCGGCAGGATGATCCGCCAGATGCGCCGGCGCGCCGTTGCGGCCGCCAAGGGCGAGACCGACGCCGGCGAGTCCCCGGGTACCGATCCGATCCTCCCGGTCGAGTTCCAGGAACTCGCGACCGTCATCGAGGATTTGATCCGCGGCCTGGACGCGGGACGCGCCGAGCTCGAGAGGGCGAAGCGCGAGACCGAGTCCGCCGAGGAGATCCTCGGCGTGGTCGTCAACGAGTCCCGGGAGGCGAAGATCGTCCTGGAGAACGACCTGGTCGTCATCGCCAACCCCGCCGCCGTCGAGGCCGTCGGAGCCCCCTTGTCCGATCTCGTCGCGCACACGGCGACCAGCGCACTGTCCCGGGTCCGAGTGACCGCTGAGGACGGTGTCGACCTCACCGGTGCGGAACTCGTCGAGCGCGCCCTTGAGGGACGTACCACAGCCGCGCTGACGCTGCCGGACGGTTCCCAGCGGTGGTATGCGGTCGACGCGGTCCGTCACGTCGACGACCGTCGCGAGCGGGTGCTGCTCACCGCCCGCGATGTGACCGAGGAGCGAAGGATCTCCTCGATCCGCGCCGAGATCATCTCGCTGGTCGGCCACGACCTGCGCTCGCCGCTCACCGTCGTGATCGGCTACCTCGACCTCATGACCCGCCCGATGACGGACGCGGAGCGTGCCCGCGCGATCGACGCGGCCCGCCGCAACGCGGCGCGCATGGCCGACCTCCTCGAGGACCTCTTGTCCGCCACGCGCGCCGAAGAACTCTTGGCGGCGTCCGACCTGGTGCCTACGTCGCTGTCGGCACTCGCCGAGGAGGTCGTCGCGTCGCTCGGGCCGACCCATTCCGAGCGACCTCTCCTGCTCGACCTGCAGTGCGACCCCATCGTTCTCGGCGAGGAGAAGCGGCTGCGTCAGGTGCTCGTCAACCTCGTGACGAACGCGTACAAGTACTCGCCCGACCCCGATGCGATCGTCGTCCGCATCCGGTGCGACGAGAAGAACGCCTTCATGGAGGTGGTCGACCGCGGTCCCGGGATCCCCTCGGAGGAACGCGACCATGTCTTCGAGCGCTTCGCGCGGTTGCGCGTCGGCGAGGGACGTCAAGGCGTGGGCCTCGGGCTCTACATCGTGAACATCATCGCGCGCAACCACGGCGGGTCGGTGCACGTGGAGGAGACTCCGGGGGGCGGCGCGACGTTCGTCGTCACGCTGCCGCTGGTGGGGACGATGG
>Ga0209540_10002341_pt1 | contig 13522 bp, 14 predicted proteins | sample BarGraIncu01121A_FD_184501 | JGI IMG/M metagenome (GOLD analysis project Ga0209540, IMG submission 184501) | Arctic peat soil microbial communities from Barrow, Alaska - Barrow Graham LP Incubations 011-21A (SPAdes) (version 2) | ecosystem: Environmental > Terrestrial > Soil > Wetlands > Peat... | reverse complement strand
AGATGCCTGAGTGGCTGAGATGCGTCGGGAAGAAGCCTCGGCCGCCTCGCGATCCGAGTTCCCAGCTGCATTGGCACGTGCCGGCCCAGGCCTGCCACTCACCGTGGGTGTCCCGTCCTGCCTTAGTGCCCGCAAGCGCTTGCAGAAACCCGTGCATCTCTCGGCCAGGCACCCCGACAAGGGTTGAACGCAGGAACGAGTCGTCCCGTTCATTGTTGGGACTGGCGAGCATCGCTCGATGAACGGCCTCACGTAGGTCCGTTTCGGCTTGCGCCTCGGGAAGCAGCCATACACCGCCGAATCGGGTCTCAAGGTCCCGCAGTTCGACGAGGAACTGCGCGAAATGAGCGAGAGCGAACGTGACGTATCCGGCTGCTTGGGCCTCTTGGCTGGTGCCTGTGCCATCCCCGACGTATGGGCCGGTGGCGTGGTCCCACGGTCGATCCTCTTCGAGCAGCGTTGAACGGTAGGCGGTGAGGTCATTGCCCACTCCCGTGAGCGGCGTCCAGATGCGGTACATCGCCTCGAAGCGAGCGAGCCATTCGACTGCGAGACGGCTGTGAACCGGAGTGCGCACGTCCAACCGCAGGCGCGCCAGCCGCAAGCGGTAGTCGTGGATCTCGGCGAGGACCTGGTCGGCGAGGGCCGCACGGAGCCGTGGTTCATAGGTATGGCGGAAATGCTCGACCGACACGTGGGCGTCCTCGGCGGCCATCTTCCGAAGCTCTGACGGACGTCCGCCTCTGGTCTCTGGCGTGAGACCAAACAGCGTAGCAGCGAATTCGCCGTAGTCGCCGCCGATGCGCACGACCACGTCACGCAGCATCCGCTCAATCACATACGTCCCCACCGGCTCGTGCGGCTCAACGCGGCCCGCGGCTCGCGCAGCCAGCGTCAGCGCAGGAAGCTCCAGTCGTCGCACGGCCGCGATGCCCTTGAGCCTCATCGCCGCGAGCTCGTGCTCTAGGTCCTCGGCCGTCGGTACGGCCATGTCGAGTGCGATTCCCATTGATGCCAACTATATCGAGAACCCAGCACATTCTCGGCGACTCTCAAGAACCACCAGAAATCAGCCAGCTACCCCTCCGGCTAGGCCTCCAGGTCGCTTGCCAAACTCCTCCTGCCATATGAAGCGAGCAAGGAGGTCACAGCAGCGAAGCGACACCCGCCACCAAGGGCCACCGCGGCCAGATCACCGAGCTGAGAAGGGAGTGAGCAAGATGGCCGATCCACGACCAACCCCACCGCCGTCGCCACGCGACAACGACGACGATCTTCCCCGGGGAGTCTTCCACAACTGAGCGACGTCAGCAGCCGGTCCGGTCCGAACCCGGGCCGGCTGCTGACCTTCTGAAGAAGGGAGGTTGACATGAAGAGGCACGGCTACCGACATCTTGCTCGTCAGACTGCTGAGTTCGCGCTTCATGCGGCGGCGTCTATCCATGCCGGCTACGCGCCGCAGCAACCAGCCGAGAGCCCGCAAGGCAGACGCGTCCAGATCACCGAGTCGCCGCGACTCGCGACAAGGGACGCGAAGGGCCGCCTGCTGGTCGAGGCGACGATTCTCGACCAGATCGCGGCGACAATCGGCTTCCAGGCAGCTGAGACCGGAGGCTTCGTCGGCCTCACGGACGGAGTCATCGATCACTTTCGTTTCGACGCCACGGCTATCAACTCGGGCGCCACCTACGAGCCGGACATCGCCGCAGCAAACGACGACCGCCGCTTCCTGGCTGCCAACGGCTCGACGTTCGCCGGCTTCGCCCACAGCCACCCCGGCTCACTTGGCCATCCCTCACTCCTGGACCGCGTCTATGCACAGCGGCTGTGGGCCAAAGTGCGCTGTGACGAGCTTGTGCTGCCGATCGTGCTGCCTGCGCGGGAAGGTCGACCCGCACGCATCAACTTCTTCGTTGCGCGACCTGGACTCGGCGGAGTGGCTGATGTCGATCCGGTTCGTGTCGAAGTCGTTCGGCCTTCGCCGCTCGACCAGTTCGAGCGCGTTCGCGGTGCGTACGACCCCGAGTGGCTTCGCCGCTGCCGACTCGTCGCGATAGGAGCGGGCGGCGCTCGTCATGCACTCGAAGATCTCGTACGTGTCGGACTCGGACAGCTCGTGCTCATCGATCCCGACACTGTCGGCCCCGAGAACCTGTCGACCCAAGGCGTCTTCACTTCAGAGATCGGTCGACCGAAAGTGCTGGCCTGTGCCGACGCTCTCAAGCGGATCAACCCTGCGGTGACCGTCGTCCCTATTCAGAAGCGTGTCCAAGACATCCCCAGGGAACAGCTCGGCAGGCTGCTCACTGAGCCGTGGCCCCAGGCAGGCACGCCAGCTCGCGTTCTCGTCGGGGGCTGGACCGACAGCATCCCTGCGGATGCATATGGCCACAGGGCGGCGCTGGCGTGGAAGGTGCCGTTTGTCCAGGCGGCTCTGCATCGTGGCGGTGCGAGCGGCGAGGTCATCCTCGTCTACCCGGGGCTCACTCGGGGCTGCGTTCGCTGCGCGACGGCGAGTCGCTACGATCACTACCTGAGCGGCGGAGCGAACGACGCGACCAGTGCCGGGGCTCCCTACTGGGCCACGCCCCGACTCAACGCTCTCAAGGTGTGCGTCACGCTGGCTGCCTTCCATGCAGCCATGCCGGGTGAGCTGGAGCATGTGTCCGAAGAGCGCATCACACAGACCGCCCTGCTCAAGACGATGGCTGCGCGGCAACTCGCTCTGCTCCGGCTCAGCCCCGACGCGTCGAATGTGTCTGGCGTGACGATTCACGAGCGGCTGCTGGCGGGTTGCAGCGAGCCGGAGTCCTTCTTCTTCGACGAGACGGTCTGGCGCACGATCGAGCCCAGGGAGGGCTGCCCTGACTGTGGGGGGACAGGCGACCTTCTGAGTGGGCCCGCCTTCACCAACCTCGACGCCATCCCGGTGCCGTGATGGAACGCCTCGTCAACGCCCCGATGCGCGAGTTCCGTGTCGTTTGCGAAGCGGCGCGTCAGCGTGAGCGCTTCTTCGCCGAGGCCCTCTACCCCCCGCGCTGCAAACGCCGCACTGGTCGTCTCACCTTCCGAACAGTGGGCGACGGCTCGACGGAACTCGGTGTGGAGTTGACTGCCTATGATGGCCATGTCGACAGTGTCCGCTCGCTGTTCGAGTCGCAGTCGCTGCTCTTCGATGGCGCGGCCGCCGTCCACGACTTCTGCCACGGTCCGCTGGCCGAGGCGTTCGCCGAGGAACCCGGCGGATGGCCCGAACCGCCCAGGCACATCGACACTCAGGCGCTGACGAGGAGCCTGGATGCCACGGTTGGTGACCAGCCTGAAGCGGCAGAGCGACTCGCCCAACTCGTCTCCGCGGGGCTCGCGCGAACCAACCCGAGTCAGCCGATCTCCGTCGCTCTCGTTGGGTCGCGAGGCCTGGGCAAGGCAAGCATGGCTAGAGCGCTGCCGCTCGTCCTCGAGTCAAGCGACTGCCCCGGGCACCGCCTGTTTGAGATCGACTCGAGCACGCTCGCGTCGGAGACACGAGCGGGCGCGATCCTTGGATTCCCGCACGTTCCTCGAGACCAGGCGAACGAGCCGCCGCTGGTGGCCACACTGCGCCATCCGCGACCCATCATCCTCGTGCGCGGGATAGAGCGGGCGAACCCGCTCGTCATGCTCAACGTCGTCGCACCCCTGATCGAGGACGGCGGCGTCATCGCGCCCGACGGGAGTCGCGTCCGCCAGCCTGCGGCAGTCGTCATCCTCACTACGGCCTATGGGGCCGATGGGCTGACCGACGGTCTGGAGGGCATTCCGCCAGTCGAATGGCGGGCGCGCGAACGGCTCTGCCGCGCGCATCTCCGAGAGTCCGAGTTCCTCACGGACATAGCCGACGCAGTCTCGGCCGTCGTTCCGTTCGTGCCGCTAGGGCCGGATGCGCAGATACGGGCCGCGAAGCGCTGCATCCGTGCCGTGGGCGCCGAGTACGACGTGGTCGTCGACAAGGTCGATCGTGTGCTGAGCACATCTGTGGTCGAACTCGCCGCCGAGCCCGTGAACCTCCGCAGCCTGCTCCATGCAGCTCGCGATGTGCTGGGTAACGTCTTCGCCAGTTCTCGTGCGCTCTTCGATGGAGCAGTTGAACTGGAGGCTGGTCCTCCTCCGCGACTCCGGGCAGCGTCTGAGGAGGGTAGCGCGCCATGAGGTCCCTGCGGTCGGTCATCGACGCCGTCATCGGTACGAGCCGCGCCCGCGAGTACGAGACCGTCAACCCAGATGGCCGCCTGGTGTCTGACAGGAGCGCGGTCCGCGTCTGGGCGTTGGACTCGCCAGATGCCGCCCTGCCCGACGACAGCGTCCTCTACATTCCGCGTGACTATACCGACATGCAGTTCCGCTTCACCTTCGTCCGCTGCGTGGACGGGTCGTACCGCGCCTACATCCGCGCGCAGCCCAAGTACCGCCACCTCCAGTCCGATATGACGGCGACCCACCGCCTCCAGGATCCGCGCAACGGCCATTTCATCTGCTGGGCGCCAGCGCCCTGCGATGCCGTCTCGATCCTCAAGGTGGCCAAGCTCTGGGCAGAACGCACCGCCCGCTATGTCGCCACCGGCACCCGATTGGAGGCACCTTGACTCCTCTCCAATTCGTTCGAGACCCGCTGCTCAATGGCGGCGTTGGCTCCCCGGAGACGGTCACCATCGTGACGTCCGTCACTCGGAGTTCGGCATGAACGCATGGCTGAAGAAGATGGCCGTGGCGTTGGTCGTGTTGGGCTTCCTCAGCGTGATGCTGCCTGTGGCGTTGGCCAGGCTCCTGCCCGCGCTTCCCTCCGTCTTTCTGACGGTATGCGCCATCGTCATTCTGGTCCGTATCTTCAAGAAGCCCGGTGGCTGGTGATGCCCAGAGGTCAGGGCATCCCGGTCGCTGTTGTGGAATTCACAATCTGTATTGACGACCGCACCAACTCAGCTTTTACTGAAGGGGACTCACTGATGCGTAAATGCATCACCCTAGTGGAGTCGGAAGGGAGGTTGAGATGACTACTCCGAAGTCCGTTCGCCGGATATCGATCCGGTCGGTCCGCAAAGACCCCATTGACTACAAGAAGCTCGGCAGGGCGCTGATCGCACTGGCCATGGCCCAGGCCGAGGCAGACGCACAAGCCGAGGAAGAAGAGAAGCACGAGAAGGCAGACGAGAGTACTCCGCGCCCGGAGGACTCGGAATGAACGACGAACAGTGGATCCTTCTCGCTCTGCTGGGCACAGGCGCTGCTGCAAGTGGTCTTGCCGCGACGCGTGTCCGCGTTGAGCGACCCACCGAATGGCGTGACATCACATGGCCACGTGACGTGGGCGAAGACGGCGTCGTGACCTTCTTCCGTCAGCTTGCTGGCGATCGCCGACGTCACGTGGTCGCGCTCGAAATCGTGGCAAGAAGCGGCCATCTGACCTACCGGCTGGGACTCGCCGAGCGACACGCCGAATCAATCGTCTCCGCTCTAACTTCCCATGTGCCTGGAGCTGCGACAAGCATCATCGACCATGATGTCGCCCGTGCTCCAGAACACTCATGGCGAGTGACACTGAAAGGACAGCCTCGCGCACTGCGAACGGATGGTCTCGCCGAGTCCGCACGCGCACTCACCGCCGCACTGGCCAGCGCCAGCTCAACTGTCATCTTTCAGTGGCTCCTCGGACCACGACTCACGCCCGTGAATGCGCCGGCTACGGGAACTCCGCGGCCCGCATCGTCGTGGCGTGACGTCGTGAAGCAGACAGTCTCAGGTGCCAAACCCCTTGATGCCGATGAGCGCCGCGCCATCCGAGAGAAGGTAGAGGAGGCCGGCTTCCAAGCCGTCTGCCGCATCGGCGTCGACGCACCTTCACCGAAGATGGCTCAGTCGGTCGCCTTGCGCGTGCTCGCAGCGCTGCGCACCACGGAGACCCCTGGAGTGCGCATCGGTCTGCGCAAGGAGAATCCGGACAAGATCGCCGGAGCGCTTCATCCGCGCAGCTGGCCCATCGCCGTCAACGTCAGAGAGCTGTCTGGTCTATGCGGATGGCCCATGGGGAAAGCGAGCTACCCAGGACTGGACCGCACAGGCGCACGCCTTCTGCGCGCCGCCGAATCCGTGTCTCGTCGTGGTCGCCTGGTGGCCGTCTCAACGTTCCCGGGCCCCGATCGCCCGCTCGCGCTCGGGGTGCGAGACTCACTTCAGCACCTTCACGTTCTCGGTCCTACCGGGACCGGCAAGTCGACCCTGCTGCTCAATCTGATCGTTCAGGACATCGAGGCAGGACGCGGGGTGGTCGTCGTCGACCCGAAAGGTGACCTTGTCGACGACGTCCTGCGTCGCGTGCCCGAAAGGCGGATTGAGGACATCGTGGTGCTGGACCCGGCTGACGACCAAAGACCGGTCGGCATCAACGTCCTGCAGGGAGGTGGGCGACCTCCAGAGCTCATAGCCGACCAAGTTCTTGCTGTCTTCCACGACCTCTACCGCGAGAACTGGGGACCGCGCATCCATGACGTCCTTCATGCCTCGCTGCTGACTCTGGCAGACAGGCCGGGGATGACGCTCTGCGCTCTCCCCGTACTCCTCTCCAACCGGCGATTCCGCCAGAGGTGCGTCGCCGCCCTGACAGACGACGTTGCGCTCAAGCCCTTCTGGGCAGCATTCGACGCCCTCAGTGACAGCGCTCGACAGCAGGTCATCGCTCCTGTGCTGACGCGCTTGCGGGCCTTCCTTCTGCGTCCCCGCATGCGAGCCGTCATCGGCCAGGCCGAGCCGGCTTTCGATATCCACACCGTGTTCACTCAGCGCAAGGTGCTGCTCGTCTCGCTGGCCAAAGGACTCATCGGCCCCGAAGCCGCCGCGCTTCTCGGCTCGCTTCTCGTCTCGCAGCTCTGGCAGACCGCTCTCGGTCGCGTCCGTGTAGCCGCAGACGCTCGTTCACCCGTGATGGTCTACATCGATGAGTTCCAGGACTACCTGCACCTGCCGACTGACGTCGCCGACGTGCTGGCCCAAGCTCGAGGGCTCGGCGTCGGTCTGACACTCGCACATCAACACCTCGCGCAGTTGCCGACCAGTCTGCGATCGGCCGTACTGGCGAACGCCCGCTCGCGCGTCTGCTTCCAGCTCAGCAACGAAGATGCCCGGCTCATCGCTGCCGGAGCTCCTGAGATCGACGCCGTCGATCTCCAAAGCTTGGGCAGATACGAGGCCTACGTCTCCTTGGTGTCGAGAAGCAACGTGACGCCCTTCGCATCGGCCAGAACTCTGGAGCCAACGCCGGCCACGAGCAACGCGCAATCCATCAGGGATGCGAGCAGGGTCCGATTCGGTCGCGATCTCGCGTTGATCGAGTCCGACCTCGCTGCCCTGGTCTCTGGTGAAGGAGAGTCTGACGACCGCCCCATTGGCAAAAGGAGGCGGTCATGAGGTCACCGGTCGCCTACCCGTTCGCGTCGCGCAGTCTCGTGGATTTCACCTGCACATCGCATGAATCATTCGTAACAGTGGCGACGACTGTCTCGCTCTCTTGGAGGACTCCATGAGAGCGCCACAACGCGCCGGCCCGGCCATCGTGCGTCGAACTCGCAAGCATCTGTCACATCGGGAGATGGCCGTCCTGGAGAGCGTAGACCGATTCCGATATCTCACGGCACGGCAGATCGAAGACCTGCTGTTCTTCGACCACGCGACGGCGCTCACCGGAGCCCGTACTTGCCGCAAGGTGCTGGGGCGACTGACGCGAGCCACCATCCTCTGGCGCCTCGACCGCCGCATCGGCGGCGTTCGCGCCGGATCATCGTCGTTCGTCTACGGGCTCGCGCCGTTCGGCTATCGGATCCTCCATCAAGACGAAGACGCCCGTGTACGCCGACGCGAGCCCTCAGAGGCGTTCCTGGACCACACACTCGCGGTCGCACAGGTAGCCATCGATCTTCACAAACGGTCGCGCAGCAGCGACCTCGAGATCATCGACATTCAGACCGAACCCGCATGCTGGCGCAGATTCACCTTGGGGCTCGAGGGTGTACAGATACTCAAGCCCGATCTCTTCGTCTCGTTGCGGTCGGGCGAGTTCGAATACCACTGGTTCATCGAGATGGACCTCTCGACTCATAGCGTCGCCGCCGTGGTGCGAAAGTGCTGGCTCTATCATGGCTACTGGTCGACTGGGATCGAACAGGATCGCAGCGCCCTGTTTCCGCAGGTGCTCTTCATCGCTCCGACTGATAGCCGTGTTCAGCGGCTACTCCGCGGCATCGCAGCGGCACGTGGGCTCAACACCGACCTCTTCGCCGTCACCGATTCGGCCTCCGCGCTGGACCATCTAATGGGGTGCGCGTCATGAGGCGCCTGCCACGCAATCAGATTCTTGTTGGCGACGCGCGCACGGTGCTGCTCACTTTGCCCGCCGACAGCGTCGATTGTGCCGTCACCAGCCCTCCATATTTCAGGCTGCGCAACTACCAAGACGGCCGCCAGATCGGCCTTGAGGCACACGTCGACGACTACGCCCATGAGCTTCTCGGTGTCGCTCGTTCGCTGGCGCGGGTCCTGAAGCCGAGCGGCTCTCTCTGGCTCAACCTCGGAGACACGTTCAGCCGTTCGACAGCTGAAGGCGCGCCCGAGAAGAGTCTCGTTCTTGCTCCCGAGCGTGTCGCGCTGGCACTGACGCATGACGGCTGGATCCTGCGCAACAAGGCTATATGGGCAAAGACCAATCCCATGCCGACCAGCGTGCGCGACCGCCTGAGCACGACGCATGAGGTCGTCTATTTCTTCGTCCGTCAGCGCCGCTACTTCTTTGACCTCGACGCCATCCGCACACCACACCTCAGCGCCGGCACCAAGCCTTCGAAGACTGGCTCGGCATGGTCGGTTCCCCCGGAGTGGCGCGGTCCATCGACCGGCAAGCACACGGGGCTGGACCGACTCAAGGCGTCCGGAGCAGCCGGCCACCCGCTTGGCAAGAACCCTGGCGACGTGTGGTCGTTGTCGACCGCCGGATACCGGGGCGCGCATCACGCCGTCTTTCCTGAGAGGCTCGTCGAGCGACCGATTCTCGCCACGTGCCCTGAGCGTGTCTGCCGCCGTTGCGGGACGCCTTGGATGCGCGAGCGAACCAAGGTGCTCGGGCGCCTGGCGGTGCGCGAAGAGCTCCGCGCGATGTGCGATTGCGGCGCCGCTGCACAGCCTGGCCTCGTTCTCGATCCATTCATGGGCTCGGGCACCGCTGCCACCGCCGCGCGCCGTCTCGGACGAGACTGGCTCGGCATCGAGCTCAACCCCTCGTTCGCGCAGCTGGCCAACAGACGACTCGCGCAGTTCGACGAACATCCACCGCCACTGAAGGCCGTCGCATGAACGCGACCTCGTCGGTGCCATGCGGCCGTCCAGAAGTGATCGCACCCGTGATCGCCGGCCGCACACCACCGAGGAGGTGACGGGATGCAGATCAAGCACCCCAAGACAACGCGTCGCGAGAAGGAGGTCGGAGCATGAAGTCCCTGGCCATCCGCCTCGACGACGAGCTGCACGCCCAGCTTAGCGTGCTGGCGCAGCTCTCCGGAACGTCGCTCACCGACGAGATCCGGCAGGCCCTTGAGACTCATCTTGAGGCCCAGCGCGCCAACCCCAAGCTGTCCGAAAGGGCCAAGCTCGTGTCCGACGAGATCGAGCACGAAGCGCAGGCCCGTCAGGCGGCTATCGCGACGCTGTTCGGCACACCCGAACAGCCCAGCGGCAGCCCCAAGGCGAGCAGCAAGCGCCCGCGCAGCAACGAGGACACCTCCGAGAACGGCTGACGCTGTTCTCGGATCGAGTGACCTGAGCTGCGGCGCAGGCGCTGGGTGGGAGCCTCTGAGCGTCGGCCCCACAATGGCCACGCGACGAGGCTCCCGCCCTTCAACAACGCAGACAAGTAAGAGAGGAGGTGATCATGTATGAAGGAGAACCGGACCAGGACGACGATCGCCCGCCAGTCTTCATGGCGAGGATCAGCGAAGTCGACGACGTCGGTCTTCGCGGTACCTGGATGGATGCAGCGGAGTACATCGCCGACGCGGAAGAGAGCATCGGGCTGTGGCTGCGTCACCCGCTGTCCCGTGGCTCGCCAGTGCGTGACGGCGACGACCACCGCGAACCAGGCTTCCTCTACCTGGGTGACAACGAGTCACTCGCGTTCATCGCCGAGATGGCGGCGGGCATCGTCAAGCACGGACCAGCCTTCAGCTTCTGGGTGCGCGAGATGGGCAACAGCCCGGATGCGCTTGAAGAGTTCGAGAAGGTATTCCTCGGCCAATGGAAGAGTGCCGCGGAGTTCACCCAGCACGTGCTCGACGAGCGTACCTGCACCGAGGAGTCTGAGCGCCGCGATGGTGAAGAGTCGCGCCAGGACCTGGAGATGGACGCCAAGACCTGGGCGCAAGACCTGCAGCGCCGAGGAGAAATCAACGTCGTGCCCAACCCGCAGGGCGGTGTCTGGGTCTTCCGTGGCTGGTAGGACGCAGCGTTGTGGACTTCCCCACGCCGATCAAACGAACAAGCAGAAAGGAGGTGACTATGCATGAAGGAGAACCGTACGACAACGAACACCAAGACGACCAAACAAACCCCGAAGAGGAACGCAAGGCGCAGCCGCGCATCTACGTTGCCAGTCTCGCCGACTACAACGAGGGCCGTCTGTACGGCGCTTGGATCGACGCCGCCCAGGACGAGGATGAGCTGGAGCGCGCTGTCAAAGAAATGCTCGAGCGCTCGCCCTCTCCTGGAGCGGAGGAATGGGCGATCCACGACTACGACGAGTTTGGCCTGCTGCGACTCGACGAGTTCGAGTCACTCGCAACTGTCGCCAAGATCGCCAAAGGCATCGCCGAACACGGGCCCGCTTTCGCCGCCTGGGCAGCGCACGTCGGCACCGACTCCGAGGCGCTCGATGAGTTCGAGGACGCCTACATGGGCGAGTGGGACAGCGCCGTGGCCTTTGCCGAGGAGATGCTCGACGACCTGGGGCACATCGAGGAGATCATGCGAGGCGTGCCGGAGCACCTGGCACCCTACGTGCGCATTGACTACGAGGGCTTCGTGCGCGACATGGTCAGCAACGGCGAGCTGGCTACTATGGAGACGCCCGATGGCGGCATCTACGTCTTCCGAACTTGGTAGAGATTCTCGTTGTGGAATTGTCCACGAACGATGCATCCGCGCATCATTTGTGGTAGAATTGATCCCGAAATGGGGTTCGAAACAAGAAATGGGTGGTGATGAAACCAGAACAATCAAGACAACTTGGGCAACTGCTGAAGGCGCGACGCGAGGAGTGCGGGCTCTCGATGCGCGGCCTGGCTCGGGCGACCGAGATTCACCAGGCAACGATCGTGCGCATCGAGGCGGGGAGTATCGTCGCGCCGAAGGCCGACAAGCTCAGCCGCATCGCGCAGGCTCTGGGCATCAGCAGCGCCGACTACTTCGCCCTAGCGGGCTACACGGTGCCGTTGGACCTACCAACGCTGAGGCCGTATCTACAAGCCAAGTACCGTGGCCTGTTCGACGAGGACTTGGACAAGATCGAGACCTACGTGGGCCGTTTGGCCAAGAAGCGAGGTGTCGAACTTGTCGAAGCCGCGACCGCCGTCGCGAACACAGACAGCGAGTAAGTGAAGCAACGAGAGGGGGTGAGTGATGACGAGACAGAACACGACCGGTGACAACGGAGGATCGCCGGGTCCGGAGACCGATGGCGCTTTTGCACGTGCCGTGATCTACCTTCGCGTCTCGACCAAAGAGCAGGCTGAGATGGGCGGCGAAGCCGAAGGGTTCTCGATCCCCGCACAGCGAGCCGCTTGCCTGCGCAAGGCGGAGTCTCTCGGAGCGGTAGTGGTTGAGGAGTTCGTTGACCGGGGTGAGAGCGCCAAGACGGCCAATAGGCCCGAGCTGGCACAAATGATCCGCTACCTGCACGAGAACCCGGTCCAGCACGTCATCGTTCACAAGGTCGACCGACTGGCACGCAACCGCGCCGACGATGTCGTCATCACGATGGAGATCGAGAAGAGCGGGGCTGCGCTCGTCTCCTGCTCGGAGAACATCGACGAGACACCTAGCGGTATGTTGCTCCACGGAATCATGAGCTCCATCGCGGAGTTCTACAGCCGCAACCTGGCTACTGAAGTCTCGAAGGGCATGATCCAAAAGGCGATGGCCGGCGGAACGATCTCGATGGCACCCGTGGGCTACCTGCATGTGCGTCGCATGATCAATGGACGCGAGGTGCGAACGGTCGACATCGATCCAGAGCGAGCCCCCTTGGTCAGATGGGCCTTTGAATCCTATGCGACCGGCCAGTGGACCCTCCTACAGCTGTGTGACGAGCTTGCTGAACGTGGCCTGAAATCGCGACCGGGCCCTCGCACGTCTGCAAGGCGCATGGTCAAAAGCGCCATCCACAAGATGCTGCGCAACCCCTACTACATCGGCATCGTCACGCACCGCGATGTCAGCTACCCGGGCAAGCATCCCCAACTCATCGAGAAGGCGCTCTTCGAGAAGGTCCAGAGCATGCTCGAGGCGCACAACTGCGCCGGCGAACGCCAGTATGTCCACAACCACTACCTCAAGGGGAGCCTCTACTGCGGCATCTGCGGTCGAAGGCTCGCGGTCACCCACTCACGCAGTCATACCGGTCAGATCTACGACTACTTCTACTGCCTCGGAAGGCAGGCCAATACGCGCAGCTGTACGTGGAGAGCTGTTCGCGTGAGCAAAGTGGAGCAGCTCGTCGTCGAGCACTATCGGGAAATCCAGCTTCCGCCTCGACGCATCGCAGATATTCGCCGTACCCTGCAGGACGCACTGGCAGCACAGAGAGCCGAAGCCGAGGCGTCTGAGCACGCAGTCACGTTGCGTATTCAGCGACTGACGGACGAGCGTCAGAAGCTCCTTCACCTTCACTACGCCGAAGCGGTTCCAGTCGACCTCTTCAAGCAGGAGCAGCAACGCATCACGCGCGAGCTAGACGCGGCGCGTCAGCAGTTGGCTGACGTATCCGTGGAGTTCGACGCCATCGAGCAGAATCTCAGGAAGGCCCTCAAGCTCGCCAAGGACTGCCACGCCGCCTACCAGGATGCTGACGACAACACGCGCAGACTCTTCAACCAGGCCTTCTTCGAGAAGCTCTATGTACACGTCGACGGCGCGGTCACTCACGACCTGGCCGAGCCATTTGGCCTTCTACTCGATCCCAGCCTGCCGGACAAGCTCTCCCGCGCACATTCTGCAAGCAAGCCGGTTCAGTCGAAAAGGTCAGCAGACAGACCGGGACGGTCCAGAAACGGGAACGACCTCGAGAAAACCGAGGTCGAGGGTTCGAACGTTGATACTGTGGTGCCCCCGGAAGGATTCGAACCTTCGACCTCGCGCTCCGGAGGCGCGCGCTCTATCCCCTGAGCTACGAGGGCAACGGCTGCCGAGTCTAGCACACGCGGCCGCGGCGCGAGGCCCTCGGGGCCGCGCCGGC
>Ga0209540_10002339_pt1 | contig 13533 bp, 9 predicted proteins | sample BarGraIncu01121A_FD_184501 | JGI IMG/M metagenome (GOLD analysis project Ga0209540, IMG submission 184501) | Arctic peat soil microbial communities from Barrow, Alaska - Barrow Graham LP Incubations 011-21A (SPAdes) (version 2) | ecosystem: Environmental > Terrestrial > Soil > Wetlands > Peat... | reverse complement strand
TCACAGAGTCCGTCGGTATCTGCGAGTGCTTTAGCAGCTATGGCAGGAGTTTATACACTTACCGTTACCAATGCCAGTGCATGTACTAATACAGCCACTACGACAGTAGAAGTAAATGAATTACCTATACCCTCAGTAATTACACCCAATGGCGATGGTAAAAATGATTATTTTGTGATCGGTGAAATTATTGATCAGGTTGAGTTGATCATCTTTAACCGGTGGGGAAATGAAGAATATACAAATAGAAATTATTCAAATGATTGGGACGGACGAAATAATAAAGGTATGGAACTCCCAAATGACACCTATTTCTATATATTGAAATTTGAAAGTGGTAAAATAAAAAAGGGATCTGTTTTGATTAAAAGGTAAATGAACCGGTTTATTCTGACCATATTGGCAGTATCATTTCCATTGCATCTGTTGGGACAAATGTTTCCATTATCGGATCATTATGTATATGATGCCCTTGCCATTAATCCTGCTTTTGCAGGTTGCCACGATGCATTGAGTGCAACCATTTCGTATCGTAATCAGTGGGTTGGAATTACCGATTCTCCAAAAAGCCAGATGTTGTCCGTTCATACACCATTTGAAAATAACAGGATTGGCCTGGGATTAATTATTGAGAAAAATAGTATTGGTATATTTAAAGAAACCAGTTTTATCGGTAATTATGCATACAGGATGGAACTACATGACGGCAAATTAGCCTTAGGATTAGGTTTTGGAGCCACTGTATACAATATTGCATGGAATGAGCTGGCGACAACTGATCCAGGTGATATCCAACTGATTAATACTCCAACATCATCAGTTTTGCCGAATTTTAGTCTGGGTACGTATTATTATACAAAAAAGTACTTTATTGGTATTTCCGTACCGTTGTTTTTAAGTCATGAGCTGGATAAAAGCACGGGCAAATATAAAATTGGTAACAATTTCCCCGGGTGTAATTATTTTTTTAACGGAGGTTACGAAATGGATATAAGTCCCCAGATTAAATTCCTGCCTTCCCTGTTAATAAAATATCATCCGGGTAATGCTATCCAGATTGATTATAATGCACAGATCAGTTTAAAAGACAGGATTTGGATGGGTATTGGTTACCGGAACAGAGGTATGCTGGTTGGGATGCTTCAGTGTCAACTCAATTATCAGCTCAGAATGGCATATTCCTATGATTTTGAATTTGGCAATATTGGAAAATATGCAAATGGTTCTCATGAGATCGTTTTAAGCTATGTATTCAGATATATACGAAAGGTAATGGGACCAAGACAGTTTTAGCGAATTCATTTTATGAGAAAATACTTTTATATCTTATTAATTATAACACTGTTTTCAAAAGCTGAATTGTATTCCCAGTCTCAGCAATTTATAGTAAAATTGGTCCCGTTTAGCTCCAGAACATATGATGAATTTTCTCCTGTATTTTATAAGGGAGGAATTGTATTTTGTTCGAATCAGAATGACAATTCCCTGGTTAGTTATAATGATGGACAAAACAGGCTTTTTAAAATATTTTACGTGACAAAAAAGGACAGTACAGGATGGAAATACCCAAAGATACTGGCAAAGGAAATTACAACTGATTTTAATGACGGACCGGTTACATTCAATGACTCAGGGAATATTATATACTATTCCCGGAATAATTCAATTGAAAATTCCATGAGAAACATTTCTGATACTTCAAATAAACTAGGAATCTTTTCTGCAGAATTAATAAATGGAATATGGACTAATATCAAACCTTTTACCTATAATAACCCACTGTATTCTTTTTGTACACCGGCACTTACTCCCGATGGAGAAAGAATTTATTTTTCTTCTGATATGCCTGGTGGCAGCGGCGGAATGGATCTCTATTATTGTGACAAGCATAATAATGACTGGGATCAACCTGTTAATCTGGGTCCGATTATAAATACGCAAAAAAATGAATCCTTCCCTTTCGCGGGTATGTACGGTAAACTCTTTTTTGCATCAGACGGACATAAAGGTTTTGGGGGGAAGGATCTGTTTTATACCCAGGAAATAAATGGAGAATGGATAGTTCCGGTGCTTCTGGATTCAGCAATAAATTCACCAGCTGATGATTTTGGGATTGTTACTGATTCAACATTTGAGAACGGATATTTTTCATCAAACAGACGGAAAACAGATGATATTTTCAGTTTCAGTGCAGCACCGGTAGAATTTACTAATTGCGACACTATAAAGGAGAATAATTATTGTTTTACATTCTATGATGAACAACATGAAACTATCGATACAATTCCGGTAACCTATCAGTGGGATTTTGGTGAAGGGATAATACGTATTGGTAAAGAGGTGCAACATTGCTTTTCCGGGCCCGGAGAATACTCAGTGAGACTAAGTATAATTGATGATCTCACTGGTGATACTATCGCAAAGCAGGTACTTTATCATGTAGAACTTGAAAATATTGATGAGGCTTATATTAATTCATATAATGTTGGTTTGGCTGATAAACCAATATCATTTAACGGCTTAACAACCAGCCTTAAAGGTTTTAGTGTAACAGACTATTTATGGAACTTTGGAGATGGTTTTAAACCCGGCGGACCTTTGATGAGCAACAGATTCAAAAAAGAGGGTGAATATACTGTACAGTTGGGCTTGATTGGTGAAAAAGATAGCCTGGGTATAATTCCAAGGAAATGTGTAATGAAAAAAATAAGAATTTATAATAACTGGCAGGAATTTGCACTGAAAGGTACTGGAGAAGGCGATGAAATAACTTTAGGAACTGATTCTGTAACGGAGCAAAAAAAGACCATGCACATAAGCATCTGTTATATGGATGATCTGTCTGAAAGGCAAAAAGTAAAAATCGGAGGAGCATTAGAAGAATCAGGAAAAAAGAGCGTCATTTTTCACCGATATGGCCTTGACCCTGCTTCACTTCCATTTCTTGATAATGTCGTAAGCGTTTTAAAACAAAATCCGGATATCAGGCTTGAATTAGTTCTGCATACAATTGAAAATGAAATGCTTGCAGGTAAAATGGGAATCTCAGAAATATGGGCACAGGAACTGGCCTTCTATTTTAAGAACAAAGGAATCGATAAGGATTTAGTCCGAAGTAAAGGTTTTGGTCTTTCCAAACCGGTATTCAAACCATATATAAAGGATAATAAAACAATTGACGGTATTGTAGAATTTATATTCATGAAAAATTAACAATCAGTTGAATTGAAAAAATATGCATTAATCATATTATTTCTTCTGAAAGCTGTCACACCTCTTCTTTCACAATCAGCTCCGGCTGTTGATGAAAATATCCCTTACCTGATGACCTTTGGAGGAAACGCCGTAACAAGCTGGGGGGATGATGATTTTTGTCAGATATTCTTTTGCGCCATTCCTTCATCACAAACTGATCCTGTGTATATCCGTGTTTATGATCCGGATACGGGAGGAGACCTTGATGAAGCAAAGGGAGAATTTAATACTATTGTAAACTTTTCAATTTATGCAGGGACAGGTTGCTGGTCGGATACAGCAGCACAGAGTATACATCCGTCGGGAAATTTTAAAAGCGGATATTTATTGTCATCAAAATCTTTTGGGGCTGATATGAAATACGATAAAAAGTGGTATAGTTTCGGACCTTTCAATCCTTCTGAAGGAGAGTTTGTTGAGAAACTCGGGGGCCGTGTATTTAAAATCATTGCACAAGGGATATCAGGGGATGATGGAAATGTGTATAAATACTTTTTAAGTACCAGTCCGGTTGAAAATATACCAGTTGAAGGGGGTAATTTTTTTACCTATAAATATCATTTCAGGCTATCGGATGATCAAAAAAGTGTATGCCAGATATATCCTTTCGTGGATGACCTGACCATTTCTATCGAAGTATCAAATTTTGACTGGGATAATGATGGAGTGATCCGGATATTTTCAGTTGCCAAAAATGGTATCTTATGCGATGTTTCAGGAGAAGACAATTGGGTATATAGGAAATTCCCGATTGTGGCTGAAGAAAAAAATTCGACCATTGAGATACAATTCGTGAAGAATCAAACCCTTCTTGTGAGAAACAATAATGTGGTGGTTGCAGTCAGGAACCAGTATGGGGAAGCATTGCCATTTTATGTTATTCCGATAGGCGGGGTTCCTGTATATTCGCCGAAAATAAGAATGAAATGATAAAATGTAAAGGAATATTGATTTTTTTCTTTTGCGTTCTGACCAGCCATACATTTTCACAGGACTATAATTTTCGTAATTTCAATTCAGAAGATGGATTAGCCCAACCCTATATTTATTCGATCATCCAGGATGAGCATGGTTATTTATGGGTAGGTACCGGAGACGGATTATACAGATATAATGGATTTATATTTAAACCTTTTACTACCAGCGACTCACTGGCAGACAATTTTATTACTTCTGCCATTAACGATGGGGAAGGTTTATGGTTTGGTCATATGAATGGGCGGTTATCTTATTTCAATGGGAAAAAGTTTCACACTGTCAACATACCGCAATCGAATTTAAGCCCCATTACACATTTTGCAAAAAGTCCCGATGGTCATATCTGGGTGAGTACCTATTCTGATGGATTACTGAAATTAGATAAAGACACAGGTGTGGAAAAACATTATCTATTTAAGGATCCGACAATTATAATATCATTTGATTTTCTTGATAATAGTGAATTGCTTGTTGGTACACAAACAGGCTTATTATATTGCAGTTTAAAAGAATCAGGTGAAATTGAAATAATACGGCCTGTTGCAGAAATTCCGGAATCTAAAGTGACGTGCATTCAAAAAATGAGGAACAAGTCAGGATTTTATATTGCAGCGGAAGATGATGGCATATTTCGACTCACTAATGAAAACAGTCTTTTTAAGGTCTCAAAAATAATTACAAATCCGGATTTTGACCTCACCGGAATACAGGATATTTATGAAGACAGCCAGTCAAATTTATGGTTATGTTCTAAAGGTAAAGGAAATGGGCTTATCAAAATAAGTTATTCAGCCACAGGTGAGTCAATAAAGATTATTTATTTTAATAAGGCCAATAAATTTGCAACAGACGATGTAAATACTGTATATGAAGACCTCGAAGGAAATATCTGGAGTGGCAATTTTGGTCAGGGATTAACACAGATTACACCTAAAATTTTTTCTGTCTTTACAATTGACAAAAAATTATATGGAAATGATATTTTTTCAATTTGGTTCGATCGGCAATACAGGTGGATAGGAACTGAAAATGGCCTTGTAAAAATGGATCTGTCGACGGGCAAAATTGTTAAGTTTTACAGCAAAGGCAGTGGATTACCAAAAGATACTGTTACAACGATCTATTCCACCGACGGAAAAGAACTCTGGATAGGAACTGAAAAAAATGGTCTGTTCCGGATGGAGACAGGCAATGAAAAAATCATTAGTTACCCTTTAGGAGAAGGAAAACTTGAAAACTCTATTAACATTATAACCGGGAAAGGAGAACAGGTTTGGATCGGTACAAAAAAAGGATTATGTAATATTAATACAGGTACAAATACGAAAAAATGGTATTCTATTAACCAGGGTGGCTTACCTCATAATTATATCAGGTGTTTATATATTGACAGATCAGGCATACTATGGATAACCACCCCCAGTAATATACTGACATATATTATAGATGAAAAAGTCATTAAGATCCCGGTAAGATCAAATAGCGGAGTTTTAACATTAGGACCAATTACTGAAGATACCGACTCCCGAATCTGGGTGGGGTCAAATGGGAAAGGTGTTTTTAGGATAGAGGCAGATTCTGTTTTTAATTTTATCGCACAGGAAGGCCTTTTATCAAATTATTGCTATTCGATTATTTGTGATGATAATAAAAACATCTGGGTTGGGCATAAAGGTGGATTAAGCAGAATCAGAACATCTGATTTTTCTGTGAAACCAATACAGCATATTGAAGACATAACGGATAGTTATCAATTTAATCCGAATGCAGTAATTAAAGATCAACAGGGAAGAATCTGGTTTGGATCGCATAAAGGCATGGTTTATTATGATCCATCAATGGATCATATTAAATTACAACCACCTGTTTTAGGAATTACTTCAATTAAGATTAATGATGAAGAAATAGATAATACTGATAAAATAATACTTTCTCCCGGCAGGTACAAAATCAGAATTGAGTTTCTGGGCATCAGTTTAAAGGAACCGACACTTGTTACCTATCAGTACAAACTGGAAGGTTATGAACAGTGGTCTGAAATTACAAAAAACACAGGTTTCACATATAACCGTTTAACGGAAGGGGATTATACATTTATCTTAAAAGCCACCAGCGGAGATGGTGCTGTATCGGAAAAGCCGTTGATAAATATAATAATCAAAACGCCTTTCTGGAAGAAAATGTGGTTTTTCCCAATAACCAGCCTTCTTCTTATCACCCTGACTTTCATTTATATAAAAAGACGTGAATATAGATTTCTGGCTGAGAAAAAAATACTTGAAGAAAAAGTCCTGGAACGAACTTATGAAATTCAATGCCAGAAAAATGAAATTGAATTGCAAAGGGATATGATCGAAGAAAAGAATGCCAATATCACATCAAGTATAACGTATGCAAGCAAAATACAAAATGCAATTTTACCTCCCATTGAACTCATTGATATATTATTGCCCGATAATTTTATCTTTAATAAACCCAAAGACATTGTAAGCGGTGACTTTTACTGGCTGGCAGAAAAGGATAATAAAATTATTTTTACTGTAGCTGACGGTACTGGCCATGGCGTACCCGGAGCATTTATGAGCTTACTGGGCATTACTCTATTAAATGAAATAGTAAATATTCGTGGAATCACAAAAGCAGATGACATTCTCTCTAATCTTCGTGATGAGGTTACCAGAGCCCTTATGCAGGGCAGGAAAGATATTCCCACCTCCGACGGAATGGACATAGCACTGTGCGTACTGGATCAGTCCCAAAACAGGATTCAGTTTTCAGGTGGGATGAATAATCTTGTTTACATCCGTGATAAAAAACTGGAGGAAGTAAAGGGTAATCGTTTTTCCGTATGTGCTTTATCTGGCATTTGGGGCGCTTTTACAATGGAAGAAGTTGAATGCAGAAAAGGAGATGTGTTTTACCTGTTCTCCGACGGATATCAGGATCAGTTTGGCGGGGATTTTGACAGAAAATTTTTACGCCAGCATTTTTATCTGACCTTGTTAGAAATATATGAATTACCAATGTTAAAACAAAAAGAAATCCTGGGAAATAAACTTGATGTATGGAAGAAAGATAACTCTCAGACGGATGATATTACAATAATGGGAATCCGATTATAAGAAACAGAATTTCGTCTTAATCACGGACAATAAAGTAAATAAACCTGTCACATTTTTTGCAGAACGTTCCTGCTGTTAATAAAATAACACTAAATAGGGACGACACCGTGACGGCACTATTGCTTCCAAATTAATAACTACATCTCGACTTTTGACCTGTCCTTAAAAACCATTATACCTAACGACGTTAGCTTCGCTTAGTCAGGCAAAATATATTAACGTTTTCGGTTTCATTTTCTTTATCTTTGCACCCTCAACAATCAGGAATGGGAAAGAGCCTTAAGAGTATCCTTGAACAGGAAGCCTTTACGAAAGAGGATCTGGTGACAATGCTCCGGTCAGAGGGTATTGAAAGGACTTTGCTTTTTCAAAAATCTTCGGAGATAAAGGAAAAGTATATCGGTAACAAAGTCTGGTTCAGGGGACTAATTGAATTTTCCAATATCTGCGGAAAGGATTGTCTTTACTGCGGTATAAGGAAAGGGAACAAAAATCTTAAGCGATACAATCTATCGGATGACGAGATACTGGATGCTGCCAGATTTGCATATAATAACCGTTACGGATCCATTGCTCTTCAGTCAGGCGAACTGGAAAGCCCGGCCGTGACGGACAGGATCGAAAACCTTCTGCACCAGATAAAGGAGCTGTCAGGCGGAGAGCTTGGTGTTACACTATCCGTCGGGGAGCAAGAACCTGAAGTATATAAAAAATGGTATGCTGCGGGAGCTCATCGTTACCTTCTGCGTATTGAATCTACCAACAAGGAACTCTATAATAAAATTCATCCCAACAATAAGAAGCATGATTTCCAGAGAAGACTTGATTGCCTGAAAAGCTTGCAGGATATCGGTTACCAGACCGGCACCGGCGTTATGATCGGACTGCCTTTTCAGACTCTTGAAGATCTTGCCGGTGACCTGATGTACATGGGCGATTTCAATATCGACATGTGCGGAATGGGACCATATATCGAACATGCCGATACTCCTTTGATAGTTCATGCTGATAAGCTGCTTCCTCTCAGGGAGAGATTTGATCTCACATTGAAAATGATCGCCATCCTCAGGATCATGATGAAGGATATAAATATCGTAGCGGCAACGGCTCTCCAGGCTATCGACCCCATCGGGAGGGAGAAAGCAGTAAAGATCGGGGCCAATATCCTGATGCCCAACATCACTCCGGGAAAGTATCGCGACAGCTATAAACTATACGACAACAAGCCCTGCACCGATGATTCAGCTGAAGATTGCCAGAGTTGCCTTGAAGCCAGAATATCGCTGGCCGATGCTGAAGTGGTTTATGGAGAGTGGGGAGATTCGAAACACTTCGAAAGAAGACAAAAGACAAAAGACAAAAGATAAAAGAAGGGTGCACGGTGCACGGTACAATGGTACGCATGGAGATTCCTCATTAATACGCCAGCCGAAAGATCCATTCGGAATTACCAAATAGTATACTGGCCATCATAGAATAACTGCATAAAACCTTGTGGGAGATTCCTCATTGCGCTTCGCTCCATTCGGAATGACAGCTCGGTTTTATCAGGGTAGGGAAAGAGGAGGCGGTTCGCTCAGGCGAACCGCCTCCTCTTTCCCTTTATCATACCATAATCCGGTTTGTCATTCCGAGCGCCAGCGAGGAATCTCATTTTTTCCAACATGAATTTCCTTTCAGAATCCGTCCAAACCACTGTCCAATGTGAAGTGAAAAATCTCAAATTCATTTTAACAACTTTAATAGATAGTAGTGAAAATTATTAGTACTTTTGCATCCGGATTTCCTGAGAAACAGTAAGTACTGTTTCAAAGTAGTCCGGAAGTATTTAAACAAATATCCAATCCAAAAGAGCATCTGATGGAGAAGAGAATTGGTACAATAACTATCTTAATCAAAGGCACAGTTTCGGTTCCTGCTGTAAATACCTTATTATCTGAATACAGCAGTATTATCCTTGCCCGCCAGGGTCTGCCTCTGCACAATCGGAATATCCATGTGATCTCCCTTGTTATTGAAGGAACTCTTGATGTAATCAATGCTCTTACCGGTAAGATTGGACGTTTAAAAGACGTTGAAGTCAAATCTATTCTTACAAAATACAAGGAAGAGCAAGATGATGAACAAGAGCGAACGGAATAAGGTATTTATTGACCGAGATAAACTATACTCACTCATAGAAGGGAGTACTCCCACAAAAAGTCAGGTTGACACTATTCTCAACAAAGCATTGAAGCTTAAAGGCTTAAATCTTGAAGAAGTTGCAGTGCTTCTCAGGGTTGAAGATCCGGCTGTGATCCAAGAAATTATGGAAACAGCCCGTACTGTAAAAGAAGAGATATATGGGAAAAGACTGGTTTTCTTCGCCCCTCTTTATACAGGAAATGTTTGCATAAATAACTGCACCTACTGTTCTTTCAGACGCGATAACAAGCTTATTAAGCGGAAAGTGCTTTCAATGGAGGAGATTGCAGAAGAGACAAAGACACTTCTTCGTGAAGGTCATAAAAGGGTCCTCCTTATCTGCGGTGAAAGCAAACGCAACGATACCGACTACATGGTTGAGGCTATACGCACCACCTACGCCGCCAGGGAAAACGGAGGAAGGGATTATGTCCGCCGCATCAACGTGGAACTTGCGCCGATGGAGGTTGAAGACTTTGCAAAGCTTAAAGCGGAAAAGATTGGAACCTTTGTCTGCTTTCAGGAGACGTACGATCCGTTACTATATAAAAATTTCCATCCCGCCGATACCAAAAAGGGTGATTATGAATATCGACTTACCGTTATGGACAGGGCCATGGAGGGTGGTATTAACGATATCGGTATCGGGGCTTTGCTGGGACTGATTGACTACCGTTTTGAAGTTCTTGCATTGATGGAACATGCATTCCATCTTGAAAGGGCTTTTGGAGTCGGTCCCCATACAGTCAGTGTACCTCGTATTGAACCAGCTATAGGCGCGCCTAATGCTGATCAGATACCTTCAAAGGTAAGCGACAACGATTTTAAGAAACTCGTTGCAATAATACGTATCGCTCTGCCTTATACAGGAATGATCCTCAGCACCCGGGAAAATGATACCATGCGCAACGAGCTCATTCATTATGGTATAAGCCAGATATCTGCCGGATCGCGTACAAACCCTGGAGCATACACCCATGAAGAAGAACAGACGGGAAGCCAGTTCTCGCTGGGCGATCACCGTACTCTCGACGAGATAATATCATCCCTGGCTGACGAGGAATTTATACCCTCCTTCTGCACCGGCTGTTACCGTAAAGGAAGAACCGGGCAGGATTTTATGGATCTTGCAAAACCCGGACTGATAAAGGAATACTGCATGCCCAATGCCATCTTTACATTTAAGGAATATCTTGAAGATTTTGCCTCTCCGGAGACAAAGGCAAAAGGACTTGCTCTGATTGACAAACTGGTAGGTAAAGTCGGGAAAAACACGCTGAAGAAAAAAATATCGGATAACCTTCATTTAATAAAAGAAGGTCAGCGGGATCTGTATTTTTAAAATTTTTCGCTGTCAGTAAATAAGCTCCGAGATTTCATCTTTTGCATGCTGAAGCCTGTCACTTATCTTCGGATCTGTCAGACTGACCGTGCCATGGATCATTTTATGAAACAGAATTGTAGATTTCCGGCCTCTGAATTCTTCCTCATTATCAAAAATATACACCAGAACAACAGAGCCTTTTTCCTGGTCCTGGCAAATGAGGGCCATGCCTCTTGAATCCTTTTTTTCATTTACTACAGAAACGGCATATATGCCGGTTGCAGGCAGAATTTTGCATTCTTCGGTTATCGGTACTCTTAAAAAAGATGGTAATTTTTCAAAACCAGGAAATTCATACCTCTCAGGGATTCCCATTATCATATAATAATGATCAAGATAAGCATTCGCTCTCTGTATATACCCTTCACTTATAGCCTTGCGTATCCTTGTAGAGCTTACAGCTTCATGCTGAACCTCCTGTTCAGGGATCTCTTCAGCCTCAAAGTGATATTTTTCCCTCCAGTTCCAAAGATGTTTGTAATCGCCCTCCTTATTAAACCCGAAATGATGATTGAATCCGACAACCACAACCTTTGCATTAAGTATACCGTGCAGATAATCCCGCACGAATTCCTCGCTAGTCGTTTCTGAGAACTCCTTTGTGAACTCAACAATTATCAGGTTATCGAGATCTGACTTTCGGAGAAGCTCATTTTTCTCCTCATGTGAGTTGATCAGCTTCAGGTCTTTCCCGGCAGTATCAGGATAAAGAACTTTTCTCGGATGAGGGTCAAAGGTAATCAGTACAGATTCGCCGTCGTACTTTTTGGCGAGCATCTTCAGGCGGTTCAGTATAGTTTTATGGCCAATGTGGACCCCATCAAATGATCCTGTGGTCACAACCGGGTTACGGATTCCCCGTGCCTCTTCAAATCTCCTGAATATCTTCATGATGCCAAAAGCAGCTAGATCATATTCTCCTTAACAAAGAATGCTACTTTTTCAATTGAGGTGATCATATCATACTCCTCAAGGAATACCCATGAGGGCACATTGAGAGGAATTGTAGTAAAATTGAGTATCCCCTTCACACCGAAACGAACCGCTTCTTCAGCAATTTCCTTTGCGTAATCTGGTGGAACAGTGATTATGGCAATCCTGATATCAAGCTCTTTCATAACCTTCTCCATATCGTTATGAGGATAGCATTTCACACCGGAGATAACCTTATTTATCTTCTGGGGATCAGAGTCGAATGATGCCACGAGATTAAGCTTTGACCTTTTACCCTTGAAATAGCCTGCAACAGCCCGGCCAAGGTTTCCGATCCCGATTATTGCCACATTCATGCTCTCATCAGAATCGATTATCGTTCCTATCTTTTCAATAAGTTCCTTAACGTCATAACCTTTTCGCTGGACCGATGAGTAGCCAATCAGCATCAGGTCGCGCCTTACCTGCACCGCAGTGATATGGAGGCGGGCTGCAAGATCGTGTGAAAAGATGAAGTTTTTCTTTTCACCAAGGCATCCCAGAAGCGTTCTTCTGTATTCGCTTAGTCTTTCGACTGTCTTACCAGGTAATTTCATAATGTATCAGGATATGTTAATTGGTTTTTTTGGCAATCTGATTGTAAATGTGGTTCCGACATCCGGAGTGCTTTCAACTTTAATCGTCCCATGATAGAGTTCGACAACTTTCTTTACGATGGATAATCCAAGGCCGCTCCCTGAGATATTCCTGGTCTTTTCATTTTTTATCCTCACGAACTCTGAGAAAAGGTTTTCTGAGTCAGTTTTTGTAATACCGATGCCGGTATCCGAAAAAATCATGATCGCATCAGTATCAGAGCTGTCAATTGTAATATCGGCTTTACCTCCGAATTTATTGTATTTTACGGCGTTGGAGATCAGGTTATTGAAGACAATCTCCATATCACCGGGGTCGGCCATGATCACAACATCTGTTCTAACCTCAAGGTTGATGCTTACATCCATTTGGATAGCATATGGCTGGACTGTTACAATAGCTCCTGTAGCTATCTCTGCAAGGTTGACCTCCTGTATTTTTTCTTCTTTTCTTTCGAGCCGTATCTTGGTAAAATCGAGAAGGTCCATTATCAGATTCCTCATGCCCTGTATCCTCTGAAGCGATCTGTCAATATGTGTGGCATAATCATCGATACGGTCGCCCGCCTGTTTCTCCTGCATCATCCTCAGATATCCCTCAAGTGCGTTAAGCGGGGCCTTTAGTTCGTGAGACAGCACAGAAAGAAACTGGTACCTGACCTTCTTTCCATCCTGATTGAGCTTATGAGTGATCCGCTTCAGGTAAAGCTGTTTGGTAATGTTTTCAATGCTCGACTTTAGCTCCTGGGGAGTGAAAGGCTTTGGAATAAAATCGGTCGCCCCATCACGGGTGGCCCTGATAGCAACATCAAGTGAGGCGTATGAAGTGATCATTGCAACGACGATATCATATTTCCTTTCACGTATGTACTCGAGAACCTCCACCCCCTGTATTCCGGGCAATTTATTATCGAGCAGGACTATATCGGGCTTATCACGCTCAATCACGGTTATCCCGTCCTCTCCGGTCGGGGCTTCAAGGATCTCAAAATTATAGTCTTCATCCATAAACGGATAGGTTACATGAAAATCCCTGAGAATG
>Ga0209540_10002338_pt1 | contig 13539 bp, 9 predicted proteins | sample BarGraIncu01121A_FD_184501 | JGI IMG/M metagenome (GOLD analysis project Ga0209540, IMG submission 184501) | Arctic peat soil microbial communities from Barrow, Alaska - Barrow Graham LP Incubations 011-21A (SPAdes) (version 2) | ecosystem: Environmental > Terrestrial > Soil > Wetlands > Peat... | reverse complement strand
CTGTATGCCCGACAACATATAATTTAAGACCCGGATTTTCTTTCAACAGTTTCGCAATCTCCTGCAGGGTCGGTTGAGATTCCGGTTTCAATGTTGCTTTCCCGGTATCAAAATAAATGCCATAAATTGCCACTTTACCTGTCTCCTTAATGCTGCTTAACATACTGTTGGCATCAGCAACAACATCCTGCTTCATTGCCTCTTTCTCAATAATATGTATATTGTATGAACCATTATAGCTGGCATATACATTTGCCCACACTTCCATCCCGTTTTTAACCACTTTTAATACAGCATTCGGTCCGGCATCATCATATTCATAAACGACCTGTCCGCCGATTTTTTTTGCTGCATTGCAATAATTCCTGATAGTTTGCAGAGGGCTTGGAGCCTGAATGTTTTCATTAGGGTCATACATAACTAAAAGAGAATGGCCCTCAACTATCTGAGTTTTACTGGCACTGATCCTGAATTCAAATCTGTCGAATTGCAGATCTTCACACCTGTAAATATGATAGCCAGGCATCCTGGTAAATAAAGCCGGATCTTTGCAGCCTTCTCTATCTTCCTGTGCTATCAGAGGGGCTAATCCAGCCATTAGTACAAAAAGTGAGCAAAATAGCTTTTTCATAATTGTGGTTTTTAATAATTAAAAGACTTTTCAATGCTGATGATCTTTTTATCGATAACTTATCAGCATAAATTTAAGATAAATAAATGAATGGGTACACTCCGGATAGAATTTATGAGACTTCCCATAACTATATACGGAAAATGAAGCTTAAGAATTGAAACCAGGTCTGCAACAGAAAATAGAATTAATTAAATCAAAATGCCTTTTAGAATTTTTAACAGTATTCTTCCGGATACTGATACGGCTTCCATTTAAATAGACTAATTTTATATTCCAAAAATTATAAACCATAAAAATGAAAAAAATTTCCATGTTCATAGGCTGCTTAATCCTGATATCGGGCAGCGTTGCCTTGAAGGCTCAGACGGGAACTTCAATGTACAGGATAGCTAATAAGTTCCATGTCGACGGAGATGGCGGCTGGGACTATCTGAATGCAGATGAGTCAACTGGCAGAATCTTTATTTCACACAGTACTGTCGTCAATGTAATTGATGAAAAAGACGGCAAGCTGTTAGGTACCATCCCAGACACCAAAGGCGTTCATGGCATTGCTATTGCCTCTGATCTGAATAAAGCATTTATAAGCAATGGCAGAGACTCTTCGGTGACAATAATCAATCTCACCTCACTTGCCTTCATAACTAAAGTTACTGTGACAGGCCAGAATCCTGATGCAATAATATATGATCCATTCAGTCATAATGTATTTGCTTATAATGGAAGGACAGCAAATGCGACCGTGATTGATGGATCGGCAAACAAAGTCATTGCAACAATCAAGCTTGATGGCAAACCAGAAAACTCTGTTTCAGACGGGAAAGGCAAAGTATATGTAAATATTGAAGACAAGAGCGAGATTTCTCTTATAAATTCAAAAACCAATCAAGTTGAACAGACATGGAGCATTGCACCCGGTGAAGAAGCCAGCGGGCTCGCTCTTGATAATGAAACCCACAGGCTTTTCGCTGTTTGCAGCAACAAGCTTATGATTGTCATGGATGCCTTGTCAGGCAAGGTTATAACCTCGCTTCCTATCGGTAACGGATCAGATGGTGCTGCTTTCGATCCTGCACTAAAACGCGCTTACAGCTCAAATGGAGAAGGGACCTTAACTGTAGTCCAGGAGATCAGTCCTGACGAGTTCAAAGTACTCGAAAACGTTCCTACCCAGCAAGGGGCCAGAACAATTACTGTCGATAAGAAAACACATCATATATTCATGTCAACCGCAGAATATGAGGCTGCAACTCCATCTGCAGGAAATACCAACCGCAGGCCTGCAGTAAAACCTGGAACATTCACGATTCTGGACGTAGCTCCTGTAAAATAAAATACAAGGTAATGTTGAAATGTACATTGATTATTATAAAATATTAGGGGTAGATAAAAACGCGACACAAAAGGATATTAAAAGCGCATATCGGAAGATGGCAAGAAAATTCCATCCCGATCTGAATCCGAATGATAAAGACGCCAAAAAGAATTTCCAGCAGATAAATGAAGCCAATGAGGTCCTAAGCGATCCTGAAAAGAGAAAAAAATATGATCAATACGGCGAGGATTGGAAACATGCCGACGAATTTAAAAATGCAAGCCAGTATCAGGATCAATCGTCGGAATCGCACAGACAAAGATATCAGGGTGCTCAGGATGAGGGAGAATTTTCTGATTTCTTTGAATCATTGTTCGGGGGTTTTGGAGGTGCCGGCAGAGGCAGACAGGTAAAATACAGAGGAGAAGATTACAATGCGGAGCTTCACCTTGAACTGACTGATGCCTATGAGACTCATCAGCAGACTTTGACGGTTAACGGTAAAAAAATAAGGATCACCATTCCTGCCGGAATCGAAAACGGACAAACAATTAAAATTCCAGGCCATGGAGGGCAGGGCGTAAACGGAGGGCCGAATGGTGATCTTTATATCACTTTGATGATTGCCAATCATCCTAAATTCAAACGGTCAGGCAATGATCTGTACACCAAGGCCGATCTGGATCTGTATTGTGCCGTACTGGGCGGTGAGATCACAATTGATACGCTGAACGGCAAAGTAAAACTGAAAGTAAAACCTGAAACACAAACAGGAAGCAAGGTAAAATTAAAAGGAAAGGGATTCCCGGTCTATAAAAGCAAAGGACAGTTTGGAGATCTTTACGTGACATACACGGTTAAAATTCCCACCAACCTTACTGAGAAACAAAAAAAATTATTTACTGAATTATCAAAATCCCAATCTTAAAAGTCAACCCGATGAATAAGGTAAATTTGATACCTGCAGATGAATTTTGTGCCAGTCATAGCATTGAGATTTCCTTTATCGATTCTCTTCAGGAGGCAGGCTTGATAGAAATTACCACTATAAAAGAAACAGAATACATACAAGAAAGCCAGCTTAATGAACTGGAGAAGATTGTACACCTGTATTATGAGCTTGATATCAACCTTGAAGGCATCGATACAGTTATCCATTTGTTACAACGGATAAATGATATGCAGGATGAAATTACTCTTCTTAAAAACAGGCTTCGCTTATATGAGTCATTTTAGTTTTTGATGAATAATCATGATCAGCAGGATATTTTCTGAATATCACTGCGATTATTCCTGACATTAATTAACAACACTAATCGGGAAGGCTAATCTTCCTCCAACCAGGTTGTTATTTTTTCCATATCTTTTCTATTTCTTCTAAAGTCTTTCCCTTGGTCTCCGGAACCAGTTTCCATACAAACAGTGCAGCCAGGATTCCCATTACACCATAAATCCAATAGGAAAAACCATGGTTGAACAGGGAAGTCAGCCAATGGTTGTCATTCATAATAGGAAATGTAAGGGAAACCAGCCAGTTTGCAATCCATTGTGCAGACACTGCGATTGACATGGCTCCACGAACGCTGTTTGGAAATATCTCGGAAAGCAGAACCCACGTCACAGGCCCCCAGCTCATGGCAAAAAAAGCTGTATATGAAAGCATGAAAATCAGTGCCATCACACCTTCATTATGGGTATAGAAGGCTAAGCCAAGTGATATCATGCTGACTGCCATTCCCAGTGCGCCAATAATCATAAGCGGCTTCCTTCCGAATTTATCAACAGTGACAATGGCTACAACGGTAAAGATCAGGTTAACACTGCCGACAAGGATCGTTTGCAGCAGCGACGAATTAGTTGAAGCTCCCATATTCCTGAAAATATTCCCGGCATAGTATAACACGACATTTATCCCGACAAACTGCTGGAAAACAGATAGCAGAATACCGATAAAGATCACAAGAAAACCAAATGAAAGCCATGGGGCGCTCTTTTCATGAAGTGTGCCTTTAATTTCTTCCAGGATAGCTGGTGCACTATTTGTGCCCGAGATTTTATTAAGCACTTTAAGCGCTTTGTCCTCTTTGCCTTTCATTACCAGATAACGAGGAGTTTCCGGTACAAAAAACAGAAGAATCAGGAATAACCCTGCAGGTATGGCTCCTGATAAGAACATCCAGCGCCATCCTTCGTTTACAAGCCATATGTCGTTGCCCTGCTTTGCTATAAAATAATTGACAAAATAAATAACCTGCATCCCGAAGATAATGGCAAACTGGTTAAATGAAACCAGCTTCCCCCTGCTTTCTGCCGGAGCTATTTCTGCAATGTACATTGGAGATATCATTGAAGCTATCCCTACTCCAATACCGCCGATTATTCTGTAAAAGAAGAAAGAGAAAACAGGCAGGGTACCGAAAATATTAAAGGACTCCGGTTTCCAGGCACCGATAGCCGATATGAAAAAAGCAACCGCTGCGATAATCAGTCCATTTCTCCTGCCAAGCGATTTTGAAATAAAACCCGCAAGTGCACCACCTATAATACAACCTATCAGTGCACTGGCAATAACAAATCCCTTTATTATATCTGCTGTGCCCTGCAAAGCAGATCCTTCGGTAGGAATAGATTTCCCCAGAAAATGTACAGCCCATATTGTGACAATCAGGACGAGTCCGCCACTGAACAATCCTCCTTTTTTAAAACCCAGCAGCCTGATTATCTGACCCGATACAACCAGTATTACCAGATAAATACAAAGTGCCATCAGCAATTTATACTGGCTGATGAGCTTAATTGTATAATCATGGTTCGCGGGATTGAGAATTTTTGTGATAAACAGTTCAACAAGCGATTTTTCAGCACCGTTTACTACAGCCGTATCATAGCCGAACAATAATCCCCCCAGAGTAGCAACTAAAGTCAGGGCTATTATATATACTGGATTTCCTTTATTTGAGTAAGTTCCGGTGGACTTTGTAAAGGTGTTCTCAGGTGTCATTATATTATTTTTTAAATTATTATATATGCAAATGTATTAAAAAACAGATACTATCTTTAACCTGATCTGGCTTTTGTCAAAACCGGAAAAGACAACATTGCGTATAATGATATCTTTACAATTGTTTGAGCGCCAGAATTAACATTTAATAAATGGAATCAATAAAACACCCATTGCCCTTAATCGCTGTAATTCTTTTAGTTCTCACCGGATGCAGTAAAGTTGATACGTCAATTTCTACATCATTAAAGATCCGGGTTATAGATAAACAGGGAAACTCAATTCCGGGAGTTGCAGTGAAGCTCTACAGTGCGCTGGAAGATCTGGAGCATCAGGAGAAACAGACAGGATTGACTCAAACTTCTGACTCAACAGGAGAAGTGACGTTTGTGGATCTGCAGCCATTAAAATATTACTGGCTGGCTGAAAAAGGGTGTATGAATAATATAAATGGAATAACCACTGCTGACAAACTGGAACTTAATAAAACAAGGACGGTTACTTCTACTCTTATAGAGACCGGCACATTGGAATTAATTAATCAGTCATCAAACCAATACCTGGTATATGTCAACGGATCACTTCTCCTTACGGCTGATCCACTTTATTCATGCACTTATGAATATGTTCCTGCAGGATCCTATTCAATAATTGCTTCGCAGGTAGGCGGTTCAACAAACAAGACATTTAACGGTAACATAACCTGTGGCAGCAAGTTTTCGGTCACATACCCCTGAATATCACAGATGGACAATATGTTAATACTGAACCTGTATTATATTCAGTATGTGAGATATTGCCTGTATTTAAAATAGTAATAATAGATTCTCCGGTACTGGAGAGGCGTTAAAATGCATTTGCATTTATCAGGCGAATTTGACATGATATTTGCTACAGAGGGAATGTAATATTTCCCAACATCGTCCCTCATTGTCCCTATATACTTGCAGGTATCTATAACCTGGTTCAGAAGATCAGGATCAGCATATGTATCACATATAAAATCACCGCTCTCAGCACAGTTTTTCTCACTTGCCTGCTCCCGGCCTCCAGCTGTCTCATGAGTCGACAGAAGCCCCATAAAATGTCCCAGCATTGTTGTCAGAGAATTTCCGCTCAGGTAAATCTTATCCAGGAAAATATAATTACTGTCAGGCACATCAGGAAAATATGTAAACCCATAGCTATTTAAAGATCCCAGCTTAATTGAATCAACCATGAAAAGATTGATCCTGTTATTTACCGCATATTTGACAAGGAGTTCTTTCTTAAGATTGTTGTAGGCAATATATGAATAGTTATAATCATTGACATAGTCAATTGTATCAATAAAGAAATGAATTCCAACCTCTTTGAAATAACCATTAGCCAGTTCAACACTGTTATAAATGCTTCCCTGATTCACTCCTGCATTTCCTTTTATATTCATTACTATATGAACCTCAACAGGAATATTTACATGAGCAGTAATAGCATTCAGATCAAAGGACAATAAGTTTTCATCTTTGTAATTTTTGGCAATTTCATTCAGGAATGACTGAGTCGCTGTAACACCGTCAGGCAACTGGGCGGAGACTATATATTGGATCAATATAAGTGAAACAGCCAAAACAATAATTCTCTTCTTACTCATAGCCGGATACTTTTTCACCATTTTTTTCATTCATTATTGTTGAATCTGGAGATGTCGCCTACAATTTTCATTTCTGTTCTCCTGTTCATCTGGCGTCCCTCCGGGTTGTCAGAACCATCACTGTTTTTATTCGGTGCTATCGGCATGCTCATTCCGTATCCTTTTGCGACTAAACGATCGCTTGCTATCCCTTTCGAAATGAGATAGCTTACAACGCTTTCAGATCGCTTTTGCGACAGGTCCATATTGTAAAGTTCCGTTCCTATACTGTCCGTGTGTGAACCGATCTCTACGACTCCGTTCGGAAAGATGTCAAACAGCGGCAACATCATCGTATCAATTGTCTGCTTTGCCGACTCGGTCAGATTGTACTTATCAAAATCATAATAAATGTTTACCTGTATTGTGACCTTTGGCAGATATGGAATTAATGCCGTACTGATGGTTACAGTGTCAGCGCATTTTAAATTAAATGTATTCACAGCTACTTTCTTTTCAAAGTAGCCATAGTTTTTTACCAGTATTTTATAATTCTTATCCTTATCGAGTTCAAAATGATAGTCCCCATTCTTGTCTGTTGTAGTCTGGGCAACTAAAATTGCATCATCTGCATTTTCATCAGGCAAATAAAGTTCCACCGGCACATCATTTAAAGGAGCATTGTTTTCCGGATATTTAAGTCCGAGATGATATTTTTCATTCAGCTCGTCATAAATGTCATAATTTGTAGAATTTCGGACCGTCCCGTGGGAATAAACGCTGACGCATTCACTGATATTGAAAGAGTATATATCGTCGCAACAGGTGCCGTTATCGAGAGTCATCGAACCGGGCCTGTTTGATGAAAAAAATCCTTCCTTATTGTTTTTAAGAATTGAGAAAAAGTAATCGTCGAAGGAGGAATTTATCGGCCTTGGTAAAGGAACAGCATCAGTCCATTTTCTTAAAGAACCTGTCGATTTGTATATATCAAAGCCTCCAAACTCATTCTTTCTGCCCTTTGAGCTGAAATAGAGTGTCTGTGTCGAATTATCGTAAAATGGAGAACATTCATCACCAATGCTGTTCACTTTATTCGTGAGATCAACGGGATCTCTGTAGACCTTCAGCTTTTTGTCATATTCAGTATACCAGATGTCGAGTCCTCCCCTTCCCCCGGGCCTGTCTGAAACAAAATATAGAATCGTATTTCCGGTTCTCAGGTTCCTGCCGAGTGCAGGCTGAGTTGATGTATAATTTTCACTGTTTATCGGATATGGAAGCTTTTCAGGCGCCTGCCATTGATTGTCAGCCCGACGGCTTACAAAGATCTCGCTGATAATTTCATTCTGCCAGTTTTTCCGCGACCTTGTAAAAAACAAGCTCGTGCCATCAACCGATATAGCCGCGTTCCCGGTGTTGAATTCAGGATCATTTATTACGCCTTCGAGCAGGCCGGTACTTTTCCATTTTCCATCGACCCGTTCTGCCTTGTAAATCTGCCTTACAGGACCTGATTGTTTAGAATTTTCAGAATAGACTGCCCCGTAATAAATTGTATTATCATCCACCGGGAACGGAGAGAAATCAATATCCGAATGATTCAGAACATCTCCCGGGTGAGTAACAGTGATTTTTCGATCGGCAGTCAGGTTATTCTTTGCCCATAGAGAGCTTGCCGAGTAAATCGCGGCCAGCTTCCTGTAATTGAATCTGTCGCTTTTACTCCTATAGAATTTTTTAAACTTGTTGAACGACTCAATCGCATTATCGTATTTTTCGAGATTCATGCAAACCACTCCCTTGCTATAATACGCCAACGGATATTTACCGGGATTGATACTAATGACGGAATCATAATACTGATCTGCCATCTTATAATCTCTTGTTTCGAAATATAGATTTGCCTGCCTGTAGAGCAGTTTAATATCCTTGCTTTTCTTATCCGCATGCCTTCCGGAATATTCATCTGAATCCTTAGATGCCAATGCAGGTATATTTGCTGATTGAATAATAATAAAGGAGAGCAGCAAAATGAAATCCATTCTGAAAAAATCCAATATCCTGTATATCATTTTTTTGTCATCCATTGAACCGGAGTTTTTTAATTTATGATATAACATGGCAGACTTGTAATGTTTCTGGCACGGCTTTTACCCGTATATATCAATGACACCTCAAACGCGCCGTTGAAGTTTGTTACTTTATGCAACGGGGAAATATTAAAATCGTAAGTCAGCCCAATGTTGAACTGCTTTAATTCTGCCCCTCCGCCTAAAATAAAAGCATCTATGTTACGGACAGGATTTAACCGCAGCATCATGACTGCATATAGTTCTGTTACCGGCAGATTTGACTGTAAAATCGAATAATCTCCTACACTGCCAATAAGAAATTCATTTGCTCCGGGTGTGTAACTGTAAAGAATATCCGGTTTCAAATCAATCCTGGTGTTGACCGGAATCAATACCTCGCTGCTGAAATTTAATTTCATCGGGAGCCGAATGCCTGTCGAGGAGGTCGAAAACCTCTGCACGGGCATGTTCAGATGACTGACTGAAATGCCTGCCGATGGTATAATTTTATTTATAATGGTGCGCCAGAATATTCCCGCATTAAGGTCCAGGTACCTGAGTCTGTCGTCCAGGTTATTTTCAAGATTAGGTAATGTAGCATCGAAAAACTGATTCAGCTGGTTAAACTGTGAACTGAAGGTCAAACCTTCAAGATTAAATGATTTTAAAACGAATCCCGGCTGCAATCCAAATGTAAACTGTTGATTATTAATTATCTTTGAATAGCTGACAGATAGCATGAATTCGTCTGCCAATAGATTAAATGACGATGACTGATCATGAAGTATCAGTCCACCGATGCCAAATGAATGGCCTGCAATGTTCACATTCTTATCAACCGAAGTAATGAATGTTTCATAAGGGATCCCGACTTTTGCCCACTGGTTCCTGTAAATATTCGCAACTCTGATATCCTTTCCTGACATCCCTGTATTTGCAGGATTTATCAGAAGCGGAGCAGCAAAAAACTGTGAGAAATGAATATCCTGTGCCTGAACACATATCATCTGAAAAAACAGAATAATAATAACCAGATACAGTAAGCGTGATCGCTTAAATTCAATTTTATTTGATTTATATGTCAGGCAGGGCTGCATCAGGCTAAGTTGATTTGTAATTAATCAAAGGATCCATTCGTTTCATTTTAATAATAAGAATTCTCCCTTCCTTTCAAATGTATATCCATGAATGGTTGTGGCCTTTACCGCATATTTATATGTATCTATATTCTGAAGATGACCATTGACATATCCGTTCCAGCCCTGCTGAACATCATTCGTTGAGAAGACAATTTCTCCCCACCGGTTGAATATTTTCAGTTCAAAATTTGCAATGTTTTTTTCTTCAAACCTGAACATATCGTTGTTTGAATCACCGTTTGGAGTGAACGCTGAAGGAGCTTCAAGATAGAAATCAGCAATCACATTAATATTGAATTTTTCAAACAGATCGAAGCAGTCATTCTTCATTTCAACCATATAGAGAGTCGTTTCTGTAGAATTAACCCATGGATTATTGCAGCTCAGACATGAAATATTAATATCAGGCGACCATGAATAGCTTACATCTCCTGCTGAAGCTGAAACCATAAGCTGGATTTTTTCGCCGAGGTAAATTGATGTGTCACTCAGAGGTGACCTGCTTATATCAAAGGGCTGGTTTACCAGAACTGTTTTTTTACGGCTTGCCGAACATGCATCGTAATTCGTAACCACTGCCGTATATGTCGTCGAACTCGATGGACTTGCTGTTACAGTAAAGGATGAGGTGCTGCTCAGCCCTGTCGACGGGGTCCATTTGATTTTCGAACCGGCATCATTACTGACACTCAGGGTTACGGAAGTTTTCCCCGGGCACAGAACTGAATCACCTGAAATTGAAAAATCAGGAGTTGGATACACTGTAAAATTCTTAGCCAGGGTATCAGTGCAACCGCTGCCATCCTTTGCAACGAGCTTGATATTATAATCTCCTGTTTTCCCGAAAAGGATATTATTGAAATTATAATCAGTTGATGACCTGACATTATTGACATACCAGTCCCAGGAACTTGAATAAACTGACTTATTCACCAGGTAAAGTTTATTTCCGAAACAAATATTCAGAGTACTGTCGCTGCTGCTGAATTTAGCCTGTACTTTTGAAACCGAGATCGTATCAAGTATAAGAATTGCATTGCAGGTACTGTTTATCAGCTGGACTGATGGGATAATTTTCCCGCGTGAAGTGTACCTGTGGGTTGTCGTATTGACTGTTGAAGTAGCCCCATCTCCAAACAGCCATTTCCACTGTGTAACATTCTTTAATGAATCGATCTTAAAAGAAACAGCATCATTATAGCATATTTTAAGGGGAGCAACGCTGACATATGCCGTTGGTCCCGTAATTGAAATGTGTCTGGAACGGCTCGCCGAACAACCATTTAATGTCCTGACAGTTAGCCGTGCAGTGTAATTTCCCGGCTTTGTAAATGTATATTTTACATCTCCTGAGCTTCTGTCAACAAGGGTATTTGATCCGAATGTCCAGAGAAAATCGACAGCGGGGCTCCCGATTGTATTATTATGTATAAAGTGCAGATTATCAGGATAACAATAGAAAATGCTGTCTCCAACCGTGAAATTGGCATCTGCCTTTTCGACACTGATATAATTTGATTTTGTGACCTTGCCGCTGCAGCCGTCTTTCAATGCTGTCAGCGAAACGGTGTATTCCCCGGTGCTGGTATAGGTATGCTTATTTGTAGTGGCCGATGTTGTTCCATCTCCAAAGTCCCAGTACATATTTGTCAGGCTTGTGTCTGCAGGAGTAAAGACGACAGTCTCTCCGGCGCATATGGCGTTGTTGTTTGCCTGAAAATCACAATTTGCATCTGTCAGCGAAGTCGGGATAGCATAATTGCTTGAACATTTATAAGCATCATATACAGTGAGGTTAGGGTAATATGTCTGCTTTTTATTACTCGTATAAGTGTGCGCTATAGCCAGGCTGTTTGTGCTGTCAGAAGTTTTGTCTCCAAAATTCCAGATCCAGTTTACAATGGTTGTATCTGTGGATGTATTTTTGAAATTTACAGACAGGTCCGGAATACAGCCGGATTTTTTATCGGTTGTAAAGCTTCCTTCAGGCCTGAAGACATGAACCAGCTTTTTAGAAGTTTCCATACATCCGTTATCTGCCGTGACAACCAGCTTTATCGTGTCATTCCCCTTTGAAGTGTAAATATGATCGTAAGTTTTCAGGAAGGTTCTTCTTGGTGGAGAATCGTCTCCAAAATACCACAAGAAACCTTCATTATAACAGGTATTGATATAATCAAGGGATGATGAAGCATTCAGATGCACAGTATCGCCGGCACAGAGTATGGTATCGCTGACGGTAAAAGCAGACTTCGCGCTGCGAGCCTGAATGAGTTTTGTACGGGTCAGCGTACAACCCGAGGAAATATCAGATACAGTAAGCTTTGTTGAATAATCCCCGCTTGCCGGAAAGAGATATCTCAGGGAATCAACATTATATATAACTGCAGTATCAATATTCCACGTGAGTGATGAGGCAGGTGTAATACCGTTTTTAAAATGATAGACCAGCGGAGTATCGCAACTGAAAGATCCGGTGAAATTGCCGACAGGTCCTTTAATTTTCAGGATGTTGTGCTTTGTGGTATCGGAAAGACATCCGTTATAGTCGGTCTGAAGACTGATATTCTTATATCCTGCAGTGTCAGTATATACAGTTATGTCAGTATCAGGTCTGGATGTAAAATTAAGGTCAAACAGATTATTCGATTTAAACCGCCACATATTTACCACTGAATTGCTGCCGGCATCCCCGGTAAGATGAATAGTTCCCCCATTGCATACTTCCTCCGGCGTGACGGTAAAATCAGGTACCAGTTTATCGCCTGCAAAAACCCTTACAACCTCAGAAGTATCATAGCATTTGCCGCTTTTAATAATTTCTGAGATATTGTATATCCCGGGCCTGGTAAAAGTGTACTTTACCGGTGAATTGGTTAATGCGGTGATTGAATCTTTCCCGAATTTATAAGTGAAGGCATCAATCCCGGATACCGATTTGCTGCTGTCGGAAAAGCTTACCTGCAAAGGAACGCATCCTGAGACTTTATCAGGCACAAACCGGGCAACCGGCAATGCTATGGTAACCACGTTTGTAACAGAGTCATAGCAAACACCACCGTTGGAGGCCACCAGCTTGAAAGGCAGGCTGATCTTGTTAATTTCATGATTGTAAAGCTGTTCGTAAGTTTCAGCCGGAAGGTCTTTCCGTGTAATCGTATAAGAAGTGACCTTTTCATTCGAAATCAGCTTGCCTGACAGATACCAGTTAAACTTGTCGGCATTTAGCGAAGCATTTACCAGGTCGACCTGAGACGGCACTGCGCAGAACAAATTATCTTTTAGCGTGAATGCTGCCTTAATGTAGCTTTTGGCAAAGGATGCAGAAACACTGTCGGTGCAATATGAATTTTTGCCATAAATCAATTTGACGTCGATTTTGCCCGAGCCTGCCACCTTGTATATTATTGAATTTCTTCCCGGGAAAGTTGAAGTTATATTATTATCGGTGATGATCCAGGTATAATCAGGCAGATTGGCAGTGGAACAAACAAATTTGTAGGTCCCGTCACAAAGATAGGATGTACTGACTATACTATTCTTAGCATCGTAAACAGATAATGTTCCTTTTGCATAACCGATTGTGATATATGACTGCTTAGTCAGTGAATCCGTACAGCCAAACTGATCTGTTGCTGTTAATTTAACATTGTAGCTGCCGGCTGAAGTGTAAATGGATGAGTTGCTTAAATCGGTAGAAGTCTTCCCGTTGCCAAAATCCCATTTATAGCTCATCATGGAAGACCCTGTTGTTAAATTGGTA